>MRWG01000088.1_pt1 | contig 180762 bp, 166 predicted proteins | sample 1013341 | NCBI WGS metagenome assembly MRWG01 (sample SAMN06117577, study PRJNA244670) | biofilm metagenome | biome: Water; feature: Cathode Biofilm; material: Biofilm; isolation source: microbial consortium enriched at the cathode of a solar microbial fuel cell | place: USA: District of Columbia...
GTCTTCTCGATTTCGAAGCACGGCAAGGTCGCCGGCTGCCGCATCACCGAAGGCAAGGTGGAGCGTGGCGCCAAGGTCCGCCTCATCCGCGACAACGTCGTCATACACGAAGGCGAGCTCTCGCAGCTCAAGCGCTTCAAGGACGACGTCAACGAAGTCCCGGCCGGTCAGGAATGCGGCATGAGCTTCGCCAATTACGAAGACATGAAGGTCGGCGATGTCATCGAGTGCTTCTCCGTTGAGAAAGTGACGCGGTCGCTTTGACGGAAGTGTGAATGCTCCGGCTTTTTGACCCTGATCGTGACGGCCCGCCGCTGCATGCGGTTTTCGGCGACAAGGAATGCTGCCGTTACATGGCGGGGCCGGCTGTGGCGACGGTCGAAGAGACCGTCAGCCAGCTCAAAAAATGGAATAAGGGAACCGAAGCGACGACCTGGGCGATCGTCGAGTGCGAAGACAGCGAAGCGTTAGGCCGCGTTTCCATGATCCCGCGCGAGCGCAAGATATGGGAGGCGGCGATCATGCTGGTCCCGAAAGCGCAGGGGCGCGGCCTCGGCTTTGGCGGACTCTCACAAGCGCTGGACATAGTGTTTGAAAAGCACGCTGCGCGGCGCGTCTTTGCGGATATCGACCCTGACAACGGACCTTCCATCCGCCTGTTCGAACGTCTCGGCTTTCGAAAAGAGGGATTGCTGCGCGCGAACTGGCGCACGCATCTCGGCGTTCGCGATTCCGTAATCATGGGGCTGATCAATACTGATCCGCGCCAGTGGAAAAGCTCCTGAAGCGGGGGTTTCGCGGCTCTCGCCGCGCGCGTAAGGTTGAAAATATGCCGAACAGATTCTCAAGCAAGAAAGGCCCGAGCCAGCGTCAGTTGCGTGCAGGCGAGCTTATCCGTCATGCGCTTGTTGAAATCCTGCGGCGTGAGCACTTGCGCGATCCGGCGCTTGACGGCGTATCGGTTACGATAAGCGAGGTGCGGACCTCGCCGGATTTAAAACAGGCGAGCGTCTACGCCGCGCCGCTCGGTGGGCGCGCACAAGGAGAAATCATTGCAGCGCTCAACCGGGTCGCGCCATATCTGCGCAGCCTGCTCGGCAAGAAAATTCAGATGAAGTTTACCCCAGCGTTAACATTTCACGGCGATGAAACATTTGAAGAAGCCAGAAAGATTGATGAGCTTCTGGCGCGCCCGGACGTCGCCCGCGACCTTAAGGACCGCGAATAATCCTGTTTCTATCCGTGGATTAACTGAATTCTTCGTCGTTCCATACTATAAGCGCCCCTGATGCTCGGGGGAGCGTAAGACGCAAGTTAAAGACCGACTGATGTTCTCGTATCGCCATGCCAAATTTCAGGCGCCGCTCGCACGCATGCGAAGCACCGCCTCTTCGTTGTGGCGCACAGGCTGGGCGCTTGCCGGAAAGTACAAGCCGCTAAGCGCTGAAGAGCAGGCGTTTGAGTTTGGCGATGCCGTTCCGTTCAAGGGCGATGTCCCCGTTCGTGCCGGCGCCGACCATCATCAGCGCCGGCTTTCATTCCAATTTCCACGCCCGCTGGTAGAGGAGGTTGAAAATCTCGTTGTGACGCCGGCGGGCGCTGGATGGAAAAACGGCGCCCTTTACGAGCGCTATTCGTCTTGTCGGCCGGGATTACGAATGCTGCTGGGCGAGACGCGTCCGCAAAGTGAAATCCCAACCGGGTATTTCGTACAGTCCGAGCACATGGATACGTTCGGCGACTGGATGGCGGAATATCTCTCGCCGCTTTCGCTTTTGGATGACATTGCCGCGCCGGTACTGTTGCCGCAAGCGCTTGCAAGAAAGCCTTATGTGCAACGTGACGCCGCGCGGGTGGGGATTGATGTTATTGAGGTTGATGCGCCGATCCTTGTCCGCAAGGCCATGGTCGTGCAGCAGCAGCGGTGCATTCGATATTGGCAGCCTAAAGATGTGCAAGCCTTGCGAGCGTTTTTGAATGTTGATGCGCCCACACCGTCGCCGGGATCGATTTTGTATCTTTCGCGTCACGGAGAAGCGTCGGAGGTTGCGGATAGGACCCATCCTAATGAAATGATAGAACGAATCGTGCGCGAACGCGGCGGTGTTGTTCTGCGCACGGCGGAAGCGGACTTCAGCGATTACCTCAATGCGGCGCACTCGGCAGAAACCGTATTATTCGATCACGGCTCGGCGGCATACAATATGATCCATTGGCGCCCGCGAAAGGTCATAGAATTCGTCAGCGACGCATGGTGGATGAACAGCTTCTTGTTTTTTGCTGACGCTGGCGGCGTTCATGATTATTCGATCGTCTGCACAGACCAGGGAACGCCGGATGATCTGCGCAAAAAAGTTTACGCGGCGCTTGATGAACCGCTCAGCTCCGCAGCATGAATGCGCATGGGCAATCCTTTTGGCGAGTCCTTTGTTCGCCAAGCTTTCGGGCCATGTTGCGCGGCCGTATCGGCGACGTATGGCGCGCCCTGTTTACGGCGCTTGGACGATATGAGCCGATAACATCCGACAGAAAAGACCTAGTCTTGAGCGACAGGATTTCCTTTTCCGGCGATGTCCCGGTGCAGATTGCTGACGGGCGCCACGAACAGGGGCGCATGGTTTTTCGTCAAAAGCGTCCGGAATGCGAAGAAGCGCAAAACCTTGTCGTCACGCCGTCCGGCGCCGGCTGGGCGAAGGGGCGTTTATACGAATGCTATAGCGCCGGGGCGCCGGGCATACGCAATTTTTTTAAGGATCGGCACGCGGCGGAAGCAGTTCCGAAGGGCTATCACGTACAGTCAGCACACAAGGATACTTACGGCGATTGGGTGTCTGAATATCTCTGCGCGATTTTGAGGCAAGAAAAATTCGATGCGCCGCTTTTCTTGCCGCGAGAATTTGCTCAACGCGATTATGTAACACGAGATCTGGAAGCGCTCGGCGTTGATTGGCGGCCAATTGAACGGCCTTTAAAAATCAAATCAGCGACGGTGCTACGCCAGCAAAAGCACTTTGTTCATTTCGGCCCGGCGGATGTTGAGATACTGGGAAAAATGTTTTCGCTTCTTGCCGCAGAGGCGAAAAAGGGCGGCGTAATATATCTGTCGCGCAAGGGAGAAATTTCAGAAGTCGCTCAACGATACTATCCGCATGACATTATCGAGCAAGTAGTCGAAGCTCACGGCGGGCGCATTATTCGAACGGCAAAGGCGACCTGCGAAGACTATCGTCGCGCCGCGCCGCATGCGGAAACGGTTATTTTCGATCATGGATCCGCCTATTACAATTCACTCCGGTGGCCAGTCAGGCGGGCTATCGAGATCGTTTCCGACGATTGGTGGAATAACGCATTTTTGATGTTGTCGGACGCTCGCGGCATTCGTGACTATACGATTATCCGCGGCGACCTTGGCGAACAGCATGTCCGGGAGGCTTTGGAGCGCGCTCTGGCGCGTCCGCTTGACCAGACGGGCAAGACCTGATTGAAGGCGTCCCGCCGCGATCTTAAGCTCTTGGCGCTGTTCGAACCGGCGCGGCGGCTTTGCATTTGTGCGACATTCGAAAACGAGGGAGCCCTTGAAGATGGGCAGACGGCGTAAAAAGGGCCGGCCGGTATCCGGGTGGTTGATCGTGGACAAGGCTTATGATTTCGGCTCCACGGAAGCGGTCTCGAAAGCGAAGTGGCTGTTCCAGGCGCAAAAGGCCGGGCATGCCGGCACGCTCGATCCGCTTGCGACAGGCGTTTTGCCGATAGCATTCGGCGAGGCGACGAAGACCGCGGCTTACGTCATGGATGCGGAAAAGCATTACCGGTTTACGGCCAAGTGGGGCGAACGGCGTGCAACTGACGATGCGGAAGGCGAAGTCATCGCGACGTCTGACAAACGCCCGTCGCGCAATGCGATTGTTTCGGCGCTTGAAAGTTTTGTTGGTGAAATCGAACAGGTGCCGCCGCAATTTTCCGCGATCAAGGTCGGCGGAGAACGCGCCTATGATATCGCCCGGGATGGCGAAGCAGTAAAACTAGAATCGCGCCGCGTCATGATCCATGATTTGCGATTGATAGATATGCCGTCCACGGACGAAGCGATTTTCGAAGCAGTTACCGGGAAGGGCGCCTATGTGCGCGCGCTGGTGCGCGATCTGGCGCAGGCGCTTGGAACCGAAGGATATGTCAGCGCGTTGCGGCGGCTTGCCGTCGGCCCCCTGCGCGCAGAGGACGGCGTGACGCTTGAAGCACTTGAGGCGATGGCGACGCCAGAAGAACGTGACGCCGCGCTCCTGCCGATAATTGACGCCCTGACGGGACTGCCGCAGGCGTCGATTGACGGGCCCCAGGCTGACCGGCTTCGCCATGGGCAGGCGGCGATCGTGACGCCCGCTGTGGCCAAGGGCGTACGGGGAGAGCGCGCCGGAGAAGTCGAGGCGGTCCTGGCCGTCATGCATGACGAAGCGGTGGCGATCTGTACGCTCGACGGTCTGAAGCTCAAGCCGACGCGGGTGCTTAACCCCTGAGGCGGTGCGCTCGATGGCATGACACCCGGCGTTTCTCAGGCTAAGGTCCTCTCAAGGGGATTGGAGGGGCTATGAGAAATCTCGGTGTATTTGTCTATATTTGTTTGGCCTTGTTTCTGACACAGGGAGCAATGGCGCAAAATCAAATGTCAGCGAACCAGGCTTCGCTGATCTCGTCCGTAAGTCCGGACGAGCTTGTCAACGTACTGCAGAGCGGGCAGTTCAACGCGCAGTATCTTGAGGAAGATAACGGAACTCATATTGTTGAACTCAACAATAATGGCGCGATTGTCTATTTCGCATTGCGCGAATGCACTGGCGCCGGAGCGCAAGCGAGATGCGGCGTACTGCAGCCTTTTGGTTTTTTTAACGCAAGCGGCGTCACGTTCGGTCAGATCAACGAATACAATCTGAACCGGAGCCGGTTTTCATATGCAGGTCTCATGAATGACGGGCGCGGGGTCGTTGCGACAAAAGTTTACCTTCAGGCTGGCGTCAGCGAACTACATCTCGTTTTTTCATTGGGACTTTATTTCCTCGATCTCGACACTCTTTTAACGGCGATCCAGCCGGGGGCCATTGCCGGCGTTTCGTTCCAGGACCGCGGCGAGAACGAGCAGTCCGCAAATACCTCGAACCTTTTAGCGTCTCTGGGGCTGGCGGAGTTTGCTGGCGACAAGATGCGATTTCAGACGAATTCGGTCGGTGTGAATGCGCCCCGGTTTATGACCGATACGCTCAGGGAGCTGGTGGAAGGGCTCGATTCCGCGCAGTGACGCCCTCGGCGAGGCAATCCGGGCAAAATGCTGCCGAATTTCGAGCGACTTGACGGACCCTTGCCATGGGGGTGCTTTTCCCCCATAAGCCGCCCATATTTTCTCGACCCTGCTGGACGGCGTCCCGGCAGGGCCGTCATTTTCAGGGGACGCCGCGGAGAAATAAGCATGTCCATAGAGGCTGGCCGCAAGGCTGAACTCATCAAAAAATTCGCGCAAAAAGCTGGCGACACCGGGTCGCCGGAGGTCCAGGTGGCGATCCTTTCGGAGCGCATCTCGAACCTCACCGAGCACTTCAAGGACCACAAGAAAGACAATCATTCGCGCCGCGGGCTCCTGAAAATGGTGTCTCAGCGCCGGCGCCTTCTGGATTATGTGAAGCGTAATGACGAAGCGCGTTACCAGAAGCTTATCGAAGAGCTTGGCCTGCGTCGCTAACGGGCGCCCGGCGTCGCTCCAGGGGGAGCGGCGCTTTTTATGACGGACGGGCGAGGAGAAAAAATGAAACTTTCCGGAACATCGGCAATCATCACCGGCGGCGCATCCGGTCTTGGCGCTGCAACCGCCGAAGCCTTGAGCGAAGCCGGCGTCAAAGTTGCGCTCTGGGACCTCAACGAAGAAAAAGGCGAGGCGCTGGCCGATAAACTTGGCGGCGTCTTCTGCAAGACCAACGTCGCAGATGAAGCAAGCGTCAAGGCGTCGCTCGAAAAAGCGGTTGCGGCAAACGGATCACCGACGATCCTCGTCAACTGCGCCGGCATCGCCATCGGTGAAAAGACGCTCGGCAAGAACGGCTCTCATGCGCTCGACAGCTACAAGCGCGTCATCGAGATCAACCTTATCGGCACGTTCAACTGCATCCGCCTTGTCGCCGTCGAGATGGAGAATAACGAGCCGCAGGATCATGGCGAACGCGGCGTGATCATCAATACCGCCTCAGTGGCCGCCTTTGACGGCCAGATCGGTCAGGCGGCCTATTCGGCGTCGAAAGCCGGCGTCGCGGGCATGACCTTGCCGATTGCGCGCGATCTCATGAGCATCGGCGTACGCGTCAATACGATCGCGCCAGGCATTTTCTGGACGCCGATGATGGCAGGCATGGACCAGAAGGTTCAGGATGCGCTCGCCGCCATGGTGCCGTTTCCGAAACGCCTCGGCGATCCAAGCGAATACGCGTCGCTGGCGCTCGAAATCTGCCGTAACAGCTATATGAACGGCGAAACAATCAGGCTCGATGGAGCCATCAGAATGCAGCCGAGATAAACACCCGCGCCGCCTTGAAAGGCGGCGCTTTCGTTTCTGGCTACATAACCGAAGGGCTTTCACGATCCGCGTGGAAGCTGACACGTAAGAAGAGAAGAGAAAATATGTTCAATATCACAAAAAAATCGATCGAATGGGGCGGCAGAACGCTGACGCTCGAAACAGGGCGCATGGCGCGCCAGGCCGACGGCGCGGTGCTCGCCACGTATGGCGATACAACTGTGCTTGCCGCGGTCACGGCTGCGAAGGAACCGAACCCCAATTTCGATTTCTTTCCGCTAACAGTTCATTATCAGGAGCGTTATTACGCCGCTGGCCGCGTGCCGGGCGGTTACTTCAAACGTGAAGCGCGTCCGACCGAAAAAGAAACGCTGACATCGCGCCTGATCGACCGGCCGATCCGTCCGTTGTTCGCCAAAGGTTTCAAAAACGAAGTGCTCGTTGTTGCTCAAGTGTTGAGCCACGATCTTGAAAACGACCCGGACGTCGTCGCCATGATCGCCGTGTCTGCGGCGCTGACGATTGCCGGCGTGCCGTTTATGGGCCCGATTGCTGCGTCGCGCGTTGGATACATCAACGGTGATTATGTTTTGAACCCGACCATTGATGAAATGGCCGACACCGACCTTGATCTCGTCATGGCCGGCACGGCGGACGCCGTGATGATGGTTGAATCCGAGGCAAGCGAGCTTTCCGAAGAGGTCATGCTGGGTGCGGTCGGATACGGTCACAAAGCCGCGAAAGAAGCGATTGGCCTGATTATCGACTTCGCCGAAGAATGTGCAAAAGAGCCGTGGGATTTCACCGCGCCCGATAATTCAGACGTTGAAAAACAGGTCCGTGATCTGGTCGAAAGCGACGTCAAGGCGGCTTATAAACTTGTGGTCAAGCAGGACCGTCAGGTCGCGCTGGCGGCGGCGAAAAACAAGGCGGTTGAAGCGCTTTGCGATGACGAGAACGAAGACGCGCCGTCAAAATCAGTTGTCGGCGGCGCCTTCAAATCCATCGAGTCCGACATTGTGCGCGGCGGCATTCTCGATACGGGCGAACGTATCGATGGCCGCGACACGAAGACGGTTCGCCCGATTGTCGCTGAGGCGGGCGTTCTGCCCCGCACCCACGGTTCGTCGCTGTTTACCCGCGGCGAAACGCAGGCGCTGGTCGTTGCAACGCTCGGCACCGGCGAAGACGAGCAGTTCATTGACGCGCTTGCGGGCACCTACAAGGAACAGTTCCTCCTGCACTATAACTTCCCGCCCTATTCGGTCGGCGAAGTTGGTCGCATGGGCTTTACAGGCCGCCGCGAAATCGGTCACGGTAAGCTCGCCTGGCGCGCGCTGAAAGCGGTTATTCCGTCCCAGGAAGAGTTTCCGTATGTCATCCGTCTCGTTTCGGAGATTACCGAATCCAACGGCTCTTCTTCCATGGCGACGGTGTGCGGTGCGTCGCTCGCGATGATGGACGGCGGCGTGCCGATCAAGCGCCCGGTAGCAGGGATCGCCATGGGGCTAATTCTTGAGGGCGAGCGTTTCTCGGTGCTTTCCGATATTCTCGGCGACGAGGACCATCTCGGCGACATGGACTTCAAAGTCGCTGGCACCGATCAGGGCGTCACGTCCCTGCAGATGGACATCAAGGTCGCCGGCATCACCGAAGAGATTATGAAGGTTGCGCTCGATCAGGCGAAGGACGGTCGCATGCATATCCTCGGGGAGATGGGCAAGGCGCTTGATAGCGCGCGCGCCGATCTCGGCGATTACGCGCCGCGTATCGAAACGATGCAGATTTCGAAAGACAAAATTCGCGACGTGATAGGTTCCGGTGGCAAGGTTATTCGGCAGATTGTTGAAGAAACCGGCGCCAAGATTAATGTCGACGATGAAGGTCTCATCAAGATCGCTTCAAGCGACAAGGCGCAGATTGAAGCGGCGTACAAATGGATTCATTCCATTGTCGCCGAACCTGAAGTCGGCGAGATCTATAAAGGCAAAGTCGTCAAGACTATGGACTTCGGCGCCTTCATTAACTTCTTCGGCCCGCGTGACGGTCTCGTGCACATCTCTCAGCTTTCCGACGGGCGGCCTGAAAAGACGACGGACGTCGTCAAAGAGGGCGACGAGGTCTTCGTGAAACTCCTTGGTTTTGACGATCGCGGAAAGGTACGTCTTTCCATGAAAGTCGTCGATCAGGAGACAGGGAAAGAAATCGAGCGCGAGTAATCTCTTCGCACCTGAAATGAAAAGGGGCCCCTCGGCGGGCCCCTTTTTTATTTGGCTTCGAACTTTTTGAGCCAGCTATTGATGGCTGCCCGGATGTCTTCACGGATCAAGGGAATGGGGTTGCCGTCATCGTCGCGCATATACATGGAATGCCCCATATCGTTGAATTCATGAACCGTAATGTCGAGCGATGGGCGAAGCGCCGTTATGCGTTTTAGTCGCTCTACGCTTTCCGGCACTGGCGTCTGCACGTCCTGCGAGCCGTAAATGTACAAGAGCGGCGCCGTGGCGTTAAAAACTGATCTGTAAGGATCGTATTGAATTTTCCGGAAAACCTCAAACGAGCGTGAATCTAGGGAATCGACTGACGGCATGGTCCCACCAAAGCCCCAGTTCTCGAAATGCAGCCACCACGGTTCGCTTTGCGCTGCGGCGTACTGCGTTTCAAGATTCGGTCCGGCGACGCCGGTGCCAAGATAATTGTAGAGACCATCCTGAAACGCGATGAATGCTTCACGCTGCTCGTCGTCAAGCGCAGGGCCGTCGAAATGCATTGCATGCTGGAAGGTGAATTGATCCAGCATTGTTGTTGACGGGCCGCTGATGGTAATCACGAATGCAATGGTCGGGTCTTGCAAAGCGGCGTTTACGGCCACCCATCCGGATTGGCTGGCGCCGAATATACCTACTTTTCTCGCATCTATCTCATCTTGCGCCTGCAGCAGCCGCACGGCGCCTTGCAGATCGGCCGAGGCGTGTTCGATAAATGGCGTATCGACATATTCGCCTTCTGATTCGCCAGCGCCGCGTTTGTCATAGAGAAGAACCGCGTAGCCTTTTTTCAAAAAGTATTCGGTGCCGACCTGATAGCCGCGCATGTCTCGCGTCGCCGCTTCAGATCCATGCGCATAAACGACGCCAGGAAATGGAGCTTCACCCGTATCCGGAAAAAATATTGTCGCTTTGAGTTCCGTATTTGAAACGGTGAATGTGACATTCGTCGATCGGCCGGCGTTCTCGAGGGCGATTGCAGGCGCGAATAGGAAGCAAAAACCGATCACCACTTGCTGTGCGAGGAGAAAGACCGTTGCTTTCAAAATTGGTTTCCGCATTTGCACCCCTATGTAGCTTTCGCAGGTTCATACAATAAAATATTTCTATTCGTAATAGACAGAAACGTGATGGCCAAACTTTTTTGCCCGGCACAGGAGGCCAAATGGCCTTGTCTCGCGACCCTCGTGCGTGGCTAGGCGCAGGCCGCGCGCCCATAACCACATGATTTTATTGAGTATTTAAATGCTGGCACAGGGCCTGTGGCAAACGGGCGCCGCTTTTCGTTTTTCAGCGCTTTGCGCCCCATTGGCCGCTTTGGGCGCACGCGCCGCGGCGCTATGGTTAGGGCCGATTCGGCGCAGAACTTTCAAGGGGACAGGATGATGGGAGTTCACCTCAATAAATTTCGGCTGTTGGCCGGGAGCGCTTCGGCGCTATTGCTTCTGGCGGGATGCGGCGAGCGTTCCGCGCCCGTAGAGGATGCGGACGTCGTGGGCAATATGGAGCCGACGCAAGAGGCTGCGCCGACGCCTGCATCGATGTTGCAGGCGATGCTGCGGGATCACGCGCAAGAAGTGTTGCGATCCTCGCCTGAGTTTGCAACGACGCTTGGCGTCGGAGAGGACATCGCCGGCGAGGGGTTCAATGCGCGGCTTGGCAGCTACGGGTTCGCGTCCAATGAAAAAGCGCGCAGCCAGAATGAAATGTTCCTGCAAGAGATCCGCGGCTTTGAGCGCGATCAATTTACGGGGCAGGACGCCATCACCTATGACGCCTTGCGCTACGCCTATCAAACCGGGGCGCGCCGCAATCAGTTCGATTTCGGCGGCGCAACGCCTTACGGCTCGGCTTCGCCTTATGCAGTGACGCAGATTTCCGGGCCGCATCTCGGCCTGCCCAGCCTGATGCTGAACAGGCATAAAGTAGAAACCCGTCAGCAGGCTGAAGATTACATTTCCCGTCTTAATGAATTCGGCCGCGTCTTTGATGAAACCATTGAAACTGTCAGCGGTGATGCGGCGCTTGGCGTGACGCCGCCGATATTCGCGATTGATGGCGCAATCAATTCCATCGAAGGGTTCACCGCCGCGTCGCCTGCGGAAAATGTTCTGGCGACGGGCTTCGTGCAGAAGCTTGAAGGCGTTGACGAACTGAGCGCCGAAGACCGGTCCGCCCTAGCGGCGCGCGCCGTCGAAGCGGTGGAAACGAACGTCTATCCTGCCTATGCGCGGCTTGCAGCGGCGCTTGAAAACCTGAAGCCTCAGGCCGGAAAGGATGCGGGCATCTGGCGGCTTGGCGATGAGGGTGCGGCATTTTACGCTCATGCGCTTCAGTCCTACGGCGCGGGGTCGATGACGGCGGAGGATGTTCATCAGCTCGGCCTTTCGGAGGTTGCGCGCATCACGGCGGAGATGGACGCGATCCTGAAAGCGCAAGGGCTGAGTGACGGTTCGGTGGCGGGCCGGTTCAAGGCGATCGGCGCGCGTGACGACATGCGCTATCCGAATGACGATGACGGCCGCGCGCAGCTGTTGTCCGACCTCAATGATCAGGTGAATGAGATCATGGCGCGGGCTGGCGACTGGTTCGGCACGCTGCCGGAACAGCCGGTCGAAGTGCGGCGCATTCCTGTTTACGAACAGGATTCGGCGCCGGGCGGTTATTACAATGCGCCATCGCTCGACGGAACGCGGCCCGGGATTTACTGGATCAATCTTAAAAACACTGCCGACTGGCCGAAGCACACTCTAAAGACGCTGACCTATCATGAGGCGGTGCCGGGCCATCACTTCCAGCGTTCGCTTGAGCGCGCCGCTGGCCTGCCACTCATCCGCAACATGCTCGGCTATTCGGAGTTTTCAGAAGGCTGGGCGCTCTATTCCGAACAAGTCGCCGCAGAGATGGGCATGTATGCCGATGACCCTCTAGGCAATCTCGGTCGGCTGCAGTCCGAGCTATTCCGCGCTGCGCGGCTCGTCGTCGATACCGGCCTCCATCACAAGCAATGGACGCGCGAACAGGCGATTGACTACATGCTCAACAATACCGGCCGGTCCGAAGCCTCAGTGACGCGCGAGATCGAGCGCTATTCGGTATGGCCAGGCCAGGCGACGTCCTACAAGCTCGGCATGCTGAAAATGAACGAGCTCAGAAACAAGGCCGAAGAAGCGCTCGGTCACGATTTCGACATTCGCGAGTTCCATGACGAAATCCTTCTGACCGGGACCATGCCGCTGCCGGTGCTGGAGCGAAAAATCAACACCTGGATCAGTGAAAAGCAGAGCGGGTAGTTTTTTGTTTGCGCGCATTTTTTAACGGAGTGAGGCGGGAAACGCCGAATGGGTGCCACTTTTCCTAAGATGCGCGCGAGCATCGTTTCGAAAGCGTTTCATCTTGGTTGCGCTGCCGCGGCGCCTTGATTAGCGAAGCTTCCGGCCTAAGCTGGCGCCTGAACGAGGCGAAAACAAATGTCACAAGGATCCGGACTGACCGGCCGCCCGTTTGAGTGGCTGAGCGAAGAGGAACGCCGCGCGGTGGAGACGCCGTCGTGGTCAAAAGGCTTGTCGCTCGCAGCCCTTCATTTCGCCGCTTATTTTGCAACGCTTTATGTTGCGCTCGGCCCGTTTCCGCTGGCGGTTAACCTGATCGCAGGGGGCGCCAACGGTTTCACCATGGGACTGTTGTTCATTATCGGTCATGACTGCGTGCATAAATGTTTTGTGCCGAACCTGCGCGCCAATCAGATCATCGGGCGCCTCGCTTTTTTGCCGACAGCGCATTCGGCGAGCCTTTGGGAAACGGGGCACAACCGCTTCCATCACGGCAAGACGAATTTCAAAGGCGTCGATTATGTCTGGACGCCCATGTCGGTTGAGGAGTACCGCGCCGCCAGCCCGTTCCGCCGGTTTATTGAGCGTCTTAATCGCGGGATTTTGGGTCAGTTCCTCAATTACCCGATTTCCATCTGGCTTCCGAAAATCATCCTCCCCATTGCGCGGGAAACGCGCAAAAACTGGCCGCGTTACATCTGGGACTCGGTGCTGGTGGTGCTTGGGCATGGCGCAATTATCGCCGCAATCCTGACGCTCGGCAAAGTCTGGCACCCCGAACGCAGCCTGGTCACGATTTTCGCCGTCGCATGGCTGTTGCCGATGGTCGTCTGGAACTTTCTCGCCTCGTTCAGTTTCTTTCTGCATCACGCCCATGAGGACGGACACTGGTTCGACCGGGAAGAAGACTGGTCATTCTATCAGGCGTCCATTGAAGGAACGACACATCTTGAAATCCCGGCGCTGAAATGGCTGGGTCTCTATTACAACGTAATGGAGCACACGGCGCATCACGCGCTGACGACCATCCCGATTTATCATCTCGACAAGGCGGGAAAACTATTGCGCGCGCGGTACGGCGACGCTGTGACGGCGTATGAATTTACGTTTCGCGATTTCTTCCGGGTAATGAAGAACTGTAAATTGTACGATTACAAAAACCGGTGCTGGACGGATTTCGACGGCAAGCCGACCGGACCTGCGTTTGAGTATCGCCGTGCGTCGGCGCCGGTAGCGGCTCAATAATTTATTCGCCGGGCGTCCAGTCCTTCGCCGCCAGCTCGAACCCTCCAAAGTGAAACCCGGGCGAAACCGTGCAGCCGACGAGGGTCCAGTCACCAAGGCTTTCAGCCGCCTGCCAGTAATCTTTCGGGACGATAATCTGCGGCGCCTCGCCCTTGTTCAGATCTGCGCCCAGGGTTTCAACACAGCTTGTTTTTCCGTCCTGCGACAAAGACAGCCGTAACGGCGCGCCGGCGTAGTAATGCCATATCTCGACTGCATCGACGCGATGCCAGTGCGACCGTTCGCCAGCCTTCAGGAGATAATAGATCGCCGTGCCGCTGGGGCGTTCGCCATTCGCCGCCTCTGCGCGCCAAGTCTCGCGAAACCAACCGCCCTCGGGATGGGGCCGGAGTTTCAGATGCTCTATGATTTCATCAGCAGATAATGCCATATCGAACGCCGAATTGCTGCGTATGTCTTTTATTATGCTCGGTTTGTCTTTTTAAGGGTTTACCGGAAACCTGTCTGCAGACGATGTTGACGGAAAAGAAAAGGGGACTGACATGAACAAGGGTTTTGCCGTCATATTTGCGGCCATAGCTGCTGCCTGTACGCCTGCCGAGAAGAATACTCAATCAAACACTAAGGCAACTGCAGGACCTGATACAATTCAGGTCATGGTCGTCGGAACATTTCATATGAATAATCCGGGCCGGGATCTCGCCAATGTCGATGTTGAAAACATGCTGACCGATCAGCGGCAAAGGGAGATCGCCGCCGTTGCGAATGCGCTTACGGAATTCAAGCCGACAGTTATCGCCGTCGAACGAATTACCGAAGCGCCTGACTATGTTGACTTGAATTTTGCCGACTACACGCCGGCGAGGCTGTTGGAAACAGCGGATGAGCGCACGCAGATCGGGTATCGGCTAGCCGATATGGTCGGAGTTGATCGCGTTTATGGCATTGACGAGCAACCAGACGGCGGCGAGCCTGAGTATTTTCCTTTCGGAAAGCTTTCCGCCCATGCAGAAGCAACAGGGCAAAGCGAAGCGTTGGCCGCGCAGGTCGAGGAGATTCAAAAAATCGTCGCTGACTTTTCAGCGCTTCAAAAGGACCATAATGTTGCGGAGCTTTTGATTGCGCAAAACGCTGCCGAAGAGGTGGCCGAGAACAGTGCGTTTTATTACAGAACGCTTGAATATGATCGCGGCGAGGACCAGCCCGGCGCCGAACTGAACGCCTACTGGTTCATGCGCAATGCGAAGATTTTTTCAAAATTGATGCAGGTGGTGGAGCCGGGCGATCGCGTTGTGGTGGTTTACGGCGCAGGCCACAAATTCTGGCTCGATCATCTCGCAGATAACACGCCGGGCTATGTCAGCGTCGATCCCGTGCCGTATCTTGAAAAGGCGGCGGCGCAGAACTGAGCAGCGGCCTATTCTTTTACCGCAATCCCGTCAGGAACGGCGACGACGTGGAAGCCTGCATCGACATGCAGGACTTCACCAGCGCAGGAGAGGCCAAGATCGGAAAGCAGGTACAGCGCCGCGCCCGCAACGCCTTCGATGGTCGTGTCTTCTTTGAGGAGCGACCAATCGCGGCCTGTGGACATCAATTGCCGTCCGCCGGTGATTCCCGCCATGGCGAGCGTTTTCATCGGTCCGGCGGAAATCGCGTTGACGCGGATGCCTTTCGGCCCGAGATCGCGGGCGATGTAGCGCATGGAGGCCTCAAGGGTCGCCTTGGCAACGCCCATGACGTTGTAATTCGGCACGGTCCGCTCCGACCCGAGATAGGTAAGCGTGATCATGGCGCCGCCGTCAGGCATCAGCTCCGCTGATCGCCGTGCAGAATCGACAAACGAAAACGCCGACACATCCATCGTGTCCTTGAAGTTTTGGCGCGTGGTGTTTTCGACAAACGATCCTTTCAGCGCCTCCTTGTCGGTAAAGGCGATGGAATGGACGAGAAAATCGATCTTGCCCCACTTGTTTTTAATTTCGGAGAAAGCCGCATCCATGTCGTCATCGCTCATGACGTCAGCCTTAACCAGGAAATCGACGCCGATCGATCCTGCGAGCTGTCGCACGCGGCCTTCCATCGGCGCGATATAGGAAAAGCATAGTTCTGCGCCCTGCGCCGCCAGCTGCTGCGCGATGCCCCAGGCGATGGAATTCTTGTTGGCGACGCCCATGATGAGCCCGCGCTTGCCCTTCATCAATTCGCCTCTGGGGAATGGAACTTCGCTCATGGGTTTTTCCTTCTTCTTTCGTCGCGCCTTAACTGGCGTTTTTGATCAAAATCATTGAGAGGATGAAATAGGCGAGCCAGATCGCGGCGTAAACGCCATGGCGCGTAATTTTCGGTAGTTTTCTGACCGCAGGCAGCACCAGCTGAAACCACCACAAGCCCACGCTTGCAATAGCGATCGAAACGAGAATGCCGATGAGCGCGGCTTGGTTCATCACCCGTATTTTCGCAAGGCGTCGGCAACCCCGATGATCGGCGCCCGCAACGCGCCGCCTGCGGACGGCGCTGCGGCGTCCATGTCGAGGTTAAAAATGTCATAGGCTTTTTCAGCCTTTTCATTGATGTTCGTCAGAATGATGTCGAGCGTCCAAGCGCCGGTCTCGGTCGTCATCCAGTGAATGTTGTCGCCGGTGAGAGAGATCGAGGAGATGGCGCCGGGGCCGATGATTTTATCTACCGAAGGTTCAATCAGGAGCGTGTTATGCTCGCGAGCGAGTTTGTCGTACTGACGCAAGCGCATTTCTCCGTCCAGAACCAGATGCGCGGAAATCATGTTCTCATGACCATGCGGAATGATGGCGCGCCCCGGACCAATAGCGAAGATCTTTGACGTGAAGGCGAGACGTTTTCCGTTGAAGCCGGGAAGCGCAACGCGCGCGGTGGAAACCCCTTTTTCGGCGAATGGTGTTTCCGTCTTCAAGCGGTTAAAGTCGATGGCTTGCAGGACGTCCTCGATTGCGATGTGCGCGGTCAGTTCATCTAATGCATCGCGCCATCGCGCGTCAGTGATTGCACCCGCGCGAAGGCGCGCGGACTCTTCCTGAATGCGCGCAGCCCAAGTTTTTATGTCTGTTTCCAGATTGGCCGCGAAAGCATTTCGCGAAAGGCCGGCGGTGATGATAGTCCACAAGCCGGCGATCTTAATGGCGCTGCCTAGAAATGAGCGACGGGTAACCATTTTGCCAGCGGCGTCAGCCATCGACCCGCGCCACGGCAAGACAGCCATTGGTGCCGCCGAAACCGAAGCTGTTGGTCAGGAAGCAGTCGACCTTGGCGTTATCGACTCGCTCGCGGATGACCGGCAGACCTTCGAATTCCGGGTCGAGGTTTTCGATATGGGCGGATGCGGTGAGGAACTTATCACGCATCATGATCAGCCCATAGACAAGCTCCTGCGCGCCGGTGGCGCCGAGCGAATGCCCGGTCAGTGATTTGGTGGAGGAAAAGGGCGGGATCTCCGAGCCGAAAACCTCGCGGAGGGCGGCGGTTTCCTTCTGGTCGCCAACCGGAGTCGAGGTGCCGTGCGGGTTGATATAGTCGATTGGCATACGGACGGTTTCGAGCGCGCCGCGCATGCAGCGCACGGCGCCTTCGCCGGAGAGCTGCACCATGTCGTAGCCGTCGGAGTTTGCGAAATAGCCGACAATTTCACCGAGAATTGTCGCGCCGCGTTTTTTCGCGCGTTCATATTCTTCGAGAACGACAACCGCGGCGCCGCCGGCAATGACGAAACCGTCTCGGTCCTTGTCATACGCGCGGCTGGCTGTGGCGGGCGTTTCGTTAAAGTCTGTCGACATGGCGCCCATGGCGTCGAAGACGTTTGCGAGCGTCCAGTCGAGCTCTTCGCCGCCGCCGGCGAAGACAATGTCCTGCTTGCCCCACATAATTTGTTCCGCCGCGGCACCGACGCAATGCACGGACGTCGCACAGGCCGAAGAGATCGAATAATTGACGCCCAGGATTTTGAACGGCACTGCAAGAGTTGCGGAATTCGTTGACGACATCGCTTTCGGTACGACGGTCGGGCCGATTTTTTTCGGTGAACCGGAACTGCGTGTGACGTCAGCCGCCCCGACGATCGCCTTTGTAGAAGGCCCGCCGGAGCCCATGATGATCCCGGTCATGGGGTGGCTGATTTCGTCTTCGACAAGGCCGGATTGCCCGATCGCTTCTTGCATGGCGATATAGTTCCACGCCGCGCCCTCGCCCATAAAGCGACGCGTGCGGCGGTCGAGGATCTCTTCGTAGTTTATAGAAGGGCGCGCCGAGACCTGACATTTAAACCCGTGTTCGGCGAAGCTTTCGTCGCGGGTAATACCCGATTTGCCCTCGAATAAAGACGCTTTAACTTCATCGACATTGGCGCCGATGGATGAAACGATTCCCATACCGGTAATCACGACGCGTCGCATATCAGTCCTTTCGTTTTCGTCTGAAAACGTTTGCTTTTTATAACGACAGCCCGGCAGCCAGTTCTTCCGCAGAGAATAATCCGACGCGCAGATCCTTCGCCTGATAGATCTGGCGGCCGTCGACTTTCATGATCCCATCGGCGATGCCGAGGATCAATGGCCGGCGCATCACGCGCCGGATATTGAGCTCATACGTAACCATCTTGGCGCTCGGGACAACCATGCCGGAAAATTTGACTTCCTTGGCGCCAAGCGCCCGGCCATGGCCGGGCGCGCCGCTCCATGTGAGGAAAAATCCGACGAGCTGCCAGAGCGCGTCAAGACCGAGACATCCCGGCATGACCGGGTCGCCCGGAAAATGGCAGTCGAAAAACCAAAGGTCCGGGTTGATATCGAGTTCGGCTTCCACCCGGCCTTTTCCGTACTCGCCGCCGTCATTGCTGATCTGCGTCACCCGGTCGAACATCAGCATCGGCGGAACGGGAAGTTGCGCCGTGCCTTTGCCGCGCAGCCCGTGATACCCGCATTCAAGCAGTTCGTCGCGGCTGTAACTGTTTTTGGATTCGCTCATGCGCCCCTGTATTAAACCAATCTGTGTAATGTGACATCACCGCCCGGAAACGGAGCGGTTTTATTAACGCGCTTGGTAAAGGTGCGCCCCGGCCCGGTCAATTATGCGTCGCAGCATTCCTGGATATAGGGACGGGCGCTCCGGCCCCCCAGAAGGCGGCGCTGTTGGCCCAGCCCTTGATGCCGTCGGTTGAGACCTTGAGCCAGCCGTCGCGGACGTCATCGACCCGGGCGATCACGCCGCGCCCGAGATTGGCCTTGGCGGGTGCGTTGGCGTCGGGTCGCGCCCGCAAGACCAGCCCGTCCTCCAGCACCAGCGCGGTCAGCTCCCCTGACAGTTTCGACTTGTGGGTCCAGCATTCGTCGCCTTCAGGATCGCGAATCTTGCGCCAGTGGTCGCGGGTTTCGGCGACAATCATCACCGGCAGGCCTTGCCGCATGAAAGTCAGCCGCACAGGATGAGAGAAAGTCGGACCTGACCGGCAATAGGTTTCTTCGGATTTCAGGGAAACAATCCGCGGCACCGGCAGGCCCGAGGGCGTATCGCGCCGGATCTCGGCAGGATCGACGGCGGTTACCCCTTTGATCCCGGCGGCTTGCGCCGAGGGGGCGGCTCCGGTCAAATATAAAACAAGGCTGGCGCAGGCGGCCGCAAGAACAGTCATACGCATGATCAAAGGGCGCTCGAAAAAACGGTGATAATGAATAATCTCTTAAAGAACGACAAAGCCGTTAATCTTCAGTTAATCATGCTGGAAAATGTCATGAAAAACGAAGCCTCTGGGGCGACGTTATGAATGCGAAGTCGATCCGTGTCGCGGTGACGCGAAAATTGCCCGCTTCTGTTGAGGGGCGGCTCTCGGATCTTTTTGAAACGACGCTTCAGACCCGCAGCGCGCCGCTTTCGCTGGCAGCGCTGATTGATCTTGCGCAACATGTCGATGTACTCGCACCGACACTTGGAGACAGGCTCGACGCGGCTTTTTTTGATGCGGCCGGCGAACGCATGAAGCTGGTGGCGAATTTCGGCGCCGGCACTGACCACATCGATGTCGCCGCCGCCAATGCGCGCGGCATTACCGTCACGAATACGCCGTCGGTTCTCGCTGAAGACGCCGCCGATATGGCCATGGCGCTGATTCTCGCTGTGCCAAGGCGCCTGGTTGAGGGCGTGCGTGCGCTCGAGACGGGCCAGTTTCACGGCTGGTCGCCAACATGGATGCTTGGCCGCCGCGTGCGCGGCAAGAAGCTCGGCATCATCGGCCTTGGCCGGGTGGGCGAAGCCATTGCGCGACGCGCGCGCGCCTTCGGGCTTTCGATCCATTACCACAACCGGAAACCGATCAACCCGCATATTGAGGAAGAACTGGATGCGACCTACTGGGACAGTCTCGATCAGATGTTGGCCCGGGTCGATATCGTTTCCGTCAACTGTCCTCATACGCCGGCGACGTTTCACTTGCTGGCGCGCCGGCGGCTGGAGCTTTTGCAGCCCCACGCATATGTGGTGAATGTCTCCCGCGGTGAAATCGTCGATGAGGAAGCGCTCGCCAGCATGATCGAGGAGGGACGGCTCGCGGGCGCCGGTCTTGACGTTTATGAGCGCGGCGCGCCGAGCGAAAAACTGTTGAAGGCGCCCAATGTGGTGCTGCTGCCGCATATGGCGTCCGCCACGGTGGAAAGCCGGATCGAAATGGGCGAGCGGATGATCATCAATATCAAGATGTTCGCCGACGGCCACAAACCGCCGGACCGCGTCATTCTCGGGCTCGATGACGATCTCGAACCTGATGTCTGAGCGTGGCGCTTTACAGGACCGCCCAGGGCGCTGGCGGCCCGTTTGGAGGTCTGTGTGGCAGTCCGTCTGTAGGTATGGGCCCTGATCCGTGGCGGCGTGGTCACAAATTGCTCACTTTGACGCGAATTCAAGCGAATTTTAGTTGAATCGCAATGATCTGGGCGCATGATAAGGTTAAGTTAAGGTTTAGGCTCTTGCGCGGCCATAATTTCGCGCTAGTTGTAAGTTTTGCTGCAACGCGTCATCGCAAGTCGAAGAAAGTAACTGTCAGTGCGTAAGATCTTGGGGATAGGGGCTATACTAGCGGCGGCCGGCGTCGCGCATGCCGATTCAGCGCCTCAGCTGCCTGATCCCTTCGCAAAATACGCCGACCCTTCTTCCATTGTTGCAGCCGTCAAGACCGAATTCAAAGCCAAACCCGGTCAGGCCGTACGCCTTACGGTCTATGACAGCGAAACCAGATTCCTTGAGGTCGCAAGATTGAAGCATGAAGGCACGCTGAACGACGAAGGCGTTGCGGTAGTTTCCCTTCTCGGGCTCGAGCCGGGTGAATATTCTTTCGCCGCCTATCTCGACCAGAACGGCGACGGAGTCTTGAACCGCGGCAAGATTCTCGGCCGCCCGAAAGAGCCGGTGGCGTTCTCAAACGGCTTCAAGCCGAAACTGCGCAAGCCGCGGTTTGACGAAACCAAGGTCGCGGTTGCGCCCGGCAGCGTTGTCGTCATCACGCTCGAAGACTAAGCTACATAAATAACGCACCAAGCAATCGTGTCAGTTAATACTGACGGGGCATGCGCTTGTGCGTGCGCTCGACATGCAAGCCGCAGCAAGTGATCAACGCTTATGACAAAAAAACTGTCCGGGAAACTGTCCGGCGGCCTGGTTCATGAACTTCCCGCTGATCTCATCGAGGCTTTGACTGAAACAAAGGAGATCACAACGCTCTGGGAAAGTCTGACGCCCATCGGCAGGAATGAATTCATATGTTGGGTTGAAGACGCCAAGCAGGAAAAGACGCGCATAAGACGGATCAAGCGGGCGGTCGAAGAGCTTCTCGAAGGTCAAAAACGCCCGTGTTGTTGGGTGGGCTGCATTCATCGCACCGACAAGAAGCCCAGCAAATGGCAGCAGGATGTGCTGATCGACAAAAAGAAAAGAAAGCAAACGCCCAAGCGGTCAGGCGCCTAACCGCTGAGCTTGCTGCAGTCTGCGCATGCCGGGTCCGCAGGCAGGCGGATCGTGCGGAATGTGCCGCCAACTCCGTCATAGAGTAAGAGCCGCCCGGCGAGGCTTTCGCCCACGCCTAAGAGCTCTTTCAGGACTTCCATCGCTGCAAGCGTGCCTAGAACGCCGGTGACGGCGCCGAGAACGCCCTCCTCCGCGCAGTTCACCTGTTGGTCGCGCGGCGGTTCTTCAGGCACGAGACAGCGATAGCAGGGCAGAACGCCGGGCTGCTCAAACGGCTTGTAGGTGGAAAGCTGCCCTTCGAACCTGCCGACCGCGGCGGAGACAAGCGGGATCTTTCGGGCGATGCAGGCGTGGTTCACGACGTAGCGCGCCGCGAAATTATCAACGCCTTCCACAACAAGATCATAGTTGCTGACGGTTTCATCTGCATTGCCTTCGTCAACGCGCGGATGCGTGTTGACGGCGACGTCCGGGTTGAGCCGTTCAATAAACGCGGCGGCGCGATCGGTTTTCGAACGGCCGACATCATCGGTCTGAAACATCACCTGCCGTTGCAGGTTTGAAAGCGATACGTCGTCGTCGTCAGAAATCCCGAGCATTCCAACGCCGGCCGCGGCGAGATACTGCAGGATCGGGCTGCCGAGCCCCCCGGCGCCGACCACCAGCACCCGCGCATCCATCAGCTTTTGCTGGCCTTGTCCGCCCACCTCGCGGAGGAGAATGTGCCGTGCGTATCGCTCGCGTTGTTCCGGTGTCATGAGACTCATTCTAGGCGTGGCACGCTTGAAACAAAACTATTGTTTCACGAACAATTCCGGCCTGACCCGCAGCGTTCGCGTGGCGATTGAAGTTTCCATGAGGAAAAGCGTGAGCCCGCCGATCATGGCGAGCATGGCGGCGATGAACAACAGCGCCACCGGAACCGCCAGCGTGAGATTGATAAACGCGCCGATGAAAAACGCCGCCACCACAACACAGACCATCAACGCCGCGACCGAGAACAAGAAGATGCCCCGCTGGGCGTAGGCGGTGCGTTTGTCGAGAACGGAAAGCTCGCTGCGGATGCGTTCGATTTCCATCTCGTCGGGGTTCTCTCCGCAACGGGCTTCGAGCGATCGAGAACGATCGACAATGCGCGCGAGCCGCGACGCCATGACGTTCAAAAACGCGCCGATACCGGCCAGCAAAAATACCGGCGCGACCGCGAGTTCGATGATGTGGGCGAGATCGGAGAGTTCGTTCATGCGCGGCCTCTTGCACCTATCCAAACAGTTCGTAAAGGACGCGGTTTAAAATACGCCGGCCCACGGGCGTCGCCTTTAGCGTTTGCCCATTCCATTCCAGCAGCCTGTCGTCGAGCGTCTGGCGAAGTTTTTTCTCCGCGCCGTCGCCGTCAAAAAACGGGTCGTTGCGGGCGAAGTCTATCCCGCTCGTCAGGCGCAGGCCCATGGATAGGCGCTCAACGGTCGCCTGTGCGGTTGTCAGGGGCGTTTCTACGCCTATGGGCGCCGCCGTCACCGCCGCCGCAAGATAATCCTGCGGGTTCAGGAGAGTTTCCGTAGCGATCTTCTTATCGTTTTCCGCGAGGCGTCCATGAGCGGTGTTTTGAGTGAAGCGCCCGTGGGCGCCTGGGCCAACGCCGATATAGTCGGCGTATTTCCAGTAGGTGAGATTGTGACGGGACTCATCGCCGGCGCGTGCATGGTTTGAAATCTCATAGGCGGGGAGGCCCGCCGCCGCCGTCATCTCCTGGGCCGCATCGAACATGTCGGCGCAGGCGTCATCATCCGGCGGCGTCCATCGGCCTTTATCGACGGCGGATGCAAAAGCCGTCTCCGGTTCGATGGTGAGCTGGTACAGCGATAAATGTCCGGCCCCGAAGCCAAGCGCTTCTTCCAGTTCCGCGCGCCAGTCGTCGAGCAGTTGGTCCGGGCGACCGTAGATCAAATCGAAAGTCACGCGCTTGAATTCATCCTGTGCGGTTGCAATGGCGCGTTTCGCGTCGTCAGCGTGGTGGTCACGCCCCAAAAACCTTAGCGCATCATCGCGTAGCGATTGCACGCCCAGCGACAATCTGTTGACGCCGATTTGCGATAGTTCCTGAAAGCGCGCCTGTTCTGCATCGGTCGGATTGGCTTCAAGCGTGATTTCCGCAGCCGCCTCAAAACCCCACAGACGATCACAAGTCTTGATGACATGATCGATGACTTCGATTGGCGCGAGCGATGGCGTGCCGCCGCCGAAATAAAGGCTGGTCAGCCTTCGGCCCGGTGTTCGTTCGGCCCACCGTCCGAGGTCCCGCGTCAAAGCGTCTTTCCATGCCGCAACATCAATCGCGCGGTTTTTGTAAACATTGAAATCGCAATAGGGGCAGATGCGCGCGCAATAGGGCCAGTGAACATAAACGCCGAGCGGCGATGCGACCGTCACTGCAGGCAGGCTTTCATCAGCTTACGGAATGCTTCCGCGCGGTGGGAGATGAAATGTTTTTCGGCCGGGTCCATCTCGCCAAAAGTGATGTCGTACCCCGCAGCGACAAAGATCGGATCATAGCCGAAACCGTTTTCCCCGCGCGGCGGAAAAACCAGCGTACCTCGCACCTCTCCCTCAAACACCGAAGTCTCACCGTTCGGCCAAGCGAGGGCGAGGGCGCAGACGAATTTGGCCGAATAATCCTCGGTTCCCGCGTCCTCAAGGGCGATCTCGACCTTCTTCATGGCGTTTTCGAAATTTCGCGGATTGCCGGCCCAGCGGGCAGAATAGATGCCCGGCGCGCAGCCGAGGGCAGTCACGGAAAGGCCGGAGTCATCGGCCAGTGCCGGTAGGCCCGACGCCCCGGCTGCGGCCTCCGCCTTTAAAATGGCATTCTCGGCGAAGGTGATTCCGGTCTCTTCGGGGTCATCCAGCCCCAGATTTTTTGCGGACACCGCCTCAATTCCGAATGGAGACAGTAACTCGTTGATTTCTATCACCTTTCCATCATTGTGCGAGGCAATAACGAGCCTTCCAGGCCCTAGTTTCCGCACATTCTCGCCCATGTTTTTATCCCTTTTCGAAAAAAAATTATCGTTTTTCGACGAAAACCTCTTGTATTGTTTTTCGATAAGTGTATATCGATAATCAACAAGACGGTGGATCAACCGCCGCAAGCCAGGGTCTGGGCGGCGAGACTAACAGCCAAAGGGCCAAAGAAAAGAAGGTCAGGTCAACGGGCCCGAAACAATAAGAAAAGGCGAAAAAAAGAGCGGTACAGGAAAACCCGCACCGCTCAGAAAAGATCAAACGAGTCGCGAACACAGGAAAGAAAAGGAGAAACCCATGCGTTACACTAACTCGAGCGATAATGTCGGCAAATTCGGTGGTTTTGTCAATGGTTTGGCCGTTCTCGTGACGGTCACTTTGATCGGCGCCGGCTACTTTTCGGCCATTGGTTCCTTCGCTGGGGTCGCATAATGGTTAAGCTGTTCAGAATGGCGGCGGTGGGCGCATTTGCCGCCGTCGCGGCTGCGAGCCTCTTCTCCCTCGCCACCGCAGCGCCTGGGGAAAATGCTGAGGCGCCCAAGAACTGCCACAAGGCTTTCTGCATCGTCGCGTTTTTCTAATCCGGCGATGCGAATCCGGCAAAACTGTTCGCCTGAATGTCTCTTTTAATAAACAACGGAGTTGAGCCGGCATGCGAGCGATAGGCAAAGGGTCGCTGGCGTCCATCCTGGCGGTGGGCCTTCATGTGACGCGGATCATTTTATGGATTGCGCTGGGCGGAGTCGCCATCGCAATGGCGGTTATTCCGTTTGTGCCGTTTCTCGTCGGCGCATTCACCGGATCGGATCATGTCGATATCAACGGGGACGGCGGCATAGAGCTTAGCGACTTTTTTGAGGTCGCCTATGCGTTCGTCACCTTCGCGGTGATGCTATTCGTCGTGAACCGGCTTTTGGAAATTTTAAAGACCCTTCGCTTTGGGTCGCCATTCGTAAAAGAAAACGCCGACCGGTTTCGCAGCCTCGGTTACGCGTTGCTGATCGGTGAAGGCGCGAAGTTTGTATTCGGTTTTCTGTCGCTCGTTTTCGACGCCGATATCGATATCAATTTCTCCGTCATTACCTGGCTGGCCATTATCGCCGTTCTCGTTCTTGCTGAGGTTTTCCGCGAAGGCGCGCGCATGAAAGAAGAACAGGATCTGACTGTATAATGGGCATTTCCGTCAAACTCGATCGTGTGATGCTGGACCGCGGCATGTCGCTGACGGAACTGTCGGAACGCGTGGGTGTGACGATCGCCAACCTGTCGATCCTCAAGACAGGCAAGGCGAAAGCGATAAGGTTTTCGACGCTCGAGGCGATTTGCAAAGAGCTCGACTGCCAGCCCGGGGATATACTTTCCTTCGATGAACAATAAACGGCGGGGACCTGCGCCTGAGGTGCGGAATTAACCGCCAGTTTGCGTCAATCCGTAATAAAGATTTTCGATAAAGAATGCGGACGGGATGCCTGAGCCGGTCCAGCGAGCAGCGCCAGCATTCAATCCTTTTTCTTTCAACTCGACCAAAGTCGCGCCAGCCTTAATTGCAGCTCGCATGCGCTCAATCTCGGCGTCAAGAAAGTCGCGATAGTCGTCTATATCTGACCCGGCCATCATCGCGCCGTGCCCCGGTACGACGATGGCGTCGTCGGGCACTGTTTCCGCAAGCGTTCGGATGGCGTTTTGATACCCCGCAACCGTCGCGCCATTTTGATAGTCGGCAACGCCAAGGCCATTCACGAAAATATCACCAGTGAAATAGATCGCCTGTGTGGCGCCGCGCCGTTTGGCGACAACGACCATATCGCCATCCGTGTGTGCGTGTTCGAACGGCAGCGCGGTAAATTCAAACCGGTGAGACCTGAATGTTCGCTCGCTATTGAGGCGAATATCGGGAAGCCCATCCGCCGCCAGCGGTTCAAATGCCATGACGCCATACATCTGCGCGCCGTCTTCCATGCGCTGCGCCGCTTTGTCGGTGGTGATAATTTCCGCCTCTTCGCCGAAAGGTCCGTTCGCGCCGGCATGGTGGTAATGCGTGTTGAAAATCTTGCTAACTTTTGAAACGCCAAGCGCGTCAAGCAGCGCCCGCACATTTTTCTCTGATCCGATGAACCCGCTGTCGATCAGGACGGCTTCGGCGCCATGGACAAAAACACCGACATTATCGGCGCCGGCGACGCCCGGCACGCGAAGCATATAGGCGTAATCGCCGATACGTTCAGCTTGATAGGCGAGACGCGGCTCTTCATTTTCCGGCGTATCCAACATAACGCCGTTCTTCATCCGCAAGCTGATCCGATTGAGCGCATTGGCGTCTTCTAGCGGGTTATCGTCTAGAACAAGAAAGTTTGCCTCAAAACCCTCGTCGAGCCGGCCGATCTTTCTATCCGGAAACAGTGCGCGCGGCGTATCCTCAACCAGTCTCGCGTAAAGCGGCGCGGGCGTCTGCCCGGTAATTTCCAGAATGTGCCGGTATTCATCGACCGGAGAACCGCCAAAATCGGCGCCAATGATAAGGTTCGCGTTATGCTTGAGCAGCAACGCGATGTTCTGGCGCATGATCTCCGCTATCGTCTCGTAATCTTCATGCTCCTTGTTCCTCATGGTTGTCGTGACGAGCCAAGCATTGTTGGCGGCGGCTTTTTGCGCCTGCTGTTCCGTCAGCAGCCAGTGCGTAGGGTCCTGATTGTCATAGCCGGTGGCGGAAGAGCCGGGGCCGGGCGCAACGCGCCATGATCCCGGCAAATGCGCGATAAAGTCGGCGCCGGCGTCGAGCGCCAGCTCAAAATCAGCGGCAGACTCAACATGCACAGATGCCCGTTTCCCTGCGCTTTGCGCCGCTTCTATGACGCCGGAGAGTAGCGCCGGAGGAAGGCCAAGCTGTCCGTCGTAAGCGGGATCGTTCACGCGCTTTTCATGTTCTTCCGAGAACGCGACGATAATCTTGATGAAATCGAGGTCGTCTCGCTTGGGTAGCTCGGCGGCGAGCCGCGCAACATCAGCAGGATCAGAAATCGTGTAAAAAAGATCGCCTTCCGGCTCTTTGTCCGTGGGGCCAAGCGCCCCCTGTTCCCGCATGTTTCTTTTGAAATGTATGACAGCAGAATTCGGACCGGAAACAATGGTATGCGTCAGCAAAACATCTGGCGTGACTTTTTGTGAAATTTTTGTGCGTGTTTCGTCAGACACGGATGTAAATGAATCCTGCACCATTACGTAGAACAGGCCATCTTTGACGAAACGCTCAAGCGCGCCAGTCTCGTATTCCGGTGATCCGCCGGTGAGGCTGTGAGAGTGCGCGTCCGCGTAGGGCGGCGTGACATATCCGCCGCCGAGGTCGATGATTTTGTCCGGATCTCTTTTCGGCGTTTTCACGATGACGCCGTCAGCGACAAAAAAATCCGTCTTGGCGAAATTGCTTCCGTCGAAAACGTAACCGTTCACGAATTTATATGTTTCAGCGACAGCGCTTTGCGAACAAAGAGTGACAAGCGCGAGCGCGCTTACAGCAAAGATTTTCATGAGAGACTCCGCTCGCATAAAGTTTCTGTAATCGCGCCCGACAAAAGAATAGGGTCGTCTCAGACGGTCCGCAAGTCGATCAGGAATAGGGCGCGGCGGCGGGCTCTGCGGGTGGTTTTATGGCTTGTGTGTCCTCTCGAGGTATCGCCGCGCCCACGGTCCGGCTCGACCATGCGAAAACAAGAAGAGCAGCAGCAAGAACGGTTGTAAAATAATAAGGCGCCTGCGGCGCAAATCCGTAAAGCCAGAAACCAAGCACAGGCGAAACGATAAACCCGGCGGCGCCGGCGGAATTGGCAAGGCCGATGGCGGCGCCCTGTTCTTCGGGCTCGACCGCGATGGAGGTTGCAGATGTCGCCGCCGGAATGGCGAGACCTGCGCCGAAGCCGGCAATCATCATGCCGCTAACCACTGGCCACAGACTGTCGGTCATCCAGATAAAACTGTGCCCGGCGAACATCAGGAGCGGCGCCGCCCGCATCAATCGCGCAGGGGGGAGTCTGAAGCGCCGAACGAGAACCAGTTGCGCGAAAAGCGACGCCATAGCGCCGGCTGTGAGGCCGATGCTGACATAACCGGGCGCGGCGCTGGTCGAATATCCGAGCTGGTCGATGAAATAAAATGCAATCGTCTGAATGGGGATGGCGTTGATAATGCTGAACGCCAAGGCAAAGGCAAAAAATGGAACCAGCCTTTTGTCGGTCAGCGAAACCGGCGCGCCCGCCTTTCTTTCTTTCGGCCCGGTCCGTTCCGGCAGAAAGAAGAAGACGGCGAGGCTCATGGCCGCCGCCAAAATAGCGGCGGCGAAAAACGGCGCCGTCGGCCCGATCAATATGGTCACGGCGCCAAAGCTCGGCCCCAGCATGGCGCCAAAGCCGAAGGCGGCGGTGAACCCGGCAATGCCGGCGGTCCGGTCGGACTTACTGGTGCGGTCGGCGATATAGGCTTGGGCGGCGGGCGGGCCCGCCGAACCGATAATGCCGTAAAGTGACCGGGTGGCGACCATCAAAAGATAAAGCGGCAATCCGGAAATGACGCCGGCGAGCCCCAGTTCAATCGATCCCGCAAACAGCGTCATGGACACCGCAAAGCCGAGAAGGCCAGTCAGGATGAACGGTTTGCGGCCGCGCAAGTCGCTTCGTCGCCCCCACAAAGGTCCGAGAAACACCCACGCGCTTGCCGAGATCATGAAGATCGCGCCAACCTGAAAATTCGAAAGGCCGATATCGCGCGCAAGCGGCGGCAGCACCGAAAATACGATCGTCTGACCCATGCCGGCGCAGACCGCGCCCGCCAGCAGCAGCGCGATGGCGAACTGCCGTTGACGGGGACTGGTCACCGCCTTCGCGGCTGCGTCAGCCGTCATGGGTTTTGTGGTCTGCTCGTCGATGGGAAAGCTCCGTCTCGTTCGGCTCAAACACCATGCGCCGGAGCGGTTTGCAATCGCCCAAGGCGCTATCGTTTGCCGTTTGCGGCGTTGCGCCACGCGCCGCGCCCGTTAAAGTGATCTCTCCTGAGGGACTCGGAGGCGCTTTATGTCTTTGGAAGGAGAGTTTTTCGCGGAAGGCGGATGTGCATGCGGGAGCGTCAGGTACCGGATGACAGCGCGGCCGCTATTCGTTCACTGCTGTCACTGCCGCTGGTGCCAGCGCGAGAGCGGCGCGGCGTTCGCGATCAACGCCATGATTGAAGCCTCGAGCGTTGAGGTGTTCTCCGGGGAAACAAAAATTGTGGAAACGCCAAGCGAAAGCGGGCGTGGACAGAAGGTTCACCGCTGCCCTGAATGTTTCGTCGCCCTGTGGAGCCATTACGCCGGCGCTGGAGAGAAAATCTGTTTCATCCGTGTAGGAACCTTAGATGAGCCGGACCTCGCGCCGCCTGATATTCATATTTACACCTCGTCGAAACAGCCCTGGCTGGAGCTTTCGCACGATATTCCTGCGGTGAAGGAATACTACAGCCGCAAGGATTACTGGCCGGAAGAAAGTATTGAGCGGGCGAAAATGGCGAAAGAAAGCTGACGGGCCGCGATAGGGCCAAACGGTTGATTTGAGCGATGAACGGCGACGCGTTTTTCGTTCCATGCCTTCACTACCGTCCGCGCCGCCGCTAGGCTGAAAAGCAGGCAATCACAGTTGGCGTTCATGAGCTTCTTGAAACTTGGCGGATTTATTCCAGCGGTTGCGGCGCTTTCATTGTCGGCGGCGCTGGCGCAGTCGGATCCGCTGAGCGCCGAAGATACTGCCGCTGCTGCGGAGGACTACGCGCGTTATTGCGCGCTATGCCATGGCGCGGAACGCGAAGGCTACGCCAACGACCATGCGCCGTCTCTGCGTTCGAGTTCACTGCTGGCGCCGGGCAACGATCTCTTCATGTTCCGGTCAATCGCCTATGGCCGGCCCGGAACGCCCATGGCGGCATACCGCGAAGAATCCGGCGGGCCCCTGAGCAACCGTGAAATTAACCGGCTAGTGAAATGGCTTTACGAACAGGTTGATACGGACCCGCGGTATGATGAAAACGGCGACAATGCACGCCTACCCTATGACCGTGTGGCTGGCGATGCGTCGCTGGGCGCGCAGGTTTACGCCCGCGAATGTGCGTCGTGCCACGGGCCGGACGGCGAGGGCGGTACAGGTACGCAGCTCGCCAATCAGGTGTTCCTGATTTTCGCTTCAGACCATCTCATCAAGCGCACGATTGAAAACGGCCGCAATGACACGCCCATGCCGGCATTCAAGGACAGGCTGGGTACGGAGGAAATTGACGCCGTCACGGCCTTCCTGCGGTCGAAGGCGACGGGCGCCGATTTCGAACAGCCCGCCGACACCACCCCGCCGGCGCCGGATGAATACGTCATTAACCCGGACAGCTTCGATCCCGAGTTCAATCTTGAGGACGGTATCTATGTCTCCGCTGCGGATCTCAACGCGGCGCTCGAAGCGGAAGCGCGCATGGTCATCCTCGATACCCGCGCAACGTCGTGGTGGCGCATGGGCCATATAGAGGGCGCCGTGCCGATCCCCTATTACAGCGACTTTGACGACATCGTTGACGACCTGCCGCGCGACATCTGGATTGTCGGCTATTGCGAATGTCCGCGCGCCGCCGCCGAAAGTACAATCCGGCAGTTGCGCCGCCGCGGCTTTGATAAAACCGCCGTTCTCTGGGAAGGCATTCAGGGCTGGGCCGGCCTCGGCTACCCGATCATCCTCGGCGAAGTCGAGACAGTGAGCGCGGACGAGTAACCTTCGCCGCCATGGACGGATAGCGTCCAAACGCCTATATCCCGCCCGTTATGGCGACCCTCGATCTTTCATCCCGGCCTGCTGATGCAGGGCCCCAAACACTTGCAAGTAAGAACCTTGCCGGCTTAACGCGGGCTGAGCTCGCGTTGCTGATGGCCGAGACGTTCGGGCTCGACGAGAAAAAATCGCGCATGCGCGCGACGCAACTCTGGCGGTGGATCTATCACTACGGCGTGACGGATTTTTCCGCCATGACCGATATCGCCAAGGAAATGCGCGGCCAGCTTGCTGAAAAATTTATAGTCGAGCGGCCGGAAGTGGCCGAGCGCCTCGTTTCTGTCGACGGCACGCGCAAATATCTCATTCGTCTGGGGCCGGGCATCGAAGTCGAATGCGTTTACATCCCCGATGTGGGCCGCGCCGGGGCGCTCTGCGTATCGTCTCAGGTCGGCTGCACCCTCGCCTGCACGTTCTGTCATACGGGCACGCAAAAACTTGTCCGTAACCTGACGGCTGCCGAAATCGTCAATCAGGTGATGGCGGTGAAGGACGATCTGGCGGAATGGCCGTCCGGCGGCGAGGACCGCAAGCTTTCCAACATCGTCTTCATGGGCATGGGCGAGCCGCTTTATAATCTTGATAATGTGGCCAAGGCGATTGACGTGATCTCCGATAATGAGGGGATTTCCCTGTCACGGCGGCGCATCACCGTATCGACGTCGGGCGTTGTGCCGGAAATGCATCGGCTGGGAGAAGAAACCTCCGCCATGCTGGCGATTTCATTGCACGCGACGAACGATCCGTTGCGCAACGATCTGGTGCCGATCAACAAGAAATACCCCATTGCAGAATTGATGGACGCGTGCCGCAACTATCCGGGCGTGTCGAATGCCCGGCGCATCACGTTTGAGTATGTCATGCTGAAGGGCGTCAACGATACCGACGCCGAGGCGCGCGAACTGGTGAAGCTGCTCAAGGGCGTGCCGGCGAAGATCAACCTGATCCCGTTCAATCCGTGGCCCGGCGCGCCTTACGAGTGTTCAAGCTGGGAGCGGATCGAAGGCTTCGCCGATATCTTATCGCGCGCCGGTTACGCCTCGCCGATCAGGACGCCGCGCGGCCGGGATATCTTCGCCGCCTGCGGGCAATTGAAGTCCGAAAGCGTGAAGAAACGGGCGAGTGAGGTGCGCAAGGAGCGTATCGGCGCTGTTTAGGAGGGTGAATGCCGTCTGGAAGTCTCGAGTGGAAGCACGGCCTGTTCGGCCCTGTAAACCGCCTCGAATAAACGCCGGAGTCGATTACATTTCAACGTTCTCGCAAATCAGAAACAATCCGGTATAGCGATATAAAAGATATATATTTCAAGCATGAAAAGGCGATGCACCCTTTCATGCACATGATATCATTTGATGTGCTATCCAAGGATGGGCGAATAATAAATGTTGTCATGTCTGTATTCGGATTTGGCGGCGAGAAATTTTCTCAGCTTAAGCAAGCCATTGCTGCCATTCTATTTAATCACCAGGCTGTTGATAGAGATGCGAAGGTGCATGTTGGGGTTCGGCAAAATAAAATCGCAACTTACACCTTTATTGGGCTATTGGCGTTCTCAATGCTCGCAGCATTCTTCCAAATGGAAGGAGAAGAATACGGCGGTTGGTGGATAAAGCTCTCAGCAATTGCAGTAGTCTTTATAATAGCAATTCTGCTGTGGTATTTTCAAAGGAAGCCAAGAGTAAAGTCTATTGACGAGGTTATAAGCCGACTCAACTGATTTTAATGAGCCAATAATCCCTGACGTAACGTCAAGGCATTCGAAATGCGTTGCCGTTGCTGTATGGCGAAGTGTATTGAACCTATGGTGATTTCATCCGGCGACATAACAATAAACGACTGGGAACTCGTCGAGACCTTCATCCGCACTTCCGGGCCCGGCGGGCAGAACGTCAACAAGGTGGCGAGCGCGGTGCAGCTGCGCTTCGACGCAAAGAACTCGCCGTCACTGCCGCAAGCCGTAAAGGCGCGCCTTCAATCCATCGCCGGCCGGCGCATGACCAAAGACGGCGTCCTCATCATCGAGGCGAAGCGGTTCCGCGATCAGGAGCGCAATCGTGAGGACGCGCGCGCAAGACTGGCCGCGCTGATCGAGCGCGCGGCGACGCCGCCAAAGCTGCGGCGAAAGACCCGCGTGCCGCCAAGCCAAAAACGCAAGCGCGTTGAGAGCAAGCGAAAACGTAGTGAAATCAAGGCGAAACGGGGCCGTCCCGGTCTTAACGATTGATCACATGGACCGAAGCCGAAATCGTGTTAGGCCGTAAGACCCGGCGAGAAGGTTAGCGCGGTTCGTTGGCGTGCCCGCCGGAAAAGAGGGAGAAAGTTTCATGTTGAAATCGTTCATTGGCGCCATCGGCGCATTTGTTTTGCTGACCGCCGGCGCGCTCGCCGGCGATAAGCCGCTTACGGAGGATCAAGCCCAGCGTTTCGTCAAAACGCTTCCGGTGCTGGAGACATTCGGCAAGGAGCTTGAAGCCGAAGGCAAGATGGAAGAATTCCGGATTTCCACCGAGCCGATGGTGGATCAGGAATTCAAACCCTATACGAGTGCGATCACCGTATTGAAGGAAAAACACCCGGCCGATCATGCGCGCCTTGGCAATATGCTGAAACCGCACGGATTTGCGGCGGATGAATGGGCGGGTGTCGGCGACCGCGTCGTGATCGCCTGGATGGCGCTGAAAATGGATGAGGAAAACCCGGGCGCCATTGCGCAGATGGAGGCCATGGACGAATCCATGCTCGACATGATGCCGGAGAACATGAAAGCGCAGTTCGAGCGTGCACGCATCATGGTCGAAACGGTCAAAAGCGCCTCGCCGGAAGACAAGGCGGTGGTCGCCACGGTCAAGGACGACCTCGACGAATATATGGAAAGCCAGTCGCAGTCATAGTCACGACGTGCATTTTGCGATTTGGGCCCGGGCGTGTTCTGATCGTCCGGGCTTTTTCTTGGGAGGCGCTGTCATGAAGAAACTGATCACGGGCATTGCGGGGTTCGTATTTCTGGCCGGGCTGCAACCGATTGCAGCCCAATCGCCGGGCGAAACCGCCGTTGAAACGGCGCGGAACTGGCGCGAGGCGCATGGAGCGGAAATTCTGCGTGGCTTTGCCGAGCTTCTCTCTCTTCCTAATGATGCGAATGACCCGCCGAATATCAGGCGCAACGCGGAGTATGTTTCGAAGCTCTTTGCGCAGCGCGGTTTCGGCATGGAGCTGCTCGACGTTGAGGGTTCGCCGCCGCTGATTTACGGGCTTCGCGAAACGCCTGGCGCGACGCGCACTATTGCGATCTATGTTCATTATGACGGCCAGCCTGTTGAAGCGGCGAACTGGACCCATCCGCCTTTTGAGCCGGCGCTTTATTCCGCCGCCATGACCGAAGGCGGCGAACTTATTCCGTTCCCGGAAGATGGCGCCGCGATCAACGAGGACTGGCGGCTCTATGCACGCTCAGCAAGCGACGATAAGGCGCCGATTCCTGCGCTTCTTGCCGCCATCGATGCGCTCGATGAGGCGGGTATCGGATTTTCATCGAATATCAAACTTGTCTTCGATGGAGAAGAAGAAGCCGGCTCCACTCATCTCGATGATTTTCTAGAAACTTACGGGGGCAAGTTTTCCGACATCGATCTCTGGCTGTTCTGCGACGGCCCGACCCATCAAAGCGAACGTCCGCAGCTTGTCTTCGGCGTGCGCGGCGTTACCGGGCTGGAGCTGACGGTCTATGGTCCCAATCGCGGTCTTCATTCGGGTCATTACGGCAATTGGGCGCCGGGACCGGGATGGCGCCTTACGCAACTTCTCGCCAGCATGAAAGACGAAGACGGGCGGGTGCGCATCAAGGATTTTTACAAGTCATCGGCGCCGGTGTCGAAAGCTGAGCGCGCCGCCATCGCCGCTGCGCCAAATGTCGACGACAATTTGCGCGCAATGTTCGGACTGGCGGAAACGGAAGCGGGCAACTCGCCGCTGGGAGAACGCCTGCTCATGCCTGCACTCAATCTGAAAGGCCTGAAAAGTGCGGAAGTGGGCGTCGCTTCGCGTAATGTTATTCCGCCGAGCGCCAGCGCGTCCATCGGTCTCAGGCTTGTGAAAGGCAACGATCCGCAGGCGATGCTCGATCTCGTTGAAGCGCATATTGAGCGAGAGGGTTATCACATCGTCCGCGAAGACCCCGATGCTGAAATCCGCGCGAGACACCCACTTATCGCAAAGGTGACGCGGGGCGGCGGCTATCCCGCGGTCAGAAGCGACATGAGGGATCCTCGCGTTGCGCCGCTGATCGATGCGCTGCGCATTGCGGCGCACGATCTCATCCTGACGCCGAGTCTTGGCGGGTCGCTGCCGCTTTATATGTTCGAGGAAAATTCAGATGCGCCGATCGTCATTCTGCCCATCGCCAATTACGACAACAACCAGCATGCGGCGGATGAAAACATCCGCCTTGGCAATCTGTTTTACGGTATTGAGGCCTACGCCGCCGTGCTGACGATGGAATAGGTTTCGGAAAGGAAGGGGCGCGCCCCCTTTATTGGCGCGTCCGCGGGGCGGCGGGCGCTAAAGGAGGCGCGCGGGAGGGCTCTTAAAGAGTTTGCCGCGTTCGGCAACAAACGTGGGCGCGATATGATGCCGTTGCGATCAGCTCTGATGATTAAACGGCGGAAAAACGTCCTTCTGTCGGCTGAATCAAAAAATTATTTTCGACGGATTTTTCTTCGTCGAGCGTTGAAGTTCGAATGCTTTAAAACGAGGTTTTCAAGAATGCTTATTCGTATTGTCGCTCTTTTGCTCCTGACTGTTTCCGCAGCCTGCTCATCTCGGTCGAGTCAGAACCAGTTCGCATCGGGGCCAGTGGGCGTCGATCAGCCTTCGCTTTTGCTCTCGAAAGCGCGCGACCAACAGGCTAAGGAAGGCTGCGCCAAGGCCGCGCCCGCCTATCGCATCGTGTCGAGTTACGGAGAAGGCTACGAGATTGCGCAATATGAACTCGGCGCCTGCCTTCTGGAGATGGCTGGCGAAAGCGACGCGGAAACCGTCCTCTTTCGTGAGGAAGCGCTGTTCTGGCTTAATCGCGCTGCGTATGCGGGCAATCCTCGTGCGCAACTGAAGCTCGCGGAAGTGTTAAGCGGCGCTTCAGCCTACGCCGTCGCGCATATTTCGCCTGAGCCGCAGCGCGCGATGATGTGGTCGGCGGTCTATGAGGCGAACGGCGCGCGCGAAACCTACGGTCTAAAATCGGTCGGATCACTGGTGATGACCCATCTGCAGTCTACGCTGTCAGCTGACGCAGCGGACGCCGCAAAGGCGGAAGCGGCTGGTTTCCGCAAGATCGCCATGAGCGAATTCTCACCGCCGGCGCGGGGCCGTGCCGAGGGGCGCGGTCAGAGCCAGCAACGCGGACAAAGAGGCGAGCGCCCCCGGCGCCGTAGATGATAAAACGCCGCCGCGAGCGTTAACCCGCGGCGGCGCTGAGCGGCGTTTCCTCCCTGTAAAAAAACGCCTTTTAGTTGGGCGGCCGGTTGGTGGACCCGTTCATCGCCTGATTGACGACAAGACCGCCCGAACTTTTAAGTCCGTTAGCCGAACTGGTTCATGGTGTTGTCTTCACCGCCGGCTTTGAGGGCAGCTTCGCCGGCGAAATATTCCTTGTGATCGTCGCCGATGTCCGAGCCCGCCATGTTCTGGTGCCTGACGCAGGCGATGGACTGGCGAATTTCTTCGCGCTGAACATTCTTGACGTAACCGAGCATCGCGTCCTCGCCGAAATAACGCTTGGCGAGATTGTCGGTGGAGAGCGCCGTTGTGTGATAAGTCGGCAGCGTGATTAGGTGGTGGAAAATGCCGGCGCGTTTTGATGCGTCGCGCTGGAACGACTGGATTTTCCGGTCTGCTTCAAGCGCGAGTTCTGTGTCGTCATATTCGACGCTCATCAGTTCATCGCGGTCATAGGCCGAAACGTCTTTGCCCGCCGTCTCCCAGGCGTCGAACACCTGTTGACGGAAGTTCAAGGTCCAGTTGAATGACGGCGAGTTATTGTAAACGAGTTTTGCGTTCGGCACGACTTCGCGAATGCGGTCGACCATGCCGGCGATCTGTTCCACGTGCGGCTTTTCTGTTTCGATCCAGAGAAGATCAGCGCCGTGCTGCAGCGAGGTGATGCAGTCGAGGACGCAGCGGTCTTCGCCGGTCCCCTTGCGGAACTGGAAAAGGTTCGAGCGCAGGCGCTTCGGGCGCATCAGCTTGCCGTTCCGCGTGATCAGGACGTCGCCATTGCCGATGTCGCTGGCTGAAACCTCGTCGCAATCAAGGAATGAATTGTACTGGTCGCCAAGATCACCCGGCTCTTCGGTGTAGGCGATCTGTTTGGTGAGCCCTGCGCCCAGCGAGTCGGTACGCGCCACAATAACGCCGTCCTCAACCCCAAGCTCAAGGAAGGCATAGCGGCAAGCGCGGATTTTCGCGACAAAGTCTTCATGCGGCACCGTGACCTTGCCATCCTGGTGACCGCATTGTTTTTCGTCCGATACCTGATTTTCGATCTGCAGGGCGCAGGCGCCGGCTTCGATCATTTTCTTCGCCAGCAGGTATGTCGCTTCGGCGTTGCCGAAGCCGGCGTCGATGTCGGCGATGATCGGAACCACATGGGTCTCATGATTGTCGATCTTGACTTGAATTTCTCTTGCTTTCTCCTGATCGGCTTCGGCGCGCGCTGCATCAAGATCGCGAAACAAAAGCCCAAGCTCGCGCGCATCCGCCTGCTTCAGGAAGGTGTAAAGTTCTTCGATCAGTGCGGGCACGGATGTTTTCTCGTGCATGGACTGGTCGGGAAGGGGGCCGAATTCCGAGCGCAACGCCGCGACCATCCAGCCGGAAAGATAAAGGTAGCGTCCTTTAGTCGAGCCGAAATGCTTTTTGATGGAGATCATCTTCTGCTGCGCGACAAAGCCGTGCCAGCAGCCAAGCGACTGGGTGTAGGCGGCGGCGTCAGCGTCATAGGCCGCCATGTCCTCGCGCATGATCTTCGCGCAGTATTTCGCGATATCGAGGCCGGTCGGGAAACGGTTCTGCGCACGCATCCGGGCGACCGCTTCTGCGTCGATCCCGGGAAAGGATTTGGCGGGCTGCAGCGATGTCTGGGAATGGTGGTCAAAAGGCATGGTTTTCATCCTGATACCGAAACGGGCGAACCCCCGTGTTTCAACTTGGATTCATAGCTATTCGCCACGAGCTCTTATTGCAGCTGCGAAGTCGTGTAGGTGTATGATTTTACAAAATTTCAGTGTAATGTTGTAAAGCTAATTACTTTTGTGTGATCATAGGTCTATGGCGAAGGAAAGAAGCAGTTTTCTCGGCCCGCGCTTGCGCCGCTTGCGGCGCGGCCTGGGCCTCACCCAGGCCGCCATGGCTGAAGATCTGGACGTCTCTGCGTCATATATTGCGCTCATTGAGCGCAATCACCGCCCTTTATCGGCCGATCTGCTGATCAGGCTTGCGGAAACCTATGACGTCGAGATCAGCGCTTTCGCCGGCGCTGAAGACCAGACCGTTTCACAGCTTGAAGCGGCGCTCGCCGACCCTGTGTTTTCAAATTTCTCCATCGGACGCGAGGATATTCGCGACCTGACAGCGGCGAACCCAGCCTTGGGTGATGCAGTCGCAGCGCTTTACGGCGCCTATCGCGCCAGCCAGAGCGCCGTGATGGAAGCGCGCGCGGGCGGCGGCGTAGTCAAGGACCCGCTTGAGGAGGCCCGCGATTTTATCGGCCGCGCCCGCAACTATTTTCCGGCGCTTGATCAGGCGGGCGAGGAAACCGCGTCGGCGCTTGCTGCGCGCAAGCACGGCCTGTTCGAGGCGCTGTCGGAGAGGTTTCTGGACCGGCACGGGCTCAAGGTTCGTGTGCTCCCCGACGACGTCATGGTCGGCGCATATCGACGTCATGACCGTCACCGTAAACAGATCATGATTTCCGAAACGCTCGATCAGGCGAGCCGCGTTTTTCAACTTGCGCTGCAGATTGCGCTGATTGAAGGACGCGACCTTCTGGATGAAAATGTAAACGGGGGAACATTTGATACTGACGCCGGCCGCCGTCTCACACGCGCGGCGCTTGCAAATTATTACGCCGGGGCGATTATTCTGCCCTACGACAAAATTCTTCAGTCAGCAGAAGAATTGAAATACGATATCGAAGCGCTCGGACGGCGGTTCAGCGCGAGCTTTGAGCAGATTTGCCATCGCCTGACGACGCTGCAAAGACCGGGCGCCGAAGGCGTGCCGTTTTTCTTTTTGAGGTTCGACGCCGCCGGAAATGTCTCCAAACGCTTTTCCGGCGGCGTTTTTCCTTTTGCGCGCTATGGCGGTTCGTGTCCGGTCTGGAATATTCACGAGAGTTTTCGCATTCCCCGAAAGATCATCACCCAGCTTGTACAATTGCCGGAGGGAGACTCCTATTTTTCCATCGCGCGCACGGTTCATGGCGGCGCCGGCGGCTTCGGCGCGCCGAGTGCAGAGCGGGCCGTCGCGCTCGGGTGCGATATCAAGCATGCGGAAAAACTCGTTTACGCAAATAATGTTGATCTGGAGTCAGCCCCGCGGGCGGAAATCGGCGTTACTTGCAGGTTATGTTCCCGGCCTGCATGCGCGGCGCGGGCGCATCCGCCGCTGGAGCGCCGACTGATCATCGATGAGCACCGCCGCCTTGCCACGCCGTTCAGTTTCACCTTTGATTAAAGAAACGTCATGACCGTGAAACGCCTTCTCATTTCAGCCTATATAAGAACGCTTAATGAAGAGCGCATGATCGGCGAAGTGGTGCGCGCCGCATTACAGGTGGCCAGCGAAGTCGTCGTTATTGATTCCGGATCACAAGATCGAACGGCCGAGATCGCCGAAGACGCCGGTGCAAAAATCATCCGGCATGAATGGCTGGGCAATGGGCATCAGAAACGGCTTGCTGAAGACGCATGCGCAAATGACTGGTTGCTCGATCTCGATGCGGACGAGATTATTTCGCCGGCGCTTGCCGAAGAGATCGCAGGACTTTTCAAAAACGGCGACTCGCTCTTTCCGATATACAAGACGCCGCTCGCTCTTGTGCCGCCAGTTGGCGCGCCATGGCGGGATTTTGGCCTGCAAACGCGGCACAAACTTTATGATCGCCGCGCAGTTCGCATGCCAGCGCATGAGGCGTGGGATCAGTTTGAAATTCCCCAAGGCGCTGTTGTTGGCGTTTTGAAAGAGCCAATCCTGCATCACGCCTTCACCGGCGCAGACCAGTTCATGGCGAAACTGAACCGAAACTCGTCGGTGCGCGCGGCGGCGTTGCCGCTCAAATCGAAGCCTTATCTGGCGCTGAGGATTGTCTTCGGGCTGCCGGTCTATTTTTTCAAAAAATATGTCCTGCAACAGTATTTTCGCGGCGGGGTTTATGGTTTTGCGCTTGCGCTGATGTCCGGGTACGGGCGCTGGCTGCGCGACGTAAAAATGTGGGAGCGCGCGAAAAAAGAATCGCACGATCCCACAAAATAGACTCTCACTTCAAATAGTCCTCACTGGATGGCGTATTTAATACCGACCGCCGCGGCGCGTATAATTCAGCGCATCGCGCGCGTCATAAACGCTGGCGCTGCGCGGCGGCGGATTGTTGCCCATGATCACTTCGATGACGGCAACCGCCTGATCGTCATAACGCGAATCATAATAGCGTGGGCGTTCGTTGTACTGGTCATTGTAACGACGGAATGAGTCGTAGCGCTCAAACGCATCATCCTCAAACATCCGGTTGCGGCTGATGATCTGGAACCAGTCATAACGCTGGTTCAGCGTCAGTTCCGCAGCCCGGCGCAATGCCCAGTCCTGTGCAAGCCGCAAATCGCCATTATCGACGCGATATTGAACGCGATAGCGATTGTCATCGAGACGCGCTTCCGAATAACCGTCGTCATATTGCGAGTTTGAAGGTTCGTAGACCGGTCCGTAAGCGCCTGTTGCGCAGCCCGCCGTCGCAAGGGCGACAGCCGCAAGAATGCCTTTCGCTTTCATGCCGAAATCCTCCTATTTCAAAGGTAAACAGGAAGAGGCGCTATTGGTTCCAATGCTGGAAATTGAACAGCCTAGCTGTCAGGATAGTAATCCTTGACGCAATTCAGCGCCTCAAGACCTGCTTCTTCATAGTCGCTGTCTTCGATCTTCGGACGCGGCGGCAGGTTGATCGGCTCGAAGGCGTTTTCATTGAATTCGTATGGAACGCGGTCGAGGATGGCGCGGATTATATTTAGGCGCGCCTTTTCCTTGTCGTTGCCGTCAACAACAAGCCACGGCGCTTCTTCAGTGCTTGTCGTTTTGAACATCTTGTCGCGATAGCGCGTAAACTCGATCCAAAGATCCCGCGCCTTCAAATCGATGGGCGAAAGTTTCCAGCGTTTGCGCGGATCGTTCGCGCGGTCCTGAAATCGCGCCTCCTGTTCTTCCGCAGAGACATGAATCCAGAATTTGATGAGAATAAGCCCGCTGTCCTGAAGCATTTTTTCAAACAGCGGAACCTCCCGCAGAAATGTCTCGTGTTCCTCTTGCGTGCAAAAGCCCATGACGGGCTCAACAACGGCGCGATTGTACCAGGACCGGTCGAAAAGCACGATTTCGCCGCCCGCCGGCAGGTGCTGAACGTAGCGTTCAAAATACCATTGCGTGCGCTCGCGGTCCGACGGTTTCGGCAGGGCGGCGATGCGCCAGATTCGTGCATTCATGCGCCGCAGGATCGTTTTGATGGCGCCGCCCTTGCCGGCGGCGTCGCGTCCTTCGAATATGATCGCGAGCTTCAGCCCTTTTCGCGAAACCGTTTCCTGCAGCTTCGCGAGTTCAAGTTCCAGCTCTTCCAGTTCTTTTTTGAAGCGCTTCTTTTTCATGGATGGTTACTCCAGCGGCGAGCCGTCGGGCTTGAAGTGATACGCCTTGCGGCAAAATTCGCAGATTACGCTGATCGCGCCATCCTCGACCATGTCGCTCAAATCTTCCTGCGTGTAGCGCGAAAGGACAGCGCTGATCTTGTCGCGGTTGCAGCTGCAATCGGCGCGCAAATCTTGCTTGTCAAACACCCTGACGCCGTCTTCGTGAAAGAGGCGGTAAAGCAGCGTGTCCGCGCTGATTGCAGGATCAAGCAGCTCATCGGCCTGCACTGTTTCAATGAAGGCGGCGGCGCGATCCCAGCTTTCGCGATCATCGGCGGAGAGCAGCATGGCCTCGCCCCGCTCGCGGCTTCCTCCTTCGCCGGGAACGAACTGCGCCATCACGCCGCCGGCGCGCCAGGTCTCTTCGCCGCCCGCCGTCTGGATGCGCCCGACGGCCAGTTTGATGACCGTCGGGATCTGTTCGGACTGGTTGAAATAAGCGACCGCCGCATCAGCGAGACTTTCGCCTTCAATCGGCGTGACGCCCTGATAGCGGTCCATGTCCGCGCCCTGATCGATAGTCATCACGATGGAGCCGTCGCCGAGGAGCGCCTTGGCGCCGCGCGCAAGATCGTCAGAAGCTGCATCGCTTACCTTCGCCGTCGCGCGTAACGCGCCGCCTGCGGAATAGTCGGCGACCACCAGCGGCACATCGCCGTTCCCCTGCGCCTGAAAGATCAGCTTGCCGTCGAATTTAAGCGCGGCGCCCATCATGGCGACAAGCGCGACAGCTTCGCCGACGAGTTCCGATACGGAAGCGGGAAATTCGTGTGCGCCAAGGATTTCATCGACGGAGCCCGCCAGCCGCACCACGCGGCCGCGTACTGCCGTGTCGGCAACCTGAAAAGGGACGATGACATCATCGGACATTTGAAAAGCTTTATTCTTTGATCTTGTAACCGGATCGCAAAAGCAGATAGGCGGCGGCGGAAAAGGCGATGGCGAAAAACAGCGTTACGGAAACGCCAATGGCTGCGCTTGCTTCCGCAACTCCGGTAAAGCCGGAGCGGAACCCGTCAATCAGGTAATAAACGGGATTGTAATGACTCAGCGTTCGGAAGGGTTCGGGCAGTCTTTCCACGGAATAAAACGTGCCTGACAAAAATGTCAGCGGCGTAATAACGAAGTTCGTGACCGCCGCCATCTGATCGAACTTGTCCGCCCATATGCCGCCGATGACGCCGATGGCGGCGAAGATAACCGCCGCGCCCAGCGAGAAAAACAGTATCGCCCAGATGGCTTCGATTTTCATCGGCGCGCCGATTGAAAACATGAACGCGGCGCTGGTGATCGCCGTGACGAGCCCGACAAGCAGGCCGCGCGTAGCGGCGCCGGCGACGAAGGCGACGGCAAGTTCGGCGGCGGAAAGCGGCGGCATCAACACATCGACGATTGAACCCTGCACTTTTGAAATCATCAGCGAAGATGCGGAATTGGTGAACGCATTCGTCAGTACGGCCATCATGATGAGGCCGGGCGCGAGGAACTCCACGAATGGAACGCCGTTAATGGCGGGCCGCGCATCGCCGAAAGCCTGAGTAAACACGATCAGGAACAGGAGCGTCGAAATCACTGGCGCGACGACGGTCTGAAACATGACTTTCAAAAAGCGGCGCACTTCCTTGACGTAGAGCGTCCACAGCCCGAGCCAGTTCACCGCGCCGAAACGTCTTGCGCCAAAGGCCGGGCCGCTCGATTGCAGGGGCGTTTCAGCGCGTGTCTGGCTGGTGGTTTCCATGCTGGACATAGGCTTTCCGGATTGTTGCGTTGCAACGGATGTGCGCTCGCGGGGCCGCTGACGTCAAGTCGATAGGATTATCAACATATGGTGGGCAAAAATTTGTGACGGCGCCATGTTGTGTTTCTATTTCTTTGGACTACTATATTTAGGCGCTCAGGGAGCGGTAGATATTCACGACACAAAATATTGTGAAGTCAGTCAATGCGGTACGCCGCAATCCGGTTAGAACTCAAGGAGACGGGCGAGATGGCTTGGACAGATGAGCGGGTGGAGCTTCTGAAAACCTTGTGGGCGGAAGGGCTTTCCGCTGCGCAGATTGCAAACAAGATGGGCGGTGTCACGCGGAATGCTGTCATCGGCAAGGTTCACCGCCTGGGCCTTTCGGGGCGGGCCACCCCGGCGAAGCCGCAACGCGGGTGCGGGCCGACACAGAGCCGCAGGGAAGAAGAGACGGTAAAACCGGCGCGGCCTGAGATCCGCTCCGTTATTCCCGAAGCTGAGTCGATTGCGCCGCTGGTGCTCGACAGCGGCGACAAGACGACAGTCAACACCATCAAGAACAACATGTGCAAATGGCCAATCGGCGATCCGGCGAAGGATGATTTCCATTTTTGCGGCCAGCCCGCGCTCGTTGGAAAGTCTTATTGCTCGCATCACGCGCGTATGGCGTTTCAGCCGCCGCAGCGCCGCGACCGCACCGAAGTGCGCCGGCCAGCCGCGCAAATCGAACGGCGCAGGGCCACAGGTTAAAACTTTCAGGAACACAAGTATCAAAAAACCCGCCGGTTTCGGCGGGTTTTTTAGTTGGTCTCAAGCGCATACCCGGCGGAGCGCACGGTTCTGATGGCGTCGCCCTGCTTGTATTTGTTCAGCGCTTTTCTGAGGCGGCCGATATGCACATCGACGGTGCGCACCTCAACAAAGACGTCCGAACCCCAGACGGCGTTCAATAACTGCTCGCGCGAGAAAACCCGGCCGGGGTGCTGGATCAGATGATCGAGAAGACGAAACTCCGTGGGGCCGAGGTGAATTTCTTTTCCGCCGCGCGTCACCTTGTGGGAAACGCGGTCGATCGAGATGTCGCCGACAATAACCGTATCGTCAGCAAGGCCAGGTCGGATACGCCTGAGGATAGCTTTCACGCGCGCGATCAGCTCATTCGTCGAGAACGGCTTTGTGAGATAATCATCGGCGCCGGTTTCAAGGCCGCGAATACGGTCTGCTTCTTCTGACCGCGCCGTCAGCATGATGATTGGAATGTTGCGGGTTTCGGGCTTCGACCTGATGCGGCGGCAAACCTCGATGCCGGATACTTTCGGCAACATCCAGTCGAGAATGATGATGTCCGGCCCGAACTCCTCGACCTTTAATAGGCCCTCTTCGCCGTCCGTCGCGAGCGCGACCTCGAACTTTTCCTTGGCGAGGTTGTATTCAAGGATCGTAGAAAGCGCGTCTTCGTCCTCGACGATCAAGACTTTCGTCGCCGGCATGTTGTCCGTCCCGTAATTATCCGTTGGCGGCGCCGGACTGCTTAGGCGGAGAGACAATGGTTGTCGAGGTCTTATCGCCTTTCGGGCGCTGTTCGAGAATGCGCGATCCGGTCATCAAAAAGTGCAGAATTTCGGCGATGTTTGTCGCGTGATCGCCGACCCGTTCAAAATTTTTCGCCGTGAAAACAAGGTGCGTACAGGCGTTGACGCGTTTCGGGTCCTCCATCATGGCGACCAGAATTTCCTCGAATACGGAATTGTAAAGCTCGTCGAGCTCGTCATCGCCGCCCCACACGGCCTTTGCGGCGCTGAGGTTCTTCGCGGCGTAAGCGTTCAGAATGTCGGAGAACTGGCGAAGGCTGGCCCGGCCCATGCGAACGACGCCCGATCTCGGTTGGGCGGGCGCTTCAAGGCTCACTACCAAAGTACGCTTGGCGACATTCTTGGCGAGATCGCCGACGCGTTCGAGCTCGCCGGCGAGCTTCGATACTGTCATGACCTCGCGGAGCGCTTCTTCCGGCAGCGGACCTTTCTGGAGCAAATCCATCACCTGTCGCTCGATATCATCATCAAGGGCGTCAATGCGTTCGTCGGCGCCGATAATGCTTTCCGCTGCTGCGAGATCGCGGCGCTCGAAGGCGGTGACAGCTCTGGTGAGCTGGCTTTCAACCTGTGCGGCCATGCGCGACAACGACGTCTCGAGCGCGAGACGCGCTTGATAGGAAGATTGCGGGGCGGAGGTCGCCATTTCGTCGTTGCCCTCACTTGCGGACATGATCAGGAAGATCGCCTAGATGCCGCTTTTTTATGACAAATTCTTGTCGGCCGGCCACTTTAGGCGCAAATTTTGCGCCTGTAAATTTTCCTCAGCCGGTAACTCAGGCGGAATGTTGAAAATGGCAGGCGAAGACGGTGCCGCCCGCGAGGCGGCTCTCGATCTGAAATCCGCCCTTATGCCGGTTCATAATGTGTTTGACGATGGCGAGACCAAGTCCCGTGCCGCCGCTTTTCCGGCTGCGTTCGACATTCACGCGATAAAATCGTTCGGTGAGACGCGGCAGGTCAGCACGTTCAATGCCCGGGCCGAAATCGCGTACCTGAACGAAGACCAGGTCGTCGATGCTGACGCCAAGTCTTGCTGCAACCTGTTCTGCGTTATCGCCCGCGCGGTGCGCAGGCGCGCCGTCGGTGAATGGCGTCGGCGCCGCGCCGCGACCGACATGGATTTTCACCATGGCGGGATCACCGCCGTATTTAACAGCGTTATCGATGAGGTTCTGGATCGCCTGAAAAACTTCGTCACGATCAGCGCGAATTTGCGCATCCACATCATCGTCTTGCGTAAAGTCGATGATGGCGCCGGCGGCTTCAAATAATGGCGTCAGGCTTTCAATCACATCCTTTGCAAGTTCGGCGAGATCGACTTTTTCGCGCGGCGGCACGTGCTCGTTCAATTCAATGCGTGACAGCGACATCAAATCGGCGACGAGCCGCTGCATGCGCTCAGCTTGCGATTGCATGACCGCCAGAAACTTTTCCTGCGCTTCGGGATCATCCTTGGCGTGGCCGCGAAGCGTTTCGATAAACCCTATAACGGAAGCGAGCGGCGTGCGGAGTTCATGACTGGCGCTGGCGATAAAATCAGCGCGCATCTGTTCGAGCCTGCGTTCCGTCGTCAGATCGCGAATAAAGACGAGGACGCGTTCGCCGCCTTCTGCACCGGCCTCAATGGGGGCGACATAAGCACGGCAGGTGCGTTCAACGCCGCCGGGCGTCGTAAACTCCACCGTGGCGGGCTCTTTTCCTGCGAGTACGCTTTCAGCAGCGTCAAAAACAATTGGAGCTCTCAGTACAGACGCGAAATGTTTTCCGGTAACGTCTGTGAGGCCCACAAGGTCCAGCGCTGCAGGGTTGGCGTGTTCAACAAGACCGTCCGCATCAAGAATAAACAAGGGCTCGGGCAAGACACGCGCGACCCCATGCACCATGCGCAAGCGCGCAAGCTCGGCTTCCTGTGCGTTCAGTTCGGTCTCGACAATACGCTGCACCGGCGCCGCCCAGACGCGCCCTGATGAAAACCGGTACCTGACGGCGAGCGCCGCCATGAAGGCCAGCCAGGCGACCAGCGCGAGGCGCCAGTCAGCGAACTGTGCGATAATCAGCGCGGCGCAGACGCCGGCGCTGATGCCGATCGCCCACATGAAATCGCGCGCGCGGACCTGCGCGGCGGTGTTGCGGATCAAACTGGCGAGATCTTCCTGCATGAATAGGAACAGTGTCCTAGCGCGGACGTAGCATGGCGAAAAGCCCGCCGCCGATAAATCCCGCCAAACATTGCAGCGACAACCCGAAGGCGTCCCGCGCGCCGCCGATAATGCCTGCGCCGCCGCCGAGCTGTTGCTCGACCAAAACCAGCGTCACCAGCATCGCCGCCGCGCCAGCTACCGGGTAGGCGATCGGCGCCAGCGGCTTCAGGATTCGCTTGACGCCGAATGCGACAAGAAATCCGAGCAGCAGGGCGATCGCAATGATGAAGCCATACATGGTGAGTCCAGTAAAATTCTGGACGTAGGTATCGAGCTGCTGGTCTGCTGTGTAGACGGCGCCGATCTCCGCTTGCTTTGATATCACCTGCTGCGTGTAAAATGTTGTCGCAAGAACGTAAGTTCCGGCGACGGCGGCCAGATAAGCCAGTAATGTTCTCAAAATTGTCATAACGCCCCTGTCTGGCCGCGCTTTGCGGTTTTTAGCCAACTGCTCGATTTTTCCGCATTTCGCAATATTGACGCTGTTATGACCCTGCGCCTACCCATGAAAGCCGGAAAGTCATCCGAACGGAAGGGTCCTGCAATGTCGAAGATAAGCCGAATGTTCCTGTTTTCCTGCTGCGCTGCGATAATGGCGTCCTGCTCCGCAAGCGATGGCGTGGCGTCGCAGAGCGGGGGCAAGGGCGGCGGCGATGCGAGTTTGCAGGAGACGCTGGCTGACCCGGCGCCGGAGGGCGACCTTGCCCTGGCTGTCGAAATGCTGGCTGAAGGTCTCGTTAATCCGTGGTGTCTCGCCTTCCTGCCTGACGGGTCAATGCTTGTGACTGAGCGCGAAGGGCGGTTGCGCGTGATCCGCGACGGCGCGCTTGTCGCAGAACCGGTCGCAGGCGTTCCGGAGGTGCTGGCGTGGAATCAGGGCGGGCTTTTTGATGTTCTCCCGCACCCGAACTTCTCAGAGAACGGCCTGTTGTATTTGTCATACGCACACGGAACAAGAAACGACAATGGAACGCGTATCGCGCGCGCAAGATTTGACGGCGAGGCGTTGCACGATCTTGAAGTCATATATGACGCAAAACCGCCAAAAGACACAGGCCATCATTTTGGCGGACGCATGCTCTGGGGCGCTGACGGCAAACTTTATCTGACCATCGGCGAAGGATCGCGCTACAAGGAAAAAGCGCAGGATATGTCCACGAGCTACGGTGCCGTTGTTCGTCTGAACGAAGACGGCTCTATTCCGGATGATAACCCAGACTTCGGCGAAGGCGCCTTGCCGGAGCTTTATTCGAAAGGGCACCGCAATCCGCAGGGTTTCGCCTATGACGCCGAGCGCGATATTCTTTGGGAGACGGAGCACGGTCCGCGCGGCGGTGATGAAATCAACCAGATTGAGCCCGGCGCCAATTACGGATGGCCGCTTGCGTCTTACGGTATCGATTATAACGGCGCGAAAATAACGCCTTTTACCGAGTATGAAGGCACAAAGCAGCCTTTCAAATACTGGACGCCGTCGATCGGCACATCAGGGCTTGCCGTTTATCGCGGCGAGGTGTTCTCCGATTGGGATGGAGACCTGCTGGTTGGCGCGATGAAAGGCGGCAGCCAGGCGCTGCACCGCATTATCATTGAAGGTAATCGCGAGGCTGGTGAAGAACGCTATCTGATCGGCGAACGCATTCGCGATGTTCGGATTGGTCCTGATGGCGCTATTTACGTGACGACGGAAGATCGCGGCGGCGCGCCTGTTGGCGAAGTATTGCGTCTGACGCCGCAATAGCGACTTAGCTTTCCAGAGGCGCCGATAACGCGCGCTGCGCCGCCTGACGGGCGAAGCGCAGCGTTACCGCCTTGCGCCGCGCGGCAACCAGCGGGCGTAACTCCGCGATGCGGGAGATTGCGGCGCCATATTCGTCGGCGATAATCAATCCTTCCGTAGAGGGAAGAATTTCCTGCGGGAACGCCGAGTCGACGGCGAAATAAAACTGGTCGCAATAGTCGAGATATTCCGGCCATTTCTCATCGACATCGAAGTCGGCGCGGCAGGATTTGACCTCGGCAATGATCAGCCGGCCCTTTCGGTCCAGCGCCGCCACATCGGCCCGGCGGCCGTTGACGAGGCGGAATTCGCATAGCGGGCTGAACCCCATATCGACGAACAGGCGGGTGACCCCTCTGGTGAGGGCGATGGTGCGGTCGGGGCGCGCCGGCTCGAATGCGGCGGTGACGTTCTGCATTTGTTCATGAAACGCCACGACAAGCGATGCGTCAAGACCGAAGCCAAGACTTGAAACTAGCCCTGAAATTCCGGCAGGCGCACCACAAGACCGTCGAGGGTGCTGGTCACCTTGATCTGGCAGGAAAGCCGGGAGTTTTCCTTGGGCTCGGCGGCGAAATCGAGCATCGATTCCTCCATGGATTCCGGTTTGCCGGCCTTCTCGCGCCAGGCCTCGTCCACATAAACATGACAGGTGGCGCAGGCGCACGCGCCGCCGCAGTCAGCGTCGATGCCCGGCACCATATTCTTGACAGCCGCCTCCATCACGGACACGCCTTCTTCGGCGTCAACCGTGTGTTCGGTTCCGTTGAATTCGATATAGGTGATCTTGGGCATGTGGCTCGAGGTGTTCATCTAATGGAAAAATCAGAGCGTCGATGTAAAGCTTTAGGCCTTGAGGGCAAGCCCTTTTTCACCATTCGCCGCTTATGGTCGCGGGTAGAAGCAAAATTAGATGAGTATTTCTCTTCAACTGGCGAATGAAGCGGCGACAATGGCGCTTGGCGTGCAGCTCGCGCATTTGTTGCGCTCAGGCGATGTTGTGCGGCTAGAGGGCGATCTCGGCGCCGGCAAATCGACGCTGGCGCGCGCGCTTATTCGCGAATTGACAGGCGCGGGCGATGCGCCGAGCCCGACTTTTACCTTCGTTGAAACGTATGATGCGCCTGATTTTCGCATCTGGCATTTCGATTTTTACCGGCTCGAAAAGGCGGAAGATGTCTGGGAGCTGGGGCTGGAAGAAGCGCTCGAGGACGGCGCCGTCATCATCGAATGGCCTGAGCATGCTGAACAGTTCCTGCCGGAAACCGCCCTGGTCATTAAGCTGGATATTGCGGGCGATATGCGTCAGGCGAAGATTGAAGCGAATGATCTGTGGGAAGCGCGCCTTGAAAAAGCGGGAATCGCGTAAAGTAAAGTCATGAACGAGATGCTGCATGAAACGGAAACGAAGCGCGCGGCGTTTTTGAAGTCCGCCGGTTGGGAGCGGGCGCAGGCCGCGCCGCTTGCAGGCGATGCATCCACGCGGCGTTACGAGCGGCTGCAGATGGACGGGAAGCCGGCGATTTTAATGATCGCGCCGCCGGCCGCCGAAACGCCAGATTGTCCGACGGGCGCCAGCGCCGACGAACGCCGGTCGCTCGGCTATAACGCCATGGCGCGTCTTGCTGGCCCGAACCTCAACGCGTTTGTCGCCGTATCGAACGCGTTGCGTGACGCCGGCCTTTCGGCGCCGGAAATTTACGCCGCTGATCCTGCGCAAGGTTTTGCCCTGCTCGAAGATCTTGGCGATGATCTTTTTGTGCGCGTCGCCGGCAAGGTTGATGAACATCTGCTCTATAAGGCTGCGGTGGAGGCGCTTGCGGCTTTGCACGAAGCGCGGGTCCGGCCGCCTGCATCCGACGCTTACAGCATGCTCGAATATGATGAAGTCGCCTTTGAGGCGGAAGTGACGCTTCTGACGGAATGGTATTGGCCGCTGAAAAAAGGCGCGCCGATCGGCGATGATCTTTATCAGGAATATATCAGCTTGTGGCGGGACGCATTGAGTTCGCTGTCGGCCCCGCATGTGCCGGTGCTGCGCGATTATCATGCGGAAAACCTGTTATGGCTTCCCGATCGAAAGGGCGCGGCGCGGGTCGGCGTCATTGATTTTCAGGACGCGCTATTCGGCCATGCCGCCTATGACCTTGTTTCGCTGCTTGAGGACGCGCGACGGGATGTTGCGCGGGCGCTGGCGGATGAAATGCTGGCGCACTATGTCGGTCATGCCGACGCAAACTTCGATCACGAAGGATTCAGCCGCGATTACGCCATCCTCGCTACGCAAAGAAACGCCAAAATTCTCGGGATTTTCGCAAGGCTGGCGAAACGCGATAACAAGCCTCGCTATCTTGACCTGCTGCCGCGCGTCGAGGCGCATTTCAGGAATGATTTACGGCGCGAACCATTGGCGCCGCTGTCGAAGTTCATTGAAAAACACCTGCCGGAGTTGGCGCCATGACGCAGATGCCCGATACCGCCATGGTGCTCGCCGCCGGGCTCGGCACGCGCATGCGTCCGCTAACCGACGAAACGCCGAAGCCGCTGATAAAAGTCGGCGGTAAGGCGCTGATCGATTACGCGCTTGAACGGTTTGCGGGCGCGGGCGTCAAGCGCGCCGTCGTCAATGTGCATCATCTCGCCGAACAGATTGAGGCGCATATGGCGAATGTTTCCGGCCTCGACTTTGTGGTCTCGGACGAGCGCGGCGAGCGACTTGAGACTGGCGGCGGTCTCAAAAAAGCGCGGCGCCATTTCGGCGATAATCCGATTTTTTGCACAAACACCGACGCCATCATGATTGACGGCGCAGGTGATGAGGCTTGTGCGGCGCTTGCTCAAGTGTGGGAGGATGCGCGCATGGATGCGCTTTTACTGCTCGTCCCCATTGGCAACACCAGCGGCTATGATGGGAAGGGAGATTTCGATTGCGCAAAAGACGGCCGGATCGCATTGCGCTCGGGCGAAACGGCGCCTTTTGTGTTCACCGGGCTTCAGATTATTTCCCCGGCGCTGATCGACAAGGGGCCGGACGGCGCTTTTTCAACGAGGATGTTATGGGATGAAGCGGCGGCGCATGGCCGGCTTTACGGCGTTATCTATGACGGCGAGTGGCTGCATGTGGGTGATCCGGCGGGACTTGAAGCGGCTGAAAAACGCTTGCGCGATGGTGTAGTCTCAACGGCAGGATGACAGCATCTACGGATATTTTCTCCGCGTCGGGCCCGAGATTTTTTTCCATTTCGCCGGGGCGTGCTTTTCTTTTGGACCTCGCTGTAGGCGTGAAAGACGCCTGCGGTGAGGCGGGCATCCAGCTTCCCGACGTGACGATCTATCTGCCGACGCGGCGCGCTATGCGTGCTCTTGGCGACGCTTTTCTCGAAGCGAGCGGCGCGCGCGCCGTGCTTGCTCCGCGTATTCGGGCGCTTGGCGATATCGACGAAGACGAGCTCGTCATGTTTGAGGGCGATGCTGAAGACGAAGCTTCATTGCCGCCGGCGATACCGGGCGTGCAGCGGCGTTTAATGCTGGCGCGGCTTATCGCGGAGCGCGACAGAGTATTTTTTGACGGCCAGCGGCGCTGGGCGGCCGCGATCTCCGCTGCTGACGAACTCGGGAAACTTCTCGATTCTCTCTATACGGAGGAAATAGATTCGAGAAAGCTTCAGGACATCGTGCCGGAGGGGCTCGCGCATCACTGGCAGGATTCGCTCGAATTCCTTTCCATTATCGTTTCCGAATGGCCATCGATTTTGAACGAACAGGGCTTGATGGATCCGGCGGCGCGCCGGGTCGCCCTGATCGAAATGCAAACGCAGCGCTGGAAAAAGCATCCGCCCCAAAAGCCTATCATTATCGCCGGCACGACGGGCTCGACGCCTGCGGTGGCGCGAATGATGGAAGTGGTTGCCGGAATTCCCGCCGGTGCGGTTGTTTTGCCGGGACTTGATCTCAGTGCACGTGAAGATGTCTGGTCCGCAGTGGACGAGCCGCACCCGCAAAGCGGGCTCAAGGCGCTGCTCGGTTCTCTCAAGATCGAGCGCGATGGTGTTCGCATCTGGCCCGCATCAGGCGCGCCGGTAGTAAATCCGCGCGCCGATCTCATCACGGTGGCGCTGCGCCCGGCGGATGCGTCCGACGGTTGGCGCGACTGGGCGGCGGAAGCGCGCGCCGCAAAATCGTCTATTGCTGAGGCGGTTGACGGGTTGTCGCTAATTGAAGCACGCGACGAAGAACGCGAAGCAACTATCATTGCGCTGAAACTGCGCGAGGCGATTGAAAAACAGGAACGCACCGCGATGTTAGTGACGCCCGATCGCGACCTTTCGCGGCGCGTTGCGCTCAAAATGCGGCGATGGGGCGTCGCTGTCGATGATTCCGCCGGCGCACCGTTTGCGAACACGCTTTGCGGCGGCTTCCTTCGATTGACGGCGCAATGGTTGGGTGATGTTTCCGACCCTGTAAGCCTGATGGCGCTGATTGATCATCCATTATTCGGCGCTGGGATGAGCTTCAGCGATTTTCAAATAGCAAAACGAGTATTCGATCACGCCCTGCGTGGTCTGCGCCCCGCGCCGGGCATGGCTGGCCTCAGGCTGAAACTTGAAAGCGTTGAGCCGGCGCCGGAGGCAGTCAAGGTTTTACTTGAGGTGCTTGAGAGGGCCGCCGCGCAATGGCCAGCAAGTGATGCGCCTTTCACGGACAGGTTTGAAGCGCACCTCGCAGCAGCGGAGATGCTTGCGGGAACCGGCAAAGAAAGCGGAGACGTACTTCTCTGGCGCGGCGATGACGGGGAGGCAGGCGCCGCCGCGCTGCCGCAGCTAAGGGAAGCGCTTTCACTGATAGCACAAGACCTGCCGGAAGAGTACGCCGATATTTTTACGCGGCTGCTCGCCGGCGTCATGGTGCGTCGCCGCGCGCCTGCGCATCCGCGCATTACTATCCTGGGCCCGCTTGAGGCGCGATTGCAAACGGCCGACGTCGTCATCCTCGGCGGGCTCAATGAAAGCGTTTGGCCGCGTGATGCAGCCATCGACCCGTTCCTGTCGCGCCCGATGCGCCGGGATTTGGGGCTGCCGTCGCCGGAACGGCGCATCGGTCTTGCGGCGCATGACTTCATGCAGATGACGTCGAGAGCCGAGGTCATGCTCACGCGCTCGACGCGCGCTGGCGGAAAGCCGACAAAGCCGTCGCGCTGGATTGTTCGCCTGAAGAATATTCTGAAGGGCGCTGATGCGCTGAGGGATATTGATGAGACATATCACTGGGAAGCTTTATCGGAACTGCTGGACAAGCCTCAACGCATTCATACTATTGGCGCGCCGTTGCCGGCGCCGCCACTAGCGGCGCGGCCCGACCGGTATTCCGTCACGCAAATTGAAACCCTGCTGCGCGATCCCTACGCCATTTATGCACGGCGCATTCTTCGCCTTGAATCTCTTGATCCGCTCGGTGAAGCATTCGGCCCGCGTTATCTCGGCAATATTTTTCACAATGTGCTGGAAGATTTTGCAAAAGAAAGTGCAGCCGACAATGACGATGAGCCTGTAACGCGTCTGCGGCGCCTGTTTGATCGCCATGTGAAAGACTATGGCGTCAATGAAGCGCATTTACGGTTCTTGGGCCGCCGCGCAGAGGATGCGTTTCAGCATTTCGCTGCGTGGGAGGAAGAACGCCGCCGCCTCGGGTCGCCGGCGGTTATCGAGGGCAAGGGCGCGTGGACTTTCCCGCTCGACGATCTCGAATTTACGTTGAGCGCGCGCGCCGACCGCATTGATATGCTTAATGACGGCGGCGCCTACATCGTCGATTACAAGTCCGGCGAGCCGCCAAGTCTGAAACAGTTACCGACGTTCAGTCCGCAACTGCCGCTGACAGGGCTGATCGCTGAGCATGGCGGCTTTGAAGAAGTTGGCTCCGTTTCCGTCGCCGGGTTTGAGTTTCTGCGCGTTGTCGGCGGCAAAAAGGGCGGTGACAAATCCGTTGGACTCGCAGGTGGTGACGCATCTGCGTTGATTGGTGAAACGCGCGACGGCGTTTTCTCCATTTTACGCCACTTTGCCGATCCGTCGACGAGCTTTCCGTCACAGCCGCGCCCGCAATATGCGAATCGTTTCGGCGATTTCGATCATCTTGCGCGCCGCCGTGAACGTCAGGCTCAAGGGGGAGACGAATGACCCCGTTTGAGCAAACAGTCGCAAATCAGCGCATGGCGGCGGCGCCGGCGCGCTCGGCTTTTGTCATGGCGAATGCCGGTTCCGGTAAAACGCGCGTTCTCACCAATCGCGTTGCGCGGCTGCTTCTTGATGATATCGATCCTGAAAAAATTCTCTGCATCACCTTCACAAAAGCCGCGGCGGCGGAAATGGCTGACCGATTGTTTTCCGTTCTTGGCGATTGGGCGCTCGCCAGCGATGGTGATCTCATCAAGGCGCTACACGAACTCGAAGGCGTCAAAAAGAAACGCGATGCGGACGAGCTCGCCAAGGCGCGGCGGCTGTTTGCGCGGGCGCTTGAAACGCCTGGCGGTCTGAAAATCCAGACAATCCATTCGTTCTGTGAAAGCGTGCTCAGGCGTTTTCCGCTGGAGGCCGGCGCGCCGCCCGGATTATCCGTGCTCGAAGATGCTGAAAGTTTCGCGCTGATGAATGCGGCGCTTGATGAGATCGCTCGCAACGCCGGAAGAGATGCTGAAATTGCCGCCGCGTTTGATCAATTGACATCGGAACGCAACGAAGACCAGCTCCGCGAATTGCTGGTTGGCGCCGCGTCGAATGGGGTGGCGTTGGAAAACGGCGGTGACGTTAATGATCGGATCGCTGTGCTGGAGCAGGTGTTGCGGGTTGATCCTGATTTAAGTGGTGAGACGCTTGCGTCTCAATTCATCACATCCTTGAACGACAACGAACTGAAACGCGCGCATGACGGTCTCGCTGCGGAAGGAACACAGCCGCAGGAAGCATCGCAAAGACTGTCACCGTATTTTTCAGCGTCAAGTGACGATGAAAAATGGGAAGCGCTTGAAGCATTCTTTTTGACCGGCGCCGGCACGCCCTACAAACGGCTCGCGACCAACGCGACCGACAAGCATGACCCATGGGTAAAGCCGTATTTGCAGGAATTGGTTTCCGGGTTTGCGGCGGCTATCGAGCAGCGAAAAGCCTTCAAAATTTTTCAGGATACGGTCGCGCAATGGCGTCTAACGGCTGCGTTGCGCAAGCGATACGAAACGGCGAAGGCAGCCCGCGCGGCGCTTGATTTCGACGACCTGATCTTGCGCTGTCGCGCTCTTTTCAAGCGCGCGGAAAGCGCGTGGATCATGTACAAGCTCGATTTCGGCGTTGAGCATATCCTGCTGGACGAAGCGCAGGACACGAGCCCCCGGCAATGGGAAGTCATTGAAAGCCTGTTTGAAGAATTTTTCAGCGGCGCCGGCTCGCGCGAGGTTCAACGAAGCTTCTTCGCCGTGGGCGATTTGAAGCAGTCGATCTATTCGTTTCAGGGCGCCGATGTCGACCTGTTCAAGCAGAAAGAACAGAGCCTCGGAGAAAAGCTGGCTCGAGTCACCGATTATAAAAGCGTGCCGCTCAGTCTTTCTTTCCGTACGACGGCGCCGGTGCTTTCGTTTGTTGACGCTGTGTTTGTTGATGAAGCAGCAGAAGGTCTTGGCGATGTTGTTCCCGCTCACGGCGTGAAGCGCGAAGGGGAGGCGGGGCTTGTCGAGTTATGGCCGCTGACGCCGTACCCCGAAAAAGTCGACATCAATCCGTGGGATGCGCCGGTCGATGCGCCGGCCGGTAATCATCCTGTGCGCGTGTTGTGCGATCGCGTGGCGACGACCATCAAGGGCTGGCGTGAGAATGACGAAATTCTGGAGTCGCAAGGTCGCGCCGTAAGGGCTGGCGACATTCTCATTCTCGTGCAAAGCCGCGGGACGCTGTTCACGGAAATTATTTCCCGGCTTTCGGCGCTGGGGGTGCCTGTGGCGGGTCCGGACCGGTTGAAATTGAATGAAGACCCGGCGGTGGAGGATTTGATTTCCTATGCACGATTTTCATTAAGTGCATCGGATGATCTGTCGCTGGCGGAAATCCTCAAAAGTCCGCTATTCAGGTTCGAAGATGACGCCGATCTTTTTCCGCTGGCGCATGAACGCGGCGAGCATGAAACATTGTGGCGCTCGCTTTGCCGCCGCGCCGATGAGCAGAAGCATTGGCGGGCTGCTGCAGATGAAATCAACGAATCGCGATTGATTGCTGCCTATGAAGGACCACTGGCATTCTTCAACCACGTTCTCAATACCGGCGATCCGTCGGGCAGGCGACGGTTTTACGAGCGACTTGGAAAGGCGTCGAGTGATGCAATTGACGAGTTGCTGCGCCAGGCGATTGATTTTGAGAACGCCAACCCGCGCAGCTTGAGGGTTTTTGTCGACTGGTTTGATGGCGCTGCCGCAGAGATCAAGCGGGAGATGGAAAGAGAGAATGACGCCGTGCGGGTGATGACGGCGCACGGAGCAAAAGGGCTGGAGGCGGAAATCGTTTTTCTCCTCGATGCGCATCGCGAAGTAAATCTCAGGAATATCGGCCCATTGATTACGCTGGATGGTGAACACGGCGACCTTGCTGAAGGGGCATCGCTTCTGGTCGGCGCGAAGTCGAATGACATCGCCTTGACCGAAGCTGCTCGCGCCGAACTCAGCAGAAAAGCTTTTGAGGAATATCGCCGGCTCTTCTATGTGGCGGCGACGCGCGCCAAGGACCGGCTCTATATTTGTGGCGTTGAAAGCGGCAAGAAAACCAACCCGCACAAGAAACCGGCAAACCAGAAAACATGGCACGCGCTGGCGGAAGCTGCATTTGGCCGAATGACTAACGTCTCAGAAGGCGCCCAACCGTTCTGGGAAGGCGGCGACGATGTTCTACGCCGGATAAGCTGCGATCAGACAGCGCCGATTAAGGATGAATATTCGGAAAAAGCGATAGCCGGCATAAAACCTCCGGCGTGGTTGTTTGCAAAGGCGAAAAAAGAAACCGCGACACCGCGGCTCGCACCGTCGAGGCTTGCGGGAGAAGAAGCGAACAAGTTTCTGGAGGGCGCAGACGTTTCCTATTCACCGTTGCTCGGTCACGATAAATATTTCCGTGGACGGACTTTGCATCGCCTGCTGGAGTTGTTACCAGATGTTTTCGTGAACGAGCGTGCTGGTGTGGCTGACCGGCTGCTTGCCCGGCTTGCGGGCGATGTCGATATCGCCGAACGCAATGAATGGCGCGATGAAGTTTTGAAGGTGCTGAACGACCCGTCATTCGCCAGCGTTTTTGCGCCGGGCTCCATGGCGGAGGTTCCGATCGCCGGGACGCTAGGCCCGAATACCGCGCCCCTCAAAATCAGCGGCCAGATTGACCGTCTGGTGATTTCCGAATCACAGATTGTTGTTGTCGATTACAAGACCAACCGCCCGCCCCCGAAAGAAGCGGCGAATATAGATCCGGCCTATGTGGCGCAAATGGCCGCTTATCGCGCGCTGCTTCGGGAAATCTATCCCGGTCGTGAGGTCGTCTGCGGCATTTTGTGGACCTATGACGCGCGTCTGATGACTGTCCCGAACAACATGCTCGATCACGCGGCCGTGCGTATCGGATTGGCGGGTTGAAACCTCGCCGGTTCGGTTTATCTTCATCGTTTCGCATAGGAACGCGCGATCAGGAGTAACCCGCACCATGACTATCAAAACCGTCACCGACACCAGCTTTTCCGCCGATGTTCTTGAATCCGGCGATACCGTCCTCATTGATTTCTGGGCTGAATGGTGCGGGCCGTGCAAGCAGATCGCCCCGGCGCTTGAAGAAATCGCCACCGAATACGAAGGCAAGATCACGATCGCCAAAGTGAACATCGACGAGAATCCGGAAACTCCTGGCAAATATGGGGTGCGCGGCATCCCGACGCTGATGATTTTTTCCGGTGGCGAGCATGTGGCGACGCGCGTCGGCGCCGCGCCGAAGAGCGCGCTCGCGGCATGGGTCGACGAAGTGCTGAAAGAAGCCGCGGCCTAGGCGTTATCCCTTAAAATTTCTCCGGCAAGATAAAGCGAGCCGCTGATGAGGAATCTTGGCGGCTCGTTTGCATCTGCGCATGCCGCACCGAATGCGGTTTCGACGGTGTCGAAACTTTCAGCGTTCAGTCTCGCCTTTGTTGCTGCTTTGCAAACGTCTTCAGGCTTCATCACCCCATCATGGTCCGCCGCGACGCAGTAAACTTTTTTTGCAAGCCCGCCGAATGGCGTGAAGTAACCAACGGCGTCCTTATTCGCTTGCATACCGGAAATCATCAGAAGCGGTTTTGAATGACGCGATTCCATATCCGCCATGGCGCGCGCGACGGCGCGTCCGGCATGGGGGTTGTGGCCGCCATCGAGCCAGATTTCGGGCTCTTCGCCAAGGCGTTCGCGCACAAGTTCAATGATCGGCCCCATCGTCAGCCGTTGCAGCCGCGCGGGCCAGCGGGCGTTCTCCAACCCCCTTGAGATGACGGCGTCTTCGAGGTTCAGTCCGGCAGCGCGAATGGCGGCGATCGCCGTACCTGCATTTTCAATCTGATGTGCGCCGGGAAGGCGGGGGAGCTTGAGATCGCAGAGGCCGTTTTCATCCTGATAAATCAGGCGCCCGTGTTCAGACCAGACATTCCATTGCTCGCCGAAAGCGAAAATTTTCGCGCCGGTCTTGCGCGCGCACTCCTGTAGCGCCGCCATCGCATCAGGTGATTGTGGGGAGATGACGGCTGGCGCGCCTCGCTTGAAAATGCCGGCCTTTTCGGCGGCAACGCCGGAAAGTTTGTCACCGAGAAACTGCTGATGATCGAGATCGACTGGCGTGACGACCGCAGCGGCGATGTCATCGAAGACATTCGTCGCATCGAGCCGCCCGCCGAGCCCGACTTCGATCACGGCGTAGTCGGCGGGCGTTTCGGCGAACGCTAGAAGCGCCGCGCAAGTTGTTGTCTCGAAATAGGTGAGCATGTCGTCTCCCATGGCGGCGTCGGTGCGCTCAAGCGCGTCGATTAGCGCTGCGTCTTCGATTTCGTTTCCCGCGACGACAATCCGTTCGCTGAAACGCACGAGATGTGGCGAGGTATAGACGTGTACGGAGTGTCCGGCCGCTTGAAGAATCGCGCGAATGAAGGCGACGGTCGATCCTTTACCGTTGGTGCCGGCCACATGAAAAACCGGCGGCAGTTTGCGTTGCGGATCGCTCAGGCGAGAAAGCGCCGCGCGAATACGATCCAGCGACAGGTCGATAATGACCGGTCGCCGGTTCGCAATCGCTGCAAGAACCGATTCAATATCGCTCAAAGCGGGTGCTTCCTGAATTATCGACTGGAGCGGAAATTACTCGGCGGCTTTATCGAGCTTTGGCTGAGTTTTGGAAACTGTTTTTTTTGGCTTTTCGAATTTCGTCACCGCCGCTGGTTTTTCAATCTGTGCGGGCGTCGCTGCGACGGGTGCGGCCTGCCGGCGTTCCTTGATCAACACGCGGATAAGCCGCGACAGGGTTTCACGCATGTCGGTGCGGCGCACGACCATATCGACCATGCCTTTTTCCTCTAGGAATTCCGCGCGCTGGAAACCTTCAGGGAGTTTTTCTCGAATGGTCTGTTCGATGACGCGCGGGCCGGCAAAACAAATAAGCGCGCCGGGCTCGGCCAGATTGACGTCGCCTAGCATGGCGTAAGAGGCGGTGACGCCGCCGGTTGTCGGATTGGTCAGGACAACGATGTAGGGAAGGCCCGCTTCCTTCACCATCTGCACGGCGATGGTGGTGCGCGGCATTTGCATCAAAGATAAAATACCTTCCTGCATGCGGGCGCCGCCTGACGCGGCGAAAACAATCAGCGGCGCCTTGCGGGCGATCGCCTCTTCGGCGGCCTTGATCATGGCTTCGCCGAGCGCCATGCCCATAGAGCCGCCCATGAATTTGAAATTCTGTACAGTCGCGACGACGCCCGCGCCGTCAATTGTTCCGTATGCGGCGAGCATAGCGTCCTGCTGGCCCGTCTTGCGGCGGTTTTCCTTCAGCCGGTCCGTGTAGCGCTTTTCATCGCGGAACTTCAACGGATCCGTAACCGGTTCCGGCAGCTCGATTTCTTCATAGGCGCCATTATCGAATATCAGCTTCAGGCGCTCTTCAGGCCCGATGGCGAGGTGATGGTCGCAAGACGGGCACACCTGATGTGCGGCGTCGAGGTCGCGCTGGAAAATCATTTCTCCGCAACCGCCGCATTTGGTCCACAGCGTGTCGGAGCCGTCGTCCTTGCGATTGAAGATGTTTTTAATGCCCGGAGGAATGTTCGACAGCCAACTCATGTCCCACTCGCGTCTTTCACTTTGATCATGCGGTTATGCTGGCGTCACGCCTTAAGCGTTGCGTGCGGCGCGGATCGCCCCCGAAATATCCCGCGCCAGCCTCAAGACCGCGTTAACGCCATTATCTGCCTCTGCGGCTTCCGCTTCAAGGCCCGGATTTCCATAAGATTTCGCCCCCAGATCGACCAGAGCGGAGCCGACCACGACGGCATCAGCGAATTTGGCGAATTCTCGCGCCTTTTCAGCCGTTTTGATCCCGAAACCGACGGCTACGGGCAAGCCCGACGCCGCCTTGATGCGCGAAAGGGCGGCTTTGACGGCGGTCATGTCGCCGCTGGCCTTGCCGGTAATTCCGGCGACTGAGACGTAATACACGAAACCTGACGTATTCTTGATGACCGCAGGCAAGCGCGCGTCATCGGTGGTCGGGGTCGTGAGGCGGATAAAATCGATGTTTTGCGCCTTCGCCGGGATGCAGAGTTCGGCGTCCTCCTCTGCGGGCAGGTCCACAATGATAAGGCCGTCAACGCCGGCGTCGCTGGCGTCGCGGATGAATTTCTCCGGCCCGTAAGCGTAGAAAGGGTTGTAATAGCCCATCAGCACGACTGGCGTTTCATCGTCCTCGTTACGAAACGAGTGAACCATCTCAAGGGTTTTGGCGAGGGTTTGCCCGGATTTAAGCGAGCGCAACGCCGCCGCCTGAATGGTGGGCCCGTCCGCCATGGGATCGGTAAAAGGAACGCCAAGCTCGATGATGTCCGCCCCGGCGCCTGGCAGTTGTTTCATCAGTTTCAGCGAAGTCTCGAAATCGGGATCGCCGCCCATGATATAGGGAATGAACGCGGCGCGATTTTCCGCGTTCAGCCGATCGAAAAGAGGTTTGATGCGCGACATGTGCTTTTTCGGGCGAATTCGAAGCGGCTTGCCTAGCGCGCTGGCCGTGGATTGCAAGCGCCTACGGGCCTTCGGCTGATGGGGTCATCATCCTCAGGGCTGTCGGGGCGCGTGATTATCGGTGCGATCTGGCTCTACCGGCGCAGCCTGTCGCCGGTGCTTTATGCGCTCGGCGTGCGTTGCCGCCATTCGCCGAGCTGTTCGCAATATGCGGCGGAAGCTTTTCGCCGCCATCGCTTCGGTCGGGCCTTCTGGCTTTCGGTTTCACGATTTTTGCGGTGCCATCCGTTCGGATCGCACGGGTTCGACCCGGTGCCGCAGGATGCGCCGGATGTGGGCTGGAAATTCTGGAAGCTCGGCGACTGGTCGTGGTCCGAACGTGAGGGCGCAAAAGAAAAGAGCGGCTCAAGCGAGCCGCTCTCCTGAAAGTTCAAATCCTGCTTACTTGCGCAGATATGACATCGACGGATCGGGACGGCCGACGAAGCATGACTTCGTAAAGCCGTAATATTTGATCACCTTGATGATCTCTTCAGCTTCAGTCTGGCTTGGCGCAACGAAAGCAAAGTGATTGCCGTTCGATACTACGGTGAACTTGCCGTTGGTGTTTCGGACTGACAGGTTGTTCGGGTTGATCCCAATGCAGTCCTCGCCGGGGATGGCGCCGGAAGGCGCTGAATTATCGACCAGCCAGTAATTCAGCGACGCGTTCGGGCGGCCGACAAAACATTGCTTGTTCATGCCGTAATGCTTGACGATATTCCGGGCGCGTAGCATTTCGTTGCGGTTTGATCCCGCATCGAGCATCCACATATTTCCCTGCACCAGTTTCCACGAGCCGTTGCGGCGCGCAACGGAAACCTGATCGGGATTGAATGAAATACAGTCTTCCTTGAACGGCTTTAGCGGTTGCGCGATGATCGGACCTGCAGGCAACGGGATCAGCGTCAACGCGGCTTTTTTCAGCGACGCATGCAGGACATAGTTTTCGCGGTCGCTGCCGTCCACAAACTGCGTGTAGACATGAGCGCGCAGCGTGTCGCCGGCGCGGCCGTCAAGCACGACCGTTTTGGTCGAAAAACCCTGATTGAAAACGGCGATGATGGCATCGGTATTGGCGGATGGATCCGTGGCCGCGGAATTCGAGTACGCGATGGCCGGGACCGAACCCCAATCGCACGGATTGGGCGTACATTCGCCTTTGACCGAGACGGCCAGATTGCCGCCGTCGTTTGAAATCGACAGGCTGTCAAGGCCGCCGGCGTTTTTCTCCCAGTTTCCGAGCCATTGATTTAACGGCGCGGCATGGGCGGACGCGATGGTGATGAGCGCTGCGGAGCCCGCAGCAACGAGTTGCTTGAACATTGGATATCTCCCCCTGTTTGTTCACCCGCGACGCGGGCAAACAAAACCTGGAATTCGAAAATGACCCAAATGGGGCCGCGAGGAGGAGATTTCCTGGCGCATGATCACGGACATGAGCGCGTTGAATGTGGAATGCGTGAACGGGTGAGGCTATCAACGATTTTTCGCTTGAGCAGAGCCGCACAGTTACATGCCCCGAATTGTCATCGCTACCTGCAACGCATTTCCTGATCTTCAGCCAAGCGATGATGTCTTGGCGTGTGCGTTGCGTGATCTTGGCGCCGAGGTAATTGCTGCGCCGTGGAACGGAGATCAGTTAGCTTTCGATGATGCAGACGCCGTCATTATTCGCTCCACCTGGGATTATCAGGACACACCGAAAACCTTCGGGGAATGGTTTGAGGCGCTGGCTGCAAGGACGCGTGTTTTCAATTCAGCCGCTTTGATGCGGTGGAATCTGTCGAAACGGTATCTCGCAGGCCTTCAGGCCGCAGGCGTCTTGATGCCGGCGCTCAAACTCGTTGAGCCAACAGCTGAAAGCATCGCGGACGCCATGGATGATCTGGCGCTTGAGATCGCCGTCGTGAAACCGGAATTCGGCGCCACGTCGAGTGGCCTTTCCGTGATCACGCGTTACGATGAGGCGGGAATGCGCCGCGCAGCCGCTAAAATGGCGATGCCGGGTCTCGTTCAGGCGCTGGCGCCGGAGATCGAAACCGCCGGCGAGACATCCTTCACGTTCATCGACGGTGAATTCACGCACGCTGTGACAAAGACGCCAAAATCGGGGGATATCCGGTGCCAGGCTGAGTTTGGAGGAACCTCGAAACTGGCTGAACCGCCTGCGTGGGCCCTTGTACAGGCGGCGCGCATCCTCAACATGTTCGCGGAAATGCCGCTTTATGCCCGGATCGACGTCATCATGCTTGACGGGAGGTTGCAGCTTATGGAAGTCGAACTGATTGAGCCGGAACTCTTTTTCACCTATTGCCCTGAAGCTGCGGCGCGGCTCGCCGCTGCGCTGATCAAACACCTCTAGCCTAACCGGAAGAAACGAAAACCATGGTCGCCATAACCCTCCCCGACGGATCGAAGCGTCAGTTTGACGGGCCCGTCACGGGAACAGACATCGCCGAGAATATTTCCAAATCGCTTGCAAAAAAGGCGCTGGCGGTAAAGGTCGATGGCGAGGTGCGCGATCTGTTCGACACGGTCGACCGCGATGCGGCGGTGGAAATCGTTACCCGCGAGCATGAGGATGCGCTTGACATCATCCGGCACGACACGGCGCACCTGATGGCGCAGGCGGTGCAGGAGCTTTATCCGGGCACGCAAGTTACGATCGGTCCGAACATCGAGGACGGGTTCTTTTACGATTTCGCGCGCGACGAGCCGTTTTCATCTGATGATCTTGCGGCCATCGAAAAGCGCATGAACCAGATCGTCGAAGAAGCGCGTCCGACCCGCAAGGAAGTCTGGAACCGCAATGATGCGATCAAGCACTTCAAGGATATCGGCGAACATTATAAAGCTGAGATCATTTCCGACTTGCCGGAAAGCGAACAGATAAAAATTTATTATCACGGCGACTGGCATGACCTCTGTCGCGGCCCGCACCTTCCGTCTACGAAGCATATCGGCAAGGCGTTCAAGCTGATGAAGGTGGCCGGCGCTTACTGGCGCGGCGATCATCGCAATCCGATGCTGCAGCGGATCTACGGCACCGCATGGACGAATGAAAAGGACCTGAAAGATTACCTGACGCGCCTTGAAGAAGCCGAAAAGCGCGATCACCGCAAGCTGGGCAAGGAAATGGATTTGTTCCACTTCCAGCAGGAAGCTCAAGGGTCGGTGTTCTGGCACGCCAAGGGGTTTCTCGTCTGGCGCCAGCTTGAAGCCTATATTCGCCGCCAGCTGGACGCGGACGGCTATGAGGAAGTGAAGACCCCGCAGCTTCTCGATGCGAAACTGTGGGAAATGTCCGGCCACTGGGGCAAGTTCCGCGAGAACATGTTCGTGGTGCCGGACGAAATTCCTTCAACGGAAGAAGAAGGGCCGGTGTTGACGGGCGAGGGCGATTTGATGGCCTTGAAACCCATGAACTGCCCGGCGCATGTGCAGATTTTCAAACAGGGTATCAAGTCCTATCGCGATCTGCCAATCCGCATGGCGGAGTTCGGATGCTGCCACCGTAACGAAGCGCACGGCGCTCTCCATGGTTTGATGCGCGTGCGCCAGATGACGCAGGACGACGCACATATTTTCTGCCGCGAAGACCAGATTACCGAAGAAACCAAACGCTTCCTCGATCTCTTTGCGCGTGTTTACGAAGACATGGGTATGACCGACATCGCTTACAAACTGGCGACCCGGCCCGAGATGCGCGCCGGCGATGACGCCACATGGGACCGGGCTGAAAAGGCGCTGGCGGATGCGCTTACCGCTGCGGGTCTTGAGTTTGAAATCGCCGAGGGCGAGGGCGCCTTCTACGGACCGAAGCTTGAATTCCACCTGACGGACGCGATCGGGCGCACCTGGCAGGCCGGCACTTATCAGCTCGATTATGTGCTGCCGGAACGGCTCGATGCGACTTATATCGATGAAAGCGGCGCGCGTCAGCGCCCTGTGATGCTGCATCGTGCGGTGTTTGGCACATTCGAACGGTTTATCGGCCTGTTGATCGAGAACTATGCGGGGCGCCTGCCGCTTTGGCTGTCGCCGGTGCAGGTTGCGGTCACCACCATTACCTCTGCTGCCGATGATTATGCGCGCGAGGTTGCGGCGGCGTTTAAGGCAAAAGGATTGCGTGTTGATCTCGATACGCGCTCGGAAAAAATCAACTACAAGGTGCGCGAGCATTCCCATGCGAAAGTGCCGGTGATTGCCGTTGTAGGCGCGCGCGAGGCGGAAGAAAAACTGGTTTCGTTACGCCGGCTCGGGTCGAAAGATCAGGAAACCACGGGGCTTGCCGATGCTGCCGAAGCGCTTTCGAGCGAAGCATTGGCGCCGGATTTAAAACGCGCGTAACGTCAGGCAATGAAACCTACCTGGCGAGACAGGCGTGATCAGGCAAGCCGCTGGTGGTTTTACGGGCTGTTTTTCCTGTTGCCTCTATTGGCTGTATTCGGCCATCGCGGTGTTGCTCCATGGCTGCTGCTGGCAAGCCTGCCGGCTTTCGTTCGCGGCGATTTCTGGCAGGCGGCGTTCGGCAAGCTGTTCGATCATCCGAGCCTGAAAGATCCCGTCTTCGCCGGATTTATCACGATCCTGTTTTTCTGTTTCTGGATTTTGCTATCGGGTCTCTGGTCGCCGAAACACCACTACAGTCTGTTTTTGTGGGTGCTCGCCCCGGCGCTGGTGGGCGGCAGCATCGTCTGGTTTTCGCTTAATCTCTCTCGAAGCTGGGCATGGCGCATGGGCCGTGCGTTTTCGTTGGCGGTTGCTGGCGGCATGATCATTCTCGCGTTTGAGGGCGTTACCGGCGGCATGCTTCGTGATCTTGTGCCGCCGCAGGATATTTCTGCTGACGGATCGCGGGATGTGGTCGCATTGGGGCGCGGTGTTTCAGCCTTGGCGCCGGCGTTGTTTCCGGCAGCGATTATCGCCATGCGCATTTGGTCGCGATTGGCGGCGGGGGGCGTTTTGATGCTTGGCATTGTTGCGGCCACAACAAGCGACGTTACGGCAAACGCGCTTGCTATCGGCGTAGGTCTCGCAGCGGCCTTGTTATCTCTGAAATACCAGCGTGCGATGTTTCAGGTTGCAGGGTGGGGCGCGGTCGCTGTGCTGTTGCTGTCTCCGATCGCCGCCGCTTTTTTACCGGTCGATGCGATTTTCGATTATGCCCGTGAGAACCTTTCGGACAGCCAGCAGGCGGCGGCATCCTCTTCGCTCCACCGCCTGGTAATCTGGAAAGCCGTCGGCGTTGAAATCTTCAGCGGCCTGCCTTTTGGGCATGGCGCAGATTACGCCCGCATCTGGGGACAGGCGGCGGGCACTGTAAACGTGCCCGGCGTCGTTGCGCCTGTATCTATCGTGCCGGTGCATCCGCATAACGTATTCCTTCAAACCTGGCTGGAGCTTGGCGTTCCCGGTGTTGCAGCGCTCGCGCTTTTTATATGGTTTGGGCTGCAGGCTTTGCTGAAAGCAAAATTTTCAAAAGCCGTTGGCGCGGCCTGTGTCGGGGCGTTTGCGGCGATCATGATTTCCGTGATGGTCGAAGGCAGCATGTGGCAGGTGTGGCGGCTTGCGGCGATGGCGCTTGCAGCCAGCGGCGTTGCACTTGCGCATACGCTGGAAAAACGGTGATGGAAACGCGCGATGCAGGCAATGCGCAGGACCGCCGCGCCGGGGTGTCGGCTGTTATTGTCAGTTATTACACCGGCCCGGTGCTCGCACGCGCCATAAGCGCATTACGCGCACAGCCGGAAATTTCGGAGATTATTCTGATCGACAACGGCAATTTGCCCGGCGAAGTTGAAGCCGCGGCGGGCGGTGACGCATCGCCGGTCAAGATTGTCTCAGGTCACGGCAATATCGGTTTCGCCGCCGGATGCAATCTCGGCGCAAGACTGGCGACGAACGAGTATCTCCTGATCATCAATCCCGATGCGGTGATGCCAGACGGCGGCGTGGCGCGAATGCTGTCAGATGCGAACACGCTAGCGCGTCCGTGGCTAATGGGTGCAAAACTGGTGGGGCCGGACGGCGTAGAACAGCAGGGCTCGCGCCGGCGCGTCTTGACGCCCTGGACAGCTTTTGTCGAAGCAACACGGCTTTACAAGCTGGCGCCGCAGCACCCCTATTTTAATCGCTTCAACATGCATACGGATGAATGCCCGCCTGAGATCAAAGAAGTGCCTACTTTATCAGGCGCGATCATGTTTCTGCCGCGTGACGACTATCTGGCTGCCGGAGGCATGGATGAGCGGTATTTTCTGCATGTCGAAGACGTTGATTTTTGCCTGCGGTTTGCAACAGCAGGCGGCGGTGTTTATTTCAATCCGCATATTTCGGTGTTGCATTTTAAAAGCTCAAGCCGCGCCAACCCGGTGAAGATCGAGGCGCGTAAAACTGCTGGGATGATAAAGTATTTTCATGCACATTTTTCAGACGCTTACCCAAAACCGTTTTTATGGCTTGTAGGCGGCGCCTTATGGGCTTTATTTGGTGCGCTTTTTGTCAAGCGTGGATTTCAAAAAGTTTTTCGCCTTGTTGGATTCGGCATGCGCGCCGGCGGCCGCGGAATTGAACGTGCAAGAGCGCTCGGGCGCCGCCGTTCCGGGCGTTAGTCAGCGCCCGGTCCGAAATAATCGCTTATTGCGAAAAGCCCGTAACGCCGCGCCTTGCCGCCGCCAATGTCCGCTTCAACGCTGCCGACGCGTTCGATTGAATGAAACCGGTAATCCACATGCGCTGCGTCATCTCTCGTAGTGACAAACAGAGTGTATTTGTGAAGTTTCGGGTCGAAGGCTTTAAAGGCCTCGAAATGATTACTGATATGAGCGTTTGGATCGATCGCGAATATCTGCCCCGCCGCCTCATATTGGTGATAGAGCATTTCTGAAATCAGATAGCGATCATCAACAAGAATGGCGTCGTAGTCCAGCCCCTGTTCGACGATGGCGGCTGTTTGCGCCTCCCACCCGCGGAGGTCTTTGACGGCGTTTGAAAGGCCGAGCCGATCAATAAGTCCGAAATTCGCCATCGCGATGGAAAACGCCAAAAATATAAACCCATGAACAGCGACGCTTGCCTTGGCGAGCCAGCCTTTTCCGGCCTGAAACAAGAACGCCGTAGCGAGCAGCATGGCGGCTGGGTAGGCGGCGGCCGCCCAGTTGGCGTGGGCGCGTGAAATGAACGCCTGTGTAGCCACAATGACGAGCGGCGTCGCCGCAAAGATCAGTAGGATGATTGCGGTGTAGTCGGCCCGTCTTGGTGTTCGCAGGAGTTTATAGCCGGCGGCTAGAATAGCTGAGAAAATGATAACGCCGAACACCAAAAATTGCTCTGCAACGAAAGTTGCGAGGCTCAACGGTTTCAAAGAAGCGCCCCAATTTGCGTTCGCCGCCGTGTGCGATAGCGTCTGAAAATCATTCTGAAAATTCCAGATGACGTTCGGTATGAATATAACGAGGGCGACAAGCGCGGTCAGCGCGAGCGGTTTCGTTAAAAGTTTATCTCGCACCGGGCGTAACAAAAGAGCGGGCGCAAGCGCTGCGACAAAGTACATCATGGCGTATTTCGACATCAGGCCTATGCCGATCATCGCGCCAAGCCTCGCGAAATCTATGGTCGCGGATTTTTCGTCATTCAAAATGCGGAACAGGAAATAAAGCGCGCCGGACCAGCAAAACAGAAGCGGCGCATCGGTGGCGATAATGAAGGACGACAATATCACGCCGGGGATTGTCAGCCAGCCGAGGCCGGTCCAGAAGGCGATGCGTCTGTCGTAAAGATTGCAGGCCAAGGCATATAAAAACCCGGCTGCGCCGAAATGAAATAATGGCGCTGAAAGTCTGACCGCCCATTCCTCATTGCCGAATACAGCCGTTGTTGCGGCGATCGCCCAGGCGATCACCGGCGGTTTTGAAAAATAACCATATGCAAGATCGCGCGACCAGTACCAGTATTGCGCCTCATCCGGCCCAAGTTCGGCTTGAGAAATAAATAGGATAACAATTCGTATCGCTGTGATCGCTCCGGCGAAGGCCCAGAAGGATCGCCAGAGCGGCGGATCGAATGCGTTCTGTTCAGCGGTTGTCTGCATCTTGGTCCGGCTGCGCCGCCATCGTAAAAATCGTCAGCGATACGTAATCGCCGTTGGAGTAGTTGAGCCCGTCAATCACTGCAAGCGAGCGGGCGCCGGCGCCGCGAAGCGCTTCCTCAAATGCTTGTTTATGGTGCGCCTCAATGACCGCCGCGCTCGCGTCACCGGAAAGAAGGCGCGATGCTGCATCTTCGGGCGATGTTAACGCTGTGCGTGTTCCGAGCAGGAACACCGCCGAGGGTTCGTTGTATCCGGCAATCGCAACCGGCGCCGCGCCGTCATGGATCGGATGGCGCTCAGCGATCTCCAGCGCTGTCGATAATCGCGGCGAAACGGCGAGCTGCGAAAGGCCGGGTAGGACGCCGGTCATCACGATCCAAGCGAATAGAGAAGCAAGACATGCGGCGGCGACGCCGCCCTGATAAGCCCGTCCGTGCCAGAACAATATCCCAATCAGGATCGATGCAATCGCGATAAGCGCAGCGATTGCCATGGAGGCCGGTTCCATCGGTCCTGTGCTGAACTGCATCGGTAGTGCGGCGACGAGTCCAGCGGCGCAAAAGCCGATTGCGATGAATGCCAGCGTTCCTGCGCGCCCTATCCAACCCGGTTTCTGGCTCAAGCTGACGGCGGCGTGCGCCGCCAAGATCGCAAGCGCGGGATAAAGCGGCGACGTATAGTGCGGGAGTTTCGTGGCGGCGATCTCAAAAACGATCCATGCCGGAATCACCCATGATAAGAGAAAACGCGCCTGCCATTCGCTGCGTTCGCGCCATGCCTGAACAATCCCCGGAACGATCAGCGCCGCAGCGGGCCAGAACAGAAACCATAATAGCAATGTGTGATATCCAGGCGGCCCGGAATGGCCTTCCTGCGCATCGCCAACCTTGCCAAGCATGTCGCCGCCAATGGCGTCGGTAAAGAACCGTCCGTCGGTAGCGATCCCGATAGCGATCAGCCAGGGCAATGTCATCAGTATAAAGAGGATACCGCCTGCGATGGGCCGCAGCCGGGAAATCCACCCCGCGTATCCTTTGGATAAAAGCAGCCCCGCACCGGTGAGCAGCGAGATCATGGGCGCGATCGGTCCTTTAACAAGCGCGCCAGCCCCTTGCGCAGCCCAGAATATGATCGGCCAGCCCCAGCCGGTTTTTTGTTTTTCTTCAACGCTGGCATAGACATGAACGAATGCCAGCTGGGCAAGACAGATGAGCGCCAGCAGCATGCCGTCAGTCTTTGCGATGGTGCTTTCCGCGGCGACCACTGGCGCGCTCGCCAGCAAAAGCCCCGCAAGCATCCCGGTGCGGGCGTCATACAGCTTTGTCCCGGCCAGAAAGGTGAAAATCGCCGCCAATACGCCGCCCAGTAGCGACGGCAGCCGGTATGCCCATATCTCGCGCGCATCGACATTTGAGAAAGCCGCAACGCTCGCCGCCTGCATCCAGTGAATGCCCGCGGGCTTTTTATTGCGCTCGTCTTCCTGGAACCGGATGGCGATAAAATCGCCGGTCTCAAGCATCTGCGCTGTCGCCTGAGCAAAGCGCGCCTCGTCGCGGTCAAGCGGCGGCAGGGTCCACAGTCCGGCCATCCCCGTGAACAAGGCGAACAGGGCGACAATGCCAAGCCCTACAATTTTGCGCTCAAAAAAGGCGGCTTTCATCCGCTCCGGTCCCCTATTTTTATCAAGAGCTTAATAGGATGCGCCCGGTTTGTCTCGCGCTCGACGGAAAGAGGCGTGACCTATCTTTGCGGTTCGTTTATGTGCTGATCCCATGAACAAGGACCGCAATGCTCATGGGGAAATGCTTGCGCTAAGCGTTGTCGCGCCGATGCACAATGAGGCTGGCGGCGCGTCGCGGCTCGTTGAGGAAATCGCCGTCGCGTTGAACGGGTTCGATCATGAAATCATCATTGTCGATGACGCCTCGACTGATGAAACGCTGGCGCAACTTCACGCGGCAGCTGCGAGTTACCCGCAGTTGCGAATTCTCAAACATGAAAAAAACGCCGGCCAGAGCCGGGCGCTGAGATCCGGGGTGCTTGCGGCGTGCTCGGCGATTGTTGCGACGCTCGACGGCGACGGTCAAAACGATCCCGCCGACATCCTTTCGCTGCTCGAAAAGAAAAAAGAAACCGGCGCTGCAATGGCGGCCGGCGAGCGTCAAGGCCGCCAGGATTCATCGGCGAAAAAATTTGCATCCCGGGCGGCGAATGCAGTGCGTGGAAGGCTGTTGCGTGACGGCGCGGCGGATACGGGCTGCGGGCTCAAGGTTTTTGACCGCGATGCTTTTCTGAGGCTTCCCTATTTCGATCATATGCACCGATATTTGCCAGCTCTGATGCGGCGTGAAGGCTACGCGGTTGTTTTCGTTCCGGTGAGCCATCGCGCGCGGAGCCATGGCCGGTCAAAATACTCAAATCTCGGGCGTCTTCTTGTGGCGTTTCGCGATGTTCTGGGGGTCCTGTGGTTGCTCGCGCGTGCAAAATCACCCGGGAAAGTTGAGGAAGACGGGCCGAAATGAGTTTTTGCTTGATCGCGCGCCCGTGTTAAGCTTGCGTCATTGGGACCGCTGGCCGAGGGGGGCGGCGGTAGAGGAAGGATTTTCTGGTCATGTATCAAATGTTTCCCTTGCTGGCGATCAGCCTGATCGTTTACGCCGTGCTGGCGCTAACAGGTGCTGTCGGATCGGCGGCGGTTCCCTGGTACGACGTAATCGTCGTTCAGCCTGAAATGGTGTCCGGCGATACTTGGTTTGTCACTTGGGGCGACGTCTTCCTGCTTGCGAGCATGGGGCTGTTGTTCGTCGAACTGTTGCGCTCAACCAAGACCGGCTCTGAATCGATCATGAACCACGCGCTTTCGGTCGTCGTTTTCGTCGTCGCGCTGCTGCTGTTCATCATCGTGGAAGGCTTCGGAAACTCCGTATTCTTCCTTTACATGTCGATGACATTCCTCGACTTCATGGCGGGCTTTATCGTCACGACTGTCACGGCGCGGCGCGATCTTGCTGTTGGCGGCGGCGTGGGTAGTTAGCTGATATCACGCCTTGATTGATAAGGCGCGAGCAGACAATCAGAAATAAACATCAAGCGCGCGCGGCCCGTTTCGGGACGCGCGCGTTTCCATTTGGGAATATGCTCTGGCAACACGGGCCGGCGCCCGGCGAAAATAAACGCCGCCCGTAAGCATTGTAGATTGCGTGCTTGCCGGCTGGGCCGGCCTGCTGTCGCCTGTATCCAATCGGTGCAATACCGCTGGCGCGTTCGCTTTGGCCGGAAGGTTAACAATTTCTTTCATACTATGCCCTAAAGGCAAGTTCGGCGCCGCTCCTTGTCGTGGGCGCCGTTCGCCGGGGCGTGCTGATCGCTTCAAATTTTATTTACGCCTTGGCGTGTAAGGTTTTTTGGCAAAAACGTGAGTGGGTTTGATGGCGGAAAACGCGAAAGCGTTCCTTAACGTTCGAGGACAGGAAGCAGCCAAGGAAAGCGCCGATAGCGAGCGTGTGCGCGGTGTTGACGCCGCTGCGCCGGAAGCGTCGTCCAGTGATCACGGCCTGCAGACCATGTTTGAGTTCAATCCCGTCGCCGACAACCTGAAATGGTCGGACGACGACGCGGCCGCCAGAATATTCGGTGTTAACGTCAGCGATCTTGTCGCAACCGGCAAGGATTTTACCTCCAGCATTGACGGTGAGGAGGATCCAGCCCGCGCTGCGGCGTTCTCCGGCGCCCGTGACAGCTATGCATGCGAATATCGATTGAAGCGTGCGGACGGGGCCGTGCATTGGGTCGAAGAACGCGGCGGCTGGATAGGGGCGGGTCCGAACAAACGGCTTATCAGTGTGATACGGTCCATCGACAACCGCAAACGCCACGAAGAAGAACTTGCAAGGCTTGCGGTCAATGACGACCTCACCGGCCTTCTCAATCGCGTTCACGTTCGCAAGGCACTCGAAAAACAGCTTGCAGCGCATCAAAGTCAACAAGGCGAGGGCGCCTATCTGCTAGTGGGCATCGATGATATCGGCGCCGTGAATGCGGATTTTGGATTCGACGCCGCCGACACGGTGATCGTCGAAGTCGCCCGGCGTCTTGCGAGTGTCATAGGCCCGGAAGATAAGATCGGGCGCGTCGCCGGAACAAAATTCGGCATCGTGATTGCCGGCTGTGACGCGGATTTTCTTCGTCAGGTTTGCGTCAGGCTTTTGAACGTCGTCCGCGAAAGCGTTATTGAAACCAAGGGGGGTGCTGTTGCGGCGTCGATTTGCCTTGGCGCTGTACGCCTGCCCGAACAGGCGGGCGATGCAAATGCCGCGATGACGCGCGCGGAGGCTGCGCTTGATGCAGCAAAGCGGATCGGCAAATCAAGCTGGTCTGCGTTTACGGATAAAACCGACGTCGTCAGCATGCGCCGCCGCAACTCGCACATGTCAGACGTCATTTTGACGGCGCTCAATGAGCGGCGCATCCGTCTGGCGTTCCAGCCGATTGTCAGCGACCTCGGCGAGACGCCCAAGAAATTCGAATGCCTGATCCGCATGCTTGGAGAGGACGGGCAAACTGTTCCCGCTCCTGAGTTTATTCCGGCCGCCGAGCGTCTGGGGCTGGTGCACTTACTGGACCGGCGTGTGCTTGAGCTTGCGACCAATACGCTCGCCCGTTGCCCCGATATTCATCTTAATGTGAATATCTCCATGGAAACGGTGAAAGATTTCGTCTGGGCCGAAGGGTATATCGCGCTTCTGCGCGCCAATCAGGAACTGGCGAAGCGTATTACTGTTGAACTCACCGAAACCCAGGTGATCGATGCGATCGACGCGTCGATAGAATTTGTATCCGAGATCAAAAAGCTTGGATGTTCTTTCGGGATTGATGATTTCGGCGCGGGTTACACGTCGTTCCGTAATCTGAAAGCGATGGATATCGATATCCTGAAAATCGATGGTTCCTTCGTGACAGGTGTTTCTGCATCACGCGAAAATCAGCTGTTCGTGCGTACGCTGCTCGATCTTGCGCGTAATTTTGGCATGAAAACCGTTGCTGAATGGGTCGATAACGAAGCCGACGCCATGCTCCTCAAGGGGCTTGGCGTTGACTTTCTGCAGGGCTACCTGCTCGGCAAGCCGGAAACCAATCCCGGCTGGCTGCCTGAAGGCGCCCCCAATGATCCGCCCCAACGCACGCAGCGGATCTGATCGTTTCTAACTTTCGTCGCCTTCCAGGCGGTCCAGCTTCTTTTGCAGCGCCGCCACCTGGTTCTTCAGCGCATGGATGTCGTCATTGTCATCGTTTGATGCGCTTTGTCCCGGCGCGCCGGGTTTTTGCGGCGCGTATGCCGGGCCAAGCGGCGAAAACATTTTCATCGCCTGCTCGTAAAGCTCCATATTCTTGCGTACGCTTTCCTCGAACATCTGGTAGCCTGGCGCGCCGCCGAAAGCGTCACGCATGCGCGAGCGCATTTCTTCCTGATTTTTCGAAAACGCATCCATGCTCATTTCGAGATAGGACGGCACGAAGCTCTGCAGGCTATCGCCGTAGAATTGGATCAGCTGGCGCAAAAACTGGATCGGCAGCAGGTTCTGGCCTTTGCTTTCTTCTTCGAAGATGATCTGCGTCAGAACCGAGCGCGTAATATCTTCGCCGGATTTTGCGTCATAAACGACGAAATCTTCGCCGTCCTTGACCATTTCGGCGAGGAAATCGAGCGTTACGTAGGATGAACTTGCCGTGTTGTAGAGGCGGCGGTTCGCGTATTTCTTGATGACGATGGCGTCGCCATCGGCCTTTGAGCGGCCCTTTGTCTTGTCAGCCATAGTGTTAAACCCTCCCGTGCATCTTGCGCGGCGGGACTTTTGGTGCGCCGCACTCTTTTTGTGCACTTGCTAATCCTGCTATAGCATGAAATTAAGTTTTGCATACGCGTTTGCAGCAAGAATTATGGCTACGTAAGCCATTGAGATTGCTAATTCTTCGCGCTTTGAGGCGCCCAGACACAGGGTCGGGCGGCTGTAAAAGCGCTTCAACATTGATCAGGAGGCTCTATGAGCGGGGCGGTAATTGTTTCGGCGGCGCGCACAGGCGTTGGTTCTTTTGGCGGGTCATTGGCGAGCGTGCCGGCGGCAAAACTGGGCGAGATAGTCATTTCGGCCGCCATCGAACGCGCCGGGCTTTCCGAGGGCGACGTCGATGAAACGGTAATGGGCCATGTCCTGCAGGCGGGACAAGGGCAAAACACCGCCCGGCAGGCGTCCATCGGCGCCGGGATCGCAAATGAAAAGCCGGCAATCACCATCAATCAGGTTTGCGGGTCCGGGCTTCGCGCGGTCGCCATGGCCGCGCAGGCGGTTCGTCTTGGGGATGCATCGGTGGTCGTCGCCGGCGGGCATGAAAACATGTCGCTGGCGCCGCATACGGCGCATTTGCGCGACGGGGTGAAAATGGGCCCCAAGAACTTTACCGACACCATGATTACCGACGGGCTCTGGGACGCCTTCAACGATTATCACATGGGTCAGACGGCTGAGAATCTTGCGGAGAAATATCAGATCACCCGCGAAGAACAGGACGCGTTTGCGGTCGCTAGCCAGAACAAGGCGGAAGCTGCGAAGAAGGACGGCAAGTTCAAGGACGAAATCGTTCCGGTCACGATCAAGACGCGCAAAGGCGAAATTGTTTTCGACAACGATGAATATATTCGCGAAGGCGCAACCATCGACGGCGTTTCGGGATTGAAGCCGGCGTTCAAACGCGATGGCGGTTCGGTGACGGCGGCAAACGCTTCGGGCATCAATGACGGCGCCGCGGCATTAATCGTCATGTCGGAAAAGGAAGCAGACAAGCGTGGCCTTACGCCGCTCGCACGGATTGCATCATGGGCGCATTGCGGCGTCGATCCGTCAATCATGGGCATCGGTCCCGCACCGGCGAGCCGCATCGCCCTTGAGAAAGCCGGTTGGAGCCTTGATGATTTGGATCTCATCGAAGCCAATGAGGCGTTCGCCGCGCAGGCGCTCGCTGTCGGCAAAGAGCTTGGCTGGGACGCCTCAAAGGTCAACGTCAATGGCGGCGCCATCGCCATCGGTCATCCGATCGGCGCCTCCGGTGCGCGGATTTTGACAACGCTGCTTTATGAATTGCAGCGTTCCGGCAAATCGAAAGGCCTTGCGACCCTCTGCATCGGCGGCGGCATGGGCGTCGCGCTTTGCGTAGAGCGATAGCGCGAGCCAGTATTGTTGCGTAGAGTATCGTTTGGGTACGGTGACAAAACGCCGGCGTCATGACCGGCATGAAACAGGGAGAACCGTCATGGGCAAAACGGCTATCGTAACGGGCGGCACGCGCGGCATCGGCAGGGCGATTTCGCTGGCGTTGAAAAACAGGGGATGCACGGTTGCGGCATCCTATGCGGGCAACGATGAGGCGGCGGCGAAGTTCAAGGACGAAACCGGCGTCAATGTTTTCAAATGGGATGTGGGCGATTACGAAGCCTGCAAGTCGGGCGTCGCGGAAATCGAAGCATCTCAGGGCCCGACCGACATCCTCGTTAACAACGCCGGCATTACGCGCGACGGCATGTTTCACAAGATGTCGGTGCAGCAATGGTCCGAAGTTATTCGCGCTGACCTCGACAGCGTCTTCAATATGTCGCATCAGGTGTTCCCCGGCATGCGCGAGCGCGGTTTCGGCCGCATCGTCAACATCTCCTCCATCAACGGCCAGAAAGGCCAGATGGGGCAGACGAATTATTCAGCTGCGAAGGCGGGGATGATCGGCTTCACCCGTGCACTGGCCCAGGAAGGCGCTTTTAAAGGCGTCACCGTGAACGCGGTTGCCCCGGGCTATATCGCCACGGAAATGGTGTCGGCGATGAGTGACGATGTATTGAAAAAGATTACCGCGCAAATCCCGGTCGGCCGGCTCGGCTCGGCGGAGGAAATTGGCGATTGCGTTGCGTTCCTCGCAGACGAAAACGCCGGGTTCATCACCGGGGCGGTCCTGTCGGCAAATGGCGGGCAGTATTTCGCCTCATAGCTAACTCATTGATTTCATTTGGCTTCGTTTGGCGGAAAATCCGGGCGAAGCCCTTTTTTCACCAAAATGTCAAAGTAAACTCCACGGCTGAGACGTCTTCGGAGATGTATTTTGTCCATCCGTTTTTTACGCATGGGATTGGCGGCGTTTGGCGCGGCATTTCTCGCCGGCGCCGTGCCTGCCTATGCGCAACAGGATAATCCGTTTTCGGCGCTCGTCGGGAAAAGCCGCGAGCCAGCCGAAGAACGCGCCCGCGCTAACAATGTCGAACGATATGTTCTGACAACGGACGATCGCATGTTCCTGTTCGAGGAAAGAGACTCAAGCGCTCGGGTTCAGTTTTTGTGCAACGAAAATGACTTGCGTCTTGAATGCATGATTGATGTCGCCGGCCCGGCGCCGGAGATTTATGAATTGTCTGCAACGCGCGGTCCTCGCGGCGATATCATTTACAAAGACGCGCGAGATGAAACGCTTCTCAGGATTGCGGCTTATGGCGGCGCGACCGTTTATTGGCCAGGCGAAGCGCGCGGCGTCGCGGCGTCCAAATCTTTTGGCGACGACCGGCCGTTGCGGCTTGGCTTCCTGGATCGCGAGGCGGCTGTGCGCCGCGCTCAGGGCGCCGCAGCGCAAGTGAGCGCGATTATTGGCGCGCCAATCTATTTCGACATCGGTGAGAACACATCTTCCGGCGGTAATGCAGCCGTGCTGGCCGATGCGGTTGTGTTAGCGGCCAAAGGCATCGCGCGCGTGGCGGACGATGAAACCGGCGCCCGCGTGATTGCCTCGCGGATCAAGCGGGTCGCCTTTTTGCCCTCGACGGACGCGGAAATATCGCTTGGCGGCGAAGTGCTGGAAATTCGCTATGTCCCGAACCTGGACATTGCCGGACGTCTTTCCTCGGCCAAGGTCGCCCAGTTTCTGGAGGAAAGCCTTTAAACCGTCAGAAACCCCGTACACGTTAGGGTGCCCGAAACGATACGTCTTAAAAGCGCCGCAAAGGAGTGAGACGCTTTAGAATTATGGAACAGCGAGCTCGCATATCGAATGTGGCGCTCAAAACGGCGCTCGCCGCTTTGTTGTCTGCGGGCGTTCTGACTGCGGGCGCATCATCGTCAGCATTCTCGCAATCGCTGCGAGAGATACGCGCGCAGGAAGCCGAAGAACAGGCGCTTGAGCGCGAGGCGTCGTTTACAAGGTCCGTATGCGATATGAATTTCGATGTGGTGATCGATTGGCGTTCGGCGGCGGACTGGCCTGACGGATCAAGCATTGCCGATTCCTGCGATGGCGCGCTCGGCGCGCTTGAAGCAGCCTGTCGCCGCGGAGATGCGCCGCGGATTTCCCGGTTTGTCTGCGCCGGCGACGGTTCCGGCGCCTCGTTGCGCGGAGGAACGCTGCGTTACGGCGCAAGTCCAGGCGATAACGGATTTTCAGATACCCGCGCCGTATTGGACTAGAAGCGCTAGGCGATAGCCTGTTGCAGTATCCCGACGCGGATGCCGTCAAATACATATTGCGTCGACAGCGCCATCAACAACATGCCAAGGATACGCGTAATGGCGTTCATACCCGTGCGCCCCAACGCGTCGCCGATCCGGCTCGCAAACGCCATCATCAGAACGGCGATGGCGAGAACAATAATCACCGCAACGATCGCCGCGCCTTTTTCAACCATTTGAGTGTCGGGGCCCATCACCAGCATGATGGTGGCGATAGCGCCGGGGCCGGCGAGCATCGGGATCGCCAGCGGGAAAAATGCAATATTGTCGCGCGCGGATGCTTTGGGGCCGGGGGTTTTCGCCTGCGTTTCAGAATCCGGATCGAAAAACATCCGGAATCCCATGATGAAAAGAATGATGCCCATGGCGGCGCGGAATGCGGCGAGGCTGACGCCGAGGTGATGCAGCAGCGCGTTCCCGACAAAACCGAAGAACATCAGGATCACGATGGAATAAATCGCCGCCATAAAAGCGACGCGCAGGCGCTCGCGCGGCAAATCGCTTTTCGTGAGCGAAGCGAAAATCGGCGTCACCAATATCGGGTCGATCACGATAAAAAGCGTGACGAATGCGGTGACGAAAACGGGCAGGATGTCGGCGAGCATGATTCAACCTTTAACGGACTTGTGTGTAAACGAACAGTTCTGCGCAAGCCAAAAAGGGCGGCTCATTTGAGCCGCCCTTTGGGTACGCAACTAAAGGCTTGCCGGTCGGCTTACATCATGCCGCCCCTAGGATCGGGCCCTGTTTTTGGATGGGCCCGATCCGTCGGATTTTATTGATGGGCGGCCTTTTGATGTAATTGCTCTAGGCAATTACATCATGCCGCCCATGCCGCCCATTCCGCCCATGTCAGGCATGCCGCCGCCCGCGGCGCCCTCTTTTTTTGGCGCTTCTGCGACCATCGCCTCCGTGGTAATGAGGAGGCCGGCGACAGACGCCGCGTCCTGGAGGGCCGTACGCACGACTTTCGCCGGATCAACGATTCCTGCTGCAATCAGATCGACATACTCATCAGTTTGAGCGTTGAAGCCGAACTTGAAGCTGTCCTGCTCAAGCAATTTGCCGACGACAATCGAGCCTTCGCCGCCTGCGTTTCTGACGATCTGGCGGATCGGGGCTTCGAGCGCCTTGCGAACGATGTTGATGCCCGCATTCTGATCGGCGTTCACGCCTTTAACATCAGTAAGTGCACGTGATGCATAGAGCAACGCAGCGCCGCCGCCAGGGACGATGCCTTCTTCCACCGCAGCGCGGGTGGCGTTCAGCGCGTCATCGACACGGTCCTTGCGTTCTTTCACTTCGATTTCCGTCGCGCCGCCGACTTTCAGCACCGCAACGCCGCCGGCGAGTTTCGCCAGACGTTCCTGCAGTTTTTCACGGTCGTAATCGGATGTCGTGTCTTCGATCTGCTTGCGGATCTGACCCGTGCGCGCTTCGATGTCGGCTTTCTCGCCGGCGCCGTCGACGATCGTCGTGTCGTCCTTGTTGATCGAGACTTTCTTGGCCGTGCCGAGCATGTCGAGCGTGACGTTCTCAAGCTTGATGCCGAGGTCTTCGGAGATGACCTGGCCGCCCGTGAGAACGGCGATGTCTTCGAGCATGGCCTTGCGGCGATCGCCGAAGCCTGGGGCTTTCACGGCAGCGATTTTGAGGCCGCCGCGCAGCTTGTTGACGACGAGCGTTGCGAGCGCTTCGCCTTCGACGTCTTCTGCGATGATCAGCAGCGGACGGGAAGACTGAACAACCGATTCAAGAAGCGGCAGCATGGACTGCAGATTGCCGAGCTTTTTCTCATGCAGGAGGATGTAAGGGTCCTCAAGCTCCGCCACCATCTTGTCAGCGTTGGTGATGAAATACGGGCTGAGATAGCCGCGGTCGAACTGCATGCCTTCGACGACTTCAAGCTCAGTTTCGAGCGACTTGGCTTCTTCAACCGTGATGACGCCTTCATTGCCGACTTTTTCCATCGCTTTCGCGATCATTTCGCCGATTTCTTTTTCGCCGTTCGATGAAATCGTACCGACTTGGGCGATTTCGTCGGACGACGCGATTTTCGTCGCGCGGGCTTTGATGTCCTCGACGACTTTGGCGACGGCAAGATCGACGCCGCGCTTCAGGTCCATCGGGTTCATGCCGGCGGCGACAGCTTTTGCGCCTTCCTTGACGATTGCCTGGGCGAGAACGGTCGCGGTCGTGGTGCCGTCACCGGCTTCGTCGTTAGTCTTCGACGCCACTTCGCGCACCATTTGTGCGCCCATGTTTTCGAACCTGTCTTCGAGTTCGATTTCCTTCGCCACGGTGACGCCGTCTTTCGTCGTGCGCGGGGCGCCGAACGACTTTTCGATGACGACGTTGCGACCTTTGGGGCCGAGCGTCACTTTCACCGCATTGGCGAGGATATCGACGCCGCGCAGCATTTTTTCGCGCGCTTCGACGTCAAACTTGACTTCCTTGGCAGCCATTGATGCTTCTCCTTAAATCTTCAAAATTTCTGGGGTTAGTCGATGATCCCGAGGATGTCGGACTCTTTCATGATCAAGAGATCCTCACCGTCGATTTTCACTTCTGATCCCGACCATTTGCCGAACAGGATCTTGTCGCCGGACTTGACGTCCAGCGGGATGATTTCATTGTCGTCGCCGCGTGCGCCGGAACCGACCGCCACGACTTCACCCTGTTGGGGTTTTTCTTTCGCGGTGTCGGGGATGATGATGCCGCCTGCGGTTTTTTCGTCTTCTTCGATCCGACGGACCAGCACGCGGTCATGGAGAGGCCGAAAAGCCATAGTCTCAAATCTCCCTTGGTTGAGTTTTTCAGTAAAAACAACCGGTTAAACATATTAAGACGGGCGGAGGCCGCCCGCTAGCACTCACTTCGTGTGAGTGCTAGCGGCGATTTAGGCGCGAGCTCTCTTAGGGTCAAGAGGCGGATGGCGAAATACAGGGCTTCCGCCTCACGCAGATGTAATTTTCTAGGAGACCCGGGGCGCCACTTTTGCCGCAATTACGTGTTTTTAATTACGGACAAACTGCAATAGCTCCATATTGGCGGCGCTGCCTTCCCCGAGCGGCCAATACGGGGGTCAAAAGGGCGGCTAAACGCCGGACCAATAGCGGGATTAAAAGTTTTCTTGGCCATCGACAATGGGATCTGGCAACGCGTGAAAGGAAGTGAACCCATGCGCAAAGCAATCATTCTGGCGACTGTCGCGGTATTCGCCGCCGGCTGTTCGACCAACCCTTATACCGGCGAGCGGCGGGCAAGCCGGACGGTAACATCAGGCGCAGGCGGCGCCGCGGCGGGCGCGGCGGCGGGCGCGATCGCAGGCGCGATTGCCGGCAAGCCGGGCAAGGGCGCGGCTATCGGCGCGGCCATCGGCGCCGCAGCCGGCGTCGGTATTGGCGTCTATCAGGACCGCCAGCAGGCGAAACTGCGCGAGCGCCTTTTGAACAGTGGCGTTCAAGTGCAGCGGGACGGCGATAACCTCATCTTGTTAATGCCGTCCGACATTACCTTCGCGGTCAATCAGGACAGCATCAATCCGGGCTTTTATGAAACGCTAAACTCTGTTGCGATTGTGCTGAATGAGTTCAACAAGACGACGGTTACGGTGAATGGGTATGCAAGCTCGTCCGGCAGCGCGGACTATAACATGCAACTGTCGCAACGCCGCGCGCTTTCAGTATCGAACTACCTCGCGGCGCAAGGCGTCACGCCAGCCCGGCTGCGATCGGTCGGATATGGCGAACAGTATGCGGATCAAAGCAGAGATCTCGCAGCTGACCGCCGGGTCGAAATCATCATCGATCCGATTGAGAGCCAGTTCAACAGTTAAGAACTGCTTTCAGTATTTAACAAATTATGAACCCGCCCGGCCAATGCCGGGCGGGTTTTTCTTTGTCGCATGTAATACAGAAGCCGGGAGCCCCCGGCGCGCATGCGCTTTAAGCGCTTTTAAAGACAAATTTTCTAAAACTTTCCGCGTGCGGTGCGGTCTGCGTGCCGGCATGGCTATTGGAAATGAGGCGCAGGGCATGAATTTTCGCCAGAAGAGTTCGCGATATAACGCCATGGTGTTGTTCGCCGCCGGTATCACTGGCGCGACATTGATTGCGGCTGTCGTGACATCCGGGTTCAGGCCAGACTTTGAAATTTCCCTTGCTTGCGGTCTGGTGGTGTCGCTGATCCTGCATGCGCGCGCAAGTTTTGCGCTCACGCGCGCCCAGCAGGAACTTGAAATGCTGCGCGGCCTGGTGTCGAAGTTCAGGCCGTCTTCGGCCAAGGCCGCGCCCAAACTTAAATTCGAACCGGTCAAGAGGGGCGACAAAAAGGATGTGGACGCGCTGGGGCTGGTGCAGGCCGCCATCGAAAATGACCGCGTCGATCTTTATCTCCAGCCGATAGTCAGCCTTCCGCAGCGGAAAGTGCGGTGCTTCGAAGCGTTTTCACGACTGCGCAATGAGGATGGAGAGGTTTTGAAGCCTGCCGATTATCTCGATGCGGCGGAGCGCGCGAACCGGATCGGCCTAATCGACAACATGATCTTGCTGCGCGCAGTTCAGGCTTTGCGACAGCTTGGACCGGAAAGCGCACAGTATCGTATTTTCTGCAATATATCTCCTGCAACGATTTTCGATCAGGATTTCTTTACGCGGTTTACGGACTATCTCGACGCTAATGACGATCTTGCGCATCGACTGGTGTTTGAATTCACTTATCCCGCGATTGAAATGATGCATGGCCGCGTGAAGGAGAATCTCAACGCCATCACAAAGCGCGGTTTTGCATTTTCCGTCGACCATATTCGCCGCTTCGATCTCAACTGGCAGGCGCTGGCGGAGAAAAACTTCCGATTCGTGAAAGCGTCGAGCGCGCTGTTGCTTAGCGAAAGTGCGAAGGGCGCGGAAGGGCAAGCGCGGGTTAAATCATTCAGGGAAAATTTGCGGGCGAACAACATCGATCTGATCGTTGAGAAGGTCGAGACGGAAATGCAACTCCCCGGAATTCTGGCGATTGGGATTGATTATGGTCAGGGCGCGCTGTTCGGTGCGCCGAAAATCGCCGGCCATTACGTCAAAACCGAAAAACACCCGAAACCGGAAAAGCAACTGTCCATGGCGTCATAGGACGCGGACAACACGGATAGCTTGACGGGTCGAAGCATCAGCCTTATCGGCCTTGGCTCTCATGACCGGTCCAAAAATCATCACATCGATCAGGGAACTGGCCGCAAGTTACGATGCGCTTTTGTGCGACGCGTGGGGTGTTATTCATAACGGCGTCGATTTGTTCCCGGGGGCAGACAAGGCCATGATCCGGTTTCGCGAAACGCGCGGACCTGTGATCATTCTCACCAATGCGCCGCGGCCGTCATCGATTATTCCGGCGCAACTCGACCGGCTGGGCCTGCCGCGCGACGCATATGATGCCGTTGTGACATCCGGCGATGCAACGCGCGCTGCGATCGCAGCGCGGCTTCCGTCGCCGGCCTTCCGTCTCGGGCCGCCCAAGGATGATGCATTATACGAAGGGCTTAGCATTGACTTCGTTCCGGTCGAGGAAGCAGGCTTTATTGTCTGCACCGGGCTCGTCGATGACCAGCGCGACCATCCTGAGGATTATCGCGGCATGCTTGAGCGGGTAGCGGAACGGCGCCTTCCGATGATCTGCGCCAATCCGGACATCATCGTGAACTGGGGCGGGAGAAAGATCTGGTGCGCTGGCGCGCTGGCTGAAATTTACGAAGCGCTTGGCGGTGAGGTGATCTATGGCGGCAAACCGCACGCGCCGATTTACGATGAAGCGTTGAAGGCGATTTCGAAGTTTCGTGCAGGCGTTTCAAAGGAGCAAACGCTTGCCGTTGGCGACGGTCTGAAGACTGATATCATGGGTGCTAACAGACAGGGAATCGATGCAGTGCTAATAACAGGCGCGGGCGGCATCCATGACGGCGCAGGTGATGCGGCGGCCATTTCTTTAGCGCTTGATCAGGCGGGCGTTCACGCCGTCGCCTGCGCGGAGGCGTTGAAATGGTAGCCCAAAAAAGCGTTGTCACCGCCATTGGCAATTTCGACGGCGTTCATCTTGGGCATCAATTTTTGCTGCGTGAGACAGCGGCGTTTGCTGAAGAAAATGACGCAGTTCTCGGCGTTGTTCTGTTCGAGCCGCATCCGCGCAGGTACTTTCAGCCTGACGCGCCGCCCTTCTTGCTGACCATGCCGGAAAAGCGCGATGCGCTGTTGCGCGCGCTAGGCGTGCAGGAAATCCTTACACTGACGTTTGATAAGGCGCTCGCATCAATGACGCCGGAAGCTTTTGTGCACGAAGTGCTGGCGGCGAAGCTCTCGCTTGGCGGCGTTGTCGCGGGTGCTGACTTTCGCTTTGGCGCGAAGCGCGCCGGCGACGGCGCGGCTTTGAGAAAACTCGGAGAAGACGCTGGGCTGGCCGTCAAACTGGTAGAGCTGCTTGATGACCAAGACGGCGCCGCCAAATTCGGATCGAGCGCGGTGCGTGAAGCCTTGCGCGCTGGCGATGCTGCAGAGGCTGCGGCTATGCTTGGGCGGTCATGGTCAGTGACCGGCATTGTCCTTCAGGGGAATCAAGTCGGCCGCACCATCGGTTTTCCCACGGCAAACATGACGCTTGGCGACCTGGTTGCGCCACTCCAGGGCGTTTACGCGACGCGCGTGATCGTTGATGGCGAGACATACGCTGCAGTCTCCAACTATGGGCGTCGGCCGACGGTCGGTTCCGACGCACCATTGCTCGAAACCTATCTCTTCGATTTTGACGGCGATCTTTATGGACGCGAAATCGAGGTTTCTTTCGAGGCTTTTCTGCGGGATGAGCGCAAATTCGACGGACTCGACGCCTTGAAGGCCCAGATTGCCGATGATTGCCTCAAGGCGCGCAAGGTTCTTGGTTAATTTCGCTCGCGAAAGCGTGTGATGTAAGCGGCTGGCGCGCCACATTCTCGTCACAAAGACGGTGAAAATCCTGCAATGGAGTAATGGGGCGCTTGATCGGGCGCGCCTCAAAGTTGTGTCATGAGCAGGAATTTCCCCATGAAAACAGTTTCACCAAAAGCTTTGCTTGGCGCTGCCGCAGCGGTACTGGCGCTCGGCGCGGGCGCGCCGGTCATGGCGTCGGGCGGCGGATATGTGAGCGCGCATTACTCAAGCGGCTATTACGGCGGCGGGTATCATGCGGCCGGATACAAGTCCTACCGGCATCGCGGACATCACCGCCATCGCCGGGGCCACCACCACCGTGGCGGCGGCAAGGGCGCGGCGATTGCGCTTGGCGTGATCGGCGGCGCCATCATCCTGAACGAGCTTGCGGAAGACCGCGCCAATGACCGCTATTATCGGGACCGCTATTACCGCGACCGTTATTATGACGGCTATTACGACGGGCGTCGCGATGCGCGTTCGGCTGAATATTACGGCCGCACCGATGATGCTCGCCGTTACGATGACGAGTACGACGATGAAGACGACCGGTACGAATATGATGCGTATGAGGATGATCACGAAAGCGATTATGAAGATGACGCGCTTGACGATCGTCTTGAAGGCGGCGCAGTAGCGCCCGCGCGGATTACTGTAGACGCAGCCTATGACGCCTGCCTTCGTCATGCGCGCAACGCGCTTGGCGAGCGCGGGTTCGTCGTGAGCGCACCCTATCAGCCTGAAACGGCGGTGGATCGCGGCGGCGCCTGGCTGATGACGGCGACGGTGACGGCACAGCGCGGTCCTGACCGCTGGTCGCGGGCGATGTCCTGTGAGGCAAGCGACAATCGCGTATTCCGGCTCGAGCTGATTTAGGCCGCTTTCATTGCTGAAGCCCGCAAGGCGGTCATGCCGTGTTGCGGGTTTTCTTTTGTCCGGATTTCCGCTTAGCCGCGTCACTATCGCCAAAGGCCAGGGTAAACGCGCGAAACGCCGCATAATGAGTAATCAATCACTCATGCTGCTTCCATAGTGATGAATTACAGGTCGCTTTTGTGTTGGGCGGGCGGGGTCTGGTCGGCGTCACTTGATGGTTGGCGCTTCTTAAACCGACGGCGGCAGGTAGAAGCGAGCTTCGCATGCCGTGGCTCTCACAGGTGACGGATCGGGGCGCGCCTGTTATGAAGCCTTCATGTTGATCGAAACATTGATAAGCATTTCGGGCGTTATTCGAATTATCAGCCCGGACCGGTGCGCTCAGAGCCCTTTGAAGGCTTGACAAAAGCGGCCGGGACCGGGCCTTGCTGCACCCTCCACGACAACATTCAAAAGAAGAGAGTTAGCGATGCCGGATGCATCGAAAGACGCGACCGAAAAAGGGCGCGATTACAAAGATACGCTGTTCCTTCCCGAAACCGATTTTCCCATGCGCGCGGGGCTTCCGAAGAAAGAGCCGGAGCTTCTGGCCCGCTGGGCGAAGCTCGGCATGTACCGGGCGCTGCGTGAGAGCGCGAAAGGCCGTGAGAAATTCATTCTCCATGACGGTCCCCCATACGCCAACGGTCATATCCATATGGGTACCGCGCTGACGAAGGTCCTGAAGGATCTCGTCGTCCGCTCGAAACAGATGGCTGGCTTCGACGCGAATTTCGTACCCGGCTGGGATTGTCACGGCCTGCCCATCGAATGGCAGGTGGAAAAAGAGTTCGCCGAAAAAGGCCGCAAGAAACGCGACGTCCCGACGGCGGAGTTTCGCAAGGCCTGCCGCGACTATGCGCAGAAATGGCTCGACATCCAGCGGGAAGAATTCAAGCGCCTCGGCCCCGAAGGCGACTGGGATGATCCGTACACGACCATGGCGTTCGCGTCGGAGGCGAAGATCGCCGGCGAATTATTGAAATTCGCGGAGCTAGGACTGCTCTATCGCGGGTCGAAGCCAGTGATGTGGTCGCCGGTGGAGCAAACGGCGCTCGCCGAAGCGGAAATCGAATATCACGATCACCAGTCGACGACGATCTGGGTGAAGTTTCCTGTCAAGATGCGCGATCTTGTCCACTACGATCCTGATGTCAAAGGAGAGGCAGACCGACAAAATTCAATTCGAGATTTGCTGGCATCCGCTTCGGTTGTGATCTGGACGACTACTCCATGGACCATCCCGGGAAATCGCGCTGTCTGTTACAATCCATTGATCAGCTATGGACTTTTTGAAGTGACAGCCGTGAAGTCTGAGGAAGAGCTTGGGTTTGCACCATGGGTCAAAGTTGGCGAACGTCTTGTTATCGCCGATGCGCTAGCTGATTCGGTTAAGGCGGCAGCAAATATCGTAAAGTGGGAAAGGCTGCATACTCTTCGCGAAGTCGAAGACTTTAAGCAGATGAAGTTCGACCACCCGCTCAAAGGCTTTTCCGGCGGCTATGATTTCGATGTGCCACTGCTCGCCGGGGATCATGTCACCGACGAGGCGGGCACGGGCTTTGTCCACACCGCGCCGGGTCACGGTCAGGAAGACTATATTGCCTGGGTCTCCGCGTTCGGCGCGCAAAAGGAAATTCCGCATACGGTGGATGAATTCGGCGCCTTTACGGATGAAGCCCCGGGGTTCACCGGCGAACAGGTGCTTGTCATCGAAGGCAAGAAAAAGGGCAAGGATGGCGGCGCCAACAAGGCGGTAATCGAGCAGTTGATCGCACACGGAAAGCTGCTGGCGCGCGGACGGCTGACGCACTCCTATCCCCATTCATGGCGCTCGAAAGCGCCGGTGATTTTCCGCAACACGCCGCAATGGTTCATCGCGCTCGACAAGCCCACTGCAAACGGCAAGACCTTGCGCGAAAATGCGCTCGCGGCGATCGACGCTACCGGCTTTACGCCGGCGGGCGGCCGCAACCGCATCCGCGCTATGGTCGAAGGCCGGCCCGACTGGCTGATCTCGCGCCAGCGCGCATGGGGCGTTCCCATCACCATCTTTGTCCATAAGGAGACCGGCGTCGTACTCGTCGACGAAGCGGTCAACAAGCGCATTACTGACGCCATCACGGCGGGCGGCGCCGATGCGTGGTTTGAAACCGACACGCAGGAGTTTCTTGGCGCTGATTACAAAGCCGGGGACTACGAAAAAGTCGAAGACATTCTCGACGTCTGGTTCGATTCAGGATCGACGCATGCCTTTTGCCTCGAACAACGTGAAGACCTCAAATGGCCGGCGGATGTTTATTGCGAAGGTTCGGACCAGCATCGCGGCTGGTTCCAGTCGTCGCTGCTTGAGGCTTGCGGCACGCGCGGACGCGCGCCCTTTAACCACGTCGTCACCAACGGATTCGTGGTCGATGGCGAAGGCCGTAAAATGTCGAAATCCATCGGCAATGTCATGGCGCCCGACGAGGTGATCGGCCAATACGGCGCCGAGATCATTCGCATCTGGGTTGCGAGCTCAGATTACACCGAAGACCTGCGCATATCGAAAGAAATCATCGGTTCGTCAGTCGACGCCTACCGGCGCCTCCGCAATACGTTGCGCTATTTGCTCGGCGCGCTGAAAGGTTTTTCAGACGCAGAACGCCTCGATCTGCAAGAAATGCCGGAGCTGGAGCGTTACGTTCTGCATCGGCTTGCCGTTCTCGATGCGGAAGTGCGCGCCGGATATGACAAATTCGACTTCAAGGGCGTCTGGCGCAAGGTTTTCGATTTCGCCTCGCTGGAGCTTTCGGCGTTCTATCTCGATGTCCGAAAAGATTCGCTTTACTGCGACCGGGCGGATTCCATCCGCCGCCGCGCGGCGCGAACGGTGATGGCGGAAGTCTTTGACCGTCTGACGCTGTGGCTTGCGCCGATTTGCGTTTTCACGGCGGAGGAAGCGTGGCTGTCGCGCTATCCGTCTGAAGATAGCTCGGTCCATCTTCAGCAGTTCCCGGAAACGCCGAAGGCGTGGCGGGACGATGAACTCGGCGCCAAATGGAGGAAAATTCGTGAGGTGCGCCGCGTCGTCACCGGCGCGCTCGAAGTCGAGCGCGGTGAAAAGCGGATCGGCGCAAGCCTTGAAGCCGCGCCGGTCGTGCACGTATCCGATGCTGCACTGTTGACGTCTTATGACGGCCTCGATGCGGCTGAACTGTTTATCACTTCCGGCGCCACGTTGACCGATAAGCCGGCGCCTGACGCAGCGTTTCGTCTCGAAGGCGAAGCGCAAAGCGTCGCGGTGGTTCCAACTGAGGCCGAAGGCGAGAAATGCCGGCGCTGCTGGCGCATCCTGCTCGAAGTGGGCGCGCATGAATCGCATGGCGATCTATGCGAGCGTTGCATCGATGCGGTCGAGGCGGCGGATTTGAGGAAGTCTTCATGAGTGAGACGAACACCTATATGTCGCGCGTCAACGAATGGTGGGTGTCCGCTCGCGGCAACAAGCTGTTCTGGCGTGGCCTCGCTGGCGCCGCCGCGATCATCATTCTCGATCAGGCGACGAAGCTGTGGATCGTTCACGGATTAGCGTTGCCGGAAATTGGCAAGATTGAAATTTCCGGCATTTTTGACCTTTCCTATGTTGAAAATCGCGGCGCCAGTTTCGGCCTTCTTCACGGCATGCGCTGGTTATTGTCGATCATTTCCATCGGCGTCGCCGTCGCACTCACGGTCTGGCTTGGCCGCCTGGCGCGGCCCATCGCGGCCACCGGCGTTGCTTTCATTATCGGCGGGGCGCTCGGCAACCTCTATGACCGGATCGCTTACGGTTATGTGGTGGATTTTCTGGATTTTTCGGGGCTTCACTTTCCGTGGGTCTTTAATGTGGCCGACTCGGCCATCAATATCGGGATCGCGTTTTTGCTGCTGGATGCATGGAAAACCCGGGATCAGACAGGCAGTTAACAAACGGGTTGGCGTGAGACGGCGCCAATGATTATAGTGCGCCCCAATCGGCGGGGCGGCGCATAAAAAGGTTGGAGTGACAAGATGATAAACCCTTCTGCGATCAGGTTTGCCTGCGCCATGGCGGCAATCGCCCTGATGACTGCAGGCTGCGGTATCGGCAAAGCGGTGGGCGGCGGCAAGAATGCGCCCGACGAATTTGCTATCGCCACAAAAGCGCCTCTGGTGGTGCCGCCGGATTACGGCCTTCGCCCGCCCCGGCCAGGTGAAACCCGCCCTCAAGAACTGACGCCATCCGAACGGGCACAACAGGTTTTGGTGGGCGACGCCTCCTCAGCGCCGCCGACTGTTGGCGAGCAATTGCTGCTCCAGAAGGCGAATGCGCTTGGATCTGACGGTTCGATCCGCGCTGTGTTGGCGGCTGAAAATGGCGGGCGCGCGGAAAAAGACCGGAGCCTCGCCAACCAGCTGATGTTCTGGAAGTTTGTCGACGGCAAGGTCGATGATTCTGCCGCGCCGTTGCGTGTCGATAACCCGGAAGAATGGATGGAGCAGCGTGAAGCTGCGATCAAGGCGGTGATCGGTGAAGAGGGTCAGGTCGAAATCAAGGACTCCGAAGGACTGAAATTGCCCGGCGTCTTCTAGCTATCCCGATCAGTCTTCTTTCTGCTTGTTTTGCGAATGGCGTTCGGCTGCATCGCCGAGTGCTGATGCGATGACGCCTGTCAGCATTGCGACAAGCCCGAGTCCGGATATCGCATAAAGGCCCGCAAACACCCGGCCCAGTGTTGTAACCGGAATCGCATCTCCATAACCGACCGTCGTAAACGTAACGACGCTCCACCAGACTGCACGCGGAATGGACCCGAACACTTCGGGCTGGATGTCGCGTTCAATAAGATAGAGCGATGTCGATGAGAGAAGGATAAGAATCACGCCAAGACAAAACGTAAAAATGAGTTCAAATCGTTTTGCTGCGAGCGCCTCGTAGAATTCTTCAATAGCTTTGTGAATATGCGGGATTGATGCGAGTCGTATCAATCGAAGTATGCGCAGCAGTCTGAATATCAACATCCATGTAGGCGGCGCCGGAAGAAAAATTGGTATAATGACGATTAAGTCGGCAATGGATGCAGGCTGCAGGACATAGCGGATAAATCCGCGCATGCCCTTGAACTTTGGATTAAGCCCGGCAGTGGCGAGGCGCGCAGCATATTCTATCGCGAAAGCGCCAAGAATAAGCCTGTCGATTGTCGCAAGATGGCCGCCCAGAAGGCGCGAAAACGCCGGCTCTGTCGCTAGGACGCCGAACACGATCGAAATACAGATGAAAATAAAGACGAACCAGTTTGTTGGCGATAGTCCCTTGCCGTCCCAGGCCTCAGGGTCCAGTTGTCTGCGCCAATACCGTCTGACGGCCGCTAAATTTTCTGTGACTTGCATCTTTTCATTTTCGACCCCGGTCTCTTTTATTCCGGCAAGGAGAGTTACATAACGAATTCAGCTTCGTAATTGCTTTTTAGAAACAGCCCCATCTCTTCATAGGACAGTTTTTCAAGATCGATCATGGCGGCGAGCTTGCCTTTTGGCGTGGCGCTTTTTTCAAAGCGTTCGTAAATGCGCCGCAGAGACAGCCGGTATTGCCGCATCCGTTCGATTTCACGCTCAGGCTGAAAGCCTTCCTCCAGTGTGCGCGCAGTAAGGGCGATGATGGCGGCCCAGATCGCGAAGACGTGGATCAGGGGGCCTTTCATCCAGGCGATGTTGGCGACAGCCCCCAGGAAGACGAGACCATGCAGCGCGAGAATGCCAAAGACGCAGATAAGGGCGACGCCGCCCAGAATCTTGGCTTGCATGACTGGTGAATGCCGCCAACGGTCTTTGCGCTCGCTGAGGATCAGGTTGCAGTAATCGATTTGCCGCTTGAAGCGGAAAGCAACATAAGCGTCCAGATATTCCTCAAGGTGCGGGTTCTCCGGATCAATTTCGGGCGGTTCCTCGCCCCAGATAAGGCCATGACCTGCATCGTCAGCATGGACAATGTGATGCAGGTTTTCGTCTATATGCGCCAGGAAATCTTCCCTGAAAGCATCCAGCTTTTCGTCGCGTTCCTTCAAGAACGCATCCTTGGCGTCGGGGTTTGCCGCGCTTTCAAGGATCTTTTGGGCGCCGGCGACATAAGACTGAAAGTGGAATTGACGGAGCCGCTCGGTCGCAAGGCGATCAGCCAGCCAGCGCATTTTACGCTTACGATACATGATCCCAAAAACCCCGATCAGTACGCTGGCGATGCCGGCGACGCCGCCGATGCCGGCGATGACGCGAACGGTCGTTTTGGATAAATCGTGATATAACATCTCGCCGCCAGCGAGCAGCAGCGCGCCAGTGGCCAGCCAAACAGCGAACATTCCCCATCGCCGGCTGCGTGATTTTGCCTGATTGGCCCTTTGATCAATAGGCTTGAATACATCCCGTAGCACAGGGTTGTTGAGCGCGAAATATACTTCAGGAAACGCGCTGTCCGCCTGTTTCTGATCCGCGTCGTTTAGCAATAAATCCGTATTGAATACATAGGCCATGTGGGCGAGCTGTCCGTTTGCGAAGGTTTTGATTGTCCCGGCCGATAATCGGCGAGATCCCGAAATTGTCGGGCCGATGACGTATTAAGGCAAGACTTTCAATTCCTAGACAGATGAATTAAAGGAGAGGGCTGAGGGAGGCCAGTGTGAGCCCACATATTTTTATCTCTTATAACCGGGAGGATCAACACCGGGCGCGTGCGATTACGGACGCTCTTGAGGCTGAGGGATTAAAGGTTTGGTGGGATACGAACCTTCGCGCCGGCGAATCCTATGACGAAGTCACTGAAAAGCACCTGCGGGAAGCGGCCGCCGTTGTTGTTTTGTGGTCGAAGCAATCTGTAAATTCAAAATGGGTTCGCGCCGAGGCGACTGTGGGCGAACGCTTTTCTAAGCTTGTGCCTGCGATGATCGAAGACTGCGAAAGGCCGCTGCGTTTTGAACTCGTGCAAACGGCGGATTTGACGCGGTGGCATGGCGACCGGGGCGATCCGAACTGGCGAAATTTCATTCAGGCTGTGAAGTCTGCGGTCGGTCACCATCACGAAGAAACGCCAGCGGCGTCTTCAGGCACACAGACGTCCGCGGGCGACGTGACGATCGAGAACACATTCTGGACATCTATCAAAGATGGCAAGGAACGCTCTGATTTCGAGGCCTATCTTAAGCGCTATCCTACAGGTCACTTCGCTGATCTGGCGCGAAACCGTTTGGCGTCGCTGGACCGGGCGCAACAACAAGCGAGGAAGCCGGCGCCGGCGCCGCAAAGGCCGGCGCAACCAGCTGCTTCACCGCCCGGCCAACAACAGCGCGCGCAGCAGCAGCGGCCAACGTCGCAACAACGCCCTGCAGCGCCGCAAGCCCAGGCCGCGCCAAAGAAAAAAAGCAACGCGGGCGTATTCGCGTTGGCGGGGCTTGGCGTTGTGATTGTTGCAGCAGGCGGTTTTTTCGGCCTGCAGATGATGAATTCAGGCGGATCGAATGAACCGGCTGCATTGGTTGAAGCGCAGCAAGAGCCTTTAGCGACCGCAGCGGTTGAAAGCGATCTTTCTACGGATAACGAGTCGGATTTGCTCTCGGCTGCGCCGGCGGACGCGCCACAAGATGAGAGCGCTCTCACAGAAGATGCTGCGCTTGCCGAGGTGGCCGCAGATGGGGAGAGCGGCGATACAGTAATGGCGAGCGAAGGTGAGGAAGCGGTTGAAGCTGAAGACGTTGCGGCTGCGGAAGATGAAGCCGTCCAGTCTGAGCCCGGTCCCGGGGACGTATTCACAGATTGCGACGCATGCCCTCAGATGACGATCCTTCCCGGTGGAACATTCCTTATGGGATCGCCCGATGATGAGGCGGGGCGATTCCCCTATGAAGGGCCGCAACACGAAGTCACGGTGAGTTCCTTTGCGATTGGAACGTATGAAGTGACGTTCGATCAATGGGCGGCGTGCGTCGAGGATGGCGGTTGCAACGGCTACAATCCCGGAGACGCCGGATTCGGTCGCGGCGCGCGGCCGGCGCTATTCATTTCATGGCGCGACGCGCAAAACTATGTGAATTGGCTGTCTCGTAAGGCGGGCAGATCCTATCGCTTGCCGAGTGAGGCGGAGTGGGAATATGCCGCTCGCGGCGGTGAGGCTTCGCCTTATTGGTGGGGCGAGCGGTTTGACCGCTCCAAGGCGGCGCTTGGAGGAACCGTAGAGGTTGGCGCCTTTGCAGCAAACGGTTTCGGGCTACACGAGATTCTCGGAAACGCCGGTGAATGGGTTCAGGATTGTTATCTCAACAATTTCACCGAAACGCCGACTGATGGATCTGCAGCCACCTCCGGCGATTGCAGCCGCCGCGTCATTCGCGGCGGAAGCTGGCGCGGCGAGCCGCGGGAGCTCCGCTCCGCCAACCGGGCCAGGATTACGGCGACGATTCGCGATCGTTCTATGGGCTTTCGGGTTGCGGCTGATCTGGAATAAATAACAGCGCTGACGATTTGCCCTGGTTACGCCTGCCTGCGATAATCGGATATGGCGAATCGGGCCCAGAAAATTTCCCCAGTTAAAAATGTCATCCACCGGCTTCCCCCGGGGGCGGTGAACCGTATTGCTGCGGGCGAGGTGATCGAACGCCCCGCCGCCGTCGTCAAAGAGCTAGTTGAAAACGCTCTCGACGCCGGCGCTGCGCGCATCGATATCGAAATCGAACATGGCGGCAAGACGAGGCTCGCCGTGACGGACGATGGCTGCGGCATGAACGAGGAAGATCTGCTTCTCGCCGTAGAGCGCCACGCCACATCGAAACTCTCGCCCGGGGCCGACGGCGAATACGACCTTATGAATATCGCCACTATGGGCTTTCGCGGAGAGGCGCTGCCGTCGATCGGCGCCGTAGCGCGGCTTTCAATCACAACACGTCCTGAATCCGGCGATGCGCATGAGCTGAAGGTCGAAGGCGGCGCGCTCGATGGGCCTGCGCCGGCGGCGTTCGGCGGCCATGGTGCGCGTATTGAGGTACGCGATCTTTTTTATGCGACGCCCGCGCGGTTGAAGTTTTTAAAATCCGATCAGGCTGAAACGACGGCAATCGGCGAGACGGTGCGCCGCCTCGCCATGGCGCGCCACGACGTTGCGTTCACGCTTGCCTCTTCCGGCCGCAAGATTGTGAACCTCTCTGCAGAAGCGCCGGGTAACGATGGCCGCCTGAAACGCCTCGCCGCGATCATGGGCAAGGATTTCGGCGAAAACGCAGTCCCGATTTACGCCGAACGGGAAGACGCGACGGTTTCGGGTTTCGCCGGGCTACCGACATTCAATCGCGGCCTGCCGGACAAACAGTTTTTGTTCGTGAACGGACGACCCGTGCGCGACAAGCTGATTGTCGGGGCGGTGCGCGGCGCCTATGCGGATTTCCTGGCCCGCGACCGGCACCCGGCGGTGGCGCTCTTTCTCGAAATTCCGTCCGCGCTTGTGGACGTCAACGTCCATCCCGCCAAAACCGAAGTGCGTTTTCGCAATGCCGGCGAGGTGCGCGGGCTGTTGGCAAGCGCGCTCCGTCATGCGCTGGCGGAGGCGGGGCATCGCGCCTCGACGACGACAAGCGCCTATGCGCTCGGCAGGATGACGCCGCAAATGAGCGCCGTCACACCCCTGCATTCGGGTTACCGTCCTGCGCCTGAGCGCAACCCTTACCTGCAAGACGCTTTCGCGCCGGTCGCGGGATTGAACGACCGGCAGTCAGTTTTCGAAAGTGTCGATGCGCCCAGCGCACGCGCTGAAGAAGCACCGGAAACCGCGACCCTGACGGACAATCCGCTTGGCGCCGCGCGGGCGCAACTTCATGAAACCTACATCGTTGCGCAGACGGCGGACGGGCTTGTCATTGTTGATCAGCATGCGGCGCATGAAAGGCTTGTCTATGAGCGCATGAAGGCGGCGCTGTCCCTCGGCGAGGTGGCGGGGCAGGGATTGCTTCTGCCGGAGGTGGTGGATCTCAGCAGCGACGAGGCCGACCGGATAGAAAAACGCTTCGATGAATTCGCACAGCTTGGTCTCGTCATGGAGCGCTTTGGCGAGGACGCGGTCATGGTGCGCGAAACGCCGGCGATGCTGGGCGAAGTCGATATCAAGGGGCTGGTGCAATCCCTAGCTGAAGATCTTTCGTCAATCGGCGAAAGCCTTGCGCTCAAAGAACGGCTTGAAGAGGTCTGCTCATCGATGGCGTGTCACGGCTCCATTCGTTCAGGGCGTCGCATGACAGGCGAGGAAATGAATGCGCTGTTGCGCCAGATGGAAGCAACGCCCCATTCGGGCCAGTGTAATCACGGTCGGCCCACATACGTCGAGTTGAAGCTCGCCGACATTGAGCGGTTGTTCGGGCGGCGCTAGATTTATAGCTATTCCATCCCTTGTCAGAACCGAAAGAACACCATGACTGAGTATAAGTACACGCCGCTCGATCAGCTCGGCGAATTTGATGCGCGCAGCGACGAAGAAATGAAGTCGCGTGCGCAGGCGTTTTTCGACGATCTGAAACGCCGGCACACGATCCGTGATTTCACCAATGAACCAGTGTCGCGCGAGATCATTGAAAAATGCATTGAGACGGCGGGCCGCGCGCCGTCGGGCGCCAATCATCAGCCGTGGTTTTTCGGGCTTGTAGGCGACAAGCGCGTCAAACGCGAAATACGTATTGCGGCGGAGGAAGAAGAGCGCGCATTTTATGAAGGGCGTGCTGGCGAGGAATGGCTCGATGCGCTCGATCCGCTCGGCACCGGGCCCGAAAAACCGTTTCTCGAAACCGCGCCATGGCTGATTGCGGTGTTTGCGCAGCGCCGTGGCGGCGTAGAGGCCGGCATGGACAAGAAGAATTACTACTTGCATGAAAGCGTCGGCATCGCCTGCGGTTTTTTGATCGCGGCCTTGCATCATGCAGGGCTGGCGACGCTCACCCATACGCCGAACCCGATGACGTTCTTGAGTAAAAAGTTGAACCGTCCGGCGACGGAGAAGCCTTATCTTTTGATCGTAACAGGCCGCCCGCAAAAAGACGCCGCCATTCCGCATCACGCGATGATCAAAAAGCCCCTCAAGGATATCATGAAGGTATACTGACCGGCTTGAACAATCCGGTTTTCAACTTTCCCCTGCAGGCAAATCAGACTAGCGTCCGCCCAACTTGATTCGCTTGCCAGCGGGGGCGCGCGCGAATCGTTTGCGGCCTGTCTAATTTCAGGCCTGCGCAGCAGCAAGGGAGCGCGCCATGGGCATGATCAAGGAATTTCAGGAATTCGCCGTTAAGGGCAATGTGGTCGACATGGCTGTCGGCATCATCATTGGCGGCGCCTTCGGGACAATCGTCAAATCGCTCGTTGACGATGTTATCATGCCGCCGATCGGGTTGCTGCTCGGCGGCGTCGATTTTTCAAATATCGTTTTCACCCTGCGCGAAGCGACAGCTGACGCAGAAGCGGTGACGATCAATATCGGCTCGTTCATCAATAACGTCATTGCGTTTCTCGTCGTCGCCTGGGCGGTGTTCCTGCTGGTGAAGGGCATGAACAGCCTGAAGAAAAAACAGGAGGAAGCGCCCGCCGAAGCGCCAGCCCCGCCGCGCTCGGAAGTGCTTTTGGAAGAAATTCGCGACGCTTTAAGAGCGCGCTAGCCGTACTACCCCTAACCAGTGAGAAGAAAGCCCGGCCCCTCAACAGGGGCCGGGTTTTTATAAGCACGGATGGCAGGTGTGCGCGTCGCCCGCCCAGTCTTTTCATTTGGTCGCATGATTGGACCGGAAAACCGGTTTCCACTTTTCCCGATCATGCTCTATACGCCCCCTTCAACCCTGTTTTTCGTAACCAGAATGCGTCCATGACCGCCCTCAAGAACATCCGTAATTTTTCCATCGTCGCCCATATCGACCATGGCAAGTCGACGCTCGCCGACCGCCTGATCCAGGTGACCGGGGGCCTGACCAACCGGGAGATGAAGGAACAGGTCCTTGATTCCATGGAGCTGGAGCGCGAGCGCGGCATCACCATCAAGGCGCAGACCGTGCGGCTCAAATATACGGCCAAGGACGGCGAGGAATACGTCCTCAACCTGATCGACACGCCGGGCCATGTGGATTTTACCTACGAAGTCTCTCGCTCGCTGTCGGCCTGCGAGGGCGCGCTCCTCGTGGTGGACGCCAGCCAGGGCGTCGAGGCGCAAACCCTCGCCAATGTCTATCAGGCGATTGACGTAGACCTCGAGATCGTTCCGGTCCTCAACAAGATCGACCTTCCCGCCGCTGAGCCGGACCGGGTGAAAGCGCAGATCGAGGATGTGATCGGCATTGACGCCTCGAACGCCATCGAGATTTCCGCCAAGACCGGCATGGGCGTGCCGGATGTGCTCGAAGCGATAGTCACGCGCCTGCCGGCCCCGGAGGGCGATGAGACGGCGCCGCTGAAAGCACTGCTCGTCGATAGCTGGTACGATCCTTATCTCGGCGTTGTGGTGCTGGTGCGGATTGTCGACGGCGTTCTCAAAAAGGGCATGCGCGTACGCATGATGGGGGCGAAGGCCGTCTACACCGTTGACCAGGTTGGCGTGTCGACGCCCAAGAAAACTCCGGTGGATGCGCTCGGGCCCGGCGAGATCGGCTATCTGACCGGATCAATCAAGGAAGTTGCCGACACGTCAGTCGGCGACACCATCACCGATGACCGCCGCCCTTGCGACAAGCCGTTGTCCGGCTTCAAACCCTCCGTACCCGTTGTTTTCTGCGGCATCTTTCCGGTCGACGCCAACGACTTTGAGGACTTGCGCGAGGCGATGGGAAAGCTGCGCCTTAACGACGCGAGTTTCGAATTCGAAATGGAAACCTCGGCGGCGCTCGGCTTCGGCTTCCGCTGCGGATTCCTCGGGCTGTTGCATCTGGAGATCATTCGCGAGCGGCTTGAGCGTGAGTTCGATCTCGATCTCATCACCACGGCGCCGAGCGTCGTCTACGATATTTTCATGACGGACGATTCGAAGATTGAGCTTCACAATCCGGCGGACATGCCCGATCCCGCGCGCATCGACCATATCGAGGAGCCGTGGATCAAGGCGACGATTATGGCGCCGGACGAATATCTCGGCGGCATTCTGAAACTCTGCGAAGAACGCCGCGGCGTTCAGAAGGATCTCACCTATGCCGGCTCGCGTGCCATGGTGGTTTATGAATTGCCGCTCAATGAGGTGGTGTTCGATTTCTACGACCGGTTGAAATCAGTCTCGAAAGGTTACGCCAGTTTCGACTATCAGCTGATCGATCACCGCCCGGGCAACCTCGTAAAGATGCAAATTCTTGTGAACGATGAGCCGGTGGACGCGCTTTCGATCATCGTTCATCGCGACAAGGCGGATGGCCGGGGCCGCGCCATGTGCGAAAAGCTGAAAGACCTTATCCCGCGCCACCAGTTCAAGATCCCGATTCAGGCGGCAATCGGCGGGCGCGTCATTGCGCGGGAAACGCTTTCCGCACTAAGGAAAGACGTGACCGCGAAATGCTATGGCGGCGACGCGACGCGCAAACGCAAGCTGCTCGAGAAACAAAAAGAGGGCAAGAAAAAGATGCGCCAGTTCGGCCGCGTCGAAATCCCCCAGGAAGCGTTTATCAAGGCGCTGAAGATCGATAGCTAGTCGGCTAGTTTGAAATTAAATGACTCAACGACGCCAACCCTCTTTGCTGGCGTTCCGTCACGTCTGCACTGCGGTGAATAACGCCATTTTTGAAGCATGGTAATTACGGGTTGTCTGAAGCATTCATCAGGGCTTTCGAGTATCACGATGTTTATAACGCGACCTTCTTCAGTGACGTCAAATTTTGTCACGACTACCCCTTCGATGCCTTTCTTTATGCAAGCTTGAGGATACTGAATCGAGCTACTATTCAGTTGCGGCGTGCTTTGACTGCGTTGCCCTCTGCATGGGCCAATCTCGTAGGTTAACCCTTCGCTGATATTGAATTCTTTTGATGGTTCCGGCAGGTTTTGTTTTGGCGCCTCCGTTGCGGGTTTATCGTGATTGGTCCACTGATTTGAAGTCTCTGGTCTTGTCGGGGGCCACATCCAACCACAATGGCATAGAACAACGGGTTTCTCACTCAGGACCTCTATGTATACTTTTCCCGGCGTTTCCGGTGTTTTATACAAAAACGGTTTTGGCGAGACTTGGTTATAAATAACCAAAAACATCAGTACAGTGATTACTCCTGCAGCTGGCGCCGACAACATTAAGCGGATTAGTGTTCCCATTTCGCCCCTCGGAACAGATTTGCGACATTTGTAGCATTACAGATAAGCAATATCGACGCTCCGCCCGTGGTTCAAAAGCTAACAAAATCTTAGGCGTCTTGGGCGAGGATGCTAATGATGCGGCTGGACCGCCGCCCCTTTGCGTATTGAGGGAGGGTGAATTGGGCCCATTGGTTTTCTTTGTTTCAGAACTCGCATTTGTTTTGTTCGCAGCCCAGACGCCGGCGATAGCGCAACAAGCGATTGCTGACCCCGTGAAAAGCCCCGCACCAATTTATCCGGCGCGCTGCCTGAACCGCGCCGAAGAGATCGAGTTCGTCACCCTTCGGTTTGACGTTTCAGCTGCCGGCGCCACGGAAAATATTACGGTGATCGATTCCACCAACAACTGCTTCGAAAAGGTGGCCGTCAAGTCCATCGAGGACTGGCGTTATCATCCAGACACGGCCGCCGGAACCGGCGCCCCGCGAAAAGGTTTTGAGAAAACCATCACGTTTCAGAAGGATTAGCCGACATAATTTTCATTCTGACGTTTGATTGGCTGACAAAAAGTCGACCATGATCGCGGCCATGGTTTCAGCGCCGATGAATATCGCTTCTTCGTCCGCCATGTAGTCAGGCGAATGGGGCATGCCGCGCCATCCCTTTTCAGAATTGCTGACGCCGAGGAAAAACATCATTCCGGGCGTCTCATTCAGGAAGTGGCCGTAATCTTCGCTGAAGGAGGGAATAATCGTGTTTGAGTAGACGACCCGATCCTGTCCCAGCTTCGCGCGGGCGACCGCGACGGCATGCCGTGTAAGTTCGGTATCATTGACGACGCCGGGAATATCCGACGGGTGATAGGCGTATGTGATATCGGCGTCCGGATGCCCAGCCCTCGCTGATTCAACAATGCGTTCGACCCCCGCTTCGGCGTTCGCGCTCGCCGCTGCGGTTGCAAGGCTCAGATAGGCGTTGATGCGGGCGGCGCCGTCACTGTCGACGCGCGGTCGCGCCGGGCCGGCGTGAATAAAATCGCTGTCCTCCGGTTGAGAGGCAAAGGGGGACTCCACGTTTGTGAGCGTATTCAGGGCGGCGCTGATTTCCGCAGCGATTACCTGATTCCGGTCACTGCCGGAGATCGTGATTTCAACGAGGTCCCGCGCCGCCATCAGTCTCGCATTTGCGGTCACAAGCACGCCGGTCTCCGGCGGCGCCGTGTGATAGGCGAAAATTGCATCGGGGCGCAGCTCGTCAAATGCGCCGTCGGCCAGCATGTCGCGCGCGCCGTTTGTCGTTTCTTCCGCGGGCTGAAAAACCAACATGACAGAGCCGGAGAGGCTATCTCGAGACGCGGCAAACCCTTCCGCCAGCGCCAAGCCGATTGTCGTATGGATATCGTGGCCGCAAATATGCCTTATGCCGGTGCGCTCTGACGCGAATGGCGCCGGGTCGGGCGCATCTGATCGCACAGCGTCCATATCGGCGCGAAAAGCAACAACGGGGCCGGGGCGTGCGCCATGCAGCACGCCAATAACGCCATAACCGCCGATATTTTCGGTGACGTCAAAGCCCAGCTCCCGCAATCGGCCGGCCGCTTTGCTCGCGGTGCGCTGTTCTTCGTTCGCAAGCTCGGGGTTGCGGTGGATGTCGCGGCGAAACGCGATCAGGCTTTCCCTGCGCGCTTCAATGGCGGCCGCCGCTGTGTCAGCGGCATTTTCGGTTTGCGAAGCATTCTCGTTGATCGCGATACTGCCGGATGCAGCTTCTTGATCAGGCGCGCAGGCGGCGGCCAAAAAGGCGAGAAGGTAAATTGACGTCCGAAACATAGTCATGGCGCCTCATGCGATGGATGGCGAATATTGAAAAGCCAAGACTATCGCAGCAGCCAAGATGGAAAACAAGTTGCGCCGTATTCTGGCACACCTAGTCAGCGCGCTTCACGTATTCCATCGTTTCGGTATTGACGATGATCTTTTCTCCAACCGTCATGTAGGGCGGAACCATGACGCGCAGGCCGTTATCAGCTGTCGAGGGCTTATAGGATGATGACGCCGTCTGACCTTTGACGGTCGGCTCGGTATCGACAATTTCAAGCGTCACTTGTTCCGGGAGCTGAACGCCGATGGCGCGGCCCTCGTGGCTTTCTACGACAACGGCCATGCCATCCTGCAGGAACGCCGTCCGGTCTCCGATCAGGTCTTTCGGAATGTTGATCTGTTCGTAGCTTTCGGCGTCCATGAAGACCAGCATGTCGCCTTCTTCATAAAGGTAAGTGTGGTCTTTTTGTTCGAGGCGCACGCGTTCAACGGTTTCCGAGGCGCGAAAGCGTTCGTTGAGTTTGCTGCCCGTTTCGAGGTTTTTAAGCTCCACCTGCGCGTAGGCAGGGCCTTTGCCGGGTTTGACGGCATTGACCTTCACAGCGGCCCACAGGCCGTTCTGGTGCTGGATGACGTTGCCGGGACGGATTTCGTTGCCGTTGATCTTCATACTGTCTCGCCGAATTCAGGGAATTTTGCGCCGCTCTAGCAGGCGCAGATTGGCGAGGCAAGCGGCGCGAGGCTTACATCCTGAATGTGTGGCCCAGGCGGAGCGCCAGGCTTGAGCCCTGCGAGACAAAATCCCGGGGGAAGTTTTGCCGGTCGATGATCGCCGTATGCCCGAAAGAGAGAAAGACTTCACGTTCTGGAACCGGCTCCCAGCTGAACCGCGAGAAGAATGTGAATGCCTCCGAAATATTGTCGTATTGCACTTCCGTCTTGATGGTCATGTCTGGTGTAAACGCGACGGTCGAATCGATTGATGCGATATGAATCCCGAGATTTCCCGACGGCAGGTCGAATTCAATATAGGAATAATCACCCGCCAGTTCGAAAAAACGACTCGGGCGAATGCTAAGCCCCGTGCGAAGCTCAAGCAGATTGCCGTCGTAAATCCCGCCCCAGCGCGCGCCGATCACAGCGCCAACCTTTCGTGCATTTGTCGCTCTTATTTCAACATCATACTGGTTCCAGCGATACTGGCCGATCGCTACAGGCACTTCGCCAGCAATCGAAAACGGTTCGCGAATGTCCACAAAGCCATGCTCGTAATTGAGCCAAAGCTGGTCGCCGGCGTTATTGGCGCCGCCCGCCCATGCGCCATAGTAATGGTCAAGGCGCTCGTCATTTTCACGATCAAGGATCAAATTCGTCCACACGCCGGTTTCTGCAAACCGAATGAAACTGTTCTGCGGACGGTAGGTGCGCCAGAAATTCGAATTGAAACGTCTGATCCCGGAACGGTTCGAAAAGCCGAGTTTTGGCGCGTAATCATCGTCAATATCGCGAATGTTATGCGTTGTATTCCACTTCTGGCTACGATAGGCGATTTGCGTTGCGAACATGTGCCCGCTTTCGCCGCCGGTGAAACTCTCGATAAACGCGACGTCAGCAGTGAGCGTGCCGGCGCCGAATGCATTTGATTTCTTGTACTGAAAGTCGGCGCCCGCGACGGTGCTGTTGACCTCGCCTGTCGGGTCGCCATTTGTAAAAATAATCCCGGCTTTTGACTCAGAAAATACTGGTAGGGAAACTCGAGCCGCCGATAAAAACTGTCCGTCAACGCCGATGGCGTCAGCCGAGCCGGTGCGCGCTGAAATAAGGCCGATATTCGCCGGGCCGGCTTTGCCGCTCAATTTGGCGCCCGCGACTATGTCGACAGGCTGGCCGTTGACGATGCCGATATTGCGGGAAAAGAACGGCAACCCGTTGACCGGACCATTGTTGAAAATGCGCCCGCCGAATTCGAACACCGCTGAGTCCTGAAGGAAAAAGTCGCGAGTTTCGGGAAAGAACAGCGAGAAGCGGCCGGTGTTGACTTGCCGCGCGTCGAGCGAGGTGTCGGAAAAGTCCGTGTTGAAGGTCAGCGAGCCAGTGAGGGAAGGTGTCAGTTTGTAGAAAACATTGCCGCTGGGGTCCAAACTGAAGTCAGTTGAGTCTGTTTCCCAGTCATACGAGCCCGCACCGGTGACAAACGCCTGCACTTCGAGGCCAATGCCGCTTTTCACATCGCGAATACCTTCAAGACGGCCCGGATTTGTAACGTCAATGCGGCCCCGGTTCTGGTCAATATTTGACCAGCGGATTTCTTCATTTTCGCGCCTGATTGTGCGGATAATCTGGAAGTTCCATTCATCCAGCGACCGGTCGAATGAAATTGACTGAAACGGAATGGCGATTTCCGCAATCCAGCCGTCTTCTACAACACGCGCCTTCGCCCGCCAGATTGTATTCCATTCATCGCGAAAATTACTATTGTTCTCCACAAGCGCGTCATTACGCGCGCCGTTGGGGTTTACGCCAAAAAAATAGCTGTCGCGGAACGATCCGAAAGGATCGATCAAAATTCTAATGCCGTCATCGTCTTCAAGCGCCAGATCGCGTTGCATTTGTGAACGCCGAATGCCGTCGGGGTTGGAGTCATATGCATAAACGCCGATATAAAGATTTTTTTCGTCGTAAAGAATATAGGCCCGCGTCGGTTGGCTGGGCATTGCGCCTTCTACCGGCTCGACCTGATAAAATTGCTCAACGGATTCTGCTTGCGCCCATACGGCGTCAGACAAATCTCCGTCTATTGCAGGCGCATTATCGGGCGAGATACGAACAGCAGTGACCTGCGGCGTGTATCGCGCGAAGTCTCTGATCTGGGTTGGCTGACTGACGTCCTGGGTGCTGGCGAAGCCCGGCGCCGAGAGCAGGCTGACGGCGGCGGCGATACACAAACAGCGCATTTGAACTCCCTAACAACGAGACGCGCCGACAATATGCCCTTAAGGGCTTATGATACCGTTGAAATCAACGAATTCTGGCTGATTTCCGCGCGAATGCTACAAAAGTCGCTTACGAGGCGACTTTACTGCGCAACGCCTCAACCGCCATGCCGCTTATCGCAGAATGACAGCCGCTCGTCGGTTTGGGATGTGGTCAAAGTTGCTTATTCGCTAACCCGCGAGGCGTTCCATCTCTTCATCCGAGATTTCGAAATTGGCGTAGACGTTCTGCACGTCATCGCAATCTTCAAGCGCCTCTATAAGTTTCAATAGCGAGGCGGCTTTGTCGCCATCAATATCGATGCTGTTTTGCGGACGCCAAGTGGGTTTCGCCGATGCAGCTTCACCGAATTTTTTTTCCAGCGCCGAACTGACTTCGGCGAGCTGATCGAATGCGGAATAGATTTCATGGGTTTCATCAGATGACTGCACATCGTCAGCACCCGCCTCGATAGCCGCTTCAAGCATTTCTTCTTCAGAGGCGACGCTTGCCGGATATTCTACATAGCCCACAAGATCGAACATGAAGGAGACGGAGCCTGTCTCGCCAAGATTGCCGCCGTTCTTTGAAAAGATCGTGCGGACTTCGCTCGCCGCGCGGTTACGGTTGTCGGTCAAGGCCTCGACAATCACACCGACGCCGGCGGGACCGAAGCCCTCATACCGAATTTCCTCGAAATTCGATTCATCAGCACTCGTTGATTTCTTGATGGCGCGGTCGATGTTGTCCTTGGGCATGGACTGCGCTTTTGCCGCCTGAATGGCGAGGCGCAGGCGCGGATTAAACTCGGGGTCGGCCGCGCCCATTTTTGCAGCGACGGTGATTTCTTTGGAAAGTTTCGAGAACATCTTCGACCGCCGGGCGTCCTGGCGCCCTTTGCGGTGTTGAATATTCGCCCATTTACTGTGACCGGCCATGGGTCTTCGCGTCCTCTTCTAAATACTGGGATGATCGAACGCCACTTATGCCGCCCGGCGTTGAAAATTCAAGGCCCCGCCTTCAACCATGAAGCGCCTAGCCTTGACCTGCCCCTCGCAAAGCCTGCAAAACAGGGCCGGAGGGAGGCGATGGCAAAGCCAATCCGCAATATTACGATCGTCGGCGGCGGCACGTCGGGCTGGATTACCGCATGCCTTTTGGCCCGGTATTTTCAGCAAAAAATAACAGAGGGCGCGCTTTCCATAACGCTTATCGAAAGCCCCAATATCGGCATTATCGGCGTTGGCGAATCGACGGCGCGGCCGATGTCCGATCTGCTACGGGTTATTGGCGTATCCGAAAGTGAGTTCATCAAGCGCTGCAACGCAACGTTCAAACTTGGCGGCCTGTTTGTCGACTGGGATCGCGACGAAAACGGCAACAGCGTTTCCTGGATCAACCCGTTTTTCTCCCAAAGCGATTTGCATGGCGTCAATCCGGCGTATCTTTATGCACAATACGGGATGAAAAGAGGCGGCGGGCCGATCAAGGAAGATTTTACAGAAGCGATTTCCGTCTGCCCCGCGCTAATTCATAATTTTAAAGGGCCGCGTCCGATTGGGTCGAAGGATTATCAGTCGGAGATTCCGTACTCCTATCACATGGACGCCGTCGAGCTGGCGAAAATGCTGCAGGAACACGGCAAAAAACTCGGCGTGCGGCAGATCCTCGATAATGTACGGGAAGTGCGGTTTGACGATCGGGGGTACGTCAAGGAGTTGCAGCTCGAAGAAAACGGTGTTCATCCCGTTGAGTTTATTTTCGATGCGACGGGATTTGCGGGCGTCATCATCGGCAAGGCCATGGGCGAGCCGTTCGAATCTTACGGCAAGTACATGCTCAATGATCGCGCAGCAGTCGTGCAGATGCCGCATGATGACCCGCAAGCGCTTGAGCCCGCGTCACGGGCGACGGCGCTCGGCGCAGGGTGGTCGTTTCGCGTACCGTTGTTCAACCGGGTCGGCACGGGATACATTTTTTCCAGCAAATTCATTTCAGACGATGACGCTGTCGCGGAATTCAAGGCGTTTGCGAATGTGCCGGAAGACAAGGAAATGCGCGTCATCCGAATGCGTATCGGCAAAGTGCGGCGTTCATGGGTTAAAAACTGTGTGGCGATTGGCCTTTCAAGCGGGTTTGTTGAGCCGCTGGAAGCGACGGCGATCTACTCCGTACAGGTCGCATTGCAATGGCTTATACAATATTTTCCAGATACTGAATTTAATCCAACTGTCACGGCGCGCTACAACAAGCTGATCGACGGCCTTTACGAAGAAATCGTCAATTTCATTGCCCTATTGTTTCACATCAGCAATCGCGATGACACACCTTACTGGCGCGCTGCGCGCAATGACATGGAAGTGCCGGACGCGCTGAAAGAGAACTTGGAATTGTGGAAGCATACGCTGCCTGACGAGTTGGATCTGCCGCAGAGAACTTTTTTTACCCCGACCTCATATCGGGCCGCTTTGATGGGTAAGAGGTTTTGTATGGGCCGCGAATATCCGCAAACCTCAATATTTGGAAAAGAACATTGGGAAGAGTATCTGAATGCGCGGCTTTCGCGCGCGCAAAAGTTCCTCGATACGCTGCCCAGCCAGTATGACTTGTTGCGCCATATTCGCGGCGAGGCGCCGTTAAGTTCAAGCGGCGCTTCTTTCAGTATCAATCCCGGCATTCTGACCGGAGGCGGTATTTGAGCATGGCGTTCGATCTCACCGGAAAGTCTGTACTCATCACCGGCGCGGCGCGCGGCATAGGCGCCGCGGCCGCAAGAATTTGTCACGAAGCCGGCGCGCGCGTCATCGCTCATGCAAGCGGGCCAAGCACGAATGCAGACAAAGTTGCGGTATCGATCGGGCGAAATGCGTATGATTTTCTTTATGAGGATCTTTCCACGCCGCGCGCTGGGTTTAGGCTCATGGAGCGCGTAGTTGAGAAAGCCGAAAGGCTGGATGCCGTCGTCAACAACGCCGGCGTTTATCTTCCATCGCCGCTAACCGGCGAGAAGGCGGAATGGGAAGACGGCTGGGCGAAAACGCTGGCTGTCAACGTAACCGCTCCGGCGGATATTTGCCGCGCAGCGATTGCGCATTTCCGGGAAAAAGGCGGTGGCGCCATCGTCAACATCGCCAGCCGGGCAGGACATCGCGGCGATGGAATCGATAAAGCCGCCTATGCCGCATCGAAAGGCGCAGTGCTCGCCATGACCAAAACCTGGGCGCGGGCGCTCGCCGGTGAAAACATCCTGCTTTATGCGATCGCCCCGGGATGGGTCGAAACCCGGATGGCGCCGCAGGATATCGAAAACCGCAAGAACGCCGTGCACGAAATTCCATTGGGGCGCGTGGCGCAGCCGGAAGAAGTGGCGGCGACGATCCTGTTTTTGTTGAGCGGCGCCTGTCCGTCGGCCACAGGCTCGACCATCGACATCAACGGCGCCAGTTACGTTCGCTGACGATGTTGCCAAATGCGCAGGGCCTTGCTAAACGCCGCGGCCAAGAGAGATTTATGTCCGAGATTGTCACCCGCTAAACCGCTTTGAGCGGCGCCAAGTGAAAACAGCGCCTGCAAACGCAGGCCGTTGATTTCCTGCGCCCGGTTTGGCTGACAAATTGGACTTCCCTGAAAATGAACATTTCGAAAGCGGAGCAGCGAACGCTCCATGCGCTCGCGCGCGGCGGCGCCATCCTCGTTGAAAAAGACGACAACGGAAAAATTATTGCTGTCAACTGCGCGACGCGCGAAGGCTGGACGCTGGAAGATTGCACGCTAGCCGTCTTCCAGAAGTTGAAACGCCGACGCTTGATTGCGTCTAGGAATGGCGGTCCGTACCGGGCGACGAAGCTCGGGCGGATCTCCGTGCGTGCGCAACTGGACAATCGCGCGTGATGAAACTGACGGCGTTTGGGAAACCCGCATTGTCTGCTAGGTTCCGCACGAGACCTTCAGGAGCCAATCAATGCGGTTTTTCTCGTGCGTATTCATGTTCGCGATCTTGGGTGTTGCGGGGCCGCTTCTTGCGCAGGAACCGCCTGATCCGGCGCCGACAACGCCGGTCGATACGGTATCGCTCCCTGCTTTCGAGCCGACGCGCGAGGAAGCCGTTCTTGAAGGCTATGTTGATGGCGTCGTGACGGCCCATATGCGCGAGCATGGGACGCCGGGTGTCACGGTCAGCGTCGTCAAGGACGGCAGGCTTTTATTCGCCAAGGGATACGGCGTTGCTGACGCCGCCGGGATGCGGCCTGTCAGCGGTGAAAGTACATTGTTCCGGATCGGGTCGGTCTCAAAAACGTTCATCTGGACGTCGGTGATGATCCTCCATGAGCGCGGGCTCATCGAGCTCGATACGGACGTCAATGAATATCTGAAAGGCGTTGAAATACCTGAGGCGTTCGGCGCGCCGGTGACCATGAACCACCTGATGGCGCATCGTGCCGGGTTCGAGGATACGTTCGGCGTTTTTACTGTCCGGGATAGCGACAATATTTCGCTGACCGATGCGCTCAACGAACATATGCCGAAAAGGGTTTACCCGCCCGGCGCGCGCACATCCTATTCCAATTGGGGCTCGGCGCTCGCGGCGAAGGTTGTTGAGGATGTGGCAGGCGTTTCCTACGAGCAGTTTCTGACGCGCGAGATCCTCGGCCCCCTCGCCATGCTTGAAACTACGCTTGATGGTCCGTCAAAGGTTACGGGCGACCTGAAACGCAATCTTGCGGAGGGCGTGAAGTTTGTGGGCGGCGCTTATGAGACCGCAGATTACATGGAAATAGGCCCATATGCGCCGGCCGGCGCCATGGCCTCGACCGCTGAAGACATGGCGCAGTGGATGCTGCTGCATTTAAGCCGCGGCGCAATGGAAGACGTCCGCCTGCTTTTGCCGCAAACCCACACGCTAATGTGGGCGCGAGCCTTCAACGACCGTTCCGCCGGCGCCGATATGGCGCACGGGTTCATGACCAGCTTCGCCGGCGGCGTCGAGACATTTGGTCATGGCGGCGCCACCTCGGCGTTTTTCACGAATATGGTTTTGGTCCCCGACCTCGGATTCGGCGTTTTTGTTTCGCAAAATTCCACGAATGATCGAACGCTTGTGAATACATTGCCGGGATTGGTCGTCGAACATTTAAACGCCGGCGAAAGAAATATATCCGGCGGCGCACAGTCGTCAGAGATAAAAGCTGCCGAGTATACCGGGCAATTTTTCGGCAACAGGCGTTCGTTCACGCAGTTTGAAAAACTTTTCGCAGCATCCGACATTTACGCCGTTGCACCGGCTATGAATGGAGGGCTGACTGTTTCTCATGCCGGTGAGACCCATCGGTATCAATCCGTTTCTGGCGCACAAGATACATTTGAAAATCGCAATGGCGCGCGCATTGTTTTCGGGCGCAATGAGGCGGGCAAGGTGACATATCTATCGGACGGAACCAGCGTTCATTCCTATGACCGCTCGGCGCTGTTCGACAATGCGGGGCTATTTAATGCAGCCATTGTTGCGGCGCTGTTACTGAGCATGACGACACTGGCCGGCGCTTGGCGGCGGCAGGGCCGCCCGGTGGAACACAAAACCATCGGCATGTGGCTGAACCGCGGCGATGTTGCTGTTTCGGGACTGGTTATCTTCTTCATCGGTTTGCTGACTGCGACGTTCGTCGTGCTGTCGACGGCGAGCGCCAGCGCCATGCTGAACTATCCGCCATTGACGATCACGTTGCTGCGGCTCGTCGGGCTTGTTCTGTTCGGCGCCGCTATCGGACTTGTGGTCAGTACGCCGCTTGCATGGGCCGGGTCAGGCTGGAGCATGTGGCGCAAGGCGCATCACACACTGTTTGCACTATCGCTCGCGTTTCTTGCGGTGATGCTGGTGGCGTGGCGGGTAATCTTCTCGGCGACCGCTTAAAGGGACGGTATTGCTTCTCGCAGCCGGCCGCCGATGCGGATCGGGTGAATAGCGTCCGCGAGGCCCGTCTTGTCATTAGTCTCGACGATCACGCCGCAAATTGTCGCCTCGCCGGCGGCGGGTGAGAAGCGTCCGCCCGGCATCTTTGTGGTGAAGCGCCGCAAGGGCTCCGATTTTTCCATGCCGATAATGCTGTTATAGTCGCCGCTCATGCCGAGGTCGGTGATGTAGCCTGTGCCGCACGGCAGAATCTGATCGTCCGCTGTCGGAATGTGCGTGTGCGTGCCGACAACCAGACTGGCGCGGCCATCGAGATGGTGACCCATGCCGTTCTTTTCCGATGTCGCTTCCGCGTGGAAATCGACAATCACCGCATCGACATCCTTGCCGAGCACTGCGCCGGCAAGTTCGCGATCGACCGCTGCGAACGGATCATCGCAAGGGTGCATGCCGATCTGGCCCTGCGCGTGAACCACCAGCACGTTCTTGCCGTCTTGCGCCGCATATACACCGCTGCCGCGTCCCGGGTTTTCTGTCGGAAAATTCACCGGCCGCAACAGACGAGGCTCCTGGTCGAAAATCTCAATCTCATCGCGCTGATCGAAAGCATGATTGCCTGTGGTCATGACATCAGCGCCGGCGTCCATGAAATCGGCGACGATCTTTGCGGTCACGCCGAAACCACCGGCGGCGTTTTCCACATTCACCACGATAAAATCGAGTGTGTATTTTTTTCGAAAGGACGGAAGCTGTTCAAGCAGCGCCGTGCGGCCGCTGCGTCCCATGACGTCGCCGAATACCGCAATCCGCAAATCTGGCCCCGCTTTCTAGCACCTGATCGCACCGCGTTCCGTCACGACCCAGTCGAGCGGCTGGTCTAGGCGCGTGAGGGGGAGGGCGTCAACTTCCTGCGCGCCATAGGCGTATCCGATGGCGAGAGGCGCGCCGGTTTCGCGCAATGTTGCGAGCGTGCGGTCGTAATAGCTGCCGCCATAGCCAAGCCGGCCGCCGGCACGCGTAAAGGCGAGCAGCGGCACGACCAGAATGTCCGGACGGCGCTCAGGAGCATCGTCAGCTGGTATAAGCTCGCCATAACTCCCTTTGACGAGATCATCGCCCGGAACGTAGCGGCGAAAGACGAGCGGCTGTTTCCTGCGGGCGACAACGGGGAGCGCGATTTCAATGCCCCGCTCGATCAACGCCGCGGCGAGCGGCTCGGTGTCCAGCTCGTCACGCATCGGGTGATAGAGCGAGACGATCGCACCGTCCTTAATCTCGATAGCGCTCAGGAAATGTGTGGCGGCGTGTTTCGCGGCGTCGGGCCTCGCCTTGGCTGCGTAACGGCGTTCACCCTTCATGCGTTCGCGCAGGATGTGTTTTGGATCATGAAGCGGGGCAATCGGCGGGAGCATGATGTTACGAGTATCATCCCATTGTTGTTCCATCAATCCGATGGGGTTTCATAAGTTGATGTTCGAACGGTCGGTATGGGAAAGGTTGCGCTTCCGGCGGCGCAAGCAGCGACGTTGCTCTTCAGTCACGCGAATGACGCTCCGCAAATATAGGTCGTTTTTTCGGAAGAATACCAAGGCGCTGAAAACTTGAGAAACGACAAAAGCATAGTCGTTCTATTCATCAATAGACGGTCTGATTGACTAGTAAGTCACGCGGTGATATTACTAATAGGTATAATAAGATATGTAGTATCGAAAGGTTTTATGACACATGAGTCTTTTCAAATTCGCCCTGCAGGCATGTAGCGTTTTGATACTGACTGGCTCCTTGGCGGCATGTGCAGCTGCCGAAAGTGATCTGAAACAGTCCGAAGAGCAGCAAAGAGAAGAACAACAAGCGGAAGAACGACAAGACGAGCAGTATTCGTACGCACACGCCGCTTTCGGCGGAGATCTGTCGACAGCCGAAGCGGATTTGATGGCGTCCTCACTGCCTTCACACAAGGAAGTTCTCGAAAAATTTCGCGCCAGATTTATTAAACGCACTGATATCCGCGATTACAGTGATATCGAAGATGAGGCGCTGCGCGAAGTTGCCCTTCTTTATCAGGATTACTGGATTGAGACGCTGCTTGACCCGGAAAGGAGGCCTGAGCAGGAACTGGCGCTGTTGAAAGGCCTTCGAGTCGTAGTGGACAAATATGAAAATGCGGCTGCAGCTGATGCAGTTATTTCGCTTGAGCAACTCGAAGAGTTGAAAAATAATCCGGCATTTTCAGGTACGCGCGGCGCCGCGACGCTCAGGCTAGAGGATTGGCTGGAAGGGCGAGGACATAGTCTTCTGCTGGGCAGGACGGCGCCTCTTTTGGATTTTATGCTTTGGCGAAATACAAACACGTTCACCAAGAGCGTGGAAATCACCGATGGCGTCGAGGACGTAACGGTACACCATCTCTCTGATTTTATTTCGCGCGGATGGCAGCGTTTTGCGGTTCTCGAATATTATTTCGGCGTTGGCGGCTGGACTAATGATGGCGGCATTTTTACCGTTGTAGACGGCTTTGACGTGACGAGTGAAAAATACGAACTGGACCTGAAACATGAAGCGCGTCACCACGCTGACCTGAAATACAAGAACTTGTCGGCGGATGACCTGGAATATCGCGCCAAACTGACGGAGCTCGCCTTCGCTTCCGAAACCCTTGAGAACTTACTGGCGGTATTTACATCATCTGCTGATAGAAACAGTCAAAACGCGCACCAAGTAGCCGGCTATTTTGTCGTGAAGCATGTGCGGGAAGAACTGAATATCAGCGATACAAATGCAGAGTGGTGGAAAGGCTTCGATCCAAATCAGATTCGGACAGCTGCACGTGATGTGCTCGCCAGAAATACGACCCTTCTGGAGTCGAAGAGGACTGAATACGGCGGTCTTTTATCGGAAAGAAACGCGGACAAATAGCAGCCTTTCGACCACGAATCGTCATGACCAAATATCGTGGTCTGTAACGGACAAGCTGTAATTGCGCGAATTGTAAATCCGCCACAAGCATGACGTAGTTTTATTACGGCTGCACAGTCTTTCCATCAAAAAAGCGCCGCCCTGGCCGTCGGACTTGTGATTCGCCCTGGACCCTAAGGACCAGGTGGGCGCCGCGTGACAGGAACCACGGTTCCAATCAGAGGCAGCTCCCGATAGATGAGATAAGGCCCCGGGGAATGCTCGTCCTGACGGGCCGGGCAGCCCGTTGAAGATAAGCGCCGGTCGAGCCGTCGTAAAGAGGGTGAAGTATTAAGCCTTTTTTGATGACTGGGGCGCGTTTCCGTCCTTGTCCCGGCCCATACTGCGCCAGCTTGGATAAAGCAGGCAGCCGAGAAACGAAAAGGACGCCGCCACCAGCAATGTCATAGCGAAGACGCCGCCGCCGGCTTCACCCAGCCAGTTCGCTACCAGACAGGTGCAAGCGATGATGAGGTAGGGATAAACGGGCGGATCGGCCGTGACGTATCGCTTGACGAACAGCGACATCGAAGCGAGCAAAAGCCCCAATGAGAACACGTCGAAGATGGTAAACATAGCGTTACCCCGGTTTGGACGGTTCAAGGTTAGTAAATGCAGATTAATTTTGATTTAATCCGGGGAAAGACGATTAGCCTGAAAAAGCGTAGATTCCGACCTGCGTATCGCCGTAAATGCGTCTGTCGGCCTCGGTAAACCCATCCGCCGCCGCAGGCGTTTCGGCCTTGCCCTGCTCAACGACCACGAGCGCGCCGGGCGCCAGCCAGCCGCCGTCACGCATGGTTTCGAGCGCCGGCCCAGCCAAGCCCTTGCCGTAAGGCGGATCGAGAAAGGCAATCGTGAAGGGTGGCCCGACGCCTGCGGGTTTTAGACCCAGATCGGTTGCTGAGCGGCGATGAATGCGCGTGACGCCGAAAAGCGCCAGCGTCTCGACGTTGTCGCGTATGGCGCCGCGCGCAGTCGCATCTGTTTCAACGAACAGGCACCAGGCGCCGCCGCGGGACATGACCTCGAGCCCGAGCGCGCCGGAGCCCGCAAAAAGATCGATGACGCGCGCGCCGTCAAAGTCGAAACCATCTCGCGTGCTGAGAATATTGAACAGCGACTCGCGCGTCCGGTCCGTTGTCGGCCGGGAGGTCATGCCCTTCGGCGCGATAATTAGCCGCCCTTTGAATTTCCCGCCGATGATGCGCATAGGTCAGTCGTCTTCGATCCTGTGGCCGTCCAGGTGACGGTTCAGTTCTTTTTCTTGCTGTTCGGTCTTTTGCTTGTTGGCTTTGGTTTGCCCGAACTTCACGCGGTTTTCTTCTGCCTGTTTTTCCTTCCCGTCGCGCTTTTTCTTTTTGCGGAAACGATTGAGGTTGATGATGTCGCTCACAAGCCGACCTCTTCGCAGATTTTGCGTCCCAGCTGTTCTTTAAGCTGTTTGCCGGGGACTTCCTCGAACGCGCCCTTGGCGAGCTTGCCCAGCTGGAACGGGCCATAGGCGGTGCGGATGAGCCGGTTCACCTGCAGCCCGAGATGACGGCAGACATTGCGGATCTCACGGTTCTTGCCTTCGTTGATCGACACGGTGATCCACTGATTGCCGCCCTGCGTCTGGTCGAGTCTCGCTCGGATCGGTCCATACTGAACGCCGTCAATCTCGATGCCGTCAGCCAGGTTGTCGAGCGCCTTCTGATCGACGCGGCCATAAGCGCGCACGCGATAGCGCCGGGTCCAGCCGGTCGAAGGCAATTCGAGGCGGCGGGAAAGATCGCCGGAATTGGTGAGCAACAGCAATCCTTCCGTTGTGAGATCGAGGCGTCCCACAGAAATCACCCGCGGAAGCTGGCCCTGCAGCATCTCGAAAACCGTTCGCCGCCCTTGCGGGTCTTTGTGGGTCGTCACAAGCCCATCGGGTTTGTGAAATCGCCACAGCCGGGGGGCGTCGGGCTTTCCGACTCGTGTACCGTCAACACGGATATCCATCTCAGGCGTCACCTTGAACGCCGGGGTCGTCAGCGTCACGCCGTCAACAGTAACGACGCCCTGTTCGATCAGCTTTTCAGCCTCGCGGCGCGAGGCGACGCCGGCGCGGGCGAGAAACTTCGCGATGCGCTCGCCTGTATTTTCGTCGGGTGCGGATGAATCATTCGCCATTAACTGGTCCTTAAAAGCATCTCTATTCAATTTGGGCGCAACATGCGCCATAAAACGTCATGGATCTGAAGGAAGAAAAAGCCGTAGGCGGCGATCCGTCCGCGCACTGGTACTACATATCCAAGGGCCGGGCGATCAAGAGCCTGTTGGGCCGGGTGCCCATTAGCGCGCTTCTTGACGTTGGCGCAGGCTCTGGCGTCTTTTCGAAAATGCTGCTGGAGGAGGGCCGGGCCGAAAGAGCGGTCTGCGTCGATCCGGGCTATGAGGATGAATTCATCGGGCGCCGCCGCGCCGACAATATCGCCTTCGTGCGTTCTGTGGATACGGTCAGCGCCGACACCATTTTGATGATCGACGTTATCGAACATGTGGATGACGATGTGAGGCTCATTCGCGAATATGCAGACCGAGCTGCGCCGGGAACAAGGGTGCTGATTTCCGTTCCGGCGTTTCAGTTTCTGTGGTCGTCCCATGACGAGTTTCTGGAGCACCGCCGGCGTTACACGCTGACCGGCCTGCGGCAGACGGTTGAGCGTGCTGGACTCGAACCGCAGGACATGCGCTATTTTTTCGGACTCCTGTTTCCGGCTGCGGCCGCCTCTCGGATGATCGAGAACCGCGACGGCGAGGCCAAAGCCAGCAAACTGAAGCCGGCGCCGTCATGGCTCAATGCATCGCTGGTGGCGGTCCACGATATTGAGCGTTTAGCGCTATTCCCGTTCAATCGCCTCGCTGGCGTGACGGCGTTCTGTCTCGCGACAAAGCCTCGGGTGGCGCAGGCGAAGGTCGCGGCGTAGAACCTTTTCCTGTGAACAACGACCAACACTATATGTCCCTCGCGCTTGATGAAGCGCGGGCGGCGGCGGCAGCCAGCGAGGCGCCGATTGGCGCCGTGCTCGTCGATGCGGCGGGCGAAGTGATCGCGGCGGCGGGTAACGCGCCGATCTCCACCCATGACCCGACTGGTCACGCAGAAATCCGCGTGCTGCGCGCGGCGGCGCAGAAGCTCGGCAACTACCGCCTTGCGGACACGACGCTTTATGTATCGCTTGAGCCCTGCGCTATGTGTGCGGGCGCTATATCGATGGCGCGCGTCAAACGCCTAGTCATTGCGGCGCGCGATCCGAAGGGCGGCGCCGTATGGCACGGACCACGATACTTCGAGCAGCCGACCTGTCACTGGCGGCCTGAAGTAATTGAAGGCCCATTTGCGGCTGAGGCAGGCGATCTCCTGCGCGACTTTTTCCGGGCGAGGCGTTAGGCTCTCCCGAAAAGGGAGGGAGGTCATGAAAAAGCTGATATTCCTTGAGGGGCTCGCCGGGTTGCAAGATCTGGGGCTTTTCGCCTTGCGCGGACTTACGGGCGCGTTTCTGGTCTGGGGCGTCTGGGACAACATCGCCGATCCCGCACGCATGACCGAGTTCGTCGAATTCATGCGGCATTTCAAATTCCCGGCGCCGGAGTTGATGGCGCCCTTGTCGGTGTGGTTCCAGTTTGCCTGCGGCGTTTTATTCATTCTGGGATTGTTCACCCGCTGGGCCGGGCTGTTGATGGCGTTCAATTTCATCGTCGGGTTCTTGATGGTGCATCTGGCGGATGATTTCCGCGCGCAGTTCCCGGCGCTTATGCTGATTGCGGTCAGTTTTTACCTTGCAACAGCAGGCGGCGGGCGGTTCGCCCTCGATCGGCTTTTCCGGTAACTGCGCTTGACGCTTTTATGTGACGCCGCGAGCGTTATCATGCGCCTGAAAAAAAGGAGCCCCTCGTAATGGATTTCGCTTATTCAGACCGCTGTCAGGATTATCTGAAACGCGTTTCGGCGTTCATGGACAAATATGTTTATGAAGGAAACGAAGTTTATGAACGTCAGCATGCGGAGTTTGGTCCTGGTGACGGGCGCTGGAAAGTGCCGCCGATTATCGAGGAGCTGAAAGCGAAAGCGAAAGCTGAAGGCCTGTGGAATATGTTCCACAACGATCCGAAATGGGGGCCGGCGCTTTCTAACGCCGACTATGCGCCCATCGCGGAACTGACGGGACGTTGTCACATCGCGCCGGAGGTTTTCAATTGCGCGGCGCCGGACACCGGCAATATGGAAGTGCTGATCAAATACGGCACGCCAGAACAGCAGGAGCAGTGGCTGGTTCCGTTGCTTGAAGGAAAAATTCGTTCGGCGTTTTTGATGACGGAACCGCAGGTCGCGTCATCGGACGCGACGAATATCGAAACCGATATCAAGCTCGACGGCGATCACTACGTGATCAATGGCCGCAAATGGTGGTCGTCAGGCGCAGGTGACCCGCGTTGCAAGATTTTCATCGTCATGGGCAAGACCGACAAGGACGCGGCGCGGCATGAGCAGCAGTCGCAAATCCTTGTTCCGGCTGACGCCCCGGGCGTCAAAATTCTGCGTCACTTGCCTGTTTTCGGTTACGACGATGCGCCCCACGGCCATATGGAAGTGGAGCTGAAGGACGTCCGCGTGCCGAAAGAAAATATCATCCTGGGGCCGGGCCGCGGGTTTGAAATCGCGCAAGGCCGCCTTGGGCCGGGCCGTATTCACCACTGCATGCGCACCATCGGCGCCGCGGAAGTGGCGCTCGAAAAAATGGTGAAGCGCATTCTGACGCGCGAAGCCTTCGGCAAGCCGATTTTCAAACACTCGATTTGGGAACAGCGTGTTGCGGAAGCACGTATCGATATTGAGATGACACGGCTATTGACGCTGAAAGCCGCGTGGATGATGGACACGGTCGGCAACAAGGTGGCGCAAGGCGAGATCGCCATGATCAAGGTCGCCGCGCCGCGCATTGCATTGCGCATCATCGATGACGCCATTCAGGCGCACGGCGGCGCTGGCGTCACGACCGACTTTGGGCTTGCGCGCGCTTACGCCATGTTGCGGACGCTTCGCCTTGCGGACGGCCCGGACGAGGTTCACTGCCGGGCGATTGCACGCATGGAGTTCAAGAAGCACTCGAACATGGCCTAAAAAGCAACACTGACCAAAAAGGGTTGCTCCGCCTGCCGATAAATGCGCTCATTTCGCCTTGCGTCGTTTGTCGCTCATTTCGATTGATGCTAATCGTTCCTCAAGAGATATGGAGGGGCGGCGATGGCGGTCAGGGCAATTGGCTTGATGCTTACGGGGGCGGTTGGCGTTTCGGCGCTAATTTACGGCGCGAGCCGTTATGAGCCTACATCGGAGATGTTGCAGAGCGTGCTGGGCGCGTCGTCGGATACAGGGCAACAGCCTTCAGCCGGCGGCGAGACTCCGGATTCCGGAGCGTCAGATAGCCAAAATGCGTCGGCGGAGTCGTCTGGCGGCGATGACGACAAAAAAGCTTCCGGTAAAGACGCCAAGAAAGATTACGACTTACCCTTGCGGCCAGAGCGTGAAATCGCGCTGACGACCGACGAGGGCACCTGGCTTTCGCTTGATGTCTCGCCTGACGGGCAGACGATCATTTTCGAACTCCTTGGCGATATCTATACGATGCCGGCGGCGGGCGGCGCGGCGACGCCGCTGATCAAGGATATGGCGCTCAACGGTCAGCCGGCCTGGTCGCCGGACGGAACGAGGATCGCATTTATTTCGGATCGCAAGGGATCGGAGAATTTGTGGATCGCCGATGCCGACGGCTCCAACATGAAAATGCTGAGCAGCGGAGAAGAAAACGAAATCACCTCACCCGCGTGGTCCGTAGACGGAAATTATGTGGTTGTCTCAAAGTCCGCATGGTCGCTGGGCGTTTACGAGCTCTGGATGTTCCACAAGGACGGCGGAAGCGGCGTTCAGTTGACTGAGGCGATGCCGGCGCCGAACACGCCTACAAACCAGCGTTTTAACGCAGTCGGTCCGGCGCCCTCGCCGGATGGACGTTACGTATATTACGCCGGAAAAACAGGCGGGTTTTCCTATAACCTGACCATGCCGCAATGGAGCATTTTCCGTCGCGATCTTGATAATGGAACGCAGGATGTGGTGGCGACGGCGCAGGGCTCCGCCATGCGACCGCTGATTTCTCCTGATGGAAAAAAGCTTGTATTTGCAACACGCCATGACGCGCAAACTGGTTTGAGAGTCCGCGACCTCGAAACCGGCGACGAAGACTGGCTGATTTATCCCGTTACGCGCGACGATCAGGAATCCCGCTTTACCCGTGACCTGATGCCGGCGGCGGCCTTCACTCCGGACGGTCAGAGCCTGATCATGAATCTCGACGGCAAGATCCAGCGCGTAAACATGAACACCGGCGCTGCCACGGTCATTCCGTTCACGGCGGATGTTTCGCTTGATGTCGGGCCCGATTTGGATCTCGACCAGAAAATCGAAACCGGTCCGGTCAAGGCCCGCATTGCGCAAAGCCCGGCGGAGTCGCCCAACGGGCGGCGCTATGCCTTTTCAGCGCTTGGCGAACTTTACATCCATGAGCCTGGTTCCGGTGAACCGCGCAAGATTGATGCAGCAGGTCGGTCGGCGTTTCAGCCGTCCTGGTCGCCTGACGGGCGGAGTTTGACATACATTACATGGGAGCCAGATGGAGGACATATCTGGCGCATCAATCCCGACCGCGGCAGCGCGCAGCGGGTTTCCCGCGTCGCCGCATACTATTCCAACCCGATCTTCACGCCTGACGGTCGGCAGATCGTGGCGCTGCGGTCATCAAACGCCGCCTATCGTGATCGGGAAACGGACTTCGGCGCGCCGGCTGGTATCGATCTCGTGCGAATGCCTGCGTCCGGCGGCGCAACAACGCTGATTACGCATGCGAGCGGACTGGGTTCGCCGCACTTCGCCGATGCAGACGATCGGGTTTACGTTTATACCGGTGGCGGCCTTACCTCCATGCGGCTCGACGGCACCGACCGTCGCACGCACGTCCAGGTCAGGGGCAAGGGTTTTTATTTTTCCGCTGAGCCTGTGCCTGCTGATGACATCATCATGTCTCCAGACGGCGATCATGTTCTCGCCTCGGTGCAGGGACAGTTATATCTGACGTCGGCGCCGCAGTTTGACCGCGCGGGCGCCACCATTAATGTTTCCTCGCCAAGCGTCCCGGTCAAAAGGCTGAGCGATGTCGGCGCCGATTATTTCGGCTGGTCGGCTGATGGACAGGCTATCTACTGGTCCGTTGGTTCCACGATTTACCGTCAGGCGTTAGCCGATATTTCGTTTGCGGACGATGACGAGAAGAAAGAGGAAGAAGACACTGCTGAAGCCGAAGGCAATGAGTCCGAAGGTAATGACGCGGATGAAGCCGCAGAAGAGGAAGCTGCTTCGGACGACGAAAGCGATGAGGCGGGCTCACAGGAAGCCGAAGAAAGTGATGAAATCGGCGAAGACCTTTCGGAGTGGGAGCCGGAGCTTCGCGAAGCCGATGAGTCGATCTCTGTCATCGAGATCAATGTAACCGTTCCGCGCGATACGCCCTCCGGGTCTATACTGTTACGCGGCGCCAAAGTCGTCAGCATGAAGGGCGACGAAATTATCGAAAACGCCGACCTTTTGATAACAGGCTCGAAAATTGCGGCGGTCGGCGCCCGTGGTGAAGTCAATGCGCCGGCAGACGCGCGCATTATCGATGTCGCCGGCAAGACAATTACGCCGGGCTTTATCGATACCCACGCTCACTGGTTTGAAATCCGCCGTGGCGTGATCGAGAACGATCACTGGGGCTTCCTCGCGAACGTCGCCTATGGCGTCACCGCGGGGCTCGACGTGCAAACGGCGACGAACGACATGTTCGCCTATCAGGACATGATCGATAGCGGCCGGATGATCGGTCTGCGCGCCTTTTCAACCGGTCCGGGCGTTTTCTCCAACAATGCTTTCAAGTCCAAGGATGAGGCTTACGGTGTTCTGAAAAAATATCGCGACCACTATCGCACGCGTAACATCAAGGCGTACTTAAGCGGCAATCGCAAACAGCGCCATTATGTAATGCAGGCTGCGCAGAAGCTCGGCATGCTGCCGACGACCGAGGGCGCCCTCGATCTCAAGCTCGATTTGACTCACGCCATTGACGGCTTCTGGGGAACGGAACACGCCCTGCCCATTACACCGCTCTATGGCGATGTGGTGGCGTTGATGGCGCAAAGCAATATCGCCTATACGCCGACATTGCTGGTATCATATGGCGGCCCGTGGGCGGAGAATTTCTACTACACGCGGGAAAATCCGCATGAGGACGAAAAACTCCGGCGTTTCATGCCGCACGATGTGGTCGATAACAAATCATTGCGCCGCTCCTGGTTTCTGGAACAGGAGCATGTTTTCCCGCGGCTTGCGGAAGATGCGGCGAAAATCGCGCGCGCCGGCGGGCGCGTCGGCGTCGGCAGTCACGGTCAGCTGCAGGGTCTCGGCTATCACTGGGAGCTCTGGTCGCTTGCCTCTGGCGGCATGACGCCAATGGAAGCGCTACATGCAGCAACCCTCGGCGGCGCCGATATCATTGGATATGAAAGCGAAATCGGATCGATCGAACCCGGCAAATACGCCGACATCAATATTTTTGACGCCGATCCGAGCGAAGATATCCGCAACACCGCTTCGCTATCCATGGTGATGCAGAACGGGCGGCTTTATAACGCCGATACGCTAGAGCAGGTGGCGCCTAATCCCACGCCTGCGCCGAATCTCTGGTTTTGGGAAAGCGATCCTGAATCGCGAAACTAAGGGCGAATAAAAAGGCGGGGGCTTACAGCTTTACTGACTGACGCTGTTTCGTTCAGCAGCGAGCATCAGATCGTGAATATCGCTGAAGCAACCGATCATTCGGACCGGCTTCCCGGCGTCATTACGTATGGCCTTGCCGCGAGAATGATACCAGCGGTAGCCGCCTGAATGCGCGCGCAGGCGTAATTTCAGGTCGTATGGCGCCGCATCTCCAAGGTGTTTTTTTAACGCATCCTTGTGCAGGTTGAGGTCTTCAGGATGAATTGCGTCCTCGATTTTTGAAAGATCGCAAGGCCCCTTGCCGCTGCGGCCGATCAGAGTGTTCAGGTTTTCCGATACGATCGTGCCGCCCGTCATCATGTCCCAGTCCCAGACGCCGTCAGTAGTTTCTGCGATGGCCCAGTCACGCCGCTCGGCTTCTTCCGCGGCATGTATGGTCGCCGCGACCCGGTCGTTGAAATACTCAAGAACCGCCAGCGGAATACGTTCGTCTTGAATCGGCGTCCGTGTCAGCGCGACAGCGATACCTGACGTTTGCCCGCTCCTGGTGCGAAAGGGCGTCCCCACATATCCTCTGAACCCAAATTCTCTTAACATTTTATCGCGCGGAAATGTGTCGGCGACATTGTCGCTATAAGCGCATGCGCCGGAATCAATCGCCCGAGCACAGGGCGTTCCATCCAGACTGTAGACGACGTCGTCAATCAGCTTTCCGTCACTCACCATTCGAACAGACCGCACAAGGTTCGAATACGGATTGAGGCGCCCGATCATAAACATATCGGCGCCGATCGCTTCACATGCCTCATGGGCGTAGGCTGTTAAAAACTCGTGATCGGGGACCGCGGCGAGTGTGGTGGCAAGGCAATCAATCTTGTTACGGACGATTGTCTCAATTTGAGTCTCGATAAGAGCGGGCTCGAGATCAATAAACTCGCGATTTGAATTCAAAGAGGGCATTGCTGGCTGCATGGTTAAGTTTTACAACTAATGCCTGCCCTCTCCCGCAACAGGCTATGGGCTATTCATAAGGGGCTGGTAGTTAATGCTGTCTTAATTTCTAACATGGCAGCGTTGTTTAAGTTGGAAAGGCCGGGCGCGATAAGCCCGCTTTGGACAAAAAGAGGAGCGCCGCATGGAGCAACTTTTATCTTCGCAAAGCTGGGTCCTGTGGAGCGTGCTGATTGTTATTGCATTTTTCGCGGGGCGCGCATCCGGCGGCGGCATGTCTTCCGAGGAACGCATGCAGCGGAAAATGGAAGAGCGCCAGCAGGCCGAGCGCCTTTTTGCCGGCCTATCGCCAGAAGTTCAGCAGAACATTGATGCGCAAATTCAGAGCGGGAAAGTCATTGAGGCGATCAAAATCGTTCGAGTGAATTCCGGCGCAGGGCTTAAAGATGCAAAGCAGGCGGTGGACGCTCGCCGCGCCTCTATGGGCGCAGTTTGACTATCCCGATTTGTCTTACGTCATGCCGTAGATTTATTCCTCCGGGGTCGTCAAAAACCCGTAAAGCATGTCGGCGCAGTCATCGGGAAAAGCGTTGCCGCGATGTTTGCATAATCTCGCAGGGGACTCTTCCGGATAGAGCCCTTTTTCAATCATTATGGCGTTGAAAAAATATGCAGCGTAAGTAACCGCGCGGTTCATGTTTTTCCGTTTGATTTGTTGTTCATAATGCATGAGCAGCGACTTTACGCCTTCTACGGAGGCTTTTTCATATTTCGCCCATTCCTCGCCGGCGCCTAGTTCAGGCCTGAAGCGGGCATTCAGATGCACAGCGCGCAAAAGATGCGCTTCGCGCGTCACGATCTTCCAGCTCTGCCGCATGAGTTTGCGCAGCGCAGAGCGAAGGTCGTCTGTATCTTCAATCTCTATGCGGCCGTCGCCTTGCGTCCATTCGGCAATTCTCTTCTTATAAATTTCGAGGATGACGGGGATCAGCGCATCCTTGTTTTTAAAGCGCTGATAGACCGAGCCGACGGCGACGCCGGCGCGCTCGGCAATCTCCGCAACGCTAACCTGGTCGAAAGGCTTTTCCTTGAGTGCATCGCCCAACGCATTGACGATCTTTTCCCTCGTCTGCCGTGAGCGAGGTTGATGGGCGGGCAGTTCCCCTTTGCTCATCGATTTTCCTGCATTAAATAGAATATGAATTCATATTCATAATATAATGATTTGGCTTCGGACGCAATGCCGAGCGTCGCCGGAGGCGACATTCTATTGCAGCAAAAACGGATGGCCTGTTCCGAATTTGGGGCGCCGATAAGAAAGGAATAGTCATAAATTGGTGAGCCGCTCTGCACCGGTGTTTTCCCTTTAACCCTATAGCGAGCGGCGATAAGACCAAATACGCAGGAAAATGGGAGGATGCCGATTGGCACGCCGTCCGGAAAAGCAGACCCGTGATGCGGAAGCAACCAAGGCGGCCTTCGTTCGCGCCGGTGAGATAGTCTTTGCAGAAAATGGTTTTGACGGTGCAACGCTTGACCGGCTTGCTGAAGAGGCAGGCGCTAACAAGGCGCTGGTCTCCTACTATTTCGGCTCAAAGGAAGGTCTTTACGTCGCGGTAATTGCATCGATGATCAGCGATGTCGTTGCAGCAGTTGCGAACGAGCTGGGGGGAGATGGCGATCCGGTCAAAAAATTTCAACGCTACATCAGGGTGCTGACCCGCGAGATCGGCGCACGCCCGACGTTTCCGGCGATTTTGTTCCGTGAGTATATCGGCGGCTCCATGCAGGAACGTGAAGAATCGTTCTTGCAAGTCGTGCAGCTTTTTCGCATGACGCACGCGCTTTATATGGCGGGCCGAAAAGCAAAAGCGTTCCGTAAAGTCGATCCACATCTTTTGCACTTGTCTATTGTCGGCCCGATCATTCACTTTGTCGTTGCAGCGCGCGCCCGCGCAAAAACGATCCATCTCCTGAAGGGCGAGGTAAAGGATGCCGATATAGCCGCCTTTGCAAGGCATCATGAGAAACTCATTCTCGCCGGAATAAGCCAAAGTGAGCGCTAACGGCGTCGAATGGCCTTGTTTTTAATTAAATATCTGATTAATTAAAAAGCAGACCCGCCGCCCGCCAAAAATGCCCAAGAAGCAGCGGCGTTTTTGGCGGGAGCCAAGAAAGGGAGAGATGGAAATGAACCTGAAATTGATAACAGGAGCAGCAGCATTATTGGCGGCGGCCGGTGCGCCGGCGGCGGTTGCAGCGCCGTCAAACGAGGAAATTCTGAAGGGCTTCGCAGAGGATTTCACCCAAGATCCGTATCTCACCGGAGCGTTGCGTCTGGGCGTTGAGGTCGGTGACCAATTCTACACTATTGACGTTGCGCCCGGCGGCGAGGGTCGCGAAGCGCGCACAAATGTCAGTGCAGGCAAACCATCGGAACCTGTTTTCTATTTCACAGTCGAAAACAGAGCGCGACTGGAAAAACTTCACGCCGGCAAGATGAATGCGCTTACGATGATGGCGGCGGCGTTTTCTTCTGACGTGACGCCCCTGGATATTGAAGTGATGGAGGGTTTTGAGCCGCCTGAAAATTTCGGTGAGTGGATTATTCCGTTCATCTTTCACTTCTGGACGAAAGGAACGCCGGAGATCGTATCGTTCGCCGATCAGGAAACCCGCGTTACTCACGGCGCCAATGTCGGCGTCTTTTATTATCAAAGCGGCCTGCGTAGCGCGTGGTTCGACATCAGACCGGGTCAGCATGTAAACGAAGACGAGCGCAGCCGTGAAAATCCCTTTCCATCGATGTTCTTTTTACTGAAGGGCGAGGTAACGGCAATTATAGACAATGAACGGATGACATTTACCGAAGGCAACATGATGTTCATTCCAGCGGGGGTAACTCACCAGTTCGTCAACGAAGGCGATGCTGCGGCGTTCGGTTTATTATTCATGTTCGGCGAGGGCGCATGATGCATGCGGCGGTTTAACACCTGAAGTTTCGACATATGGGCGAAATACTTTTCCGTTATATGAGGAGCGATGCTGACGAGGCGGCGCGCCTTCGTGGATGCCCGCACGCCGTTTATCGAGCGTTAGCGTCCGTTCGTCCCCGTCAAGGGTTGCGTTCCGTGCATGCAGGGCGGAGAATCGAAAAACAATTCGCCACAAGAGCAGGTAACTTATGCCCCTTTCGCGCCGCCTTTTGCTCCGTTCCGCCTATGCGGTAGGGTTATCCTACGCGACATTATCTATACCCGGCACCGCTCGCGCGCATTCGGCGAATGAAAGATTGCCCTTGCTTTCAGACCCAGCCGGCATGCTCGACCTGCCCGAAGGGTTTACATACAAACTTGTTTCTCAAACCGGCGGAAAAATGTCGGATGGATTCTTCCGTCCCGGCCGGCCTGACGGCATGGCGTGTTTCGCGCATCCCGATGATGCAACGAAATGCATCCTGACGCGCAATCATGAAAACTGGCCCGACACGGAAGATGGAAGTCCGTTCGGCGAAGACAACGCGCTCGTCTCACGCGTCACGGAAAAACAGCTTTACGACCGCAAGCCCGACGGCCGACCGTTTATCGGCGGCGTCACAACGCTCATTTATGATCTCAAAAATGAGCGCATCGATAAAGAGTTTCTCTCGCTGACGGGTACGGCTGGCAATTGCGCCGGAGGCGCAACGCCATGGGGCTCTTGGCTCTCCTGCGAAGAATCCGCCGTGACCGCACCCGACGATGCGCAGAAAAATCACGGATTTGTCTTTGAAGTGCCAATCAGCGCGACGGGTCCGGTGGATGCGGTTCCCCTTACTGCCATGGGCCGATTTGCGCACGAAGCTGTTGCGGTCGATCTTGAAACCAACTTCATCTATCTGACCGAGGATAACGGCTCCGGTCTCTTTTATCGCTTTATTCCGGAAGAGCCCGGCGCGCTGCATCGCGGCGGCAGGCTTCAGGCGCTGGCGATCAAGGGGTGGAAATCCGCGGACACCAGCAACTGGCCCTTCGACTGGCGGTTCGGCGGGACACGTCCGATCGATGTCGGGCAAACATTCGACGTCGAATGGATTGATGTTGATGACGTCGATGCGCCCGATGGCGATCTTGCAGAGCGCGGTCATGCAGCGGGAGCTGCGCAATTCTCCCGTGGTGAGGGCATGGCCTATGGCAAGCGTCAGGGCGAAGCGGGCGCGATCTATTTCAACTGCACTAATGGCGGGCGTGCACGTTCCGGCCAAGTCTGGCGATACACGCCAAGCCCCGATGAAGGACGGACCGATGAGAACCACCGCCCGGGCAAGCTGACGCTGGTTTATGAATCGCCAACCGCCGATGAGCTTGATTATTGCGATAATCTCGCCTTTGCGCCGTGGGGCGACCTTATTCTGTGTGAAGACGGTTTCGGAACGCAGTATTTACGAGGGCTGACGCCCGCCGGCGAGATTTACGACCTTGCGCGTAACGCCCATGACGACGGCGCCGAGTTTTGTGGTGCGTGTTTCTCGCCGGACGGATCGGTGTTGTTCGTCAATGTGCAATCGCCCGGCTTTACTTTCGCCATCAAGGGGCCGTGGAATACGCTGCGCGCTTAGACGCTGACGTTGAAAAACGGCGCCTTGTCCCGCGTGATAAGCCACAGGCGCGTCCCCAACATCACTGCGGCTGATGCAAGCCCGGCGAGCAGCCCCCACCACACGCCGACTGCGCCCAGGGGTGTTCCAAGACCGAGCCATGCGGCGGTGGTGAAGCCGATCGCCCAATAGCTGATGCCGGTCAGGAACATCGGCATGCGCACGTCTTTAAGGCCGCGAAGCGCCTGTGCGGCGGCGACCTGTGTGGCGTCAAACAATGCGAACGCGGCGGCGATGGGCAAAAACGAGGCGACAAGCGCCAGCACCACCGTTTCCTCGGCGTCGAGATAAAGTCCTGCGATTTCATTTGGAAGCAAAAGCATCGGAATCGCGAACAGCATGATGACGCCGGCGCATGTCAGGATCGAAACGAGCGCCGCGCGGCGAACGCCGGGGAGGTCTCTGGCCCCGGCCATCAATCCGACACGCACGCCGCCGGCCATGGACAGCCCCATGGGCATCATGAAAGCGAGCGCGGCAATGTTCAGCGCAATGTGATACGCCGCCATTTCGTGAATGCCGATGCGCCCCATCAAAAACACGGCGCTGTTGAACAACATCGCCTCGAAACCGAATGTGACAGTGATCGGCCAGCCAAGGCGGACGACTTCCATGAAGCGCGGCCAGTCGGGCTTCAGGAATTTCACAAACAGCTCGAAACGCTTCGCGGTCTTTTCCCAGTTGATATAGGCGACAAGGGCGAAAAAACCTGCGGCGTGAGAAATCGACGATGCGATGCCCGCGCCCACCAGCTCAAGCCGCGGCGCGCCCCAATTGCCGTAGATCAGCATGTAGTTGAGAAGCGCGTTCAGTCCGGTCGTAATGATGATGAACACCAGCGGCGCGCGCGTGCGTTCGATCGCCGCGAGAAAGTTACGCAAGACAATGACGCCAAGCGCAAACGGCAGGCCAGGCGCCAGCGCCAATACATAAGGCTCGGCGAGCTTCGCGGTCGCCGCCGGTTGGCCGAGCATCAGCGCGATTTCTTCTGCAAAGAAATAAATGATGGAAATCAGCGGTGCGAAAATGCCGACGACCCACAGTCCCATCCGCACCGAACGGCGCACGTCGCGCACGTCGTCCTTGTCGGCGCCAAGCGCCTGCGCCACCATGGGCGACGTCGCCATGGCCGGCCCGAAACCGGCGACGAACATGGCGAAGAACATGATGAGACCGAGCGATGCGGCGGCGAGCTGGTCTGCGCCCAGCCGGCCGATCATCAAAACGTCGATGGTGTTAATCGAAAATTGGACGAGCTGCGTCAGCGCCATCGGCAGACCGATGGTCGTCAGCGCGATGAACTCGCGCCGCCACGGTCCCATACGGGCGCCGGGCGCATCTTCGATCATTGCTGACATTACGCATTCGCAAAACCAAATCGGCGCCTTTCGGCGCGGGAGCGCGGGTTTAGCCTCAACCGCATGCAAAAGATATAGCTTTGAGGCAACATTTCCGATCACAAATTCGAAAGAACGGCGCGCGCTTTCAATGCAATGCTATTTCAGAAACTGACCGACGGTTTTGGCGTTTTCCCTGTCGATGTTGAGGCAACCGAAGTCGCCGTCCGATAAAATACTCGCCGCATTTGCAAGGCTTGAATATGCCGCCCAGGCGAGGCCGCCGCCGATGGAGAGCCGTGCGGCGCCCGCTTCAGCGAATTCTTCAACGCTATGCTGCACGAGCTTGCCGAGCACAAGAATGTTCACCGGTTTTGAAACGCCGGCGCATAGCGCGCGCACGGCGTCCATATCTGGCAGGCCCGGCGCATAGAGAACATCGGCGCCGGCATCAGCGAATGCGTTCAGGCGCGCAATCACTTTATCAATTTCACCGATGCCATAGAGAAAGGCTTCGGCACGCGCGGTGAGTACGAAATCGCGCCCGCTTTTCCTGATGGCTTCAGATGCGGCGGCGATCCGTTCCACAGCAAGCGCGTCATCTTCAATCACCGGCTTCGCCTTGTCGCCGGTCGAGTCCTCGATTGATCCGCCGCTCAACGCGGTTTGAGTTGCAAGCTGAATTGTTTCGCCCGCATCTTCAAGCTTTAGGCCGAAGCCGTTTTCAAGATCAGCGCTAACCGGAACATCAACAGCCCTGGCGATCACATCGCCATGCGCAATGGCGTCATTGCGCGTCACGCCGTAATCGCGCCGTCCAAGCGTCATGGCGAAGCCGGAACTGGTTGTCGCCAGGGCCTTGAAACCAAGCCCTTCAAGCATGCGCGCAGATCCTGCATCCCACGGGTTCGGAATAACGAAAGGCTCTCCCGCAACATGCATCGCGCGAAAATTTTTGGTTTTGTCGTCGATGTTCATCGTTCATCCATCATGTTGGCGGACCGGGTTAACCGAATGGAGAAAATGCGCAATCCGTTTCTTGCGGGCGTTAGTCCGTCACCGCGTCATGCCAGCTCTTGTAGATGCCGCCGCTCAAGACGCTGGCTTGAATCTGCGCCATGGCGGCGTTTGCGGCGTCGGTTCCTTGCGTGTTTGGGTGTACCGGTTTGCGCAAGGGTCGCGAGCCTGCGGGCATGGTCATAATTTCGGCGATGGCGCGGGGCACGTCATTGGGGTCGGTCGAGCCGCCGCCGTTGAAAATGCCTTCAGCAAGCTGAAGATGCGCCGAATACGCCTCCTTGCGTTCGTCGCTGACGCGCGCCAGCAGTTTTTCCGCGTTCTTCGCGCCGCTCTCCCAGATCTTTGTGGGATACCCGCCCGGCTGGATGATGGTCACTTCAACGCCGAACGGCGCGAGTTCGTAGGCCATGGTTTCAAACATCGCTTCGACGCCAAATTTTGTTGCGCAATACATACCGAGATTGGGAATGAGGATGCGCCCGAGTTGCGATGAGACATTGAATATTTGCCCCGCGCGGCGTTCGCGCATTTTCGGTAGTACGGCACGCGCCATGCGCAAATAGGCGAACAGGTTGGTTTCAAAGATCAGGCGCGTTGCCTCCATGTCGTTGATCTCAACAGGCCCCGCCATACCGATGCCTGCATTGTTGACGAGAACGTCAAGCGCGCCGCCGGCGATCTGTTCGGCCTGCGCCACACCCGACGCGATCAGCGCATCATCGAGGACGTCAATCTCGACGACATTAAGATCAAGATTTTCACGCTTTGCAACTTCCATCAGCGTTATCGCCTCCGGCCGATTGCCATTGTCGAAATTGCGCATGGACGCGATGACCGTTGCGCCGAGGCGTGCGAGATGGAGAGCGGTCAGATGTCCGAAGCCTGAGCTTGTCCCGGTGATCAATACCGACTTTCCTTCGAGTGACGCGGCAACCGCTTGCGCCGCAGCGGCTTTCGGCAGCACGGCCGCCGCTGCAAGGGCTGATCCGGCGCCAAGTAGTGTGCGGCGCGTCGTTTTGAGGGGCTCATGGCTCATGAACGGCTCCTTTGAGAATATGGTTCGGGGACAGCGTGACGATACGCGGTTTCAAGGGCGGCGTCAGCTTGCCGCGCATGCTGGAATTGCGTGATTTTCCGGCGTAAATACAGTATTTTAATGGATATGGTTTCATGCCGACATATTCTGCCCGCTGTTAGCGACGGATCGTAAGGACTTATGCGTTAAACTATGTTGATTGCCGGGCGAAAAGCCCGCGCTGGAGAATTACTGGTGGCTTTACCGAAATCGCTATTGGCTGGCCTTGCGGCCGGTGTTGTCATCGGCGCAGGCGTCGCAGGCGTCGCAGGCGTCGCAGGCGTCCTGTTGACGAGTGGCGACGGCGGTCAGCGGGAAGCGGCGGCCGGGCCCCAGTCAGGGAGCGCCGGACAGGGCGGCGGCGCACGCCGGGGCGGCTATACTCCGGTTGTCTCCATGACAGTCGCGCAAGAAGCATCAATCTCACGCAGAATTGAAGTCATCGGCCGTGCGCGGTCGCTCCGAAGCGTCGGACTTACATCGGAGGTAACAGGGCTTGTCGAGACAGTGAATTTTGCGCCCGGCCAGCGGGTCAGCGAAGGCGACCTTCTCGTTCAGATCGATGATGACGAAGCGCAGGTGGCGTTGTCGCGCGCGCAGGCACAGTTTCCGATCGCGCGGGAAAATGCGAGCCGCTATCGCAATCTTGAAGAAGATGAAGCGGCCTCGGCGCTCGAATCCGAACAGGCGCAGACAAACTTTCTCTCAGTGCAAGCAGACCTTAGCGCGGCGGAGGTTGCCGTCGCCCAGCGTAAAATCACGGCGCCGTTTGACGGTATTGCCGGGCTAACGGAGCTAGAGCCCGGTGATTACCTTCGCGCGGGCGATCCGGTGACGACGCTCGACGACACCTCAACGATCGTAATCGAATTCGCTGTGCCGCAGGAATCAGCAGGCTTTGTCAATATCGGCCAGCCGGTCTCGGCGACGCTCACCTCTGATGTCGCCGCCGCCTATGAAGGTGAAATTACCGCCATCGACAGCCGTGTCGATCCTGCGTCGCGCACGCTGCGCGTTGAAGCGCAGGTCGATAATGAAAGCGGGCGCCTCATCCCCGGCGCGGTTGTCGCGGTGTCGACGACGGCGGAGGGTGAACCGGCGGTGGCTGCGCCCGGACTTGCCGTGCAATGGGATCGCGCCGGCGCGTATGTGTGGCGTCGCAACGAGGATGGCGTTGCGGAACGTGCAGGCCTTGTCATCCTGCAGCGTACGGATGAAGTCGTTCTTGTCGAGGGCGAGCTGAAGCCGGGAGACGTCATTGTATCCGAGGGAGCCGACAGGGTGCGCAGCGGCATATCGTTGCCACGTCTGGAACGGCACGAACGTGAAAGCGCCGGTGCAGCGAGCGTCTCCTCGCATGGCGCCGCAGGCGGCGAGGAATAGGCGTGGCTGAAAGTAACGCGTCAATACCCGATGGCGGCGGCTTTGTCGGCACGTTCATTCAAAGGCCTATCCTTGCGGCGGTCTTGAGCCTGCTTATCATCATCGCGGGACTTGCTGCATTTTCCGGCGTAGAGGTGCGCGAATTGCCGGATGTCGATCAGCCGGTGGTTTCAATAGACACGAATTACCCGGGGGCGACGCCGGAAACGGTCGACGCGGAAGTCACGGCAATCATCGAAGGCGCCGTCGCGCAGGTCGAAGGCATTCAGAATATTTCATCATCGTCAGGCTTTGGCGACAGCGACGTCACGCTTGAATTTTCATCGTCTATTAACATCGACATTGCTGCGACGGATGTTCAGAACGCGATCTCTTCCGTAATCGATGAGTTGCCGGAAGAGATTGAGCTTCCGCGCGTGCGCAAGGCGGATTCGAACGGGTCGGCCATGATGCGCCTCAGCGTTTCCAGCACTGAAATGGACCCCGGCGATCTTGCGCGCCTCGTGGATGATGTGGTCGTGCCTCGTCTGCAAGGCGTCGAAGGCGTGGCGCAGGCCGATTCCTACGGCGTGCGCAATAAACTGATCCGCATCAGGGTGCGCCCGGTTTCGCTGGCGGCGCGGGGATACACGGTGGAAGATGTCGCGCGGCTCGCCGCAACCGCCGCACAATCGACGCCGAGTGGGCGTCTCAGAAGCGATACGCAGCAAATTCTTATTCGCGCCGAAGCGCCGGCGACGACGCCCGAAGCGATTGCACCGCTGCGTCTCGACAATCAGACGCGTCTTTCGGACGTCGCTGTTGTGGAATGGGGATATCAAGCCGAAACAAGGACATCGCGTGTTGACGGCAATCCCGGCATCGGCATTGGCATCGTTCGGCAGGCGCAGTCGAATACGATGGCGGTTTCCGCCGGCGTGCGCAAAGCGGTTGATGATCTGAACCGCTCCCTCCCGCAGAATGTCGAGGTTACCGTTCGAACAGACGATTCCATTTTTATTTCCGAAGCGGTTCGCGAAGTCTTCAAGAGCCTCCTGCTGGCTACAGGCGTTGTCGTCTTAGTGATTTTCCTGTTTTTGCGTTCCGTGCGGGCGACGATGATCCCAGCAGTGACGATACCGATTTCTCTCCTCGGCACGGTCGCCGCAATTTATCTTGCTGGATTTTCCATCAACCTGATTACCCTGCTTGCCCTTGTCATGGCTGCCGGCCTCGTTGTCGATGATGCAGTGGTTGTGACCGAAAACATTCAGCGATGGCGGGCAAAAGGCGCCGGCAAGCGCGCCGCCGCCGTGGTTGGAACGCGCGAGATCGTTTTCGCCGTGCTGGCGACGACGGCGACATTGGCCGCGGTGTTTATTCCTATCTCGTTCCTTCCAGGGCAGGCCGGACGCCTGTTTTCGGAATTCGGCTTTGTGATGGCGTTCGCTGTCATGGTTTCGTCTTTCGTGGCGCTGACTTTGTGTCCTGTGTTGACGGTACGCCTCGGGCGTGAACACCGCGAGGAAATGGATCATGTGGGCGAAAATGACTCAAAACCCGACGGGCCTCTAGCAAAAGTCTATGGGCCCGCTTTGCGCTTCGTGCTGTCGCGGCCTGCGTTGATTTCCGTCGTTGCTCTCATATTCGCTGCGGGCGCGCTCGTCGCGTTCAAGGTGGTGCCGAGCGAGTTGACGCCGGAAGAAGATCGCGGCCGCGTTTTCATGATGGTCTTTCCGCAGGAAGGCGCGAGCTTCGATTACCTCGATCTCAAAGTGCTCGAGATTGAGCAGCGCCTGGAAACGCTGGTCGACGAAGGTATCGGCGAATCTGTTGTCTCGATCAACGGCGCCTGGGGCGGGAACCGTTCCTTTGTCGTGTTGACCTTGCCAGACTGGAGCGAACGCGATTTCACGCAACAGGATGTCGAGGCGCGTATTCGCGGGCTGGTCGGCGACATACCTGGCGTCTCCGTGATCGTCCGCAGCGGCAACTCTCTTGGCATTCGCGGCGCCGGACAGGGGTTGAGATTCGCCGTTGTCGGCGATGATTATGGCGTCGCGGCGGATGGCGCAGACGCCATGGCGGCGCGGATGATGGAATCGCCGTTGTTCGCCGATGTGCGTACAGATTTCCAGACATCACAGCCGCAGGTTCGCATCAATATCGACCGTGAAGCGGCGACGGCGCTCGGCGTATCGATCTCGGCGATCACACGCACCGTGCAGGTGCTTGCTGATGAATATCGCGCCGCACAGGTTTTTGTCGGCGACGACATTATCAACATCATGATGTCAGGCGCCGGCGAACCGGTGAATGATCCGACCGACCTCGCCAACATATTCTTGCGCGCGAGCAACGGTGATTTCGTGTCCTTGTCATCGCTTGCATCCGTGGAAGAAGTCGCTGTGGCGTCGGAGCTCGCGCGAGAGCAAAGGCGCCGTGCCGTGCCCGTATCGGCGGAATTGGCGACAGGCGTGCCGTTGGGCGAAGCTGTCGTCGCGATGCAGGCTATCGCCGACGAGACGCTTGAAGGCAATTTATCCGTGACGCTGCTCGGCGAAGCGAAGGTCTTGCAGGACTCCAATCGCTCGACCCTGCTTGTGTTCGGATTCGCCGGGTTGATCGTGTTTCTTGTTCTGGCGGCGCAATTTGAAAGCTTCGTCAGTTCATTAATCATTATGGTGACGGTGCCATTCGGTCTGGCCGCCGCTATTTATGCGATCATGCTGACGGGCGGATCGATAAACTATTACAGCCAAATCGGGCTGGTGCTTTTGATCGGCATCATGGCGAAGAACGGCATTCTTATTGTCGAATTCGCCAATCAGCAGCGCGACAAGGGCCTTTCCGTTCGCGATGCGGTTGAAACTGCCGCCATGGTGCGACTACGCCCGGTTTTGATGACGGCGATTTCGACGTTGCTTGCTAGCCTGCCGCTTATTTTAGGGTCTGGCGCCGGCGCCGAAAGCCGCGCCGCCCTTGGCTGGGTGATCTTCGGCGGCCTTGGTTTCGCAACAATATTCACGCTGTTCCTGACGCCGGTTTCGTTCCTGATATTCGCACGGCTCTCCAGGCCGCGCGCGGCCGAAGGTCAAAAGGTCGCTGAAGAACTGGCGAACGCCCCTGTGCGCTAGGCGATATCAACGCACTTCTGCGGAATTTTTTTCCACCGATTCCTGAAAATCACGCGCGATGCCGGCGGCGAGCGTTATCAGGTCGCCGGATCCGCCGGTAAAAGAATTGCCGCATACGGCGACAGAGATTCCAAAATCCGGCGTCAGCAGAAGGCCGCATTCAGAGCCGGCCGCCGTGCCGCCATGATGGATGATGGCCACAATATTTTCTGTGTCGCGTGGATATGTCATTCCGCCGATGCGCCAGCCAAGCGCATATTGCTGAGGGTTCAGTTCACCGTTCTTCAGTTTGCGCGGCCTTGTCATCGTGTCGAAGACGTCTTGGTCGAGATAATCCATGCGCAAAAGGGCGTCTCCGAAGCGTGCGAGATCAGTTGGAGTTGAAAGAAAACCCCCGCCCGCCCATTTATAACTGCTGTTGGTTGGCGGCGATGGGGTGACGCCCAGACGGCGTAAAAAGCTCATGTAATCTTTTGTTCGGCGCTCATTCGGTTGCGATTTTTGATCCGCTTCCGTGTTGTTCAACGAAAGCGGCCTGAACAGCGTTTCGTCCATCAACTGCAGGAACGGTTTTTCTGTCGCCTGTTCAAGCACAAAGGCGACCAGCGAATATCCAAATGTGCTGTACCGAAATGAAGTATCCGCGCTGAACAACAAGGGGTCTTCGATAAATATCGAAAGCCCCTCTTCAACAGTCTTAAACTCCTTGTTGAGCGCGTTTTCCGTGAACGCCGGCGGCGTGAAAGCAAATTCGTAGTGACGCACGCCCGCCTGGTGTGACAAGAGTTGCCGGAGAGTTATGTCATTGTAATGCGCCGGCAATTTTGACGTGTATGTCGAAATCGGCGTATCCAGATCAATGACGCCGTTCTCCACGAGCTTCATCGTTGCTGCGGCTGTCAGCGTTTTTGATATGCTGCCGATAGGATAGAGCGTATCCCCATCCGCAAGCGTTAGATTCTTCAGATCCGCATATCCGATAGATTCGGCCCAGAGATTTTCGCCATTCCGAAAAACACTGACGGAAAGTGATGGATAAAAATTATCCGACCTGGTTTTTAGAAAGCGGGATTGCGACGTACCGATCGCCTCAGCGAAAACGCTGCTGTCTTTTGTAGAGACGCGATGCTCAGACGTATAAAGGTCAGGGATAGATTCGCGAATGGCGGCTAGAAATAAAACGCCGCCTACAATCAACGCAAGAAGAAGGGCGATGGTGTATTTCAGAATCCGGAACATTTACGAATACCTGCGTAGTCTTACAGGTTTGCGTAAAGCGATGCTGCTGTCTTGAACGATTTTGACCTGTCCGGTTTTAAGTTCGCCTTGATACTGTCTTAAAAAGCACTGCCACTTACCTTAGGTCAGCCTCAACCGTCTCCGCAGGCCTTGCGCGCGCTTCCTTGTCCATGCGCTTCATGGCCTTTTGCAATTTTTCAAAGGCGCGCACCTCAATCTGGCGCACGCGTTCGCGTGATACATTATAAACCTGGCTTAGTTCCTCCAGCGTTGCGGGGTTATCCTTAAGCCGGCGCTCTGTCAGAATGTGCTGCTCGCGCTCGTTGAGGGTTTCAAGCGCCCGTTCCAGAAGCCCCATGCGCATGTCGTACTCGTCTTCCTGCGCAAGTTTTGTTTCCGGGTTGACGGCGTTGTCGTCGACGAGCCAGTCCTGCCACTCGCCGCCGCCGTCAGCATCTTTGCTCATGGGCGCGTTGAGCGAGGCTTCGCCGCCGGACATGCGCCGGTTCATGGAAACGACGTCGTCATGGGTAACGCCGAGCTTGGTGGCGATATGTTCAACTTGATCCGGGTGCAGATCGCCTTCATCGACGGCGTCGATCTGACCTTTGATTTTGCGCAAGTTAAAAAACAGTTTTTTCTGCGCCGCCGTCGTGCCGATTTTCACCAGGCTCCATGAGCGCAGGATGTATTCCTGGATCGAAGCGCGGATCCACCACATGGCGTAGGTGGCGAGGCGGAAGCCTTTTTCCGGGTCGAAGCGTTTGACCGCCTGCATCAGGCCGACATTGCCTTCGGAAATGACCTCGCCGATCGGCAAGCCGTAGCCGCGATAGCCCATGGCGATCTTCGCAACGAGCCTCAGATGCGAGGTGATCAGCTTCTGCGCCGCGTCGGGGTCCTCATGCTCGGCAAACCGTTTCGCCAGCATATATTCCTCATCCTTTTCCAGCATCGGAAACTTGCGGATCTCGGCAAGGTAGCGTGAAAGGCTGCCTTCCGGCGTCAGCGCAGCTCCAGTGGTGGTCAATGCATTACTCATGGGCGTCACAGTCTCTTTCTCTCTCCCCGGCCTCATGAAGGCGCGGAAATGCGGACAATGTCGGGCGGTCCTTTTTGGAAATCCCCTTTAAAGACGTGCGCGCCTCTTCCGGGCGCTGCGAGAGGATATATAGGAAGCCCAAGCGCCGCACCCAAGTCCTTGCCAGGCCGGGAGCGGGTATCTCCTTAATGTAAAACAGCTTTTCGCTCAAATTATGGCGTCTGGCCAGTCAAAAGGGCGCGAGGTGCGGGTGATGGGTGCAGCAGGCGGTTGGAAAGCGCTGAGGTTCAAAGCCCGGTCAGCGCGGCGACCAGCGTTGAAAAATCCTCAGGCGGCGCGCTTTCGAATCGCATGGCATTTCCGGTCACGGGGTGCGTAAACCCCAGCATTTTTGCGTGCAGCGCCTGACGGCGAAAGTTTTTCAAAACTGCTAGCGCATGATCGGCTTCCGGCTCGCCGGGTTTCAAGCCGCCAAGCCCCGGTCCGCGCCCATAGGTCTGATCGCCGATGAGCGGATGGCCGATGGACGCCATGTGTACGCGGATCTGGTGCGTGCGGCCTGTCTCAAGTCTGCATTCGATCAGGGAAGCGAGGGCGTCGCCTTTGAGTTTGGCGCGCGTACGGCCATAGGACTCGATGACTTTATAATGGGTGACGGCATGCCTCGCCCCCACGCGGGGAACGGCTTCGCCGTCATCGTCGTAATCCCATCCGTCAACAACGGTCATTTTTTTTCGGTCGCTTGAGGCGCGCCCGAGCGGAGCGTCGATTGTGCCAAACCCGGGGCGGGGCGCGCCCACGGCGACAGCCTCGTAAACGCGATCTATGTCGTGTGCGGAGAATGCAGCCCCAAGCCCCTGATGAGCCGCGTCATTCTTGGCGACTACGAGAAGCCCTGACGTATCCTTGTCGATGCGATGGACGATGCCGGGCCGCGCAACGCCGCCAACGCCGGAAAGGCTGTTTCCGCAATGATGGATGAGGGCGTTGACAAGCGTGCCGGACCAGTTCCCCGCCGCAGGATGCACTACCAACCCGGCGGGTTTGTTGACGACGATCAGGTCTGCGTCCTCGAAGACGACGTCGAGCGGGATTGCTTCGGGCGCGGGTTCAGGGTCTTCGACAGGCGGCGGCGCCAGCATGAAGCTTTCGCCGTCGCGCAGTTTCCATGACGGGTCGGAAAAAACTGCGCCATCGCGCGAGAGCGCGCCGTCCTCGATCAGCGCCTTGAGGCGCGTCCGCGTCAGGGCCTCAATCCGCTCCGACAGCCATTTGTCGATGCGCGCGCCGGCGTCATCTGCGCCTACCGTAAAGGAATAGACGCCGCGCTCATCGGGCTTGAGGGATTGATCGTCTCCGGTCATAACCGGTGCGGTTTAGCCCCAAGGGGCCGGATGCGCCAGTGCGGCCAGTGAATTCGAGGAAGCTGTTTACATGTCTGGAACGGAAGGTCAGGAATCGACAGGCGCGGAAGGGCCGGCGAAATTCGGCTCTCTTGCCGGGGCGATTGGCGCAAAAAACCTGATCATCATCATCATCGCCATGCCGTTTGTGTTTCTGGTGGCGGTTCTTGGCATTATCGCCCTCTTCGGAAAACCGAATGAGGTTTCCGAAGCTGGCGCCGCTGGCGATGGGAGTGTTTCTAATGTTGAGCACACGCCGCTCGAAGCGACTTCAGTGAATGCTGACATGATCCGCTATCCTGTCGGCGCGGCGCCCGGCGCCATTTCCCTCGACGGCGACCGGCTGGCCGTGCGCATTGACGGGCCGGACGGTGTTGAGGTCGTCATTTACGATCTGACAAAAGGCGAGGTGATCGCGCGCATTGCCCTGAAAGCAGAAACGGGCGCTCCATCCCCCTAGATTGTTTCGGCGACGGCAGCCATGCGCCGCCGGAATTCTGCATCAGGCAGCGGGCCGGTCAGCGCACCCATATTTTCTCGCATATGATCAACGCGCCGCGTCGCCGGAATTGCAGCGGTTATCGCTGGGTGGGAGATGATGAATTTCAGGAGAAATTGCGCCCAGTTGCGTGCGCCGATCTCCGCCGCCATGTCCGGCAAGGGCTGTCGCATCGCAGCGTTGATGAGCTGGCTCTCGCGGAATGGCCTGTTGGCGAGAACGGCAATGCCTCGTTCCTGCGCGAGTGGAAGTAAACGGCTTTCCGCCTCACGATCAGCGAGATTGTATGTGATCTGTATAAAGTCGATCGGATGCGCGTTCATGATTGTTTCAATCTGATCGTAACGCAGGCCCGCATAGCTGGTGACGCCGACATATCGCAGACGCCCTTCGGCCTTCATGGCGAACAGGGTTTCAAGGTGATCTCGCCAGCTTACAAGATTATGAACCTGCAACAGGTCAAATGCTTCGACGCCCCAGCGGCGGCGGCTTTGTACAATTTGCTCAGGCCCGCTTTCGCGGTCCCGGATCCAGACCTTGTCGGCGGCGAACATCGCGTCAGGATAGGACAGGTTGCTCAACGCGTAGCCGAGCACATCCTGTGACGAGCCATACATGGGCGAGGAATCAATGATCGCGCCGCCCATTTCGAAAAAAGTTCGCGTCACATCAAGCCTGTCGCGCCGCAGACCTGCATTAACGCCAACATCGAATGTCAGCCACGTGCCCATGCCGATTGGCGGAACGGATTCTCCGGTTGACGGAATTATCTTGCGCAGGGGGTAGGCGTTCGCTGATGCAAGTTGGTGCGCCAGCGGCGCTAACGAAATTCCGGCGACAAGTGCGCGGCGATTGATCATTCCTCGCGTTCCGGCGGCGGCGTCAGCTCGTAAGGGAACGGATCTCGACTGACGTCAACGACTGTATATTCAAATCTCCAGGAGCCGTCTGTGGCTGCGCCCCAGGCGGGGAAGTTGATATTGCCATATCTGCGAACAGGTCCGTAGAGATATTCAAGCGGCTCGTCTCCATAGCTCGCGCCCCATCGCACCGGTTGTCCGGCGCCATCGATTTCGAACCAGCCCCAGTCTGCATTTTGCGGCCCGTTTATACGTACCGTTTGCGGTTCTTCAAATCGCAGGGTGATGCGTTCATCACCGCGCGCAAGATTATGCAGGATCGTATAAAAATCATAATTCCAGAAAGCGAGATTCTGCGCGTGTTCTTCAGGGGTGAAGCGCCGCGGGGCCCTTTCTGAAAACTCAAGCCATGACGCGTTTTGCGTCATATTGTAGGTCGTATCGGAACGACGCCCTTCGAAGGTGACGCGTTGATCAGGCTTGTCGAGCGCGCGCCAGGCATGTTCGTCAACCGCCTGGGCGGGCCGGGCGTTCCAGCCGCTATATTCAAGATGCAACGTTCGCGCTTCGGACCAGATTTCGGCGCCGCCAAGGCGTTCCAGCATTTTCCGGACAAGCTCTGCCGCTTCCTCGTCACCCTTCAGTTCCTGTGCAGTAGCGGTGTGCAAGGAAAAAAGAAACGCACACAGAGCATAAGAAATCAGGCGCATGAAAAGGCTCCTTAAAGTGGGAAGCCTGAACAAGGCGCATGACGGTATCAAGACCGCTTAACGTCCGATGCCAGCCGTTTATCGTGTATGAGTTTAGTCGGATGAGGCTCGTTTTAGCCGCATCTCCATGACCGGCGTGCAGGTATCTGCAATGCAACGCTCGCCACTTTCAATCCATTCGCCGTCTTCAGAAAGCCATGCGTGATAGCGCATTTCCGCATCGGGCCCTGCCGGATGCGACCAGCGATATTCATTCTCGCCAACCTGCGGTTCGGATCGCGACTGATAGCCGTCCTTCACGAAAGCGTCGAAGCGGTACGTTTTTGCAAACGCGTCATAGGACATAACGCCAAAGGCCTTGTGCCCCTCAATTTCATTTCCCTCATCATCAGCGCTCCAGCCACGCCCGTGAACAACAAGAACAAGCCCGTCGAGATGAAAATGCGTTCTTTCGGAAACCTGAAATGTCTCCTTTCCGGCGGATGTCGCGCGCCAGCCTTCGCCGCGCCATTCGCCTTCGAGCCAGGCGAGTTTTTCCATGGCGGCGCGCACTTCCGGCGCCGGCGGGGCCGGCGGTTGGGCCAGGAGGCTGGTTGCAGTAGTCGCCGTAATGGCGCCGGATAGAGCAAAAACCATGATTTTCTTTGATTCTTTCATTGAAGATCCCCTTTTCTTTCCCGTGACCCTTGAAGCTAAACAAAAGTACTTTATTTTGTAAAGTGAAATTTCGAAGGCAGCGATGAACAAGGCGCAGGTGACCATGGATAAAGGCGAAGAACTGGCGAGCGACCTCGCCTATGTGCGTTCTCTTGCAGAAGAAGGCGCGACAGCGCCGCTCGTGGGCGGTTTCTATTATGTCCTGTGGGGTGGGTTGATGGGGCTGGCGGCGCTTATCGTCTACGTCTTCGCCCTCGATCTTTTGCCGGTCGGCCGGCTGGGTTTTTTGCTTCCCTGGATGATCGCGGGCGCCGCCGGCTGGATTTTTTCATTTGCCTGGGGACGCGGCGCGGCCGTGAAGCCCGGCGCCATGACGCTAGGCAATAAGACCGCGCGATCGGTATGGTTCGCCGTCGGCGTTTTCATGACGCTGCTCTGGCTGACATTCATGATTGTTCACGACAACTATGCCGCACTCGGCGTGCCGCGTTATTTTCTGTTCAGCCTGATGTTTCCGATCGCTTTCGGTGTTTACGGCGTCGCGTTCTTTGCGACGGCGACCGCAGCGAAACTGGAATGGCTGCGGTGGTACGCTTATCTCGCCTGGGCGTTCTGCGTATTGTGCCTGTTTCTTCTCGACAGCGCCCATCAGTTTCTCGCCGGCGGCATCGGGTGTTTTGTAACGGCTGCGTTGCCCGGCGCGCTTCTCATGCAGCGCGAACCACGCAATATCGTCTGAACATGAGTGAAGATTCCGCCTTTGATTATCGCGATATTGACGATGTGATTCACGGACGGGTGCGCCTGTCCGTGATGGCGTATCTGTCAGGCGCGGATATGGCGGACTTCAATGAACTGAAAGCCAAGGTCGGCGGGACGGACGGGAATCTCTCCGTGCATTTGCGCAAGCTTGAAGAGGCGGGATACGTCGCGGTCAAGAAACAGTTTCGCGGTCGGCGTCCGCAAACCACCTGCCAGCTGACCAAAAAGGGACGCGAAGCCTGGATCGCCTATATCGCGCGCATGGAAGAGTTTTTGAAACCGAAGGCGGCGGAGTAAGGCCTATTTCTTTAGCGTTAACGTCAGAAGATTTAAGGCAGACGACTATTTGCGCGAAGACAAGAGCCTTGCAACAAGCCAGATCGGAATGACAATAGCGGCGCCGATTAGAAAATAAGTCCCGAGTGTCAGGATGATCTCGCTGATATTTTCACCAAGCGAGCCGACGATGTTTTTCACGTTGCGAAGAACCCCGCGCCAGAATTCGCGCGGGCCGATGCCCATGAATGAAAACACCGCGCCGACGACAATGCTCGCAATGGCAAGCTGTAAAATGGTTCGGCCCGTATTCCCGCGCGTCAGTCGTGTTTTGAGATCCTGATCGCTCATTGTTTGTCTCCGCTACCCGCCCCGGCATTTCTGACAGGGCGAATCTAGGCGCGAAACCCTGGTCAATCAATGTCAGGCGCTGTCAGGGGCGGATATTGAGCCGCCAGGTGATCGAAAACCGCCAGTCCTGATCGAAGCTCTCCGTTGGCTGGATAAAGGGGTGCGCCAGTTCAAGCTCCAGATAACCATTGTCCTTGTAGGCGGCGCGAAGGCCGGCACCGTAGGAGCCAAGGTTATAGGTTCGATCCGATCCGCCCGGGCGGGCGAATGTTTCGACATCTGCAAAGTCGGCGAAGGCGTAAAGTTCGCTTTTATCGAATGGGCCGGATGCAAGCGGCCGCCACGCCGGTTCTACAAGGAAAGCGTATCCCCTGTCCGCGCTAATGAGCCCGGCGGAAAACGCTCTTCCAAAAGTCGCGCCGCCGATGCTGAAGCGTTCGTTTGCAGGCAGGTTATCGTCTGTCCATTGTCCCGCGGCGTTGAGCGTCACACGAATATCGTCGGCGAGCTTTTGCGTCAGGGACGCATCAATGCGCGATTTGAAATATTCCGGCTCGCCGATGAGATCGGAAACTTCAGCATCGAGAGCAGAGAGCCCCTGTTTCAGCTTTGCAGTTAGCTTGAGGCTGCGCGATGTCCAGACATGCGAATAAACACTTGATAGTCCGATGGCGCGCGTCTGTTCCGTTGCGATCAGCGCGCCAAAAGCGGCGTTGTCGCTGTTGACAACATCAAGCCCCGCGCGAACGGAGAGATTCTGCCTGTAGGAGCGAATGACCGGATAGGAAACGCCCGCAGCGTATAGCTGGGCGTCGCCCTCAATAACGGTTCCGCTTGGCCTCGAGCGAAGTACCGCGGTGCCAAAGTCGGCCCGCGCGCCGTTCGAACCGACGGGCGTCGTGTGCTGAAGCCCTGCATAACGCGAATCCTTGAAGTTTGCAGCGGCCGCCAGTTTCAGCGATGTAAAGTCGCCGTCGCGCAACAGCCGATAGATTTTTCCCTCGGCGTTGAGCTGGCCGTCTTTGACAAATCGCGATGAACGATTGCTGAAACCGCCGGTGACCGTCGATTTTTGATAATCAAGCGCCAACAGGAGCTCGACGCCGCCGGGCTCGGCGCCATACGCAAAAGACGGCGATGTTTCGAGGCCCGGAATGTCGCGAATGAGCGAAAGTCGGCGCTCCAGCGTTTTGCGGGAGAGCGGCTTTTCTCTGGTGAGGCGTTCGGCATAGGCGATGACAGCCATGTGCTTTCGTTTTTCGGCTTCGCCAATTAGGGACACACCGCCGACATGGCCCTCGGCGACGAGGACGCGAACCGCGCCGTCTTCAAAATTTTGTTCGGGAATAACGATCGTGAAAAGCGCGACATTTGAGCGTTCATAGGCGGCGGTCATTGCTGCGGCGAGTTCTTCGAGCGCAGCACGTGACAGCGTCCGGGCGATAAAAGCGCGCGTCGCATCGGCCACGCTCTCCGGGACATCCGTTCCCTCGAATTTGATAGCGCGGATCAGTACAGTCGGCATATCGTCCGGTTTAATGCTGACTGCGACGTTGCCCCCCGATTGGAGCTCTTCCGGCGCTGTCTTCGGCATCGGGCTGCCGATTTCGCCTGGTCTCAGGCGATCTTCGATGGGCTCGGGCTGGCCGCCGGCGCCTGTCGCCGGTGTCAGTAGAAAAAAGAGCGTTCCGGCGAACATGCAAAGGAACAATACTGTCCGCATAAGGAACGCTCTTTTCAGGGAGAGTCGACACTGACTTAAAAAGGGGAGCGACCGGGCGCGGCGTAGGGCAGATGCACGCCCGGTCGCGAGGCGGCGTTAGCAGCCGCCGCCAAGCAGGCCGCCGACGACACTGCAACCGTCCTCCCCCCCATCGAGGACGCCTTCCGCAGTTTCGCCGAGCGATCCGCCAATCTCGCCGTCGAGCAAGGTTTCACCGCTGAGGCCGCCGTGGAGAATGTCGCCGCCTAAAAGGTCAACGCCGCCTTCCGTTTCGGCGCCGGTGCTGACGGAGATTACGCCTGTCGCACTGAGGCTATTCGTCACCGGATCAATGGCGCCAAGTGCGGGATCGAGAAGCCCCCCGGTTTCACCGGCAAGGCCGTCAATATCGAGATTGACGAGCGTGCCGTCGCTGCCGACTCCAACAGTCAAAAGGTCGCCTGTCGATCCGCTTGCGGACAACGCGCTTGCGCCGATCAGCGGATCCGCCTCCGTGCTGCCGAGCAGAAAGGCTTCGCCAATATTTGCCGTGATGAGCTCGCCTGGCGCAGCGGCAAGTCCGTCAATCAGATACATTTCGCCATTGCCGGTTTGCACAAGTGCATGACCGGTGGCGTCAACGACGCCGACTACCGTTCCGGCAAGCGGGGTTGAACCCGGCAGTTTGCGGTCGACGGCTTTGGCGACTTTGGATCCCTTGCGAGTGACGACATTCACCAGCGTGCCGGTTTTGGTTTCGACGCCTGCGATGATGGGAAGCGTATTTTCAGGATCGCCCGTGTTGGCGAGAAGCCCTGTGCCGCCGAGACCGTTCGGCCCGATCAGGCCGCCGGTGGTGATCATGCCGCCGCCGCCGAGATTGAAATTGCCGTCATCGCCTTGCGGCCCCTGAGGCCCCGGTTCGCCTTGGGGGCCTTGCTCGCCCTGAGGGCCCTGAGGTCCCTGTTCGCCTTGCGGACCCTGCGCGCCATCATCGCCCTTTGCGCCTTGCGGTCCGACTGCGGCGACGCGATGCGTGCCATGAGATGAGCAAGCGGACAATGCAAATGCAGAGCAAACTGCGAGCACCAATGCAATCTTCAGTCGTTTATCCGTATACATGACAAGTCTCCAGTTAGATCGAAATTTGCGGAGACCCGCAAACCTGATGCCAAAGTGATGAAATCTGAGACTAAAGGCTTTGCGTTAAATTCAGTTCAAACAGTACACGGAAATTTTTGATGATATTTCAGACTGAGGAACTCATTTCGTCAAAAAGCAAAATTTTTGAATGTTGCAATCGTTTCATTATGCGCAAGATTGCATAGCTGCGGAGTGTCTCCTGAAAAAAAAGGCAGGGTGCGCGGTGGCCGCGCGCCCTGCCTTTGATAAGTTTGTTGAGGTTGCTTTCAGATTGGCTGAGCTTCTAGTCCTTTCGGGAAATCGAAGTCATGATGCGGAATACTCCGCATCCAGATCCCGATAGATCGCCTCAACGATGGCCAAAACTGGTTGATCAGAGTAATTTTCGCAGAGTTCGACAATATAAGACGATAACGCCTCGCCATCGATGACCGCGATATTTTTCTGTTCAAGCTTTCCGACTTCGGTGTTTTTCCCCGTCATGTAGCCTAAAGCCCAGTTTTCCAGCTCTTTAAGTAACACCACACGCTCCGAAGAGCCTGCGGCCTTCCACTGTTCGGTTAAACTTTCGCATGTTTTTCCGCCAAGACCCGACATTGTGCCGGCCCATGATGGAGCTGCCAAAAATACGCAAGCAGCCACGCCGCACGCTCTCGCAATCGTGCGCATAGTCCCCTCCTTAATGGTCTGCACGAGGAGATTAACTTATGGCCTGATTGAGTACAATGATCTTTAGGCGGCCTTTTCCATATACAAGGAACGACATGGGAAGGGGATTGACACGCCTTCGCTGTCAAAGCGTTCTTTCACTGCTTTGGTCAGCGCCCATTTTACGGGGAAATAGTCGGCGCGCTCGACCCAGACGCGGCAGATAATGTTGACGGAAGAATCGCCAAGACTGTCGACAACGATAACCGGCTCCGGGTCGGATTTCGCGCGCGATTCATTTTCGACCTCCAATTTGATCAGGGCCATCGCCTTGTCGAGGTCGTCGCCATAGGAGACGCCGAAAACGAAATCGACGCGGCGTGTCGGATATCCTGCATAGTTGGTGATGACGTCGTCGAAGATTTTGCCGTTGGGCACGATGATCTTCTTGTTGTCGACCGTCGCCATTTCCGTCGTGAAAAGGCCGATATGTTTGACCGTGCCGGAAACACCCGCCGCTTCTACAAAATCGCCGACGTCAAAGGGCCGAAAGCCGAGCATCATGACGCCGGACGCCACATGACCGAGTGTGCCCTGCAGTGCGAGACCGATAGCAAGACCGGCGGCGCCGATGATGGCCGCAAAGCTGGTGGTCGGTACGCCGAAGATGCCGAGCGTGGTGATGATGACGAGGGCGATCAGACCGTAATGAACAAGACTCGATAAAAATCCGCCAAGCGTATCGTCAATTCGGCCGGTTCGGGAAAACCCGGAAGCGACAATTTTCTTGACTCGACCGGCGACCCACAAACCAACGACAAGCACCACAAGCGCGCCAATAACGCTCGGCAGGAACGCTACGGCTTTTTCAGCCAACCCTTGAAAGAATGTGAAGGCGAAGTCGATGTTTCCTGAAGCCTGTTCGCCGCTTGCTGCTGTTTGCGCCGTATCCTGCATCTAAACCTCTCACGTGCTTATCTTAGTTCAACGATAAAATGGCCGAATTGTTCCACACCTGTTAGTTGAACAAAGCGCGCAAAAATACAACCTATCTGATGAAAATCGCGCTGAATCCCGCATTTGGTGCGTAGTTATCCACCACTTCACCGGCGGCCTTATGCTGTGCGTGAAATTTTGTTGTGTAGTGGAGACAGCTTCCAATGGAGCAATCACCTCGTCTATCTCTTTCTTATGTCGCGCCGAGCCAGGCGCAGAAACACGTCACGGTCAATGAGTCATTTCGTCGGCTTGATACGCTCACGCAATTATCCGTCCTGTCACGAACGATAGCGGCCGAACCTGGAGCGCCCACTGAGGGTGATGCATATATATTGCCGTCCGGCTCGAGCGGTGCTGCGTGGGACAATTATTCAGTAAACAACATCGCCGTTTTTCAGGACGGAGCGTGGGCCGAGATCGCCGCGTTTGAAGGATTGCGTGCCTGGGTGTCTGATGATGAGGAGTTCATTGTCTTTGATGGCGCATCATGGAACGAAATTATCGGCGCAGCGTCGGGCGTCGCGCAATTCGGCGTAAATGCGACGGCTGATTCTGCAAATCGCCTGTCGGTAAAATCAGACGCCATTCTTTTCAGTCATGATGATGTGACGCCCGGTTCCGGCGATGCGCAGGTGAAGATCAACAAGGCTGCAGCTGGGGATACAGCCTCGCATTTGTTTCAGACGAATTTTTCCGGCAGGGCGGAGTTCGGCCTGACGGGCGATGATGATTTTCATATCAAGATCAGCGCGGACGGCTCAAGCTGGATCGAAGGCGTGATCATCGACAAGGATGACGGCTATGTCAGCTTCGCTGGGCATGTGGGGTTCGGCGGTTCGGCTCCTTCGTCGGCGTATTCCGCAAACTTTTCGTCCGCCGGAGCTGCGATTTCCGGCGCTTCGGTGTTGCGGTCATCAAGCGGCGCCCTGCGCCTCGGAGACAGCGCCGGATGGTCAAGCGTCGACTTGCGTCCTGGCGGCGCGAAAAATGTCGTGGTCTCCAGCGGTGGCGGCGTCACGGTGGGCAATCCGACGGGGGGAGATAAAGGAGCCGGTTCCGTCAATGCGCAGGCGGTTTACGACGATAATGCGCTTTTGACATGTTATGTTTTCGATCAGGCGCTTGACGGCGCTATATCAACGGAAAAATGGGACAGAAAAGTCCCGGACAGAAAGATTTTCGACCGCGATCCTGAAACCGGCGTGGTCCGGCAAGGCGCAACGCTCGAGCGGATTCACGAACCGTTGCGTAAATTCACCGCCCGCATTGGCGGGGACCACGATCCCCTTACGCTAGACGGTTATGCACGGCACTGGCGCGAAAAACGCCATCTTACGTCGCTACCGAATGAGGCGGCGTTCGATCCGGAAGAAGGGATGCCCGCGGGCGCGTGGATACAAAGGCTCGTCGAGACCGTCGAAATACAGGCAGTGCTGATCGAAGCCCTTAACCAGCGGATAAAAACGATTGAGGCGGGCGGCGATGTCAGGCCGGCTTAAAAGTCAGCGCAACGCCGTTGTTGCAATATCGAAGGCCCGTCGGATCCGGACCATCCTTGAAAACGTGGCCCTGATGGCCGCCGCAGCGGGCGCAATGATATTCGGTTCGCGGAAGAACCAGTTTGAAATCGGTCTTCGTGCCAAGCGCGCCGGGAATGTAATCCCAGAAGGACGGCCATCCCGTGCCGCTTTCGAATTTTGTCTCGGACTTGAAAAGATCAAAGCCGCATCCGGCGCAGGCGTAAATTCCTTCGCGCTTCTCGTTGTTGAGCGGGCTCGTGCCGCTGCGCTCCGTCGCTTCGCGGCGAAGGACGGCGTATGCTTCAGGCGAGAGGCGGTCTTTCCATTCGGCATTGGAAAGCTGCCATTTTTCGTAATCGGGGATGCTCGATGGATCGGGATCTTTCGCCATGACTTGTTCCTTTGTCTGCACGCCGCAACCGGCCGCCGCGCTGAGAACGCCAAGGGTCAGATGGCGCCGGGTCAATCTGGTCATAACGCAATTCTCTCGTGGCTTCGACTAACGCTTTGCTCGTCATGTAACGCGAGACACGGTCAGAAGGAACGCGCAACGAGTTCACAAACCGGCGCCAGCAAGAGCAAAAGCCCCGCATTGCGGTTCGATTTGAAAAGGGTCAAGCAATTGTGACCGTCATGAATGTCGAGTTTTCGCCATTGCCAAACGAAATGCGCCGCCGCAGGGATAAGTCCGATGAAATAGGCGGGGCCGGCGTCGATGAGCGCGCCGGCAAGCGCAAAGAAGAGGAGCGTCATCAAAAGAAAACCGCCAAGCCAGGGTTTCGTGTGTTCGCCAAGCTTCAGCGCAGCGGATTTGACGCCGATCAGGATGTCATCGTCCTTGTCCATATGGGCGTAGATCGTGTCGTAGGAAAGCGTCCAGAAAATACCTGCGGCGTAAATGGCGAAAGCTTCGGCGCGCAGCGTTCCGGCGGCGGAGGCGAACCCGACAAGCGCGCCCCAGTTGAAAGTGAGCCCAAGCCACGCCTGCGGCCAGTAGGTGATGCGCTTCATGAACGGATAGGCGGCGACCAGCATGAGCGCGGCGAGGCCAGTGAAAATTGCGAAACGGTTGAATTGCAGGAGCACCGCAAGCCCGATGAGACAGAGACCAATGAGCAGCGCCCATGCCTGTTTCACCGTTACGGCGCCGGCGGGGATCGGGCGAAGCGCCGTGCGTTCGACTTTTGCGTCAATGTCTTGATCAACAATGTCGTTATAGGTGCAGCCGGCGGCGCGCATCACATAGGCGCCGATGGCGAACAGTGCGCCATGCCACAAGGATATGAGGCCGCCGGCGCCGTCTGCATTTGCGAGCGCCAACCCCCACCAGCATGGAATGAGCAGCAGCCATACGCCGATAGGCCGGTCGGCGCGCATCAGCCTGAGATAAGGCTTTACGGCCTCGGGCGCGCGGTCGACCCAGCTATTCGGAATGGCGTCAGGCGTTGCCTGGCTTTGGGCGGCGGACGGGTTGGTCATAACCATTTATTCTTGACCTATTCATGGCTGACAGGTCAAACGGCGAAATGACGCAAAATCTACTATTCATATGTACTCAAAACAAATTTCGCAGCCCTACTGCCGAAAACGTATTTTCTGCATTCGAGGGGCTAGAATGCGATTCCGCGGGCTTAGCTGTAGATGCAGCAGTTTCTTTGTCTCCAGAACAAATCGAGTGGGCAGATATAATCTTTGTAATGGAGAAAACGCATCGAAATAAGCTCACCAAGAAGTTTCGAAAATATCTAAACGGGAAAAGGGTTATTGTTTTAGGTATACCGGACGAGTTTGAATATATGGACGATGACCTCGTCAAACTTTTACATGCAAAAGTGCCCCAGTTTCTGAGATGATTCCACGCCTTTACATTGATGCGCCGCTGGAAACCGGCGCTGCAGCGCCGTTGAGCGAAGCCCAAGCGCATTACCTGAAAAACGTGCTGCGCCGTTCGGCGGGCGACGAGGCGCGGCTGTTCAACGGACATGACGGCGAGTTTGCTGCGGCAATCGCCGAGCTGAAAAAGAAAGGCGGCGTTGTCGCCGTAAAAGGCAAAACCCGCGAGCAGGAAATAGAACCTGAGCTCGCCCTCTATTTTGCGCCCGTAAAACGCGGGCCTCTTGAAACGATCATTCAGAAGGCGACGGAAATCGGCGTGGCGCGCCTTTGTCCTGTGATCACCGAACGCACCGTTGCGCCGAAAATGAATGTCGAAAGGCTGCAGGCGATCGCCATTGAGGCCGCCGAACAATCGGGCAGGCTGACGGTTCCATCCGTGGACGATCCGATGAAATTGGCGCGCCTATTGGATGCGTGGCCGGAAGGCAGGCGGCTTTTGTTCTGCGACGAGGCGGGCGATGACGAACGCGAAGAATGGGGCGGCCGTGAAGGCCGCGCGACGCCGGTGTTAGAAGCGCTAAAGGATATGGATAGCAAAGCTGGGGGGTGGGCTGTGCTGACCGGGCCAGAAGGCGGCTTCACGCCGGAAGAAAGAATGGTGCTGCGCTCGAAAACTTTCGTCACGCCCGCAACGCTTGGCCCCCGCATTTTGCGCGCCGATACGGCGGCGATTGCGGCGCTGACCCTGTGGCAGGCGGCGTTGGGAGACTGGCGCAATTCGTGATGTCGCGAAGCCGTGATGTGATCGAGGCTTGGCCTTTCGCGAGCGTCGCGATAGAGCCAACACGACGGGCGTAAGCGCGACGGGCTGGGAGAAGAAAAATTGACGACCGCCAAACCATCAACGGGCGATGCGCCGCGCATTGAATCGAAAGACCAGCTTATTGCGCATTTGGCGTCTGGTTCCAAACCGAAAAATCAATGGAAGATCGGCACAGAGCACGAAAAATTCGTGTTCTGTAGAACGAATCTCAAACCGATTCCTTATGAGGGCGCGGCGGGGATTCGCACGATCCTTGAAAAGCTGAGCGCGGAAACGGGCTGGGAAATTATCGCTGAGGAAGGCTTGCCCATCGGCCTCAAGGGCGAGGGCGCGAGCGTGTCGCTCGAACCCGGCGGACAGTTCGAGCTTTCCGGCGCGCCGCTCGACAATGTGCATCAGACCTGCGACGAGGTGCACCGGCATCTCGATGCGGTGAAGAAAGTTTGCGACCCGCTCGGCGTCGCTTTTCTTGGTATGGGCTTTGCGCCCACATGGACGCGCGATGAGGCGCCGAAAATGCCGAAGGCGCGCTATGACATCATGCGCCGTTATATGCCGAAAAAAGGCTCGCTCGGTCTCGACATGATGCACCGGACCTGCACGGTGCAGGTCAATCTCGATTTCTCATCCGAAGCCGACATGGCGGCGAAGTTCAAAACGTCGCTGGCGCTGCAACCGATTGCAACCGCGCTGTTCGCCAATTCCGGATTGGTTGAGGGCAAAGATTCCGGCTACGCATCATGGCGCGCGCATATCTGGACCGACACGGACCCGGACCGCACAGGCCTTTTGAATTTCGTGTTCGAAGACGGTTTCGGTTTCGAGCGTTATGTGGACTACATACTCGATGTCCCGATGTATTTCGTGCGCCGCGATGGAAAATACATCGATGCGGCGGGGCAGTCGTTCCGCGATTTTCTGAAGGGGGAACTTCCCGCCGCGCCGGGCGAGATTCCGACCATGGACGACTGGGATGATCATCTGTCTACGGCGTTTCCCGAAGTGCGGCTGAAAACATTTCTCGAGATGCGCGGCGCTGACGGCGGCCCCTGGGCTCGCATATGTGCGCTGCCCGCATTTTGGGTAGGATTGTTGTATGATGATGACGCGCTCGCCGCCGCGTGGGACGTGGCGAAGGACTGGACGACGGAAATGCGCGAGCAGTTGCGCGATGACGCCGCAAGATTCGGGTTGAAAGCGGAAGTTGGCGGGCGTTCGGTGCGGGAAGTGGCGCTGGAGGTGTTGGAAATATCAAGAGAGGGTCTTCGGCGCCGCAATCGCATGGGCAACCTCAAGGAAGATGAAACCACCTATCTCGATCCGCTGGTAAAGATCGCAAAAAGCGGCGTCACCATGGGCGAATATACGGTGCGGATGTTCGACGAAGAACTGAACCGCGACGTCAAGCGCCTGTTTGAAGAGTGTAAATATTAAAAGCGCTCACGCATTTGCGACTTTCATATCTTGCTCAGGTCGCCACATGGGGCGCGAAGCAACGAACAGGAAGCATTGATGATATCGAATGCTGAATATACGCCGCCGAAAGTCTGGGTCTGGGACAAGGAAAGCGGCGGCAACTGGGCGAGCATCAACCGGCCCATCGCCGGCGCCACACATGAAAAAGAATTGCCCGCCGGCAAGCACCCCTTGCAGCTTTATTCGCTCGCGACGCCGAACGGCGTAAAGGTGACGGTGCTGCTTGAGGAGCTTCTGGAAAAAGGCGAGGCGGGTGCGGAATACGACGCCTATCCGATTAGGATTTCCGATGGTGATCAGTTCGGCAGCGGGTTTGTTGAGATCAATCCGAATTCGAAAATCCCGGCGCTGGTGGACAGATCCGGCGACAACCCGGTGCGGATTTTCGAATCCGGCGCCATTCTTTTGTATCTTGCGGAAAAGTTCGACGCGTTTTTGCCGTCCGATCCGGCGTTGCGGGCCGAGATGCTGTCATGGCTGTTCTGGCAGATGGGCTCCGCGCCTTATCTCGGCGGCGGGTTCGGACATTTTTACGCCTATGCGCCGGAAAAATTCGAATATCCGATCAATCGTTTTGCCATGGAAGTAAAACGCCAGCTCGACGTGCTCGATAAGAACCTGATGGATCGCCGCTTTATGACCGGCGATGATTACACCATCGCCGATATTGCAATCTTCCCGTGGTATGGCGGGCTTGCGCGCGGCGTGCTTTACGATGCGGAGGAGTTTCTTCAAGTTCGCGAATACAAAAACGTCGTTCGCTGGGCGGAGGAAATCGCCGAGCGCCCTGCCGTGAAACGCGGGCGCATGGTCAACCGCACATTCGGCGATCCTGAAACGCAACTGCATGAGCGTCATGACGCAAGCGACTTTGAAACAAAAACGCAAGACAAGATCGCCGCAGAGTGACGGAGAGGGCCTGCTGCGTCTTGATGTTTTCGGCGATACGTCCGGCGCTTGCGCGGCGCTCGCAAGAAAAGACGCCGTGCTGGCGCGCGCGCTTGACGCTATTGGCGAGCCATACATTCGCCGCCGGCCCGGCGGGTTCGAGGCGCTCTTCCGCATCATCGTCGAGCAGCAGGTCTCGGTTCAGAGCGCGCAGGCGATCTGGGGGCGTTGTCTCGAAGGTATGAGGTCCATGACGCCGGCGGCGGCGCTTCGCCAGGGTGAAGACGGCTTGCGCGGCTTCGGTTTGTCGGGACCGAAAATCCGCTATGTGCTGGCGCTTGCAAATGACGTCAAAAGCAACCGGCTTGACTTTGATGCGCTCGCGGAAATGAGCGATGAAAACGCCGCGCTGACGCTGCAGAATATCACTGGAATAGGCCCGTGGACATCGGCGATCTATCTCCTCTTTTGCGAGGGCCGCGTTGATATCTGGCCGCCCGGCGATGTGGCGCTCCTCGGCGCTTATTGCGCCGGGCGCAAGCGCGGGCCCTATCCCGCGATGAAACAGTTTGACGAAAAAGCGCAAAAATGGGCCCCTTACCGGGGCGTCGCCGCGCATATTCTGTGGACTTACTATGCGCATCTGCGCGGCCGCGAGCCGATTTGACCGCGCGTTTTAACCCTGTTGCGAAAATATCGCCTATTTGTTCAAAATTCTGTCATGCAGAATCAGCTATAGGATTTACCCACAGGGTTTGGTTATAATTCCGGTCCAGCAGGGAGTACCCGCTTTCAGGTTATTGCGTAGGCATTTTGGGTTGACTGATCTTTATGTGCGGAGGCGGCGCTCATGACCGTCGCGCTGCGCACCCCTGATGCCTGTCCCGCACTTGTGCTGAATGCGGACTTTCGCCCTTTAAGTTATTTTCCGTTATCGTTGTGGTCGTGGCAGGACGCGCTGAAGGCCGTCTTTCTGGATCGCGTCGATGTCGTCGCGCAATATGACACGAAAGTGCACAGTCCGACTTTCGAAATGCGCCTGCCGTCAGTGGTGTCCTTGCGCAGTTACGTCAATCATGCGCGCACCCCGGCGTTCACGCGGTTCAATGTTTTCCTGCGCGACAGTTTCACCTGTCAGTATTGCGGCGGTGCGGCGCGGGATGCGCTGACGTTCGACCATGTCGTTCCGCGTTCGCAGGGAGGGCGCACGACCTGGGAAAACATTGTCGCCGCCTGCAGCGGTTGCAACATCAAAAAGGGCGGGCGCACGCCGCGCGAAGCAAAGATGTTTCCCGCGCGCGAGCCGGAGCGACCGACCATGTTTGAGTTGAACGAACGCGGCCGGGCCTTTCCGCCTCATTACCTGCATGAAAGCTGGCAGGATTTTCTGTACTGGGATTCCGAGCTGGAACCTTAATCCCTCGTCACTTGTTCGCGATATGGCCGGTTTGTGCTGCGGCGCGCCGTGGCTTATAATCCGCTTTGTCGTTTTCGGGATTTCAAGGGGTTCTCCAGATGTCGGAAAAATATCGCGTACTTAATCACACGGTTACGATGTCTCGCCGCGAATTCGCCAAGGCGGCGGCGGCAGGCAGTATCGTCGTTCTTGCGCCTGGCTGCGAAACGGTTTCACAGGCGTTTACGCCGTCGCGGGACCAGATGGCGCAACTTGCCGGCTCTGCATGGACGGATCTCAAGTCGAAACAGCCCACGACCAACGACACGCGATACACCTCGCGCGTTCAACGCGTGATGCCGAAAATTATAACCGCTGCGGGTGAAAGTCCGGCCGGATGGGAAGTGGAGGTGTTCGCGTCGAAAGATCTCAACGCATTTGCACTGCCCGGCGGCAAGATCGGTTTTTACACCGGCATTCTCGACATCATGGAAAACGATGCGCAGATCGCGACAGTGATGGGCCACGAAGTCGCTCATGTGAAATTCAACCACGCCGGCCAGCGATACGGCCGTACGGCGGCGGCACAGGCAGGTCTTGGCGTTGCGCAGGTGGCGCTCGGCGACGGTCAGGGATCGCAGGTTGCGTTGCAGGCGCTGGGGCTCGGCGCGCAATATGGCGTCATCCTGCCGTTTTCGCGCCAGCATGAACTCGAAGCCGACCAGTATGGTCTGCGCTTCATGCATCGCGCCGGTTACGACGTCGATCAGGCGGTGCGTTTCTGGGAGCGGATGTCGGCGCAGAAATCTGGCGAGCCGCCGGAAATTCTGGCGACCCACCCGAATGATGCGACCCGCATCGCCCGGCTGAAACAGGAAATCGCGGTCCTCAAGGGCGGGGCTTAACGCCAGCCTTCCAAGACTCACAACCCACAACCTTCACATGCGGATCAGAGCAGGCTAATAACGCAGTATAGTATTACGAATCGGAGTAATGACGATGCGGCTTGTCGTAGGCTTTTTGACATCTATTTTTGTCAGCCTTTCGGGCGTTTTGGCGCAACCTGATCTGGGGCTGGAGTACGGCTCATACGCCGTCGGATTCCGATCCTATCACTTTGTTGACGACAGCCGCGATGTTTGTCCGGATGAAGTTGAAGCGTGTGAAGTTTCGGGACGTCCATTGCGTGTTTTTCTATGGTATCCGGCAGTCGAAGATACTGGTGCGCCAATGAAGCTGGGCGACCTTGCTGAGATTGGCGGCAGTCCGACTGAGTATGTCGAGTTTAACGACTTTCAGAACAACAGAATTATCCGCGCATTTTCGGGTCAATTTTTCTTTGAGCAAGTAGAGGAGGAAAAAACGAAAAAGGCCGAAGCGTTGCGCGCAACCAAGATGAAATCGTCTAAGGCAGGCGAGGATGCGGAAGGAAAGTTCCCGCTTTTAATTCACGCTGTCGGCAGCGGCTCTCATCAAATGGAATTCACCTTTTTGTGGGAATACCTGGCGAGCCATGGATATATTGTCGCCGTACCGGGGCAATTTGGCGAAGATATCACATCAACGGGAGTGCGGTTTGATAATGGCAGCGTTCAAGGTGTTGCTGAAGACTTGCTTTTTGTTGAATCGCAACTTCTGGAAAAGGGCATTGCAATTGATAAAAACAAGATAGGTTATATGGGGCACAGCTGGGGAAGCGTTCCGGCAGTTTCAGCGAGTCTCCAGCACAAGCAGCACCCTCCGGTCGTCATGCTTGACGGGTCAGTCAACAATCAGAGAGGCGCCGCTTTTATAAAAGAGTCGCCCATATTTGACGGCGACGGTCGCGATCTGAACATGCTGAATCTTATGACAACGAGACGGGATGATTTGGATTCGTCAGGCTTGGAGCGGTTTGACCAGGCGTCGATACGCTCATGGCGGGTTCATGATGGATCTCATTTTGATTTTCAAAACTGGGGGATCTTAATGAACATTTTTGGAGATACAGGCTCTCCAGCCCTTGGAAAGCGTTCGGTTGAACGCGGCGCCGCCATTGGACTGTCGGCGATCAGACTGACGAAGGATTTCTTTGATCTAACGCTGCGAGGCGACGAGAAGGCCTTGGAAAATATTGAGCGTGGCTATGATCTGAAGTCAGGCGACACCGTTTACGTTGAGCAGCTTCCGGCTAATTGAGCCGGGATTTCAAGGTTTTAAAAGCAGGAAATTGCGACTTGAAATGCGCTTTATCCGCGCGTAGGTTCCGCGCCTTCTCGAGACGGATGCCGCCTTAGCTCAGTTGGTTAGAGCGCTAGATTGTGGATCTAGAGGTCGGTGGTTCGAGACCACCAGGCGGTACCATTTCAACCATCGAGCTTTATTGAGGACAATATGCGCCCGCATCGACCCAGGCGGCGGTGAGCGCGCCGAAGGTTTCCTGATCGCCGGGGGCCGGGGTTCGTCCTTCGCCCGGATGCCACGCCCAGTTGACCAGATGATCGCGGCTGTTGTGCTCGATCAGGTCTTCAAGCGAGCGCCCGCCGTTCAGTTCCCCATTCTTAATCTGTGAGCAAATTTCTTCGACGCTCGATCCCTGCCAGCCCATGGATTCCGGCGGCAGATGCCAGGGTGATGCGCCGGGGATTGAACCTTCCATGCTGGCGAACTCGACATTCTCCTGACCGTGACAGGTCGAACATTCCATGCCGGCAGCGCCGAGGCCCGCAGGTCCGCGAATGACCGGCGGCTCGTGCGCGGTCATAGCGTCGCCCTGCGTTGGTCCGCCCGATTTCGGATGGCAATTGGCGCAACGCGGGTGAGAGATGACCTTGTTCATTTCGCCAAAGATCGCCGCGGCGCGCTCGCTCGCGTCCGTTATTCCTGCGAAAGCGGCGGGGGTTTTCAGCCCGTTCACTTCCATCGCATTAGAAGCGGCCGATGACTCGCCGTCTTCTTTTTTGCCGCACGCGGCAAGGGCGATTGCTGCCGATGTAACAACCAGAAGCGGGAGAAGTCTGTTCTTGCGCATCGTTCTTCTCCTTTACGCCTGGAGGTCTTTGATCATGGGAAGGTTTCGCGGCGTCCGGCCGGTCAGCCTTCGAACCGCGTTCGCAACGGCGGGCCCGATGGGCGGCACGCCCGGTTCGCCGACGCCGGTGGGCTGCGCGCTTGATGGAATGATCTCGACTTCCACATTCGGCATCTCGCTGATCCGAAGCGAGCGATAATCGTGGAAATTCGATTGCGTCACAGCGCCGCCTTCGTCGAGCGTCAGTTCGTTGAACAGCACCGCGCCGAGCCCGTAGCCGATTCCGCCTTCCATTTGCGCCTTGACGATTTCCGGATTGACCGCGACGCCGCAATCGACAGCGCACCAGACATTGTGCACGCGCGGCGTTCCGTTCTCAATCGAGACTTCTGCGACTTGCGCCACGTAGGAGCGGAAGGATTCGACCGCTGCGACGCCGAATGCGCGGCCGTCCGGCGCAGCGCGGCCCCACCCGGCCATATCGGCGGCTTTTTGCAAGACAGCCGCGAGGCGCGCATGTTCTTCGCCCATGAGCGCAAGGCGGCCGGCGACCGGATCCTTCCCTGCTTTTTCGAGAAGCTCGTCAATAAATGTCTCGACGGCGTAACCGGTGTGGGTGTGTCCGACCGAGCGCCACCACAAGGTCGTCACCGGATTGTTGACGATGTGTGCTGAGCTTTTGAAGTTCGGCACGCTGTAGGGAATGGGCGCCGCGCCTTCGACCATGGTCGCGTCAAGGCCGTTCTGGATCATGCCTTCAAACGGCGAGCCAGCGAGGAACGACTGCGCGGCGATGGTTTGCTCCCATACGGAGATATTGCCGTCCGCATCGAGCCCGCCGCGCAGGCGATGCACCGTCAGCGGACGATAATAACCGCCCTGAATATCGTCCTCGCGCGTCCACATCAGTTTCACCGGCGTCTGGCCGCCGGCGGCCATGAACGCGGAAGCGAGTTCGACCGCGAAATGCGACGTCGGTTGCGCGCGCCGGCCGAAACTGCCGCCGGCGAGCATGGTGTTGAGCTTCACTTTGTCCGGCGTCAGGCCGCAGGTTTGCGCGATGGCCATATGGTCGCCGGTCTGAATCTGGCTGCCCATCCAGACTTCGACCCCGCCGTGTTCGTCGCGTTCGATGACGCCGTCGAGCGGCTCCATGGGCGCATGAACGAGATAGGGAAACACATATTCCGCTTCGAGCGTGGTGGCTGCGGAAGCGAGCGCTCCAGCGGCGTCGCCTGTGTCTCCGGCGATGGCCCCGGCGTTTTTGACGGCGTCGATGCGCTCCTGTGCAATCGCATCGGACGAGCGTTTCTCCGCAGCGCTGTCATCCCATGTGATATCGAGCGCCTTGCGGCCCTTGAGCGCCGCGTAAGTGTTTGTTGCATAAACAGCGACGGCGTCGCCTACCTGTTTGACGTCTTCAACACCGGCAATCTGAAGTGCGTTCGATGCATCGAATGACGCAGGCTTCGCGCCGAACTTTCGCGGATGCGCCGAAACAACCGTGAGCATGCCGTCGCGATAGACGTCCAGACTGAAGATCGCTTCGCCGGTCGACTTCGCGCCAGTGTCGAGCTTCGGCACGTTCTTGCCGATATAGGTAAATTGATCCGGTGTTTTGAGCGTCGGATTTTCGGGCGCGGTCTGTGAAGCGGCGGCCTCGGCAAGCTCGCCGAAAGTTGCCGAACGATTGCTGCCTGAATGGGAAACAATGCCTTTTGAAACGCTGATGGAGTCGGCAGGGATGCCCCAGCGTTCGGCCGCTGCGGCGACGAGCATTGCTTTTGCCGCCGCGCCCGCCTTGCGCATCAGATCGTAGGAAACAAAGATCGCGGTGGACCCGCCTGTCCCCTGCATCGGGCCGAAGGCGGCGTTGGCGTAAAGCTCGGCGTTTGACGGCGCGTGTTCGGCGCGGATTTGCGACCAGGCGGCGTCCATTTCATCAGCGACCAGCGTTGCAAGACCAGTCCACGGTCCTTGCCCGAATTCGATATGTTTGATCAGCACTGTGACGGTATTGTCCGGGCTGACGCGAACGAATGCGTTCGGCTCGAACAAGGCCTCGCCGCCATCCGCGCCGAGAACTTTTTCTGCGCCCGATTGCGCGCGGGATTTGATGGGAAGCGCGACGGAAATGAGAAGGCCGCCGGCGCCGGCGAGAAAAGCGCGGCGTGACGGTGCGGGTGTATCGTATGGCGCCATGATTAACCTCCCAGGCTTTCGCCGGCGGCCTTGATCGCCTTGCGGATCCGCACGTAAGTGGCGCAGCGGCAGATGTTTCCCGCCAGCGCGTTGTCGATGTCTTCGTCGGTCGGGTTCGGATTGCGCGTCAACAGCGCTGCAGCGGCCATGACCTGTCCCGACTGACAGTAACCACATTGCGGCGTATCGAACTCGGCCCATGCGGCGCGCACGGCATCGGCTTCAGGTCCTTCAAGCCCCTCGACTGTCGTTATCGACTGGCCTTCGATGGAGCCGACGGGCGTGACGCAGGATCGCCGCGGCAATCCGTTCAAATGCACCGTGCAGGCGCCGCATTGCGCGATGCCGCACCCGAATTTCGTCCCCGTCAAACGCAGATCGTCGCGCAACACCCACAACAGCGGGGTTTCCGGATCCACATCCACTTTTCGTTCTTCGCCATTTACGCTGAATGTAACAGACATAGCACTATCTCCCGACGGCCACCCCGGAACCTGAATGCACCTTCGTGCACGCCTTTGTCCAGACGAGCGCCTGCGTTTCGGCATGAAGCTGCAAAAACTTAGGCGATTATATCCGATTGTATAGAGTGAGAATGATTATAAAGGCGAGCTGCAGAAATTTTGATCTGCTCTAAATGCGCCCGTCGGCGCGCGCGATTTCATAAAGCGCCGCTTCGAACAGCGCGCCGGCGTCGTCCCATGTGTAACGTGTCGCCGTTTCATAAGCCGCGTCCGACATGCGCTGCCATTCTGGCTCAGTCAAATTCAATATGTGGAGCGCTTTTTCAGCTAGCGCATTGGAGTCCTCAAGGCTCACGACGTATCCTTGTGCGCCGCTCTCAATGAGATCAGGCGCTGCTCCGGCCTTTGTTGCAACTACGGGCGTGCGGCACGCCATCGCCTCGAGAATAGTCAGGTTAAACCCCTCCATGCGGCTTCCGCTCATCCACACATCACACTTAGCGTATAGGTCGCGGATTTTTTCCTGATCCGGTTTGTAGTGATATTCACAATTTTGCGGCAACGGCAGAGTCTCGGTCACGTGACTTGCGCCGAACGTCATGACTTTCAGTTCTGGAATCTCCGCCTGCATCTTCTCTATCGCTTTGAGCGTGACATCGACGCCTTTGTTGTCGCTATCACCATACAAAAAGCCCACGCATGGCGGTGCATGTTTCCCGCGGGGGTCTGCATGAAACTGAATCATGTCTACGCTGTTCGGCACTTTGGCGATGGGCGGCGTATCGAAATCCCGGCGCATGACTCCATCTAGCCAGCTTGAAATGACAATTTTGCCGAAAGGCGCCCTGTATGTGGCGTTTACGCGTTCTGTGTGCGAAAACGGAAACAATGATTCATAGCCCTGAATGAAATAGGCTTTCGCGCCTTTCGCGAGGGGCATCGTCATGGCCCACTCCGCCGTCAGCCAGTATGTGGCGATCAAAATATCGCTGTCAGGAACATCCGCTTCGTCAATTCGGTTTTTGTTTTCGATGACATTTAAGGGAACGCCGACTCTGTCGAAATAAGCCGTTGTGAAGCTGCTTTTGCCGAAGTTTCCAGTGCGCAGGTATCGTTTAATCCGGTAAAACAGAGACGCCGGCTTCGCCTTGAGCGCGCTTACCGTAACATCGTGGCCCTTCTTTTTGAGATAGCCTGCGTGCATGGCTGTTACCCGGTCGCCGCCGCCCAGGTCAGGGTTATAGACAAGGAAATTGATCTTCAGTTTCTTGTTCATGATGTTTGCGAGGCCAAACTCAAAGCACCTATTTCCAGTTAAACGCAGGCAAATCAGCAGGCGGAGATACAGTTTCCTGTTGGTTGGTATTTTCTGGAACAGGCTGCAAAGCGATACGCGACAGGGCCAGTCCGAGCGCCGCAATCGACCAGTAAAGATAGGGAATCTGTCCTTCGCTGCTGGTTGTGAAGATCGTCAGAAGAATACCGAAAAGCGTCGCCGCATAAGCGCGGCAATAATTCGCCAGCAAAGGGTTGGCATCTTTCGCCGCTTTGTGCGCTTTTAAAAGAGAACTCATGACGCAAGCAAAAAATCCGGTGAACAGCGCAAGTCCAACGAGGCCGCTTTTGAGGCCCACCTGAAGATAGGTGTTGACGATATCGATAATGCCCTGGCCTTGCCGAAGGGATTGCAGCGCGCTACTTTGAAGAAAGTCACCGGATCCGAAAAGCGGGTTTTCCAACATCACGCCCCACGTGTTTTTTAGAAGCTGCTGACGGTAGCTGATCGTATCATCGGCGCCGCCGACAAATGGCAACAACCCGATGATGTCCTTGCCGAACGGTGTTGCAAGAGAGCCGATCAGGGCGACCGCGCCGACAAGCCCCGCCTGCATCGCGCGTATCATAAAGCTGGGACTAAGCAGAATATAAAACCCGAGCACCGCCACGGTTCCGACCCATGGCCCGCGCGAAAGGGAGACCAGAATCCCGGCGACAAGAACAGCAAATCCGGCGTAACGATAAAGTTTTCCGATCTTGTCGTTCAGAACCGCGAGGCCCAGGCCTAGCGCACACATGGAAACATAACCCCAGACAATCGGGTTATAAACCGAGGCTGTCGCCCGCAAATATCCTTCACGCATGGAGTATCCGAAGGGCATCGGCCCGAACCAGTTGGTGGAAACGGAATTATAAAAATGCCAATTGCGAATGAATTCAGGGATCGATGTGGCGGCGAGAATTAATACCGGGAACACAAGCGCGGCCGTCATAATGCGAATATCATCAAATGATTTTGGATAACGACTGAAGACGTAAAACAACGGCGCAATCATCAGAAAATCCTGCAGCGCTGTTCTCAGCATGTGAGTGAAGCTTTCGGCTCTGACGGATAAAGACAGCTGCAGCAACAGATACAAGAGAAACAGGAGGTCAGCGTTGCTTCCGGTCTTGTTCAGCCGTTTCATGGCTTTTGCCGAAATCATGACCGGCGCCAGCACGACGGCCATGACGACGAATTGCGGATTGACCTCGATAAATTTGTTGATTCCGGCAAACCCGGGAATCGCTTCTCCGAGGGTCGGCGCAACGCATAGCAAGAGCAGATAAATCGCTGGCCGATTGGGCTCGCCTTGCACCAGAAAGATCACGAGAACGCCGGAGGCGATCAGGAACAGCCAATAATTCGTAATGAGAAATACGCAGCTCGTGACCGCGAGCCAGACAATCGCCCAATGGGTGGCCCTCTTTCGCCCCAATAACGGCGCAAAGCCCGCCCGGAAGAAAAGGAGCGCCATGGCGGAAATAACGAATACCGCAATGAAGGCTTTAAAATGCGGACTCATGGCTCCCGTATTCCAGAAATGTCTCGCTTCGCCAAAGTCAGGCGGGTGAAGACAACGGCTTATTAACCCGGCCATGGCGTTTGCCGGGTAATCAGCTTAGTTGCATAGCCTAGCCGATATTAAAATATGAAGACGTTAACCGGACTGATTTCCCAAATTATCCCGCTGAACGCAGAAGGGGGCGCTCAGTCGCTGCGCCTTCGCGTGCAGCACGGAAGCTTTCTGACCATGGGCGGATTCGGCGCCGGTCAGGTCTTGAGGCTGGGTTCAAACCTGATCCTGACCCGCCTCGTCGCGCCTGAAGCGTTTGGGCTGATGGCGGTCGCAGTCTCCATTAACATCTGGGCGATCATGCTGACGGATATCGGGATCGGATCCAGCGTGATCCGCAGCAAGAACAGCGACGACCCGGAGTTTTTGCGCACGGCGTGGACCATGAAGATCCTGCGCAACGCGCTCATCTGGTTGCTGATCCTTCTGGCAGCCGGGGCTGTGTACTGGCTGGCGGAGCTGAACACATTCCAGGCGGACAGCATTTACGCCAATTCGATGCTGCCCTGGGTGATGATGGGTACGGGTGCGCAAGTCATGCTAGGCGCGTTTTCCTCAATGAATCTCGGCATGGCGCAGCGCAAACTGGCGCTCGGTCGCGTAATCGGTCTCGAAATCGGGACGCAGGTGTTAGCGATGATTGTCACGATCAGTTTTGCCGCATCTGGTTATGGCGTTTGGGCGCTGGTTATCGGCATGCTTGTCAGCACCAGCGTTTCCAGCATCGCGAGTCACTTTATTTTTCCCGGTCCTTCAATGCGCCTGATGCTGCGGCGGGATTACTTTTTTGAAATCTTCAACTTCGGCAAATGGCTGATCATCGCGTCTTTCTTTGGATTTCTGGTCAATCGCGGCGACCAGATCCTGTTCGGCGGATACATGGATAGCAACAGCTTCAGTCTCTACGCCATAGCCGCCATGTGGGTCACGGCGGCGGCCATGACCATGCAAACGCTGATCAGCCGCATCTTTTTCCCCGCGTTCAGCGAAATCATTCGTGAGCGCCCCCACGCTCTGAACAATGCCTATAGAAAGTCCCGGCTGTTGATTGACGCCGCGTCCGTCATTGTCGCCTTTGGCGCATTCTTCCTCGCCGAACCGGCCTTTGCGCTGCTTTATCCCGATAACTATGCAGGGGTCGGATATTACGTGAAATTACTGTCGCCGTTCTTGTTGCTGACGCCGTTCCGGCTGATCAACACCCTCGTTCTGGCTGGCGGCGACAGCAAGAATTTCACGGGCGTGACGGTTCTCGCCGGCTTATCCATGCTGGTGTTGACGCCGATCGCTTTCTCAACTTTTGGGGAAAAAGCAGCGATAGTTTGCTTTTCGGTAATAGAGCTCGTCGCTTTGCCGATTATCTGGCGGATCGGTGCCAAGCGCATAGACATAGATCCGAAAGTTGAAGCGCGGGCGCTTGCCGCCATCGCATTGATATTGGCGCTTATTTTCTGGATGGATTGAGCGGGGCTCAGCGAAGGCGCCTTTGCATTTCTTCAACGGCCGAAAATTTACGAAAAACTAATTAAATCCTTCGCGGAAAACTTTTAAGAAAATTTCATTCCCTTTCATATTGTCGGCAAGGCTCATTCGCCTATGAGTTAAGCCTTTATCAGTGATCTCGCTCTATTAAAGTTTTGGTTAACCTTAATAATTCTCGCTGATTTTGGCGTGCGGGATAGTTTGACGACAGGTGTGCGTAATGCTCAGGCTTCAGATGATATTATGTTCTGGCGCCGTTTTCAGCGTGTTGACGAGCACGAATTTGGCGGCGGCGACGCCTGAAGACCTCAAATATTACGGTTCTGTTTATCCCGACGATGCCGAGCAAAACGCGCCGTCGGCAACGGCAGTTACTTCGCAACCCGTATCGCGCAGGGCGGCTTCAAGCGCGGCCGATCCGGCGCTAGAAAAAGCGCTGGGGCCGGCAGGCTATATCGTCAAGGCGCAGGGTGACGACGCAGCATTCGCATCGCTGATCCGCCGCGCCGTGGGACGGCATCCCGCCTATCATGCGCAAGCTTCCAGTCTCGATGAGTCATCGGCTGCGCGTAAACGGGCGCGCTCTTCCCTGTTGCCGCAACTTTCCGGACAACTGCGGGGAGACTATTCCATTACGCGCGATTTCGCCGCCGGTACCGATAATGTCGTTGAATCGTTGCGCCCCCGCGAGCAGTTCACGGCGGGTGTTTCAGCATCGCAGTTGATTTTTGACGGCGGCGCGACCATCCAGCGTATTCGCAGCGCTCGCGCGCTCGATGAAGAATACAAGAATGCGTTGTCGACACGGATTAACGATCTCTCGATCAATGCGCTAACGGCGTATTATGACGTTGCGGCGCATCAGGCGCTTCTTGCGCTAGGGCGTAATTTCATCAAGCGCCATGAGGATATTCTTGAAAGCGTCAAGGAGCGCGAGCGGCTTGGCGCAGGGTCGAAAGCGGACGTCACCCGCGCACGCGCACGCCTTGCCGCATCGCGCGCGCGCCTCTCCGAGATCGAAGAGAGCAAGCAGTTTGCAGATATCCGTTACGAGGAATTTTTCGGTGAGCCGCCGGCGCTTCTGGCGCGGCCCGGCGTAACGGCTCCGCTTTTGGGCTCGCGCAATGAAACCGTTGCTGAAGCGATCGAAAACAACCCCGAACTTGCCGCAGCGGAGGCCCGCGCCGATGCGCGCCAGGCCGATTTCAAAGCCGCCAAGGGCGCGCGCTATCCCGAAGTGCGGCTATCGGTTGACGCAGTGAAATACGATGTCTTCGACAGCGGCGATGATTTTGACGTGCGCGCCGGGTTGAATATCAACTATGACATCTTTACGGGCGGCGCGCGTTCCGCTGACATCGCCACCGCAAGGTCTCGCGCCAAACGTGAATCGTTTAATGAATCGCGCATCCGCCAGGAGATAGCGCGCGACGCCGCAATGGCGTTTGAACGGCTGCAAAGTTCGGACAGCCGTCTCGATGCGCTGGCGGAGGCGGTGATCGCGCATGATGAAACGCGCGATCTGGTGCTGGAGCGTTACAGGCTTTCGCGCGGCGACCTTATCGATGTCCTGCAGTCGGAGAACGATTATTTCGAAGCGGCGGTCGCCTATCTGACGGCGCTCTCCGGTCACGACATGGCCGGCTATGTGTTAATGGAGCATACGGGCGATCTCCTGCGTCTGTTCTCGCCGCAGCTTGAATATGAAAACGCCATCGCCGGGGCGCGCGATGAGTAGGGATGAATTCTTAAAAAGCCTGGCGCCGACATCGCACTGGCTGTTCGGGCCGCTGCGCGACAACGCCAAGGTCTACGGCCAGACGATACTTGCAGCCGGCATAGTAAACTTGCTGGGGCTGGTCTCATCATTCTTTATCATGACGGTCTATGACCGTGTCTTGCCGAATCAGGCGATTGAATCCCTGATCGCACTGACAATCGGCGTCATCCTCGCGCATATTTTTGACTTCCTGTTGAAGTCGCTGCGCGGTTATTTCATCGACATCGCCGGGCAGCGCCTTGATGCGACGGTCGGCGCCAGCGTTTTTGACAATCTGATGGCGATGCGGCTTGACGCGCGCAAGGGCGCATCCGGCGCCATTGCCGGGCTCGTCAAGGAGTTCGAAAACCTGCGCGACTTTTTCAGTTCGGCGACGCTCGTCACCATTGTCGATCTGCCCTTCATTTTTTTGTTCATCAGCGTCATTGCGCTCGTCGGTGGCCCGATTGCGCTGGTGCCCTTGATCGGCGTTCTTGTTGCACTCGCTTCTGGTGTCATCATTCAGCCGCTCATCATGAAGCGCACGAAACAGGCGATGGCCGAAGGGCATCATAAAAACGCAGTGCTGATTGAAACGCTGAGCGGTCTTGAAACCGTCAAAAGCGTACAGGCGAGCGGTCTGATGCGTTCGCGCTGGCGCAGCGGCGTGATGCGTCAGGCGAAAATTTCAACCATTGGCCGGTTTCTCAATCAGTTTGCGGTGAACGCTTCAGGGTTCGCGCAACAGGCAAGCCAGGTCGGCGTTGTCGTTATCGGGGTGTTTCTCGTCGGCGCAAATGAGATCACGACCGGGGCGCTGATCGCCAGCGTCATTCTGACGGGTCGCGCCATGGCGCCGCTCGGGCAGGTGGCGTCGCTTTTAAGCCGCGTCAACAGCGCCTGGGCGTCTTACAATTCGCTCAATGAGCTGATGACGGCGAAATGTGAAACCGACCCGAGCCGGGATTACCTGCCGCGGCCGACGCTGAAAGGGAAAATCGAGTTTCGTGACGTCAGTTTTTCGTATTCAGGCGACAGCGCGCGCGCGCTCGATGATGTTTCATTTACAATTGAGCCCGGCGAACGTGTCGCAATTCTCGGCAAGAACGGTTCCGGCAAGAGCACTATCGTCCGTCAGATCACCGGCGTTTATCAGCCCACAGAAGGCTCGGTGCTGGTTGACGATACCGATATTCGCCAGATTCGGCCCGCGGACCTGCGTTCAAATATCGGCGCGGTGCTGCAAGATGTTTGTCTTTTCTCCGGCAGCATTCGTGAGAATATCGCGTTAGGGCTCGAAAGTGTTTCTGACGAAGATATTCTGCTCGCGGCGAAAATTTCCGGCGTTCATGAATTTGTGGGTGCAACGGCGGGCGGCTACGACCAGCGGCTGGCGGAGCGCGGCGAAGGGCTTTCCGGCGGCCAACGTCAGGCGATAGCGCTTGCCCGCGCGCTGGCGCCAAAACCGTCGATCCTGCTCCTCGATGAACCATCAAGCGCGCTTGATAATCAGGCGGAAGCGAACCTGATCGCCCGGCTGGAGCGCGCGACTCGCGGGCGAACGCTGCTTGTCGTCACTCATCGCATGTCGATGGTGCGTCTCGTAGACAGGATCATCGTCATCGACAAGGGCCGGATCATCGTTGACGGGCCGCGCGATACCGTTCTGCGCGCGATGTCATCCGCGCGCGAGTTAAAAACGAAACGTCTTGCGGGGCCGAAAGTCGTCGCCATGAGGGCCGCGTCATGACAGGAAACCGCGAGATGGTTGTTTCTGACGCAGAATTCGATGAGGCGTTGCCGGTCGAACCGGCGAGGGCTGCGCAGTATCTGCTTTATATCATTGCCGGGCTGGTCGTGTTGACGCTGGTCTGGGCGTCGCTCGCGAAGCTTGATCGCGTAACACGCGGCGCCGGCTGGGTGGTTACCTCCAATCAGTTGCAGGAACTGCAATATCTCGAAGGCGGCATCGTCAAGGAGATCCTCGTTTCCGCTGGCGACCATGTTGAAGCGAACCAATTGCTTGTCCGGCTCGACCCGACGCAAATGAATGTCGCTTTTGCGCAAGGGCGTGACGAATTTAATACGCTTGCCGCACGCATCGCGCGGCTGGAAGCCGAAGCGGCGCTGAACCCTGTTGAGTTTCCGCCGGAGCTTGTCGCCGCGGCGCCGGGCGTCGCTTCGAATGAGCGAAAACTTTATCAGGCGCGGCAGGACGAGCTCGCTGCGGCGCTGGGCATCGAACAGAACAAGCTCGATCAACGCCGTAAGGGGTTGGAGGATGCGCGCGTAGCGCTGATGACCGCCAAAGAATCCCACACGCTTGCTGCCGAAGAACACAGCATCATGCAGCGGCTTGTCAGCAAGGGAATTGAGCCGCAAGTCGAACTATTGAGGGCGCGTCAGCGCGATGCAGCAGCAAAGGGTGAGGTGCAGCGCGCTGAAATAGCCATCAGCCGGCTGGAATTTGAGATTGCCGAGGCCGAAGGCGAAGTCGACCGTATTCGCAAGGCGTTTTCAGCTAAAGCCGCTGATGAGCTCACCAATGCAAAAGCAGAACTTGAAGAATTGAAAGGCGAATTGCCGGCGCTGCAGGACAAGGTCGCGCGCACCGATGTTCGCGCGCCGGTCGCCGGCGTCGTCAATCGCGTGCTTGTCTCTACTGTCGGCGGCGTTGTTGCGCCGGGCGAAACCATCGTCGAACTGGTGCCGAGCGAAGATACGCTGCTCGTTGAGGCGAAAATCAAGCCCGCCGATATCGGTTTCCTGCGCGTCGGTCAGAATGCGAAGGTTTCGATTTCGGCGTACGACTCTTCGCTTTACGGCTCGCTTGACGGGACGATCGAAACGATCAGTCCCGACGCCATTGAAGAAGAAAAAACCGGCGAGCGCTTTTACAATATCAAGGTGAGAACGTCGGCCGAGTCGCTCAAAAGCCGTCGCGGCGATCTTCAGATCCTTCCCGGCATGGCGGCGGATGTGGCGGTCCTCAACGGCAAGCGGTCGGTGCTCGCCTATGTCATCAAGCCGATGGCCGATATCAATCAAAAGGCGCTGCGCGACAAGTAATTCTGTGAAATGCTTGTGCGAGGGCGGCTCTTTTCACTAAGGTGAAAGTGCGAAACCAACCGCCGGGCGAGATGATGCAGCAGGGTCATAAAAATAACCAGTCTGTCCAACAGGGTTTCATTCCGGAAGTCTGGTTTCACACGCCTGTCTGGTCGCGTAAGGTCGTGGATCACGAACGCATAAATGCGCATATCCTGACCGTACTCAAAAAGCTTGAAGCCGAGACGGCTCCAATAACGCGTTCAAATGTCGGCGGCTGGCATTCTCACGATCAGATTCACCACCGCGATGACCTCGCCGAAATCCGTAAAATTATCGGCACAGCCTGCGTCGGGTGCGCGACATTCATGGAATTCGACTTCGATAATTTCGATCTGATGATCAAGGAAATGTGGCTCAACAAAAACGGGCCGGGAGACTTCAACAAGGCGCATATTCATCCGAACGCGATTTTATCGGGCGCCTATTATGTACAAACGCCGGAGGGTTCAGGCAATATCGAGCTTTACGATCCGGTGCCGGCGCGGTTGATGAATGTCTATCCCGTCAAGAAACGAAAGCCCATCAACCTTCAGGCGGTCGAATACAAGGCTGAGGCCGGTCAGTTGCTCGTCTTTCCGTCATGGCTGCAACATTCGGTGCAGCCGAACCGCGGAGAAGATTATCGTGTCTCGATCAGTTTCAATATCGGGTTCAAACCGAAAAACGTACGACAGGCGACGGACCTATCCGATGATGCGCCCCTCGACCTTGTAAAGGAAGACTAATTCGCCGGCGCCTTGGTTTCGGTTTTTTGCGGCACGATGCGATAGACTTTCGATCCTTTGAGGCCGGACCAGAAAGAAAGTTTCGCATAGCGCTCGAACAATTCCGGCGGCAGTATTGATTTTCGCGGGCGCGGCTCGACCTTTTCATGGACTTTGTGCAGGCCTTTGACGCCGAGTTGGGTGTCAAACTCCGGCGCATCGTAATCGACATGGGCGAAGTCATGTTCGTATGGTTTTTCACCAAGGAATTTATAGATGAGGCCAATAACTTCATCCGGCCGGGCGCTGAAGATATCGTAATCAACGATCACGATACGGTCGGCGAACTCGCTCCAGACAGCTTCCTGCAGCGCATGCCAGGCAAAGCCTACAAGCCTGTTTGGTCCCGCAAGCGCTTCGAGGCGTGTGTAAACGGTCGAACGCTCCGCAGGCGTATTAAACAGTCGCGTGTTTTCAAACATGTTGCCGCGATATTGCCGCTCCAGGCTGTCCATCACCCATGCGACGTTGCGCACGGTGCAGATAAGTTTCGCATCGGGAAAGAGTTTCATCAGCGCCGGAAGCTGCGCCGTCCATGCGCGATTGGTATCGAAAATGACGTCTTCCTTGCAGTCTCGATAGTATGTGTCAAACAGGCCGCGAATAATCGCTGCGCGTTGTTCCTCGTTCACCATCGAAGAAAGTTCGGTGCCGGCTGAAACCTGCGCAATTATCCCTTCCATCAGGCTCGCAACCGGGCTCGACATGCCGGCATGAAAGCGCGGGTTCTGGCGCAACAATGCGCCCATCAATGTTGAGCCGGAGCGCGGCAGGCCGGAAATAAAATGAAAGTTCCGCGATTTGTCGGTTTTTGGCTGCTTCGCCATTCGGCGCCCCTGTTGACGTTTCCAACTGCGATCATTCGCAGATGCGGGACAGTAGAGGATTGAAATAAGAAGGAAAACCCCGTGACGGGTTTCGCGGATACTGCATTGCAGGCCAGCGGTCTTGCGAAACAAATACACATTCAGGACGGACAATTCCCGCTTGCCGGTAACGCGGGGCCGACCTAAGTTGATGCCGGGGACAGAGCGCAGACGCGCTTTGAATAGGGGTTGGGGCGTTCTCTCGAGCGGTCCTCCATACATTCAGGGAGAGGCCGCTCATGGCGACATTCACCGTCACTACGCTTGACGACGAAGCCTTCGATTCTGGCGATCTGACCGATGAAACGAACGACGGGAACGGGCTTTCCCTGCGCGAGGCGCTGGCGCTGGCGCAAGACGGTGATGCGATAGATTTTGACGCTTCCCTTTCTGCCGGAACGTTAACGCTTGGTGGAACGCAATTATCGATAACCCAGGACAACATTCTTGTCGATGGAGACATCGACAATGATGGCGTCGCTGACATAACGATTTCCGGTGATAATCTAAGCCGGATTTTCAGCGTCTCAGCCGGCGTTTCGGGAGGTGATCCAAATAACGTTTCTCTGTACGGCCTGATCCTTTCCGAAGGCGCATTAACGGATGATGATGGCGGTGCGATTCACCTAGCGGGCGATACGGACCTAATACTTAGCCATAGCATAATCACAGGCAACCAAGTGACGGCGTCCACCGGAACCGTTTATGGCGGTGCAATTTTCGGCTCAGCATCATCGACCGTAATCAGAGCTTATGATTCTGTGATTTCGAACAACGCCGCATATTCGGGCGGCGGAAATGTCGGCTACGGCGGCGCGATTTCAAACTTTGGCCAAACCTTCATTTATAACTCTGATATTTCCGGCAATCAGGCCGGTAGCGGCGGTGCAATTGTTGGTCTGAACTCTTTATTCATCGACGGCTCAACTTTTCTAAATAATTATAGCGCGGGTTCCGGCGGCGCCATTTTCTTCAGTAGCGGAGCCCTTTCAGTGCTCAGGTCTGAGTTCGGGGGAAACACTGCCGCTGGCGATGGCGGCGCGATTCGGTTGTTTGGCGGCGCCAACCGAGTGGTCAACTCTACATTTAGCGGGAATGAAGCGGTAAACGGCGGCGCTGTTGCAACGTCGAGCGGCGACGACACGCGTTTTTACAATAGCACCTTTGCGGGAAACTACGCCGCCAATGACGGCGGCGCCGTCGCCGGCTTGTCATCGACAAATATTCTTACGTTCTACACCAGCACGTTCTCGGGAAATTTGGCGGGTGGTTACGGCGGCGGCATTTCGCAGGACAGCATTTTCTTTGCGCTCACAAACTCGATTGTCGCCGGAAACGAGTCTGCGTCGGGCGGCGATGACATTTACACAGCATCTGGCGCATCCGCCGTTTACTTGGGCGTGAACTTATTTTCACAATCAGGCGCAGGCGATGCGCAGGACATCTACGCGGCAGACCTGACGACTATTTTTGGCGCAGTAGGCGCTAACCCAGACACCGGCGTGACCTCGGGCGTGCTCGCTGACAATGGCGGTCCAGTGCAGACCGTGGCGCTGAACATTTCGGGCATCGCCGTAGACGCAGGGGACAGCGCCGTACTGACCCCCGATGCTTTCGATCTCGACGGCGATGCTGTCACCGCCGAAGACTTGCCCGTTGACGCTCGCGGACTGGAGCGCGTGACAGGAACAGAACTAGACTTGGGCGCCGTTGAAATGTCTCAGACATACACCGTAACAACGCTTGATGATGAAACCTTCGAAGCGGGCGATCTCGCCGCAGAGACAGCGGACGGCAATGGTCTTTCGCTCAGAGAGGCGCTGGCGCTGGCGCAAGACGGCGACACGATTACATTCGACATGGCGCTGTCCGGATCAACAATTACGCTCGCCGGTACGCAGCTCACTATTACACAAGACGACCTCACCATCGACGGCGATCTCGATGACGACGGCAATCTCGACATCATCGTCGATGCAAATGGCTTGAGCCGTGTCTTTTTCGTGGAAGGCGGCCAGGAGAGTGATCCGGATGACGTCACCATTGATGGTTTGGCGATTACCGGCGGTTACCTAAACGGCGGGGACGGCGCCGGTATTTACATAGGCACGGATGCAATCGTTACAGTCCAGAACAGCAACATTTATGGTAATAATATTGCGAATGAAGGTTCCGGCGGCGGTGTTTTCGTAAACAGCATTTCGACGCTCAATCTCATGGACTCAGAAGTCGTCGATAACACAGCGGCTGAATATGGCGGGGGCGTTGCGACAATTTCTTCGTCATCAACGATATACGTTTCCAATTCGTATATTGCCCATAATGAAGGCAACAATGGCGGCGGCATATACACTCGCGGAACGACGACGATTGTTGAAGGCAGCACTATATACCTGAACGACGCCTTCAATGGCGGCGGCATCATGAGCGGCGGAAATCTCACCGTCGATAGCGGTTCCGTTATCGCAAACAATACGGCCGGAAACCTTGGCGGCGGCGTGTTCGTCGAAGGAACGGCGACGGTTTCCTATTCAGCTATCAGTGACAACGACGCAGGCGGCGGCGGCGGGATTTTCAATCAAAGTGGTGATTTGACGATTATAAACTCATCCGTCAGCGGAAATTACGCCAGCGGATATGGGGGCGCTCTATACTCCAACGAAAACAGCAGTTCTACCATCGTCAACTCGACGATCGCCAACAATACGACCGACAGCGGCGCCGGCGGGATTTATGCGTATAACGCCACCATACTTAACGTTTTAAATTCAACTTTCAGCGGCAATGAAGGATCCGGTGACGGCGGCGCAGCGGATATCCAGGGCGGCACGACCGCAACGTTCACAAACGCGACGTTCTACGACAATCAGGCAAGTGGCGCTGGCGGGGGGGTGAATATCGGCGGCGACTCCGTTTTAAACCTCTACAACAGCACCTTTACCGGCAACGACACGATCAACAGCGGCCCCGGCGGCGCCGTCAACGCGCATGACAACGCTGTCGTCAATATCGGCAATAGCGTCGTCGCAGGGAATAACGGCTCTGAAGGCCGCAATACCGTCTATGCGGGGGAAGGCGCCGTCATTAACAGTCTTGGCGGCAATGTTTTTGATCAGTCCGGTGTTGGCGGTGTTGGCGATATCTTCGAAAGTGATCTTGATCAAATTTTCGATGATGTTGTGAGTTTGCCTGGGGTTGCTGCGCGTACCGCTGGCGGCTTAAGCGATAATGGCGGACCGGTGGCTACGGTCGCACTCAATCCTGTAGGCGTGGCGGTTGATGCCGGCGACAACGCCAATCTCCCACAGGACGACTTTGATCTCGATAATGACTTGCTCACTGCCGAAGACCTGCCTGTCGATGCGCGGGGCGAGGACCGCGCGCAGAATGGCACGGTTGACTCCGGCGCATACGAGGCAGCGCCGACGCAAACGCTTCTGGTCACAACGTCCGCCTCCAGCGGCGCTGACGTATTCGATGGCGGTGACCTTGCGGCGGAAACATCGGATGGCGGCGGGCTGTCGCTGATAGAGGCGCTGGCGCTCGTGCAGAATGGCGACACGATCGAATTTGATGCAGGAATTTCGGGCGAAACCATTGATGTGGGAGGCGAATTTGGATCGCTGTCCACCAGCGCGGATAACCTGACGATTGACGGCGACATCGATAATGACGGCACGGCTGACATTACTATCAACATGTGGGGCGGGACCGCATCGCTGACTTTGACGGGCGGAAGTCCGCTTGATGGTCAGGATGTGAGCGTTGATGGCGTTACATTTACGCGCGCATCTGGCAGCGGCTACGCCATCGGCGCCGGCGGAAATGTCAATCTGACAATTTCGAATTCGAGCTTCAGCGGGATGAATAACTCCGCCATCTCTACCGGCGAGTATTCAAGCCTGTTTATCACTGGGTCAGAATTTAACTCTAATAACTCCTCGTCAAATGGCGGAGCAATTCGTCTCGGCGCCAACGGATATGCGTCTATCGACGATACGTCATTCACAAACAACTACTCATTCGGGCAAGGCGGCGCCATCGCTGCCAGCGGCGGTGCAACTATCGTGCTGTCAAATAATTATTTTGGCGATAATATCGGCCTTGGTTCCGGTGGCGCGGTTTTCCTGAATGAGGGTGACGGGCTTACGGTTTCCGGATCGACATTCTATTCGAACACGACCGGAGGCTCCGGCGGGGCGATCTACGGCGAAGGTGCGGATGTATCCATCGACAACAGCACCTTTACGTCGAACCAGGCGTATAACAGCACGGGCGGCGCCATCGACCTTTATGGCGGCTCTCTGGCCATTTCGAATTCTACGTTCGGCGCAAACAGTTCGGAAAATAATGGCGGCGCCATTCGCGCTTACCGTGCGCCGACAAGCATCACCAACAGCTCTTTCACGGGCAATACCACTGCAGAAAGCAGCGGCGGCGGCGTTTATATTTACGATAGTCCCATAAATATCGGAAACAGCCTGTTTGCCGGCAATAGCGCCGGCAGTGTTGGCGGCGCCTTGCAGTTGTCGGGCGAAGGAACCGGCGGATCAATCACCAACTCAACATTTTATGGAAATCAAGCGCTCTTCGGCGCTGGCGCCATATCACAGCGTGGCGGCGCGCTCTTTGTATATAGCAGCACCTTTACCGGCAACTATTCGGAAGAATTGGGGGGCGCGTGGCAAGTCGATGGGTCGTACAGCAACGGCTATTCGGGTAACACGATCTTTTCGGGGAACGACAGTGATAATGACGATGATGATATCAACGTCAATGAAGGCGGCGCCTTCTTTTCGCTTGGCAACAATATCTTTGGCCAGTCGGGATTAGGCGGCGGGAGTGATATTCAAACTACCGACGTCGCTTCCGTTTTCAATGAAACGATCTCTAATCCGTATACGGGTCAAACCTCTGGCCGTTTGCGTGACAATGGTGGTTTGGTAGATACGGTTTTATTGAATCCGCTGGGGATTGCACTGAATGCGGGTGACGCCGGTTTGCTGCCTGCGGATATTCTCGACCTCGACGGCGATCTTGATACAGGCGAAGACCTGCCGGTCGATGGACGCGGCGTTGGCGCGGACCGGATTGTGGGAGCGGGACTTGATATCGGCGCTTTGGAACTGGCCTCGAGCATTCTCGACGGGATCGTCGGCACGAACAATGCAGATACGCTCGCAGGTACGGAGTTTTCCGATGTGATCCGCGGTCTCGGCGGGAACGACGCGATCGCCGGCGGCGGCGGATCGGATACGGTTGAGGGCTCGCTGGGCAACGACACGATCAATGGCGAAAGCGGCGACGATTTCATCAATGGCGAGAACGGATTTGACTCGCTGCTTGGGGGCGACGGGGACGACGTTCTGATGGGGGACGGCGGGAACGACCGTCTGAATGGCGGGA
>MRWG01000089.1_pt1 | contig 179706 bp, 159 predicted proteins | sample 1013341 | NCBI WGS metagenome assembly MRWG01 (sample SAMN06117577, study PRJNA244670) | biofilm metagenome | biome: Water; feature: Cathode Biofilm; material: Biofilm; isolation source: microbial consortium enriched at the cathode of a solar microbial fuel cell | place: USA: District of Columbia...
CTGCGTGGTACCAAGCGTGAGGACGTTGAGCGTGGTCAGGTACTGGCTGCACCGGGCACTATTACGCCGCACACCAAGTTCGAAGCTGAAGTTTATATCCTGAGCAAGGACGAAGGTGGTCGTCATACGCCTTTCTTCAAGGGCTACCGTCCGCAGTTCTACTTCCGCACCACTGACGTGACCGGTAATGTTGAGCTGCCTGAGGGTGTCGAAATGGTAATGCCAGGCGACAACATCAAGATGGTAGTTGAGTTGATCGCTCCGATTGCGATGGACGAAGGCCTGCGTTTTGCTATTCGAGAGGGTGGCAGGACTGTAGGTGCAGGTGTGGTAGCCAAGATTATCGAGTAATCTGGCTGCAGGCCTTCTTAAAGCCAGGGATTGTCTGCGCAATCCCTGGCTTTTTGTTTGGACGTAGCGGCTGCGGAAACGCAGCGCTTCGTTGCGGAAAGTTTCCGATCCGGTCACTTACTTCAGTAAGCTCCCGAATCAAAAACTTCCCGCGCCTCGCTCTGCGCTCCCTCGCTCGCTACTCACCTCATCACCGCGCTGAGAGTTAGGTGCTTTTTTCTGAGGATTGGCGCTTTTTATCGAAAAGGCGGCTGACTTGGTAAAGAGTGAGGGATCTGCCGGCTGAAGGAAGACCCTGGCGGTGTTTCGACCGGCAGCATAAAGAGCGAGTGCCGAGGGAGTAAAAAAGACCTGGCGCGGTTTGCCAGGGCTTTTTTGGGACTGAGGGTAGCCCGGAGGGGCGCCGCTCAGCGCCGGGCGGAGCACGCCCAGGGTCTGACCCACCATAAGTTAGTGTCACTTACCCAAATGCCAGGGTTTTTGTGTCACTGCTGGTCGGCTTAACGGTCGGCTGGAGGTCCGGAATTATCTGGGCTGGGCGTAGTAATCGCTTGACTGAGCGGTGGTGCGCCATTACAATGCGCATCCTTTTTCGGCTATTCAAAAAGAACGGCTGAAAAAGTTTGCGGTAACTATTTAATTTTTAAGAGTTTTTTTGGAGTTTTACGTAGATGCAAAATCAGCGTATCAGAATTCGGCTAAAGGCCTTCGATCATCGTCTGATTGATCAATCTACCCAGGAAATCGTAGATACCGCCAAGCGCACCGGAGCTCAGGTCAAAGGCCCGATTCCGCTGCCTACGAACAAAGAGAAGTTTACTGTGCTGATTTCGCCACACGTCAACAAAGACGCGCGGGATCAGTATGAGATTCGCACTCACAAACGTTTGCTGGATATCGTCGAGCCGACTGAAAAGACAGTCGATGCCCTGATGAAGCTTGATCTGGCAGCCGGTGTTGAAGTGCAAATCAGCCTGGGTTAACTGAGGGGTTAGCCAGGCTGGTTAACATAACCAGGTAGCGGGCAGTCAGTCCCCGTTACCCTTTTTATTATAAAAGTTTTGGCGAACTGAACATTCGTGGTTACCCATCGCGGTAACGTACATACGTGTAACGCGTCAGCGGCCAAAGCGGGTTTTAGCCCCTTGCACGATGAGGTCTTAAAACAATGTCGATAGGTTTAGTCGGTCGTAAGAGCGGGATGACCCGTATCTTCACTGAAGAGGGCGCGTCTGTGCCCGTGACGGTTGTTGAAGTACAGCCGAACCGGGTTACCCAGATCAAAACTCTCGAAACTGATGGTTACAGTGCAATCCAGGTTACTGCTGGTGCGCGCAAAGCCTCCCGTGTACCCAAAGCAATGGCAGGTCATTTTGCCAAGGCCAGCACCGAAGCCGGTGATGGTCTGTGGGAATTCCGTACGGAAGACCTCGATGGCTTTGAACTGGGCGGCGAGTTGAAGGTTGACCGCTTTGAAGCAGGTCAGAAAGTAGACGTAACCGGTACCTCCAAGGGTAAGGGTTTTCAGGGCGGCGTGAAGCGTCATAACTTCCGCATGCAGGATGCCACCCACGGTAACTCCATCTCTCACCGTGCCCCGGGTTCCATCGGCCAGTGCCAGACACCTGGTCGTGTATTCAAGGGCAAGAAGATGGCAGGCCAGATGGGTAATGTCCGTCAGACCACCCAGTCTCTGGAAGTGGTTCGCGTAGATCTGGAAAACAACCTTCTACTTATCAAGGGCGCATTGCCTGGTGCTACCGGTTCCAGCGTTATCGTCCGACCAGCAATCAAGGTAAAGAGGTAGGTAAGTCATGGAATTAGCACTTGCACTGCCTGGTAATAAAGCCGGCAAGGAAAAAGTATCTCTTTCCGACGAGTCATTCGGTCGCGAGTACAACGAGCCTCTGGTTCACCAGACAGTTGTTACTTATCTGGCTGACGGTCGTCAGGGAACAGCCAAGCAAAAGACCCGGTCTGAAGTTCGCGGTGGCGGACGCAAGCCCTGGCGTCAGAAAGGCACCGGTCGCGCCCGTGCCGGAACCATCCGCAGCCCCATCTGGCGCAGCGGTGGTGTGACATTTGCGGCCCGTCCCCAGGATCACAGCAAAAAGCTGAACAAGAAGATGTACCGTGGCGCCATGCGCTGCATTCTTTCCGAGCTGATCCGCCAGGAACGCCTGATCGCTGTGAGCGAGTTCTCTCTGGACTCCCACAAGACCAAGGACCTGGTCAGCAAGCTGAAAGAATTCGATCTCGACAACGTATTGATCGTTGCCGAAGAAGTCGAAAAGAATTTGTACCTGGCAGCGCGCAATCTGCACAAGGTCGACGTACTGGATGCATCCGGCATTGACCCGGTCAGCCTGATCGGTTTCGAAAAGATTCTGATTACTGTTCCTGCGCTGAAGAAAGTGGAGGAAATGCTGTCATGAATCCGGAACGTATGTACCAAGTCATTTTAGGCCCCCATGTGTCGGAAAAATCCACACTGCTGGGCGAGAACAACAATCAGTACACCTTCAAGGTTGCTGGCGATGCCACCAAACCTGAAATCAAGGCTGCTGTAGAGTCTATCTTCAATGTAGTTGTCGATGATCTACAGGTACTGAATGTAAAAGGTAAAACCAAGCGTACCGCTCGGGGCAAGATGCGTAAGCGCTCCGACTGGAAGAAAGCTTATGTCCGTCTTGAAACCGGCCATGAGATTGATTTCGCGGACATCGGTTAAGGGGTAGGGAACAATGCCAGTAGTTAAAGCTAAACCGACTTCACCTGGACGCCGCTTTGTCGTCAAGGTCGTAAACCCCGACCTGCACAAGGGCGAGCCCTATGCTCCCCTGACCGCGCCGAAGTCCAAGTCCGGTGGTCGTAACAACAAGGGCCGCATTACCCGTCGTCATCAGGGTGGTGGTCACAAGCAGAAGTATCGCATTATCGATTTCCGTCGCGACAAGGACGGTATCGAAGCAAGCGTTGAGCGTCTGGAATATGATCCCAACCGCTCAGCCAATATCGCCCTGCTGAAATACGCCGACGGTGAGCGTCGCTACATTATCGCTCCCGCCAAGATCAAGGCCGGTGACGTGGTGATGTCTGGTGAAGACGCTGCCATCAAGCCCGGACACTGTCTGCCGCTGCGTAATATTCCGCTGGGTAGCACAATTCATTGCATTGAAATGAAGCCGGGCAAGGGCGCCCAGATTGCCCGCAGCGCCGGTGCCTCTGTGCAGCTGGTAGCTCGTGAAGGTGCCTATGCCACCATCAGGCTGCGTTCCGGCGAGATGCGCAAGGTATTGTCCGAGTGTCGTGCGACGCTGGGTGAAGTTTCAAACTCCGAGCATTCATTGCGTTCGCTCGGTAAAGCCGGTGCCAAGCGCTGGCGTGGTGTGCGTCCGACCGTTCGTGGTGTTGCCATGAACCCGGTTGATCACCCGCATGGTGGTGGTGAAGGCCGTACATCAGGTGGCCGCCACCCGGTTTCACCCTGGGGTGTACAAACCAAGGGCCTCAAGACCCGAACCAACAAGCGAACTGACAAGATGATCGTTCGCCGTAGAAATTCAAGCCGCTAAGGCAAGTGATAGAGGATTTGATTCGTGCCACGTTCACTTAAAAAAGGTCCGTTTGTCGACCTTCACTTGATGAAGAAAGTGCAAACCGCCGTTGACAGCAATGACAAGCGTCCGATCAAGACCTGGTCGCGTCGCTCCATGGTTTCTCCGGATATGATCGGTCTGACTATTGCTGTGCACAATGGTCGCCAGCATGTGCCGGTTTTCATCAACGAAGACATGGTCGGTCACAAACTCGGTGAATTCGCGCTTACCCGCACTTACCGCGGACATTCCGCCGACAAGAAGGCGCGCTAGGAGATAGATGATGGAAGTGTCAGCCAAGTTAAAAGGCGCTCGCCTGTCAGCTCAGAAAGCTCGTCTGGTTGCGGACCAGGTTCGTGGCAAGGGTGTTGAAGAGGCTCTGCAACTGCTGAGCTACAGCCCCAAGAAAGGTGCGGCGATTATCAAGAAAGTTCTGAATTCAGCCATCGCCAACGCCGAGCACAATGAAGGTGCCGACGTGGATGAGCTGAAAATTTCCACAATTTATGTGGATGAAGGTATGACCATGAAGCGCATTATGCCGCGTGCCAAGGGACGAGCCGATCGTATCCTGAAGCGTTCATGCCACATCACAATTACGGTCGCAGACAGCTAGGAGATTCGGATGGGTCAAAAAGTACATCCAACGGGTATTCGCCTTGGAATCGTCAAGAGACACACATCAGTGTGGTTTGCCGAGGGCGAAGACTATGCCAACAACCTGTTAAATGATTTGCAGGTACGGGACTTCGTCAAGAAGCGTTTGGCTAATGCCTCAGTTTCCCGCGTCGACATCGAGCGTCCGGCCAAGACTGCCAAGATCACTATCTATACCGCGCGACCCGGTATTGTAATTGGCAAGAAGGGCGAGGACGTCGAGAAGCTGCGTGCCGAGTTGACTGCAAAGATGGGTATTCCCGTGCAGATCAATATCGAAGAAATTCGCAAGCCGGATCTCGATGCCCAGTTGGTAGCTGACAGTGTTGCTTCACAGCTTGAGCGTCGTGTCATGTTCCGCCGCGCCATGAAGCGTGCCGTACAAAACGCCATGCGCCAGGGTGCCGAAGGCATCAAGATTCAGGTGGGAGGACGTCTTGGCGGTGCTGAAATTGCTCGTAGCGAGTGGTATCGCGAAGGTCGTGTGCCTCTGCATACCCTGCGCGCCGATATCGACTATGCCACCTCTGAGGCCAACACGACTTACGGCATCATTGGTGTGAAAGTGTGGATTTTCAAAGGTGAGATTCTGGATCTGGACGAGGCTATTGCGCCAACTACCCAGTCCAAGAAGGCTAGCTAGAGGTAAAGGCAGTGTTACAACCCAAGAGAACAAAATATCGCAAGATGATGAAGGGCCGTAACCGTGGTCTTTCCCATCGTGGCAGCAAAGTGGATTTCGGTGAGTTTGGCCTGAAAGCCCTGAGCCGTGGCCGTCTGACTGCACGTCAGATCGAAGCAGCACGTCGTGCCATGACCCGTAAGATCAAGCGTGGCGGCAAGATCTGGATTCGTGTATTTCCAGACAAGCCCATTACCCAGAAGCCCCTGGAAGTTCGTCAGGGTAAAGGTAAGGGTTCCGTTGAATACTGGGTAGCCCAGATTCAGCCGGGTCGCGTGATGTTTGAAATTGAAGGCGTTGATGAAGAGTTGGCGCGTGAAGCCTTCAACCTGGCTTCCACCAAGCTGCCTTTTCAGACAACTGTTGTTAAGCGGACGGTGATGTAATGAAAGCGAGTGAATTGAGAGATAAATCTGTCGAGGAACTGCAGACACAACTGCAGGAGCTCTACAAAGATCAGTTTAACAATCGCATGCAAAAGAGCACCGGGCAGCTTGGTCAAACTCATTTGCTACGTGAAGTGCGCCGTGACATCGCGCGCGTTAAGACTCTGCTGAACGAAAAGCAGAGTGCTGAACAAACCAATAGTGAGTCTTAATAATGTCCAGTGAAGAAACATTAGCACGTACGGCTTCCGGTAAGGTCGTCAGTAACAAGATGGACAAGTCCATCGTGGTACTTGTTGAGCGCCGTGTTCGCCATCCGCTGTATGGCAAGATCATCAAGCGATCTACCAAGATCCATGCTCATGACGCCAACAACGAGTGCATGCCGGGTGATGAAGTGACGATCAAGGAAGTACGTCCGATCTCCAAGACCAAGTCATGGTCTCTGGTTTCGATCGACGAGCGTGCGACACAGGTTTAACGAATAATTAGTCAGGATTAGTGGATCTGCATCTGTAGTGCAGATGCAAGATGGAGTGAATCGATGATTCAAGTGCAGTCATACTTAGATGTTGCCGATAACAGCGGCGCTCGACGAGTTATGTGCATCAAGGTGCTGGGTGGTTCCCATCGTCGCTATGCGCGTATCGGTGACATCATCAAGGTAACCGTTAAGGAAGCGATTCCCCGCGGTAAGGTTAAAAAAGGTCAGGTTGTGACTGCCCTGGTTGTGCGCACCAAGAAAGGCGTACGTCGGGGTGATGGCTCGCTGATTCGCTTTGATGATAATGCGGCGATTCTGCTGAATGCCCAGGACGCACCTATTGGTACTCGTGTATTTGGTCCGGTGACCCGGGAACTTCGCAACGAAAAATTCATGCGAATTATTTCTCTGGCACCCGAGGTCCTTTAATTGGGCCGGGCCGTCAGGTTAATTAAGAGAGATAGTGACAGATGAACAAGCTTAAGCGCGACGATGAAGTGATAGTGATCACGGGTAGAGATAAAGGCAAGCGTGGCACTATCTCGAAATTTGTCGGTGATGACAGGGTAGTAGTAACCGGCCTGAATATGGTCAAGCGCCATACCCGTGCCAATCCCAATGCTGGTCAGCCCGGCGGGATTATCGAGAAAGAAGCACCATTGCATATCTCCAATGTGGCGATATTCAATGCAGCGGAAAACAAGGCTGATCGTGTTGGCATCAAGGTCGAAGAAGACGGTGTCAAAAAGCGCGTTTTCAAATCAAACGGTCAAGAAATAGATTAGTGTGGTAGGTGGCCAGATGGCTCAGCTCAGAGATTATTATCAGAAAGAAGTAATACCGGCGTTGACCCAGGAGTTTGGGTTCGACAATCCGATGCGTGTGCCCAAGATTACCAAGATCACCCTGAACATGGGGCTTGGTGAAGCCGTTGCGGACAAGAAGATTCTTGAAAATGCCGCCGGTGACCTGGAGGCAATTGCTGGTCAGAAAGTAGTTGTGACCAAGGCGCGCAAGAGTATTGCCGGTTTCAAAATTCGTGAAGGTTGGCCCATCGGTCTTAAAGTGACCCTGCGCGGCGAACGCATGTATGAATTCCTGGAAAGACTGGTGGATATCGCCATTCCACGCATCAGGGACTTCCGTGGCTTGAGCCCGAAATCCTTCGATGGCCGCGGCAACTATGCCATGGGCGTGAATGAGCAGATCATTTTCCCGGAGATTGATTACGACAAGATTGACGCCATGCGTGGACTGGATATCACCATTACCACCACTGCAGAAAACGACGAACAAGGTCGGGCGTTGCTGACTGCAATGCGCTTCCCTTTCCGCGGAAGCAACCAGCAGCAGAAGAAAGCCGCCGATGATGCGGCAACTGAAGACAAAGAGGAGTCATAAACATGGCAAAGGCTTCAATGATTGCCAGAGAAAACAAGCGGGCGCGCATGGTTGAGAAATTTGCCGCCAAGCGAGCTGAGCTGAAGGCAGTTCTGAAAGACCCGAAAGCCAGCGATGACGAAAAATGGGATGCCCAGGTCAAGCTGCAGAAGCTGCCCCGTGATGCCAGCCCGGTACGTCAACAGAAGCGTTGTCGTCTGACCGGCCGTCCACACGGTGTCTATCGCAAGTTTGGTCTGTGCCGTAACAAGTTGCGTGAAGCAGCCATGCGTGGTGACGTGCCTGGTTTGACCAAGGCGAGCTGGTAACAGGAGATACGATAATGAGCATGACAGATCCCATTGCAGATTTCCTGACTCGCATCCGCAACGCCCAGATGGCGCAGATGCCGTCTGTAGATTGCCCTTCTTCAAAGCTGAAAGTGGCAATCAGCAAGGTTTTGGAAGACGAAGGCTACATCAAGGGCTACGCCGTTAACGAAAACGACGGTAAACCGACCCTGAATGTGGAATTGAAGTATTACAAAGGCAAGCCGGTGATCGAAGAGATCAAGCGTGTGAGCCGCCCCGGGCTGCGCGCCTACAAGGGTAAGGAAGAATTGCCCAATAATCGTGCCGGCCTTGGTATTGCCATCTTGTCCACCAGTAAGGGCCTGATGACCAGTAAGCAAGCAGAAGCGGCCGGTATTGGCGGCGAGGTGCTTTGCACAGTTTTCTAAGAATTTGACCAGGTATAGAGCGAACAATGTCCAGAGTAGCTAACAGCCCGGTACCTTTACCGAAGGGCGTAGAAACAAAACTGACCGGGAATGAAATCTCGGTGAAAGGGGCCAAGGGTTCCCTGCAGCATGCGCTGCATGATCTCGTGGGCGTTACCCAGGAAGGTGAAGAACTCAAAGTTGCCGCCAAGAACAATAGCCGTGAGGCTGTTGCCATTGCCGGCACCACTCGCTCTGTCATCAACAACATGGTTGTTGGCGTCAGCGAAGGTTATGAGAAAAAGCTGGAACTGCAGGGCGTTGGTTATCGTGCCAAGGCTTCCGGTTCTACTATTAATATCAATGTTGGTTATTCACACCCCATTGATTACAAGTTGCCGGAAGGTGTGCAGGCGGATACGCCGAGCCAGACCGAGATTGTTATTACCGGCGCTGACAAACAACTGGTCGGCCAGGTTGCTGCCGAGATCAGAGAATTTCGTCCACCCGAGCCTTACAAGGGCAAAGGTATTCGCTACGCCAATGAGCGTGTTTACAGAAAAGAAGCGAAGAAGAAATAGGACCTAAGCTATGAGCGTAAAGAAAGAAGCTCGTTTGCGTCGTGCACGCCGGGCAAGAGCCAAGATCAGCGAACTTCGTGTAAACCGTCTGTGTGTCTATCGTTCACCCAGACATATTTACGCGCAGATTATTTCTCCTGCTGGTAACGAGGTACTGGTTAGTGCTTCAACCGTGGAGAAAGATGTACGTGCCGGTGCTACCGGTAATATCGAAGCGGCTGGCAAGATCGGCAAACTGATCGCCGAACGTGCCAAAGAGGCCGGTATTGAAAAGGTGGCATTCGATCGTTCCGGATACGCCTACCACGGCCGTGTCAAGGCACTGGCTGAAGCAGCACGCGAAGGCGGCTTGGAATTCTAAGGATTTTGATTTTCAGACCGGCAGCGAAGTACTTCCGGTTTAACAAACAGGTTTATAGATATGGCATTTAAAGACGAGCCAGGCAAAAACGAAGAAGGTCTGCAGGAAAAACTAATCCAGGTTAACCGTGTAGCCAAGGTAGTGAAGGGTGGCCGTATTTTCGGTTTCACAGCTCTGACTGCGGTAGGCGACGGTAATGGCCGTGTTGGTTTTGGTCGCGGTAAGGCGCGCGAAGTACCTCTGGCCATTCAGAAAGCCATGGAGTCTGCACGACGCAATATGATCACTGTAGGTCTGGACGGACATACTCTCCAGTACCCGATCAAGGCTCGTCACGGTGCTTCCAAGGTATATATGCAACCGGCCTCAGAAGGTACGGGCGTAATTGCCGGTGGCGCCATGCGCGCCATTCTTGAACTGGCTGGCGTGCAGAACGTTCTGGCCAAATGTTATGGCTCTACCAACCCGGTTAACGTAGTGCAGGCGACCTTTAAGGGTCTGCGCGATATGCGCTCTCCGGAAGACATTGCTGCCAAGCGTGGCAAGAGCGTTGAAGAGTTAGTCGGTTAAGCAGCAGGCGGATAAAAGCGATGGCCAAGAAGACAGTCAAAATTACACTGGTACGCAGCCCAATCAGCTCTCAGCCGAAGCACAAGCTGTGCCTCAAGGGACTGGGACTGCGTCGTATGCATCAAACCGTTGAAGTGGAAGACACTCCGGCGGTTCGTGGAATGATTAACAAGGTCAATTATATGTTGGCCGTAGAAGGTGAGGCCTGATCATGCAACTGAATAACCTGAGCCCGGCACCGGGCAGCACCAAGGCACGCAAGCGCGTTGGTCGTGGTATAGGCAGCGGCTGGGGCAAGACCTGTGGCACTGGTCACAAGGGTCAGAAATCCCGCAGCGGCGGTAGCGTCAAGCCAGGATTTGAAGGCGGTCAAATGCCTTTGCAGATGCGTCTGCCCAAATTCGGTTTTTCTTCCCGCGTGGGTCGAATTACCGCTGAGGTGCGCACATCAGAATTGAACAAGATCGACGCGGAAGTGATCGATCTGGCGGCACTGCGCAAAGCCAACATCATCAGCAGCGGCATCAAGCGTGCCAAAGTGATGCTGTCCGGCGATGTGAGCAAGGCCGTGACAGTACAAGGCCTGGCGGTGACCAAAGGCGCTCGTGCGGCAATTGAAGCGGCTGGCGGCAAGGTTGTTGAAGAAGAAGCCAAGCCCAAGGCAAAGAAGACAAAGAAAGTAGCGAAGGCAGAAGACGCGGCTGAGTAATCAGCAGACCGGTCGGAGCTGAAAGTAGTAGCAAACGATTAAGAGAAGTCAGTATTAATGGCAAACAAACCTAACATCAATCCAGAGAACATCGGCGCCGGTCTTGGCGAGCTGAAGTCGCGTCTGCTGTTTCTGTTGTTTGCCATCTTCGTTTACCGAATCGGCACGCATATTCCTGTACCGGGTATTGACCCGCTGCAGTTGCAAGCCTTTTTCAACCAGAACGAAGGTACATTTGCTGACCTGTTCAATATGTTCTCCGGTGGTGCTCTGGAGCGCATGAGTATTGTGGCCCTTGGCATCATGCCCTACATCTCGGCCTCAATTATCATGCAACTGCTGACTGCAGTGAGCCCGCAGCTGGAGCAACTTAAGAAAGAAGGTGAGTCCGGTCGTCGCAAGATCACCCAGTACACCCGTTATGGTGCGCTGGTACTGGCGACTGTTCAGGGCACCGGCATGACAGTGGGCCTGCTGGCACCGATGGCCTATAACCCGGGTCTGGCATTCAACCTGACTGCCATTATTTCCCTGGTTACCGGCGCCATGTTCCTGATGTGGCTGGGCGAACAGATTACGGAAAAAGGCATTGGCAACGGTATTTCCATGCTGATTTTTGCCGGCATTGTGGCAGGCTTCCCGGCGGCGGTGGGCACTTCACTGACCCAGGCCTATGAAGGCCAGATCAGCGGTGTACTGCTGTTGGTAGTTGGCCTGATCGCCATCGGTGTGGTGGCCTGCATTGTTTATGTGGAACGCGCCCAGCGCCGTATCACCGTTAACTATGCCAAGCGCCAGCAGGGCCGCAAGATGATGCAGCCCCAGGCCAGCCATCTGCCGCTGAAGATTAATATGGCGGGTGTGATTCCGGCGATTTTCGCCAGTTCCATCTTGCTGTTTCCGGCTTCTCTGGGCCAGTGGTTCGGCCAGTCGGAAGGTGCTGAATGGCTGCAGGATCTGGCCTTGTTGATCGGTCCGGGTCAGCCGCTGTACATCATTATTTTCAGCGCCATGATTATTTTCTTCTGCTTCTTCTATACCGCGCTGACTTTTAATCCGCGGGATGTTGCAGAAAACCTGAAACGCTCCGGCGCTTTCATTCCGGGTATTCGGCCCGGCGACCAGACTGCCAAATATATCGACGGTGTCATCACCCGTCTGACCATGTTTGGTGCGGTGTATATCACCCTGGTCTGTTTGCTACCGAATTTTATGCAGATGCTGGCCAATGTGCCCTTTAACCTGGGTGGTACGGCACTGTTGATTTCCGTGGTGGTAACCATGGACTTCTGGTCCCAGGTGCAATCGCATTTGATGTCTCATCAATACGATTCCCTGATGAAAAAATCGAAGTTGGGCAACTACGGCCGTAGCGGCATCTAGGCCCTGGGAGAACTGACATGAAAGTACGCGCATCAGTTAAGAAAATTTGCCGCAACTGTAAAGTCATCCGACGCAACGGTTCGGTTCGAGTAATTTGCAGTGCTGAACCCCGACACAAGCAGCGTCAGGGTTAACAGGCATTGAATTAGACGTCGTCAGGACGAAGAGTAATAACGGAGTAAATCTATGGCACGTATTGCCGGGGTTAACATACCAGACAACAAGCACATCGTGATTTCCTTGAGCTATGTGTTCGGCATTGGCCCGACCACCGCCAGGCAGATCTGTGATGCGACTGGTATTGAGCCCAGTACCAAAACCAGTGACCTGAGCCCGGAGCAGTTAGACACTCTCCGTGCCGAAGTTGGCAAGTTCCCTACTGAGGGTGACCTGCGCCGCGAGGTTTCCATGAACATCAAGCGTCTCATGGATTTGGGCTGTAACCGTGGTATCCGTCACCGTCGCTCTTTGCCGGTGCGAGGTCAGCGTACGAAGACTAATGCCCGTACCCGTAAAGGTCCGCGCAAACCAATCAGGAAATAAACATGGCAAAGCCAGCAGCTAAATCGACAAAAAAGAAAGCACGCAATACCGTCATCGACGGCATCGCGTTCATTCATGCGTCTTTCAACAACACCATTATCACGATCACCGATCGTCAGGGTAATGCGTTGAGCTGGGCCACAGCTGGTGGTTCCGGTTTCCGTGGATCGCGCAAGAGTACGCCATTCGCTGCCCAGGTAGCCGCCGAGAAAGCTGGCAAGAGTGCCATTGAGCTTTACGGCCTGAAGAATCTGGATGTGAAAGTGAATGGCCCAGGCCCAGGTCGTGAGTCTGCCGTTCGTGCATTGAACAACTGCGGACTGAAAGTCAGCAATATTACTGACGTGACCCCGATTCCACACAATGGTTGCAGACCGCCCAAGAAGCGGCGTGTGTAAACAGGAGAATAGAATATGGCCCGCTATTTAGGCCCAAAATGTAAGCTGTCTCGCCGTGAAGGAACTGATCTGTTCCTGAAAAGTGGCGTGCGCCCGATCGATAGCAAGTGCAAAACCGAGAATATTCCCGGCCAGCACGGTCAGCGTCGTGGCCGCCTGTCGGATTATGGTGTCCAGTTGCGTGAAAAGCAGAAGGTGAGACGTACTTATGGTGTCCTGGAGAAGCAGTTCCGTGGCTACTATAAGGAAGCCGCGCGCTTGAAAGGAGCGACCGGTGAGAACCTGCTGCAATTGCTGGAATGCCGACTGGACAACGTCGTCTACCGCATGGGCTTCGGTTCTACTCGTGCCGAATCCCGGCAACTGGTTTCGCACAAGGCCATTACTGTGAACGGTGAAGTGGTCAACGTGCCTTCCTACCAGATTCAGGAAGGTGATGTTGTTGCCGTACGTCAGAAAGCCAAAGAGCAATTGCGAATCAAATCTGCATTGGAACTGGCTGCCCAGCGCAGCCCGATCGATTGGGTTTCCGTTAACCAGAGCAAGCTGGAAGGCGAGTTTACTCGCAAGCCGGAGCGCACTGACCTGCCGCCGGAAATCAACGAGAACCTGATCGTCGAGCTTTATTCCAAGTAGTGACTTAATCACACAAAGGGTGGATTACATGCAAATTTCTTTATCTGACTTTTTAACACCACAAGTGATACAGGTTGATGAAATCGACAAGTGTCATTCCAAAGTGGTGCTGGAGCCCCTTGAGCGCGGCTTCGGTCACACGCTTGGTAATGCCCTGCGTCGCATTCTGCTGTCATCCATGCCTGGCTGTGCTGTTGAAGAAGTTGAGATTGATGGTGTTGTACACGAATACAGCACTATCGAAGGCGTGCGTGAAGACGTTATCGAGATCCTGTTGAACCTGAAAGGCGTCGCGATCCTTCTGAACAGCAAGGATGAGGCTGTGCTGACCCTGAGCAAGAAAGGCTCTGGCACAGTCACTGCCGCTGATATCGAAACCGATGGTGACGTAGAAGTCGTCAATCCCGAGCACGTGATTGCCAATCTGAACGGCAATGGTGAGCTCAATATGCGTCTGACTGTTCGCAAGGGCCGTGGTTATTCACCCGCCGATGCGCGCCGTGAAGACGATGAAGAAACCCGTGCCGTGGGCAAACTGCTGCTGGATGCCTCCTACAGCCCGGTTGTTCGTGTGTCCTATTCGGTTGAAAGCGCGCGTGTTGAACAGCGCACCAATCTGGATAAACTGGTCATCGATCTGGAAACCAATGGCACCATTGATCCGGAAGAGGCTATTCGTCGCGCCGCCACAATTCTGCAGCATCAGCTGAGTGTCTTCGTTGACCTGCAGAGCGAAATCGTGGCCGAGCCGGAAGAGCATGAAGATGAAATCGACCCGATCCTTCTGCGTCCGGTAGATGATCTGGAGTTGACTGTACGTTCAGCCAACTGCCTGAAGGCGGAAGATATTTACTACATCGGTGATCTGATTCAGCGCACCGAAGTTGAGTTGTTGAAAACTCCTAACCTGGGTAAGAAATCCCTTACCGAGATCAAGGATGTTCTGGCAACTCGTGGACTCTCTCTGGGACTGCGTCTTGAGAACTGGCCTCCGTCCAGCCTCAAATCAGACGATCGAGCTGCCTGAGAGTAGTAAGAAGCAATTAAAGGTATAGAGTTATGCGTCATCGACACAGCGGTCGTCAGCTGAATAGAAATAGCTCCCACAGGACAGCCATGTTTCGCAACATGACTTCCTCCCTGGTTGAGCATGAAATTATCAAGACCACTCTGATCAAGGCCAAGGAGCTGCGTTCAGTGGCCGAGCCCCTGATCACATTGGCCAAGAAGGACAGCGTGGCAAATCGCCGCCTGGCGTTCGACCGTATCCGTAACAAGGCTACGGTTGGCAAGCTGTTTGGTGAGCTGGGCCCGCGCTATGCTGATCGCCCCGGCGGTTATATTCGCATTCTGAAGTGCGGCGAACGAGCCGGCGACAAGGCGCCCATGGCCTATGTGGAGCTGGTTGATCGTCCGCGTCTTGACGCCGAAGACTTCGGCAACGATGGCGTTGAAGAATCAGCAGAAGATTAAGCTTTTTCTGAGCTTTGAAAAGCCCGACTACTGACAAGTAGTCGGGTTTTTTGCTTTCTGTGACCAAGAAATTTGATAGTCTTTCCCAAAGTCCAAGCAAGCAGGATTTACCATGACCGCATCCTTCCATCCGCCTGAACGTTGTCTGATGGGCCCTGGGCCCTCTGATGTTAATCCCCGTATTCTGGAAGCCCTGTCCAGGCCGACTATCGGCCACCTTGATCCGGCCTTCATCGCCATGATGGATGAAGTCAAGTCGCTGCTGCAGTATGCCTTCCAGACCAAAAATGAACTGACCATACCGGTGTCAGCGCCAGGTTCGGCAGGCATGGAAACGGTGTTCGTGAATTTGCTGGAGCCCGGTGACAAGGTAGTGATCTGCGCCAATGGCGTGTTCGGTGGTCGCATGAAAGAAAATGCAGAGCGCTGTGCTGCGATACCCATCATGGTCGAAGATGATTGGGGTGCCACGGTTGACCTGGACAAGGTGGAACAGGCGCTGAGTGAAAACCCTGATGCCAAGGCCCTGGCCTTTGTCCATGCGGAAACTTCCACCGGGGCGCGCAGCGATGCCGAGTCACTGGCAGCCCTGGCTGCCAAGTTTGGCTGTCTGGTTATTGTGGATGCGGTGACCTCTCTCGGCGGTATCGAATTGAAAGTCGATGACTGGGGCATTGACGCGATTTATTCCGGCACCCAGAAATGCCTGTCCTGCGTGCCGGGCCTGTCGCCGGTGAGTTTTTCCTCACGGGCAGTGGAAGCGATCAAGGCCCGCAAGAGCAAAGTGCAAAGCTGGTTCCTCGATCTGAATCTGGTGATGGGTTATTGGGGAGCCGAGGCCAAGCGTTCCTACCACCACACTGCACCGGTTAATTCCCTCTATGCCCTGCATGAATCGCTGGTGATTCTGAAAGAAGAAGGGCTGGAAAATGCCTGGGCCAGACATGCCCTGAATCACCAGGCTTTCGCGGCCGGTATCGAGAAGCTGGGCCTGTCCTTTGTGGTGGCTGAAGAGTTTCGTCTGCCCCAGTTGAATGCCGTGGGCTTTCCTGCCTCGGTGGACGATGCCGCTGTTCGCGGCGCCTTGCTGAATGAGTTTAATCTGGAAATCGGCGCCGGTCTGGGAGCCCTGGCCGGTAAGGTCTGGCGTATTGGCCTGATGGGCTACGCCAGTAATCAGACCAATGTACTGAATTGCCTGATGTCGCTGGGAGCAGTGCTTGCGGACCAGGGCATGGACAGTGATGCTGCCGCTGCCGTAGCCGCAGCCCGGGCAGTTTATGCAGGAAATTGATGACAGCAGCAGATCCTGCCGAGTTGTGCCGCCGGTCACGGTGGCAAGAGTAGGAAGCCGCTAGACTGGCGGGCAGTTGCAGTTCTGCACAAAGAAGCGGCTGTCGATGGCCTTCAGGGGCTCCATTTCGCCCTGTTTGGTATTGTAAGTAACTGAATTAAATATAAAAAAGCAGATTTTTCGCGAATTGTGCAGTTCCGGATTACCTGCTACAGTAATGAGCTGCTTTTAAGCCACGCCGTCACCAGAGAGTCAGGACATGCCAGCAGATACCGCCGTGGAAATGGACGCAGGCAGGGAGAGCACTACTCCCGAGGCTGTGTCTGAGAAAAACAATGAGAGCGGGGCCAAAAAAATTGACCTGCAGCCACCTCCTTTCTCCGAGGTGCATGACGGCCCCGAATACGACAAATCCATTTGCACCATTGAGATGGCCAATGGCAGCCGGGTCAAGGGTACGCTGAAACAGTTCAATGCCGCCTCGGAAATCATTTCCATTATGGAAACCGGTGGCACTGTGCCTGTCGATATCGACATGAGCACGGTCAAGTACCTGCGCCTTGAGAAGCCCTACCAGATGGTGATCGGTGCATCCGGTACACCCGGTCTGAATATCGACACTGATGCACGCAGTTTCCAGGTGTATTTCAAGGATCAGACTTCACTCACCGGCAATACCTTTGGCAGTCGCACCGACAAGAACGGCATCCATCTCTATGAACAGACCAAGGTAGGGCGCAAATGGCGCTACTGCACCCATTTGTTCATCGCTCATGCCGCTGTAGAGAATCATGTCATTGGCGGGCAGATTGGTGAAATGCTGGTACAGGACAACCAGATTTCCCAGGATGTTCTGGATACAGCCCTCAAGGATCAGCAAAGCGAGCGTTCCCGCCTGGTGGGCGAGTATCTTGTCACCCAGAAGATTATCGATAGTAGCGAACTGGAAAATGCCCTGTCTCGCCAGAAGCATATGCCCAATCTCAAACTGGGTGAGATTCTGGTGGGTGAAGACCTCGTGTCTGAAGCCCAACTCAATGAGGCCCTGAGGGAACAGAAGAAAAAGCGTAAAGGGGCACTGGGTGAGATCCTGGTCACCCGTGGCGTGATCGAGAAAGACCAGATTCAACAAGCTCTGGCCAAGAAGCTCGGTATTCCCTTTGTGAACCTGCGGGAGTTTACTGTCGAGCCGGAAGTGATACGCATGCTCACAGCGGCCATCGCCTTCAAACACAAGGTTGTGCCACTGTATGTCTATGAGGGCAAGATAGTCGTTGCCATTGAAAATCCCATGGACTGGCAGGTTACTGATGCGCTTAGTTTCAACATCAACAAGTATGTTGAACCGGTCATGGCCTCACCTGAGGATATTAACTGGGCATTACAGTTTTACTACTCCTCGGAAGATATTGAATCCACCATTGCCGAATATGACGAAGGCATGGAAAACCCGGAAGAGGATGATGACTATGATTCCACCATCTTCTCCGCGGTGGAAACCCAGCAGGTCACCGACAATGTTGTCGTTCGTATCGTCAACAAGATCATCGAAGATGCCCACCGCCAGAAAGTTTCTGATATTCATATCGAGCCGGGCATGGGTAAACAGAAAGTTATTGTCAGGTTCCGCAAAGACGGTGTGCTGAGCACCTATTATAAATTTCCCAGCAAGTACCGTTCGGTGTTCGTCTCGCGCATCAAGGTAATGGCGCATCTTGATATCTCCAACAAGTACAAGCCCCAGGACGGCAAGATCAATTTCCGTCACTTTGCCCCCGTCGATATCGAACTGCGTGTTGCCACGATTCCCACCGCCGGCGGCATTGAAGATGTGGTGATCCGAATCCTTAGCGGCGGCAAGTGCATGCCGGTCAATGCCATCGGCCTGAGCACGCCCAATCTGGACAATCTGCTGAACGGGGTCTCCAAACCCTATGGCTTGTTTCTGGTTTGTGGTCCTACCGGTTCCGGTAAGAGTACAACCCTGCACTCCATCATGAATTACCTGAACAATTCAGAACGCAAGATCTGGACGGCGGAAGATCCGGTGGAAATCACCCAGCCCGGCCTGCGACAGGTGGAAGTGAATGAAAAAGTCGGCATGACCTTCGCCAATGCCATGCGCGCCTTCCTGCGTGCCGACCCCGACATCATTATGGTGGGGGAGATGCGTGATACCGAGACTGCCGGCACCGCCATTGAAGCGTCCCTGACCGGTCACCTGGTATTGTCAACGCTGCATACCAACAGCGCTGCCGAAAGTATTGTGCGTCTGTTGGATATGGAAATGGACCCTTTCAATTTTGCCGACGCCATGATCGGTATTCTTTCCCAGCGACTGACCAAAACCCTGTGCACTTCTTGCAAGAAGTCCTATTCACCGGATGAAACCGAACTGGAATTCCTGGCCTCGGAGTATTGCCGCGAATCCATCCCCGATGGCAGCCGGTCAGACCCCGACCCGGAACTGGTCAAGGCGCAACTGGCACATTGGCGTGAGGATTACTCCCAGAACGGTGAGTTCACACTCTACAAGGCGCCGGGTTGCCCAGCCTGTCTCGACACCGGCTATCGTGGTCGTATGGGAGTGCATGAATTGCTGATGAGCACGCCTGATATCAAGAAGATGATTCTGCGCCGGGCACCGGCGGCAGAGATTCATTTTGAAGCGATCAAGTCGGGGATGCGGACGCGGAAACAAGACGGCATCGACAAGATACTGATGGGGTACACAGATTACACCCAGGTAAGAACGATTTGATTTCGTAGCGGCTGCGGAAGCGCAGCACTGCGTTGCGTAAAATTTCCGACCCAGTCACTTACTACAGTAAGCTCCTGGGCCTGAAATTTTCCGCGCCTTGTTCTGCACTTCCTCGCTCGCTACTCTTACATAGTCTTGATGGTTTGTTACCAGTTCTTTTCTGATAGTGTAATTAGTTGAATAGTTGCGGTACTTCTTGGCTGTTAACTTGTGATGATGGTGTGCTAGTGGCTTAGTACTACAAGGTCTTGCCAATTATTAATGGCGTTTTCTTCGTACTGGATATTTGTGAATATTCTTGACCAGTTTCCGACTATGTAGCTTTTGCTGTGGAGTGTCGTTTGATAATGATCTGGAGTTTGCGCCAGGTTTCTAATCCCCACATTGGTCCGTAGGTATAGCAAGCCGGACTTCTCAACGTCTTCCGTCCATTTCGGATTCTTCTCCCAAACAGTTTTTCCATGCACCGTAGCCAGGACTATTCCCGTAGTTTTTAGTATTCGTTTGAACTCCTGAAGCCAAAAGTCCTGCAGGTTTTCGTCCAGGTGAGTGAAGAGTGAAACCGCGAGAATTGCATCGAACTCCTCATCACGGAAAGGTAGCGGGCCACTGCATTCATTGACATACCAGACAGCTTTGCCCGTCAGATGTTTTGAATTCCACTCGATTGCCTGGCTATCAATATCAGTTCCGGTGTAATGCCAGTGGGGCCTTAAAGTCAGAAAATGCACCAGAGTGCGCGCGCAGCCGCAACCAAAATCCAGTACTTTCAGTGGACGTTCCTGCTTTTCTTGGAGCTGGTCCAGTGTCGGTACAAGGCTGATGAAATTTTCTGATCCTGCACGCTCAAAACTGCGGTAGTCCAGACACCCGTGCACTCTGTGTCTTAATCTCGGTGGCGGAATTGCTAACTTGGATGCTGTATGACGAGAACTCCGCTTCCAGAGAAACGTCGCAATACTCGCTTGAATTTCAAACTTCAGTCTCAGAAGACACCCATAAAGAAAATACAGTAGGCGGTTATTCCGCAAAGTCTGACGCAAAGGGGTCATAATCCGGCATTTCCATTACGTGGGAAATATTCCCGCAAACTGTAGCAGGTTTTACTGCCATTAGCCACAAATATCAGGGGTGCTATTCGGCTGCAAAAAAGTCAATTGCAACATTTCTCGTGCGTGTAGGCATGCCTGTCAGGTAGTGGCGAGCGAGAAGGTTTGGATCGAGGCAAAATTATTTTCCGGCCCGGGCGCTTACTGTTGTAAGTAACCGGGTCGGAAAATAATTTTAACGAAGAGCCGGACCTTCGCAGCCGGCACGGGAGGAGACCCAATAAAAAACCCCGACCACCGCCAGGTGATCGGGGTTTTTATTGGGCGGTCACTAGTGACCGCTTGAGTCTAAAGCTCCTGGCAGTGCCATAGCAGTCAAACTAGAGCCGGTTTGGAGGATGATGTACTGATGACCATCATGCACCCAGGTGCTCATGCCATAGCGGCTGCGAGCAGGGACTTCGATGGCGGCTTCAGTTTCTCCGGTGGCCTTGTTGACGGCATACAGCATGGGTGTGCCGTCAGACTCGGTGTCGGAATAGACCAGCATGTTCGGCGTGATGGTCATGGGCACCAGGTTTCCTGAACCTGTGTTGCCGATGTCCAGACCCTGAACGGCCGGGTTATTCAGTACCCGGTCCGGTGTGTTGCCGGTGGGAATCATCCAGGCGTGTTCACCGCTGTTCATGTCGATGGCGGTGATACGGCTGTAAGGCGGCTTGTACAATGGAATATTGGCCGGATGCCTTGGCGCTCCGCCACCCGGGCCATTGGCATAGCGGGCGAAGGTAGTGCCGGTTGGCTTCTCATACTGGGTATCCGCTTCTTCACCGGGAACCAGCTGTACTGCTGAACAGGCTGACTGTGAAGACACATACAACATGCCGGTAGTGGGGTCAGCCACAGCCGGTGCTGTGATATTGGCGCCACCGCCACCACCGGGACAGATCATGGCAGAACGTTTGCCAAGTGGATTGTCACGATGAATGGGCGGGTTGAACAGGGGGCCCATCTGGTAATCGGCGAAGGCCTGAATAGCCTGCTGATGTAATTCCGGAGTCCAGTCCACCAGGTCATCGGGAGACACGCCCTGCATGTCAAACGGTGCCGGTTTGGTGGGGAAGGGCTGGGTAGGTGACAGCACTTCACCTGGCACGATAGAGGCCGGTACTTCACGCTCTTCAAACGGCCATACCGGTTCTCCGGTCAGGCGGTTCCAGGTATATACCATGCTTTGTTTGGTAACCTGGGCCACAGCGGGTACCACGCCCTGACCCGGTATATTCAGGTCCATGACGATGGGTGCCATCGGATTGTCGTAGTTCCAGATGTCATGTTTGACGGTCTGGTAATGCCAGGCCCGTTCGCCGGTGCTGGCGCGCAGAGCGATAACACTGGTGCCGAAGAGATTGTCACCCGGTCGGAAACCACCGTAATAGTCGATGGTGGCCCCATTGGTGGGAATGAAAACCAGATCATTCTCAACATCGGCAGAGATCGGTGCCCAGGATGAAACGTCACCGGTCCACTGCCAGGCATCGTTTTCCCAGGTTTCATGGCCATATTCACCCGGGCGGGGAATGACATTGAACTTCCACTTGAACTCACCGCTGCGGGCATCATAGCCAAGAATGTCACCTGGCACGTTTTCAATGCGCGCCTGGTTATAACCCTGTTCCGCCGAGTTTCCTACCACGATGGTGTTGTTGACCACGATGGGGGGTGAGGAGCCAGTGATATAGCCGGTCTCCAGAGGGATACCTTCATAGGGATCGTAGGGGTGACCGAGGTCAGCCAGCAGATCCACAACACCGGTTTCCGGGAATCCGTCAATGGGTACCGGGCGGCCAAAATCTTTAAGTGGAGCGCCAGTCTGGGCGTCCAGGGCGATCAGGAAAAAGCCCGGAGTAATCATGTAAATGATTTCCTGGCCATCGATTTCGGCATAGCCCACGCCCTTGCCGTAGTCGGCACGCATGGAATATTCCCAGCGGGGAGTATTGGGCAGGCGGTAGGACCACATGGTCTCCCCGGTCTTGGGGTCGATTGCCACCACGTTTCGACGCGGGCCGGCAACTGTGTAGAGGGTTCCGTTGATATAGCTGGGTGTTGAGCGTCCGCTGACAGCACCAAGGCTGGCGCCGCTCCATTCCCAGGCAACTTCCAGATCTTCGAAGTTATCGATGGTGATTTCAGAGGCCGGGGAAAAGCGGGTATGAGCAAAGTCATTTCCCAGGGTGGTCCATTCGACCGTTTCCTGGGCCAGCAAGCCTCCGGAGATACTCATCACCAGGCCGATCACGGCCGAAGATCTGAGGCGTTTCAAGACAGCATCTTTTCTTATCATTTTATGCCTCGCTGATGAAAAAGATTCTTATTGGTTTTATCTGTTCCTTCCAGGCCGGCCCTGATCAAATCAGCCCCCTCAAAAGTCTTGCAAATCAATCAGTTAAAGCATTCATGATGGACTTGCAAGACCGGCTGCACCCGGTCAGATACAGTCTAGAGGCTACCCTAAGCCCCGGGCTTTGTCTATTCGCAATCTCGCCTGAGGCAGTTTGAAAAAATACTATAAAATCAGGCTGTTAGATGGTCTGTAAGGACCTGGCAGGGGCCCGGGTGGTGGTGCCAAGCGAGGGTGAATCGGCTATAGTGGCGCCTCCAATTTCACCGTCGTCGCGGAGTGGCAATGAGCCTGCAACTGGTAATAGGCAATAAAAATTATTCATCCTGGTCGTTGCGCCCCTGGATGCTGCTGGACCATTTCGAAGTCCCGTTCCGGGAAATCTGTATTGAACTGTTCACCGCTAATTACCGCGAAGAACTGGCCCGCTACTCGCCCAGTCTGAAAGTACCGGTACTGATCGATGAAGAGTTAACAGTCTGGGAGTCGTTGGCGATCTGTGAATACCTCAATGAACACTATCTTGGCGACAAAGCCCTGCCAGCGGGGCGTGAAGCCAGGGCCCTGTGTCGCTCGTTCTGTAGTGAGATGCATGCCGGCTTCCCGGCCCTGCGCAGTGAATTGCCGATGAATTGCCGCGCTCGCAAACAGCTCCGGCACTCACCGGCCGTAGAGCAGGATATCAAGCGCATTGATGCCCTCTGGACCCAGGCACGGCGCCGCTTTGTGGATCGGGGTGACTATCTGTTTGGTAAATTCTCCCTGGCAGACTGCATGTATGCGCCGGTGGTGATGCGCTTTTATACCTATGGTGCAGTGCTGGGGCCGGAAGCCAATGACTATTTCCAGTTCATGCTGGAAGAGGCTTCCCTGCTGCGCTGGCGCCAGGCAGCAGCGGCTGAAAAACGGGTATTAGCCGATTTCGAAGTCGGTGAAGCGCTCTGAGCTTGTCAAACGCATAAAATCCGCTGTTATTCGGCCAACAAAGCCCGCTTTATTCCCCTGCAGCCATTAATTTCTCTGGTTTCGGACCGATACAACAGACTAGAACTGGTTTACCCCCAGGCCGTAGTGCTGGCTTGTCGATTTGTCCGGCAAGTTGTTGATGGAATCAGGAGAAATCAATGTATCTGGACTATTTTGGATTGCAGCGGCACCCGTTTCGCATTACCCCAGATACCTCACTGTTTTTCTCTGGTGGTGCTGAAGGACGCGGGGTGGTTCTGGATGCCATGTTGTACGCCATCGAATCCGGCGAAGGCATTCTCAAGGTAGTCGGTGAAGTAGGCAGCGGCAAGACCATGCTCTGTCGTATGCTGGAAGAGCAGCTTCCGGAGTCCACCGAAGTGGTCTATCTGGCCAACCCCAATCTTTCCCCCGATGACATCCTTTATGCCATCGCTTTCGAGCTGAAACTGCTGGTGCGTCGGGATACTTCCAAATTGCTGGTGATGCAGCAATTACAGAATTATCTGTTAAAGCAGCATGCAGCCAACCGCAAGGTGCTGGTAATTATTGAAGAAGCCCAGGGCATGCCGGTTGAGACCCTCGAGGAAATTCGGCTGTTCAGTAATCTCGAAACCCATCGCGACAAGCTGATGCAGATTATCCTGTTTGGACAACCGGAGCTGGATAAAAACCTCAGCGCCCGGCATATTCGTCAGCTGCGAGAACGCATCACCCACAGTTTTTATCTGTCGCCGCTGGATGTCGAAGCAACCCGTGCATATATTCGCTTTCGTTTAGGGGCTGCGGGCTGCCCCTGTCCGCAGCTTTTTACGCCCTCTGCCGAATGGCTTATTGCCAAGGTGTCGCGGGGCCTCACCCGGCGCATAAATATACTGGCCGACAAAGCCCTGTTGGCAGCATTTGCAGACAATGTGCTGGAATCGCCGGAAAATCTGAGCCCGGATGTACCGCCGGTGGTAAAGCTTGGCCATGTCAGCGCCGCTATTCGCGACAGTGATTACTCGTCACCCTTGATGAAAGCCCTGTTCTGGCCGGCGCGTCTGGCCGGCGCGAGCGTACTGGCGGCGGCAGCAGTTCTGGCATTTGTGCTGTGGCCGGGCAGTGTCGGTGTGGCAGGGCAGACTGATTATTCCATAAATCCGGCATCTGCCAGGTCTGGCTCGCAGCCAGCAACGAGGGTGGCGATCAAGGAGCCACCACAGGCCCTTGTGATAAATAGTTGGCCGCCGGCTGCCGAGACAGCGCCGCCGCTCACAGATCAACTCAAGCAAGTCAGCATGGCTGCGGTGCTAACCCCGGAGGCCGAACCTGCATGGCCAGATGTTCCAGAGCCGACCCGCTCGGGCTTCGATAAGCTGACCCAGCAGCGATTGCTGGCTTCTATCGAATGGTTGCGCATTGCCAATCCCGAGGCCTATACCATTCAGTTCATGTCCGGTGAACTGGGCAATCTGGATTTTGCCGAACGGTTTCTTGAGGAACTACAGGCTTCAAACCTGCTGGAAGAATCCTATTTCTGCATGTCATCCGAAGGCGATCGCAGTTACTGGACAGTCAAGCACAAGAATTTCCCCGGAGTCAGTCTGGCCCAGTCCTATATCGATTCGCTGCCGGCGCCTATTCAGGATTACCAGCCCTTCGTCCAAAACATGAGCGCTGTTGAATGTAATATCAATTCCACTGTCGCGGCTCTGATACCGGAGTAACTCTATGCACCTTAATGCAACCAAATTTCTGTCAGGGCTGCTGCTGACCAGTTTGATGCTTGCCTGTGACTCACTGCCGCCGCCCACAGAGGAGCCGGATTTTGAGTTGCAGGGACGGCATATGAATCTTGAGGAGGCGCCGGTGGTCGAGGAGGGCATTCCGGAAATTGTGCGGGACCTGCCCCTGGTAACCCCGCCCCAGCCCGAGGCGCCACTGGAATTGTATTCAGTCGTGGTGCAGGACGTGCCGGTACGGGAACTGCTTTTTGCCATGGCCCGCGATGCGAACATCAATGTTGACGTGCACTCAGCCATCAGCGGCACGGTCAGCATCAATGCCATTGACCAGACATTGCCCCAGATTCTGGAACGAATTGCCAGGCAAGTGGAAATTCGCTGGTCATTCGAAGGAAATGATTATCTGATGGTACAACCGGACCGGCCGGAGATGCGCACCTACCGCATTGACTATGTGAATATCTCGCGAACGTCTTCATCGGCCGTGAGTGTGTCCTCAGCGGTCTCCAATGGTGTTGGCAGTGACTCCGGATCGGCGGAAGCCAATAATTCCACAACGGTGCTCAATCAGGCCACCAGTAACCAGTTTTGGGAAACCCTGGAGGCAAACCTGGTCTCGATTATCGGTGGTTCCGAACAAGAGGGCGGACCCAGCCCCATCGTGGTCAGCCCGGAAACCGGTCTGGTGACTGTGCGTGCCACGGCCCGACAACATGAAGAGGTATTCGAGTTCATCGAATCGGTACGAACCAGGGCCTTGTATCAGGTAATGATCGAGGCAACCGTAGTGGAAGTGAATCTCAGTGATCGCTTTCAGTCCGGTGTGGACTGGGCAATGCTGGCCCGCGACAGTGGCCAGATCAGTTTCAGTCAGGAATTGACAGGCCTCAATCTCGATACAGCGCCCACCAATGTGCTGACTATCGACAAGAGTGCCGGTCCCGATGCCGTCAATGCCACCATCAGCCTGCTGTCACAGTTCGGCGAGACCCAGGTATTGTCCAGCCCTCGGTTGATGGCACTGAATAACCAGACCGCCATGCTGCGGGTGGTAGACAGCAAGATCTATTTCACCATTGATGTTGAAGCTGGCTTTCCGGCAACTGCCACCAGCCCGGCGATACCACCAACCTATACCAGTGAAGTACATACGGTACCGGTGGGTTTCACCATGGCCGTGACACCACAGATCAGTGAGTCGGATCAGGTCACCCTGAATGTCAGGCCAACCATTTCCAGAATCATCCGCTTTGTCGATGACCCGAATCCGGCGCTGGCCGATGCCCAGGTGGTAAATTCCATACCTGAGATCCAGATCCGGGAGATTGAGTCGGTGCTGACGGTAGACAGTGGGGAAATCGCGGTGCTTGGCGGTTTGATGCAGGATACGGTGGACTCCGATGTGGCGGGATTACCGGGCTTGAATCGGGTGCCGGTACTTGGCAATCTGTTCAATTACCGAGATGACAACAAGATCAAGACTGAACTGATTATTTTTATCCGCCCGGTGGTGGTTCGTCAACCCGGCCTGAGCGGAGAGCTGCAGAATTACCGACAATTCCTGCCTTCTGCCGCCTCGTCAGGTGCTGCTAATCAGGGTTCTTCGCTTCGTTAACCGCTTAAGCGAACAAAACTAGAGAATCGATTATGAGCCTGTTAATGGATGCGCTGCGCAAAGCCGAGGAGTCCAGGAAAAAGGCTGAGTCAGGTCCTGTTCCCGAACAAGGGAAGGGCGCTGTCGGCGGCAGGCAAAACCAGGCTCCCCACACAGAACACAAACCTGCTGCCGGCAGTGAGCAGGCAAAGTCGCCGGTATCGACGCAAGCAGACAATAGCGTGGTGCCAGATTCTGTTGTTGAGTCAGAAACACAATCGTCACTTTCAGAATCCAGAAAAACCCCCGGCAGCAGCGGCATCCCCGATCTGCCGCTGGATTTTCAGGATTCGGAAGCACCACAAAAAGACCAACCGGCCCGGCAACCAACTGCCGATAAAAGCTCGCCAGCCAGTGATTCAGTATTGGAACTGGCTCCACAGGAATCCACGGCAACGCGGCAACCCTTCACCGGCACAGCCGATGAACCCCATGCTACGCAGCCAGAGCAACAAGAGCCTTCAGCGTATAGAGAGCCTTCAGCGGATAAACAGCCCTCAGCGCATAAAGAGCCCTCGGCGGATCAAGAGCCTTCAGCGCATAAAGAGCCCTCAGCGGATAAAGAGCCCTCAGCGCATAAAGAACCCTCAGAAGAAAAAGAACCCCCGGCCAATGAATATCCCGCAAGCGACAGCAATTCAGCAAGCACAGCAACAGCAACCGGGGAACAACTGACAACCGCCGGGGAGCCGGAAATCGGCTTGGAACTGTCGGTTGATAAACAGATCCCACAAGGCAGCGAAACCCGTTCAGCCAGTCAAGCCGATGCCAGACAGCCGGATGCTAAGCCAGTGGAATTGACACTGGCAGCCAAACCTCCCGGGATCAGGGAGCGCAGTGCCAGCAGTCGGGCCTCGGCCCGTTCGGTGTTTGCTGCCAAGCAACAGGGCAGCGGCAAGCGTCGCCGTCAGTTGCTGGCGCTGGCCACCGCAGCCGCCGTGGTGCTGTTGGTGGCAGCCGGGGGCTTGCTGATGATGCTGGGCAATGATTCCGGTAGCGGAATTACAGTGCCTGACAACTATGTGGCGGGGCAGTCACAGAATGACTTCCTTGAGCAAGACGATGCTCAGCAAGATCTGTCCGGCTCGACCAATTTTGCCGAAGCAGATGTCAACGACTCAGACCAACAGACGTCACTAACAGCTGCTGACAGTAATACAACGGTACGTTTCACAACTCTTGAAACCTTGCCGGCTGAAACTGCTTTACCCTCTTCGCTGCCTCCTGTTGCTGAGCCTCAACCTGATGCCGTACCCGAAGTCCAGACACAAGCAGCAACGACGTCGCTTGCAGAGGCGGAAGCCGCCGACAACAGCGGCATTGAAGTGCAGGCCTCGGTAGCGGCGGTGCCGGCAGAGTCAGCCGAAGCCACGGCTACCGCGGCAGATACAAGCGAGCCCGAAGCAGTCACCAGCAGTGAGCCGCAAAGCAGCCCGGTCAGCGAAGCTCCGGCTACGGTGGTGGCGCAGATTAGTTTTAGCCGCAGACAGGCAGACTCAAGTCTGCAGCCCTTGCTTACTGAGGCTTATTCGGCCTATCAGCAAGGCAATCTGGAATTGGCGCGGCAGCGCTATCAGGCGGCACTGGCCGATTCTCCCATGCACAGAGATGCCCTGTTGGGCCTGGCGGCCATCGCCGTAGCGCAGCAGCAACCGGCTCAGGCAATGGACTACTATTCGCAAATGCTGGCTCGCAATCCGGCCGACCCGGTTGCCCGGGCAGCATTGCTGGAATTGAGTCCGGCAGGAGGACCGGCAACCCAGGAGCGTGAATTGCGCCGACTGCTGGATCTGCATCCGCAGGTGGCAAGCCTGGCCTATGCCATGGGTAATTTCTACGCTTCACGTCAGCAGTGGAGCGATGCCCAGCAGTACTATTTTCGTGCCCTGCAACTGGCCAGGAGTCAGGCCGAGGGGCCCGCACAAATAAACCCGGACTATGCCTACAACCTGGCTGTCAGCCTTGAGCATCTGAATCAGGTCAGGGCAGCAATCAGTTTTTATCAGGAAGCCCTGACCCAGGCCCAGGGTCACCAAGCGGGTTTCGATCTGAGCGGAACCCGTCGTCGGGTTGAATCATTGAGCAGGACGTTGACACCATGAGTGAAGAAAGCAAGGAAGTTCCCAACAAGCGTCTGGGTGAGGTCCTGATTGATCGCGGCATCATTACCGAGGATCAATTGCGCATTGCCTTGCAGGAACAGAAAGCCATTGGCAAACGCATCGGTGCCGTACTGATACAACTCGGCTTTGTTACAGACTCTATTATTCGCGATGCGCTCAGTGAAAACACGGGTTTTGAAAGCGTTGATGTCACCAGTGCGGTGATTGATGCCGAAGCAATCAAGATGGTGCCCCAGGACCTGGCCCGACGATTCAAGATTCTGCCGCTGTCCTTTGACAAGGAAACGGCCGTATTGAGCCTGGCCATGGCTGATACTTTCAATATTGTCGCCATGGATCAGGTCAGGGCCATGAATGAAGGCGACATCGAAATTCGACCCATGCTGGGTTCAGAAGCCGATATCGTACACCTGATAGAAGAAGTCTACGGTTTCGACCTGTCCATTGATGGAATCTTGCAGGAAATTGAAACCGGAGAGGTGGATTTTGAGACTCTGCAGACTGAGGGAGATGAGTATCGTCACCCCATGGTGCGGCTGGTAAATGCCTTGCTGGCGGACGCGGTTCAGCGCGATGCGTCAGACATCCACTTTGAGCCGGAAGAGGCCTTCCTGCGCATTCGCTATCGTATTGATGGCGTGTTGCGGCAGGTACGTTCCCTGCACCGCAGTTATTGGCCAGCCATGGTGGTGCGCCTGAAAGTCATCAGCAATATGAACATCGCCGAGTCGAGAGCGCCACAGGATGGCCGTTTGTCACTCTCTCTCATCGGTCGGCAGATTGACTTCCGGGTGGCTTCGCAGCCAACCACCTATGGCGAGAATATCGTCATGCGAGTGCTGGATCGACGCAAGGGTATTGTGCCCCTGGAAAATCTGGGGCTGAGCGATTCCAATCTGCATTTGACCAAACTTATGCTGGCCAAGCCGGAAGGGGTGATACTGGTTACCGGCCCAACCGGCAGTGGTAAAACAACGACGCTGTATTCGATCCTGAACCACATCAATACCGAAGCCATCAACATCATGACCATGGAGGACCCGGTCGAATACCCCATGCCAATGATCCGGCAGACTTCCATCAATGAGTCTGCGAAGCTGGGTTTTGCCGAGGGTATTCGCTCCATGATGCGCCAGGATCCGGACGTCATTCTGGTGGGTGAGATTCGCGATGCTGTTACGGCCGAAATGGCCTTCCGGGCTTCCATGACCGGTCACCAGGTGTTTTCCACCCTGCATACCAATTCGGCGGTAGGCAGCATCCCCAGACTGCAGGACCTTGGGGTTTTGCCCGACATCATTTCCAGTAACCTGATCGGCATCATTGCCCAGCGTCTGGTGCGCAAGCTTTGTTCCTTCTGCAAGACCCCCCATGAGCTGGGTGAAATTGAACGAAAATTGCTGGGCCTGGATGAAGCCGTGCAGAACATTACTATCTATCAGGCAGAGGGGTGTGCAAACTGCGGTTATGTGGGGTACAAGGGGCGCATCGCTATCGTGGAAATTCTCAAGATCAGTGATTATCTGAAAAAACTGATTTCCTCGAATACATCAGCCCATGAATTAAGCAAGGCAGCCACCGCCACCGGATTCAAGATTTTGGCGGATGATGCCTGCCGTCGTGTTATCGATGGCTCTACCAGCCTTGATGAAATCACCCGCAAGGTGGATCTGACGGGTCGCGTCAGCAGGTAAAGACTGTGGCGCTGTTCACCTACAAGGCCATTGATTCCCGGGGGCGCACCCAGACCGGCAAGCTCGATGCGGCCAATGAATCTGATCTCGAGCAACGTCTTGGCCGGATGGGTATGGACCTGGTGCGCTGCAAGTTTGTTCAGGACAAACGCTCGCGCAGCAGTATTCGAACCATCAGGCGCATTGACCTGATCAATTTCTGTTTTCATATGGAGCAATTGACCCGCTCCGGTGTTTCATTGATTGATGGCCTTGAGGATTTGCGCGACAGTGTCGAACAGGCCGCATTTCGAGGCGTCATCGCCAAGGTGATCGAAGATATCGAGAGTGGCATGAAAATGTCAGAGGCGCTGGCGGAACATCCGTCGGTTTTCGATGAGATGTTTATTAATCTGATCGCCGCCGGTGAGCAGAGCGGACAGCTGCCGGATGTCTTCAAATCATTGAACGAAATGATCAAGTGGCAGGACGAATTGATAGCAACCACCAAAAAGCTGATGATTTTTCCGGCCTTCGTCGGTGCGGCGATATTTTTCGTGATTGGCTTTTTGATGGTATATCTGGTGCCGCAACTGGTGTCCTTTATCGAAGGCATCGGCTCTACACTGCCTGCCCATACCCGCTTGTTGATTGCCACTTCCAATTTTTTTGTGAACTACTGGTACCTGTTCACCGTCGTTCCCATTGCCCTGACGCTGCTGATCAAGCTTCTTGCTTCGGCCAGCAAGGATGTCCGTTACCAACTGGACTCTCTCAAGCTGAAGGTCTGGCAGATTGGCCCGGTGCTGAAGAAGATCATTCTGTCGCGCTTTGCCAATCTGTTTGCCATGATGTATCGCGCCGGCATTCCGGTTTTGCAGTGTATTGAAATCACCGAGCGCACCACCACCAATACCGCAATCAGGACCGCCCTGTCACGGGCCAGGGCAGACATTCAGCAGGGCGAGGGTGTATCAGCAAGTTTCAGGAATACCGGTCTGTTTCCACCGCTGGTAGTGCGGATGATCCGGGTAGGGGAGACAACCGGTGACCTGGACCAGGCGTTGCTCAATGTATCCTATTTCTATGACCGGGATATTCGCGACTCCATTGAAAAGGTGCAGGCTCTGATTCAGCCAGTCATGACAATCTTTCTGGGCGGCATTCTGGGCTGGGTCATGTTGTCTGTCATGGGACCCGTCTATGATTCCATCAGTAATCTGCAATTATAAGGAATAATCGGTGCGGAACTTTTTCAAACCAAAGACCCGACGCATATTCCTGATCAATCTGGAAGGTTTGTCGATCTTCGAACTTCACAAGGACTGCCTGACTCATGTGGCCAGGTTCTCCGACGAGCCAAGCGGTCATGAAAACTTCAAGGCCTATCTGGCGGAAACCAAACAACTGCCAGTAACCATACTGGTGGATTCGATTTCTGAAGACTTTATTATTGAAAAAGTGCCCCATGTCAGTCCCACCGACCGGCATTCCTTTCTGGCGAGAAAGTCTGCCCAGCATTTTCGCGGTCTTGACTACAAGTCGGCCAAAATCGTCGGTCGCGACAGCGGTGGGCGCAAGGATGACAAAGTGCTGTTCAGTGCCATCGGCAAAAACCAGGCACTGGAACCCTGGGTCAATGCATTGCTGCAACAGGAGATTCCTATCCGCAGTATCACTACCCCGGCCTATGCGCTGACGGTATTGATCAAGGCCATGGGCCTGGCAGATCAGGAACGTGTATTGCTGGTGAACTGGGAAGTATCCGGTATCCGGCATACCTATTTCGAGCGTGGCAAGACCATGTTTTCCCGACTGACGCCCTTGCCTGACGGCAGTGAGACTAATCTGGCTGATGACATTATTGAGGCATGCAATCAATCCAATGATTATCTGGAACGTATTGGTTTGATTGGTTTCGATGAATCCATGGATGTGCATGTCATCACCCCGATTCTGTCAGATGAAATTTTTGCCGACATACCGGTGAACAAGAATTTCAAGAGAATCGAGCATCACAATTCCATCGATATGATGGACCCGGCCCGTTTCAGTGGTCCCGACAGGTCCATCACTGCAATCATGTTGTGTCTCGATTGGGCCATTCGCGGCAATGAACTGAATAATTTCTACGCCTCGCGGTCGGTTACCCGCTTTCAGGAACTGTTCGCTGTCCGCCGGGTGATCTATACCCTGTCGGTGGTTTTTCTGGTTGCCGGTATCGTCAATGCAACGCCGATTGCTCTCAACGCATTGAACAGGCGTGACAATATCGAACAGCTCGGTGGCCAGCTGCTGCCTATTCAGGCCCAGTATGATGCCCTCACAGCGCAATTTCCGGAGACGCCCATTCCTTCCGAAGCCATGGAACTTGCGGTAGGGACCTATGAGCTTATTGACCGACAGGCAGAAACTCCCTTTGCACTTCTGACCACCCTGAGCCAGGTACTGGATCAATATCCCACGGTGCGGCTAAGCAGTCTGGTTTGGCATTTGCGGGACCCTGAAAGTACAAGCTCAGTTACCCAGATGTTATTGGATAACCGGGCGCAGCTGATGATCGATATGACAGGCTCATTACGGAACAATAACAGTATTGGCGAATCAGATCGCCAACTGCGCAGCTTTATCAACGCCCTGGACAGTGTCGACGGTTTGCGCGTTAACCCGATTTCCCTGCCAGTGAACAATACGCCAGACAGTGGCGTAAACACGGTTATTGATGACAGGGAAGTTAATGTTAATTTCACCATCAGGATAATCCAGGAAAGATAGTATGGCCCTGAAACGTCGTAGTCTCGAAGAAGACTTGCTGTGGTTGAGGATACCGCTGGCGACGCTACTGTCAGTGCTGCTGCTGTCTGCTGCTCTGTGGTGGCTGATCAGCCGCTACCAGGATGAAATGCGCATTGCCGAATTCGAGGCGCGTGGAGATCTCGAGTTGCTGGCAGCCCAGGTTCAGGAAATTGAAGCGGCCGAACAGATCATCGTCGACAATATAGGTGTTTTCGAGCAGATGCAGGCGCGTGGCCTGATGGAACAGGAAGACCGGGTGGCCCTGCTGGACACCATCACTGCCCTGCGTACGCAGCACAATCTCTATCCCATCACTGTTGAAATCACAGAGCAGGATCGCGTGGTAATTCCCTACGTGACCGAGGTGGACTATCCGGAAGAGCAGATTTCATTACGTGGCACGCCGGTGCGTCTGGAATTACCACTTCTGCATGAAGGCGATCTGGCCCGGTTACTGGAGGGCTTGTTCGCTTCTGGCCGCTTGTTTGTTGTCGACGAATGTACAATACGCGAAGCCATCGAATCAGATAACGATTATCTGAGTTTGCTGCCCCATCAGATGGCAGATTGTGCGCTGATCTGGTATTCATTCCAGCGGGAACCCTATATCGAAGAGGAATACTAGCTGCTGCCATGACTGGAATTCACTACAAGCTGCATCTCTGTTCACTTCTGGCCCTGTCTCTTCTTGTCGGCGGTGAAACCGGCTTTGCCCAGAATACGGTAGCCACAGAAGAGGTTGGCCGTCTGTTCCTCACGCCCGCCGAGCGATCCCATCTGGAGTTACTGCGACAGCGAAGCCTGCAACCGCAACCGCTTATAGAGGAAACCGAGCCAGAACCCGAAAGGCCGGCGCCAGTACTGGAACCGGAAGCAAGGCTATTCAGCCATGGTGGTACGCTCAGGCGTAGTGATGGCAGCTACACTATTTGGCTCAATAGCCAGGCCTATGCCCAGGATCAATTGCCAGACAATGTGCAATTGCTGCTGCCTTATGCCCAGGGGCAGTTACTGATTCGTGACCCGGATAATGGAATCGGCTATGAGCTGAAACCGGGGCAGGTGCTGGACCTCAGTACTGGTCAAATACTTGAATCCTACCAGGTCCCTGCAGCCGATCCCGTTCAGAGTTCCGGAAACCAACAGTGAAACCATCGCTGCCAAACAAGCCACCACCAGCTTATCGCCAGAGCGGCGTGGTGCTGCTGATCCTGTTCATGATTCTGTTCATGGTTGGGGCCAGCGTGTTTCTGACGGTGATGAATAACAATGTCATCCAGCAGCGGGAAAACGCTGACACCCTGAGTGAACTGCGTGCAGCCCGGGATGTACTGATTTCCTATGCCGTATTGCATGGTGATTATTACGGCGCCACCGGCGCCGGCCCGGGGCATTTGCCCTGTCCTGATTCCAATAATGATGGAACTGAAAACAGCCCCTGTGGCACTACTACCCTGGCCCGCTTGCCGACCTCAATCACACTGCCTTCCGGAGATATTTTTCCCGTCTCCGAATCCATGGCAGGCATCGATCAACAGTTATGGTATGCAGTCAGCCCGGAGTTCAGGCGTAACCCGGCTGGTATCGTGAACACCACTGTCAACGGAAGTTTTACCGTCGATGGGCGCAGCGGTATTGCCGCGGTAATTATTGCCCCGGGTGAAGCCCTGGCAACACAATCAAGGCCCAGCAATAACACATCGAATTATCTGGAAGCAGATAATATCTCGCCGCCTGATTTCATCAGCTACTATACGGTAAATCCTGCTGCCCTCAATGACCGTATCATGGCTATCACCGCAGCAGAAATCCTGGCGCCGATTTCTGCCAGGGTGGCGGAGGCTATCAAGCAATCCCTGGATGCCTGGCATGGCAGTTATGGCAGCTATCCGGCCGATGCCAGTGAGTTCGCGGATGCCACCACAGTTGCGCCGGCACCAGCACCGGCCTGGTTTCAGTCCAATCAGTGGGATGTGAACACAAGCTATACCCGCCTGAGCAATGACTCGGCGACCCTGATCTTCACAGGCTGTGGTATTACCTATACTCTGGATCAAACCGTCCCGAATATAAGCAGGACCGGAACCCGATGCTGACAATAAATCGAACAACAAATTCTTTACGCGGTTTCAGCTTGCTGGAGATGGCGATAGTGCTGGTGATTGTTTCGGCGCTGCTTGGTGGTCTGCTGATCTCGCTCAGTGCCACCCAGGAAATGAATAACCGCAATGCCACCGAAGCCAGATTACAGGAAATAGTGGATTCCCTGTATGGTTTCGCCCAGGCCACCGGCCGCTTGCCCTGTCCGGCCACAGCGGCCAGTGCCGGCGCCGAGGCGCCAGCCGGTGGTGGCGCCTGTACCCGGGCACACGGTTTTGTGCCAGCGGTAACTCTGGGTATCAGTGGTCCGGTGAATGATGATGGCCTGTTGCTGGATGAATGGCTCAATCCCTATCGCTATTCCGTCTCCACGGCCAATGCCAATGCCTTTACCACCAGCAATGGTATGCGAGCCATGGGTATGGCAGCCCTGAATCCAAACTTGCGAGTCTGTGCCCAGGCGGCTTGCAGTGATGTGATTGCCAGTTCGGTGCCAGTGGTGGTGCTATCCATGGGAGCAGACTGGGCTGACTTCACCGCTGCTGATGTCGATGCCACGGAAAATTCCGGAGAGGCCACCGTAGCCGGTTACCGCATGGCCAACGACAACGATTTCGTTTCCACTGGCTATATAGAAGATGTTTTCGATGATCAACTGGTTTGGATATCAGCCAATATTCTCTTCACGCGCATGATTTCTGCGGGTCAATTGCCCTAGGGCCCAATTACAAGCTATGTCAGAGCCTACCATCGACGATCGCCAGACTGGCACGGAGCCTGAGCAGCCCGCAGAGGCGGTACGCATTCTGCTGGTTGAAGATGATCCGGCGCTGCGTCTGGTCATGCGTAATTTGCTCGAAAGCCATGCTTACTATGTGCAAGAAGCCGACAGCCAGGCAAGTGCCGAAGCGGTACTGGACTCGGATCCGGATATCGCTGCCATTATTGTCGATCTTGGCCTGCCACCGTCTCCCCATACCACCACCGAAGGCCTGGCCACGATTCGCCGCATCGGGGAAAAGCTCTATCCGGCTAAGATCGTTGTGCTTACCGGGCAGGACGAAGAAAGCTCCGCCCTGGCTGCCATCAAGGAAGGCGCTTTTGATTTTCTGTCCAAACCTTCCTCTTCCGAGGTCATTCTCAATGCCGTTCAGCGGGCCGTGTTGTTTTACCGTAAGGAACGCACGCTTTCCCGGGAACAGGGGCTGACCAGATTGCAGCTCAATGCCCGGGTCGAGGATGGTCTGAAAGCAGTCAGGGAAGATGCCGAGGAGCGCCTGGTGAGGCAGGTACTCAAGGATACACAGTTCAATGTCTACCAGAGTGCAGCGCGCCTTGGAGTGAAACGGGAAAGCATCTATTACTTTCTGAAGAAATTCGGCATCAAGCGAGAAGATGGCTAGTCTCTATCCCTATCTGATCCTGATCGGGCTCAGCATCATTGTGGCCACTGTGTGGCTACTGAGCCAGGCCAGAGCCCGGGTGAAGATTACCAATGAACTGGTTAGTCTGAATGAAGAACTGGAGTTCGATCTGCCGAATTTTTTGCGCCGTTGCTGGCAGCCGCTGCAGAAGGCCGGCTTTCGGGGTATCAGCTGGCATCTGGACTGGTTCGGTTCCACGGTTGCGGCAAGCGAAGGCAGGGAAGGGGAATTATTCATCAGTCGCCGCCTGGAAGTGGAGGACATTGCCCTGACTGTCAATCTTTATGATGGCCGTCGCCGGTTCGAGCAGCGCTATTTTTCAACCATGGTTTCACAAAGCCTGTTCCTTATTCTCCATACCGACATGTGGGTGAAACTGGCTTCTGTACAGGGCGCCTTTGCTCAGACCGCAAAAATGAATGTGTTTCTGCAGCATGACATGAAAAATATTGTGCAGCTGGTGAACCTGCTGGGTGAGCAACTGGAAAGTGGGCGTCCGGGTTCCGAAGAGAAGTTGATGCAGAGCGTGCGTGGCGTAATGCCAACGCTGCGCCAGCGCTGTGAGCGATTTCTGAAAACCCTGTCCAGCGAGCCTTCTCCCGAAACCCGTAGCGAGATCGATTTGTGTGAAGCGTTTCACAAAACTGCAAAGATACATGATCTGCAGGTTTCTATTGAAGGTGGCGCCGCAGTGGACATGAATCAGGAGTCTCTGGACAGTATTTTTGACAATCTGTTCGGTAATTATGTTGACCAGAGTCAGCTCAACACGGGGCAAAGGCCCGATATTGCGGTCAGAATCGAAGGCCAGGGCGATAAACTGGTGAAGATCGAGGTGCAGGACCGTAATGGTGGCCCCTGTAAGTGGCCAGAGCGTCTGTTTGAGCCGTTCTGGAGCGAGAAAGGGGATGGCCTGGGTATCGGTCTGTATCACGCCAGGCAGCTTGTGACGGCCGCTGGCGGCACTATCGAGGCTCGGGCAGAACCTGATAAACCGCTGATTTTTGTGATGAAACTACCAAAATAATTGTAAAAAAAACCTACATATTGCGGCTTTTTGGGGCCATCGCTATAGTTGCCGCCAGTTTAGTCGATGACTCTATTAACAAATTTTACCTGTTTACAAACCAACGGAATCTGATTCCAGGGGGATGCAATAATGCAACGATCTATCAAAACAATGCCGGCCCTGCAGCGTCAGCAAGGTTTTACCTTGATCGAGATCGCCATTGTTTTGGTGATTATCGGTCTGCTTGTGGGTGGTGTACTGCAAGGTCAAGAACTGATTGAAAACTCACGGGTCAAGCAAGCCACTCGTGACATGAATGGCACCGCTGCTGCCATGTTTGCCTATCAGGATCGCTACGGCGCCCTGCCGGGTGATGATGGTAATACCGCGGCAGTCCAGGCCCGGGGTTCAAGCTGGAGCAGTGCCAATATCGGCGGTAATGCCGATGGCCGTATTCGCGCCGACCGCGGTCGTGTGTTCAATCCCAATAATGAAACCGATGTTTTCTGGCGCCAGCTTCGCGCCGCCGGATTTATCGCCGGTGACCCGGCTGATACCGGAATCGCAGCACTGCCTACCAATCCCTGGGGTGGTCTGATCAGTATTACTACCCAGACTGTCAACGGTGGACTGGGTGGCAACAAGGTTTGCATGAGCCAGGTACCGGGTTCCGCCGCAATTGCCATCGATAATGAAATGGATGACGGCAACGGTGCTTCCGGACGACTGCGGGCGACCCAGGGTACCAGCGGTACCAACACCAACCCGTCCAATACTGCCCTTGGCGGCGGCGGTGTGTATTCTGAAGACAACGAATACACGCTTTGCTATCGCATGTAATCGCGAAGACTTTTTGTTCGACCCGCCGACTTTCGGCAACGCCAAACCCGACTACTGTTGCAGTGGTCGGGTTTTTTAGTGCCTGCAGCGGAACAACAGGCCGGGATAGTCGGGATCGATTACTGCCCGGGTTGTTTTGAAGGGCTCTGCTGGGCGAACAGGCTGTAGAAAAGCAGCGGCCAGATTCCTACATGAACCATTACGTCAGCGGTGTTGAATACGTAGTTCCAATAGGGGATATGCTGTATGTCGATAAAGTCTATGACACTGCCTCGCACAAGCCGGTCGATGATGTTGCTGGCACCACCGCCAACTATGAAGCCAAAACAGACATACTCGAACCGGGAGATGTGCTTGCCCAGCCAGAGATAAGCGCTAACTCCAGCCAGCAGAGAAATACTGAAAAGTCCGAACAGCCAGCCCATGCCCTGGCCGAGACCGAAGACACCGCCGTAATTCCTGATATGGGTAAAATGAATCAGGCCATTGAGTTCCACCGTTGTGTTCAGGGGAATTGCGTTGTTTACCCAGTAACCGGTTAGCTGCGAGAATGCGGCCACGGCAACGGCGATGCCAAGATACAGTGCCATGTTGATGTTTTTCACTTGCAAATCCGGTCTCCCGAGCCATCTGATGATCAGATTATTACCACGTCAGGCAGTAACGCCAGAAAGGCTAGCATAGCATAGCGCAGGACAGGAATTGGCAGTGAGAGAGCGAGAATCGAAGCGGTGAGCGAACAGTCTGATGCAGTGAAGAAGCAGCAGCGCAAACGGCGCAATCGCCGTTTAGCTGCCCGGCTGTTTGTAGCTCAAAACAAAGGCCAGCGCTTTATTCCACCGCTGTTACGCGCAGTATGTGGCCTGTTCCTGGTGGGGCTCGGTTTTCTGGGGTTCCTGCCGGTTCTGGGTTTCTGGATGATTCCGCTGGGCCTGGCGCTGATTGCCACCGATATTCCTCCCGCCCGGCGTTGGCTGCGACGCCGCCTGCATCGCCTCAGCAAGGACAACCGTTAGCCCGGGGCTGCAGCGTCGCCTTTTCGAGGTTCCAACAACTGATCGGCGTATTGAATGACCTGCATAGTTGCGAGATTTTCAAAACGTACAATACTGTGTGCACAGTTATGCATTTTTGGAGCTGCCCAGAGTTCACTGAGCGCCTGCTGTGTGCAGTGGCAAAGTACTGATTTGATCAGGGCACCATGACTGACGATAGCGATACGCTGCCCGGAATGTTGCGTGAAAATTTCTGCGATGGCATCCATGGCGCGTCGTTGCAACTGGGCGAAGGTTTCCGCACCTTCGACCTGGAACAAATGGGGTTCATGCCAGAAGTGTCTGAATGAGTCGGGCTCGCGGGCGGCGATATCATCGTAGAGTTCTCCCTCCCAGGGGCCCATGAATATTTCCCGCAGGCTGTCCAGATACTCAATGTCGAAATCGGCATGGGCAAAGGCATGTTCTGCAGTTTGTCGGGTTCTGACACTGCTGCTGCAGTAAATCTTGTCGAACTGCAATGGGCGAATGCGATCACCCAGGCCCCGGGCCTGCTCAATACCCAGGGGGCTGAGTTGTGACTCCGACTGGCCCTGCACCCTGCGCTCGGCATTCCAGTCTGTTTCTCCGTGGCGAAATAGATGTAATTCCATAGTGACTTGAACAATATTCTCCTGTTGTCAGGCAGAGCTGCGGGTGCGGCCGACTGCATCGAGCCAACCGCTATAACGCGCCTGTCGCCATTGATCATCCTTTTCTGGCCTGGTGGCCTTGTCCAGCTGCCATTTGCTTTCAATCTGATCGAGCGAATCATAGATGCCGGCCTGCAGACCGGCTACATAGGCAGCGCCCAGTGCGGTAGTTTCAGTGACCGTAGGTCGATGCACTTCACAGGCCAGAATATCTGCCAGTTTCTGCAGCAGATAGTTGTTTTTGATCATGCCGCCATCCACTCGCAGAGTTTCCAGCCTGGCACCATCGGCGGCGATGGCTTCCGCCAGATCCCGGGTCTGGTAACAAACCGACATCAGGCCGGCGGTGACTATTTCCTTGTCGCCAGTGTCACGGGTCATGCCAAAGATGGCCGCGCGGGCATCGGCGTCCCAGTAGGGTGCTCCCAGACCGGTGAAGGCGGGTACCAGATAAACACTGAGATCATCACTGGTAGCGCGAGCCATGGTTTCTGAGTCGGCAGCGGTCTTGATCAGTCGCATTTCATCCCGCAGCCACTGCATGGTGGCGCCAGCCATGAAGATACTGCCTTCGATGGCGTAACTTGTGCGGTTGTCGAGGCGGTAGGCCACCGTGCTCAGCAAGCGATTGCTGCTCTTGACCATCTCATTGCCCGTGTTGACCAGCAAAAAACAACCGGTACCGTAAGTGCTCTTGGCCATGCCGGGATGAAAACAGCATTGACCGAATGCAGCAGCCTGCTGATCCCCCAGAATGCCTGTTACGGGAACTTCGGCGCCCAGCAGTTGCTTGTCACAGCGCCCGAAATCGGCGGCACAGTCTTTTACTTCCGGCAGCATGTTGCGTGGGATATCGAATAATTCCAGCAACTCATCATCCCAGCATTGCTGGCGGATATTGAACAACATGGTGCGCGATGCATTGCTGGCATCGGTACTGTGTTCCCTGCCACCGGTCAGCTGCCAGAGCAGATAACTGTCGACGGTGCCAAAGGCCAGCTCGCCTTTCTCGGCCCGCTCTCTGGCGCCTACTACATTATTCAGTATCCAGCGCAGTTTTGTTGCTGAAAAATAGGGATCAAGCAGCAGGCCGGTCTTGTCCTGAATCATCTCCACCAGATGCTTCTGCTTCTGCAGGCTCTGGCAGTATTCACTGGTACGGCGATCTTGCCAGACGATGGCAGGGTGCACCGGCTCTCCGCTTTGCCGGTCCCAGACTATGGTGGTCTCCCGTTGATTGGTGATGCCGATACAGACCAGATCGCTTGCCTCAGCCGCGACTGAGGCCAGGGCTGACCGGCAACTCTGGACTGTGCTGGACCAGATCTGAAGTGGGTCATGTTCCACCCAGCCATTGGCGGGAAAATACTGGCGGAACTCCTGTTGCCCGACTGCACAGGGCTTGCCTTCCAGGTCGAAAAGCAGGGCTCGACTGCTGGTGGTACCCTGATCAATGGCAAGTATGTATTTTTTCATGTCGATCTCTGACTTGCTCTTGTCATTATTAAAGCGCAGGATGCTTGTTTTTTATGCCCTGCGCTGCGGTAAATTACAGCAGGGCCCATGTTACACTAATGAATCTGGCCTGGCTTGCCGTTGTAATTAACAGCGAAGACGCGCAATAGTCGCTACAGCGCTCCGGGCAAGAGTCCTGTTACCATGTGTCTCGATTTTGGCTCAGGCACACCGGATTGGCAGGACAGCAGGATGCTGTTCCGTGAATTCTAATCAGGATAAATCAGGCATTCAGGTGAATCAGTCGGATCAGACACTGGATCTGTTGATAGTCGGTGGCGGCATCAATGGGGTGGGTATTGCTGCAGACGCGGCTGGCAGAGGCTTGAGTGTCTGCCTCTGTGAAATGGGTGACCTGGCCAGCGCCACGTCTTCATGGAGTACCAAGCTTATTCATGGCGGACTGCGCTATCTGGAAAACTATGATTTCCTGCTGGTGCGCAAATCCCTCATGGAAAGGGAAGTTCTGACCCAGGCTGCCCCCCACATCATCAAGCCCCTGGCGTTCCAGATTCCACAGCTCAACAACTCACGCAATTCCCTGTTGATTCAGGCTGGCCTGTTTCTCTATGACAATCTTGCCAAGCGGGATCGCTTCAAGGCTTCCCGGCGGGTCAACTATGGCGAGGAAAGCCCCTTGAACCCGAGCATCCGGCGTGGCTTCGAGTACTGGGATGCGCAGGTAGATGATTCCCGACTGGTAGTTCTCAATGCGCTGCAGGCCAGGAACAAGGGAGCAGAGATTCTCAACTACTGTGAGTGCCAGAAGATCGAGCCGGAAGGCGAAGGCTGGAAAGTCACGCTTTACGATCAACGCCAGCGGCGAGAACTGGTGCGTCATTGTCATGTACTGGTCAATGCCGCCGGGCCCTGGGTCGCCAGTTTGCTGGAATCCCTTACCCATGCACCTGCACCGCACAAGATTCGCCTGGTCAAGGGCAGTCACATTGTGGTGCCCAGGGTGCATCCAGGCAAGGAAGCCTATCTGCTGCAGCATCATGACGGTCGGGTGGTGTTCGTGATCCCCTATCTTGGCAAATATTCGCTTATTGGTACCACCGAGGAAGAATACAGCGGTGACCCGGGAGCAGCAAAAATCAGTAATGATGAAATCAATTATCTGGTGTCGATCGCCAATCTGTATTTCAGAAAATCTGTTCTGCGATCGGAAATAGTGTCAACCTTTTCGGGGGTCAGGCCACTGATCGATGAAGACGAAAAAAATGCCAGCAAGGTGAGCCGTGATTACCGCCTTGAACTGATTGAAGACCCGGCACCAATATTGTCTGTTTACGGTGGCAAGGTGACGACCTATCGCTTGCTGGCCGAGAGGGTCATGAATGAACTCGGTCAGTACTTTCCGCGCATGCGAGGCAACTGGACCAAAAAGGCCCTGCTGCCGGGGGGCGATTTTGATATGTCAGAGAATCTGTTTCGGGAACTGGCCAGCAAATATGCCTGGCTGGGGCCGGAAATTATCCATCGCTGGCTGGGCAGTTACGGCACTCTCAGTTATGAATTGCTCAGGAATGCCCGCTCTCTGGGGGATATGGGTGTGCATTTCGGTCACGGTCTTTATCAGCGGGAAGTGGACTATCTGTGCAGGAATGAGTGGGCCAATTCGGCGCAGGATGTTCTCTGGCGACGCAGCAAACTGGGCTACCAGTTTGATGACAAGCAAAAGCTGTCGTTACAGAACTATATTGAACAGACTTATGGGGCTCAGGGCTGAGATTCCTGCCTGTCACGATTTGCAGCTTCCGACTGCTTCAGCATGCCAAGCCCAAGGGCTGCCATGACGATGGCAATCAGGCCATTGAGATAATTGAAAAACGCCCAGGGCAAATAATCCACAACTGCTACTCCCAGTGTGGCGCTGTAAAAAGCACCCGCCGTGGTCCAGGGGATCAGGCCGGTGGTCAGGGTCGCGCCTTCCTCCACACTGCGTGACAGCAGGGCCGGGTCCAGCCCTTCCTGCTGGTATTTTTCCCGGAATAGCTGGCAATTCAGAATAATCGAAATATAGGCCTCACCCATGGCCAAATTGCCCAGCAGCCCGCTGCCTATAGTACTGGCCACCAGGGCCGCCCGGTGTCTGACCCGGGCAATAAGCCCCGCCAGCAGCGCCGACAGAAACCCGGCACCGTGCATGACTCCGCCGAGGGCCAGCGCCATGATTGCCAACAGCAGTGTCCAGCTCATGGCATACATGCCACCCCGACCCAGCAGTTCATCAAGGCTGGCTATACCGGTATTGCCCGGACTGTTTTGCCACAGCGCATTCAGCACCAGGCTCAGGTCCTGGCCCTGGTAAATTACCGCCACCATCACCGCCAGTAAACTGGAGACCGCCATGGTGACCTCGGCGGCGACCCGTTTTACGCTCAGGCTGAACAGGGCAATGATGGGTAACAGGGTAATCCAGGGAGACAGGCGATAGTGTTCTGCCAGTGTCTGGCGAATGACCTCTGTCTGCTCCAGGGCCAGCGCATGGGCGCTGTTGTTCAGACCAAGCAGACTGAACAGCAGCAAGGTCAGCAGGAATGTCGGTGCAGTGGTCATCAGCATGGAATAAATATGGCGGTAGAGATTGGTGCCGGCACTCATGGCAGCCAGATTGGTGGTATCGGACACCGGGGAGAGCTTGTCACCGAAGGTGGCGCCGCAGACTATCATGCCAGCCACTATTCCCAGTGACAGATCCAGAACTGAAGCCATGGCCATGAATACCACGCCGAGGGTTCCTACTGTGCCCCAGGCCGTGCCGGTGGCCAGGGACATCAAGGCGCACATAATCAGTCCTACCGGCAAAAACAGGGAAGGACTAAGCCAGGACAGACCGTAATACATCAGGGTGGCAATGGTGCCGCTGTGAATGAAGCTGGCGATGATCATGCCAATCAGCAGGAAGATGTAAATAGCAGGCAGGGCCCGGCTGATGGCGTCACTCATCAAGCGCTGAATGTCGGCGTAACTGTACCCCAGGTAGCGAGCATTTGCGGCGGTCCATACCAGACAAAGGAAAATAACGCTGTGCAGGGAGACTTCAAACAAGCTCAGGCCAGTGGCGATCATGCCAATGACCCCGGCAAAGCAAAGCGCGGCATGGGCCATGCTGACTGCATTGCGATTTGGGGAGGAGCTGTCAGTCATGGTTTTGGACATGGCAATTCACTGGCCTGGGGAAATCTTTGGCTTGCCCGGCCAGGGGCCGGTTGGCAATGCCTGGTTTGGCAAAAACAGAACGCACGGTCTCCAGTGGCTGCCCAGGGCAATGACCGGGCCAGGTAGCTTTTGTTGGCCTGATAACGACCTTACTTTTTGAAGCCTTCGGCCAGCTTGTTGAGCCGCTCGCTCCACAGTTGCTTGATGCTGTCCCGCTGCTCTGCCATATGTTCGGGAATCTTTGCCTGCAGCTTCAGTCGGGTCTTGCCGGCCTCTTCATTGAATTGCACATGGAAATGGCAGCGCTCTGCTTCCCTGTCATCCTGTTGCCAAGTGAATGCCAGCAAGCGAGGAATATCCAGTTCCTCGTAGACACCGTGATATGTCACTGACTGTCCGTCTCTTTTTACCTTGTATGCAAAGTCACCGCCTTTGCGGACGGTATTGGCGAGATCCTCGATCTCTTCATCGCCGCTATGGGGACCAAACATCCAGCCCTCCAGGAAGACCGGGATCAGCCAGCGATCGAATGCTGCCTGGGCCGCGGCATTGACTGTGCGATTGACAGTAAAGCTGACAGTCTTGCCCCCTGCGGCGGGGCCAGCATCAGCAAACATGGAGATTTGTTGGTCGGACATTAATTATCTACCGGGTTGGATTCTCAGGGAGCACTGCGCAAGCCAGTGGCGGACATTGCGATGCAGACATGTCGCCATAATTATCTGCCAGATATTGCGAGGCTGTCGATGCCATTGCCGCTACCGGTTTGGACATACTCCGGCTAATCAATGGGTTGCTGTGATCAAAGCCATCGATGCCGGGGCTGTTGTGCTGCTTCATGATTCTACCTTGTATGGCGCCGAAGGGCTTGAATCGGGTCAGGCGAATCAGCCTATCAAATCATGCCCGGGGGTCCAAGCTGCAACAGCGGCAGTCAGGGTTTAATCAGTTTTAACAGGAACCGGTCAGTGTTCCGGTTCAGTGCCGGATCGAAGATGTTGCGGCTGTGATCGTCCTGTGGATTGCGCAGCAGTTCACTGGATTCGACCCTGAACCCGGCCTGCTGCGCGACTGACACAGCCTGCTGAATTTCCATGCGATGCAATTGCCGATTATCGCGACCAGCGAGTCCGACATGATCGCTAAGCCCCACAACGCCGCCTGGCTTCAGCATGCGGTACAGCTGTTGCAGCAGGGTCAGTGCGCGATCCGGATTCGAATTGTAATAATCATGCAGGGTCAGGGCCAGCATCACCGCATCGAGTGACTCGGCTGCCAATTGCAGTTCTCTGACCGCTACTACAAGTTGCTGTACATTACTGAGGCCGCCGCGTTCAATCTTCGCGGTCAGGGCCTGGCCCTGGCTGATGTCCTGGCGGTCTTCCAGTGTGTTCAGGCCACGCCGGGTATTTTGTGCATACACCAGACCTTCGGGACCCACTGCCCTGGCCAGAATAAAAGTGTAGTAACCGCCGGCCGCGTAGAGATCCAGTACCGTCATGCCCGCTTCAATGCCAAGAAAATCCAGCACCTCGACCGGTTTACGATAGGGGTCACGGATGAAATCATTGACGTCGCGGTCGGCCGCGGCGAGTGCCTGTCGCAGAGCTTCGGTATCCAGGTCTGCCAGCGCTGGCAGGGGCAGCAGCAGGGCTATCAGCAGAGGCAGTTTGTTGAACTGTGCCATGAATTACCCCTCAATGCCTTTAAGTGCTGCCAATACCCCGGGCCATCAGGAATGCCAGAATCGGAATCACCAGCATCACTACCAGTTCCAGGCGCAGCAAAATACGCAGGGCCCCGGGAACGGCAATGGCATCCTGCCGGGTATGTCGATGGCGATGAAAAAACAGGGCCGGCCAGGCGGCCAGGGCCAGGAGCAGGAAAAACAGGCCGAGCTTGGCATGAAAGATGGGGTTGGCTGTATAGAACGCTGCCGGTTTGCCAACCCAGAGCCAGAGTGCCAGTCCAAAGACGAAGGTAAGCAGGGCTGCCAGTCCGCAGACACGATCAACTTTGGCCAGATTGCGGGCATCTTCCCCGCTGATACTGGGTTTTATCGCCATGTTCTCGATCAGCAGGGCGCCTGCGAGAAGGAACAGGGCGGCGAAATGCAACAATCTGAAGAGTGAATACATCATGCCGCCAATCATACGTGAAAATCGTCGCTTAGGCGTAAACTGATGAATAGAGCGCTCGTTTCCTGCTATGCTCGATGCAGCCTTTCCAGGCAGATTAGCGAAGGATAACAATAAACTCCTGGCGTCAAACGCCATGGAAATAATGAGGAGAGACCCGCTATGGCCGAGAATATCGAGCCAGTTGCCATTGGTGCCGTCGACGAGCAGCATCTTCAATCGAATATGCGCAAGGTGGCCCTGACCGCCCTGGCTGGCACCAGTATCGAATGGTATGACTTTTTCCTTTATGCCACGGCGGCAGCCCTGGTGTTCCCCGCCGCCTTCTTTCCGGGCAGTTCACCCACCATTGGCCTGATCCTGTCCTTCGGTACATTTGCCTTCGGTTTTATTGCCAGACCTCTGGGAGGCATCCTGTTTGGTCACTTCGGCGACCGGGTAGGCCGCAAGAAAACCCTGGTCATTGCCCTGGTGTTGATGGGCGTGGCTTCAACATTGATTGGCCTGTTACCTACCTATTCCACCATCGGCATCGCTGCACCTGTGCTGTTGACTGTTCTGCGTTTTGCCCAGGGCCTGGCCATCGGGGGCCAATGGGGCGGTGCCATGTTGCTGGTAACCGAGAGTGCTCCGGCTGACCAGCGCGGTTATTACGGTGCCTATGCCCAGGCGGGTGCACCGGTTGGGGTAATCCTCGCCAATCTCGCCTTCATGATTATCAGTGCCATGGTGTCAGAAGAATTTTTCATGAACTGGGGCTGGCGTATTCCCTTCATCGCCAGTGTGTTGCTGATCGCCATCAGCATGTATATCCAGTTGCATATGGAAGACACCGATGCCTTCAAGGAACTGGAGGCGGCGAAGATCAAGAAGCAGCTGGAAGGCAAGGTTGAGCAGGCGCAGCCAATCAAGCGTTCTCCGGTGCTTGAAGCCCTGGTGAAGTATCCCAAGCGTATTGCCCTGGCGGCAGGTGCCTTTCTTTCTATCCAGGTCACCTTCTATATTCTGATTGGCTTTGTGCTGGCCTATGGGGGCGACCCGAACGGGGCCGCGTTGTCCCGGGACAGTATGCTCGGCGCCGTGCTGCTGGCCTCTGCCATCCAGATACCGACCCAGTTCATGGCGGCCTCCTGGTCTGATCGCCATGGTCGCCGGGGCATCTTTATGCTGGGTGCAATCCTGACCGGGCTGTGGGCCTTCGTACTTTTCCCGCTGATAGATACCGGTAATTTCTGGCTGATTGTGGTGGCAATCAGTGGTGGCCTGATGTTCCTGGGTATGATGTATGGCCCCCAGGCGGCCTTTTTCACCGAGTTGTTCAGCACTGAAGTACGTTACTCGGGTGCCTCCCTGGGCTACCAGATTGGTGCCATTGTCGGTGGCGCCTTTGCTCCCACTATCGCCACCATTCTCTGGACCGAATATGACATCATCTGGGTGTCGGTCTATATCGCCATCGCCTCGGCGCTGTCGCTGTTGTCGGTGGTCTATCTGACCGAAACCTACAAGACCAGTCTGCACGATACCGACTAGGCAAAGACCTGAGATCGCCCGGCATCCCGCCGGGCGATTTGCCCGGGCCAACGCCGTCACCTTCCCGAGGGGGCACAGTTTTCGCGCAAAAATTCGTCGCCTGTTTCATCTTGGTTCAAAATTATCTGCCCGGATGCCGGCAAAGCCCCTTTTTACGGGGTCTGGAAGTTGGCACGGGTCCTGCAAATATCCAGGTGACGTACAGGAAATCTTGTATGGCAGTGACTGACAAATCTCTCCCTTGACAGTCATGGTCGTACTTCAAACCAGATTTCTTATGTATATGGGCATTTATGCCCGCGCCAGGCTCGCCTGGCGCGGGCTTTTTTTTGCCCGATTTTTCATGCTGCTATCGAGCTAATCGGTCTCAGCTGATACTCTTTGCCTGCAGCCGGCCAGCGGTCGCAAGAGTAGCTGCATAGGTCGTCAGCAATCGTTTTGGGAGAGAGCACCGTGTCCAGCACAGAGTCATCAATACAGTCAGAGCGCCAGTCCCTCTGGCCCAACTATAGCCCACCGGCCGATCTGGTTTTCAGTCATGGCAAGGGCAGTGAGCTGTTTACCGAGTCCGGGGACGTGTACCTGGATTTTCTCTCCGGAATTGCCGTCACCAGCTTTGGTCATGCCCACCCACACCTGGTGAAGGTGCTGGATGAGCAGGCGCACAAGCTCTGGCATATCTCCAATCTTTTTCGCATACCCGGCGCCGAGCGTCTGGCACGGCGCCTGACCGAGCACAGCTTTGCCGACCAGGTGTTTTTTGCCAATTCCGGCACCGAGGCAATCGAAGCAGGTCTCAAGGCAATCCGCGGCTATCAGGTGGCCACGGGACACCCGGAACGTTTTCGAATTATCGGCTTTACTGAAAGCTTCCATGGCAGAACCCTGGCAGCGCTGGCGGCCGCCGGCAATGAAAACCATACCCGTGGCTTTATCCCCACTGACTATGGCTTTGATCAGGCAGCCTGGGGTGATCTGGATTCCCTGCGGGAGCAAATATCGGCGCAAACGGCAGGCATAATTCTCGAACCGGTGCAGGGTGAGGGTGGCATTCGCCCGGCATCCACAGAATTCCTGCAGGCTGTTCGACAACTCTGTGATGAGCAGGGTCTGTTGCTGATGTATGACGAAGTGCAATGTGGCATCGGGCGCAGTGGCAAACTGTTTGCCCATCAACACAGCGCCATTGCACCGGACATCATGGCGCTGGCCAAGGGGCTCGGTGGCGGTTTTCCGGTGGGTGCCTGCCTGACCAGTGCCGCGGTGGGACAGACCATGGGCGTTGGCAGTCATGGCAGCACCTTCGGTGGCAATCCGCTGGCCATGGCTGTGGGTAATGGAGTAATGGACTTGTTGCTGGAGCCGGGTTTGCTGGATGAAGTGCACAGCAAGGGCGAGAGTCTGCGACGCAAGCTTGAGGGATTGATTACTGAATTCCCCGATCAGCTGGATTCAGTCCATGGCCGTGGCTTGATGATTGGTCTCAAGTGCAAGACCAATAATGCCGAATTGATGGCGGCGCTCAGGCAGAATCACCTGCTGGTTGGTACCGCGGGCGGCAATATGTTGCGGCTGCTGCCACCACTCAATATCACTCAGGCTGATATTGAGCGTGGCGTGGATATTCTGGCAGCCACTCTGGCGGAGATCGCCGCCAGTAGATAGCAAATTCAGCGGTCCTGTAGCTGGCTGGCTTCCATCATCACATGGAAGATCACATGTTGTTCCATGACCCCGCGAATCAGGTCTGAGCCTGGGCCCACTGCATAGATGGCTACATCTTCACCACCGTGGGTTTCACTGCCCAGAGGCACCAGGCTTTCCGAGAAGAAGCCGGGGTCCTCTGTGTCCACATCGCTGAGATTGGAACGGCCTTCAAGATTTACCGCTTCACTGTAATTGGCATCGGCACTGGTGGCATCCGGTAAATAGTGGTGTCCGGGGCCATTGATATATCCGAGGGTGGTGTAAGGCATACCATCTTCGGCCAGGGTCGGCGTCAGCTTTTCTCCATTGGCTACTTTCCCCAGAATCGGGTTGCCCCGGGCTGGATAGCCGGCAATGGTGAAGGTATGGGAATGATCGGCGGTGACAATAATCAGGGTCTCGCCAAGATCGACCATCTCAGCGGCCTGGCGCACGGCATCGCTGAGGGCAATGGTGTCCAGCAGGGCGCGACTGGGATTGTTGGCGTGGTGAGCATGGTCGATGCGACCGGCTTCGACCATCAGGTAATAGCCCTCTTCATTACGGTCCAGAATTTCAATCGCCTTGGCAGTCATTTCGGCCAGAGTCGGTTCGCCCGCTGCATCAATGGGCCGGTCCTGTTCGTATTGCATATGTGAGGGATCAAACAATCCCAGCAAATGATCGGTACTGGCAGGATCAATCGCCTCGAATTGCTGCTGGTTCCAGACATAGGCGCTGTTGCTGTGACTCTCGAGCCATGTCTGGGTCAGGTCCATACCATCCAGTCTTGCGCCTTCTGCTCCGGTTTCCGGGTCGCTAACTTCCCGAGGCAGGAAGTTGCGTCTGCCTCCTCCAAGGGCTACTTCGAGTCCGTTGCTACCCGCAATAGCACTCGAGAAATCCACCAATTGACGGGCGATATCTACACAGTCACCGGCATTCAACAATTCGGCCGCATCAGCATCTGATTCGAAATCACGTTCAATGCTGTGCGCATAGTTTGCCGCAGGTGTGGCATGGGTGAGTCGGGCAGTAGAGACCACACCGCTTGCCAGGCCACGTACTTCAGCCCGCTCCAGAAATGTGCGAATCTGATTGTCCGTCTGTGTGCTGCAATCGCCACGGCTGACATTCTGGTTAACACTGATGACTCCGGCATCGGTCTTGATGCCGGTCACCATGGCTGTCATGGTACCCGCCGAGTCGGAAACCTGGGCATTGACATTGTAGGTCTTTGATAGCGCGACATTGGGAAATGTTTCGAAGTACAATTCGTTTTCCTCGCCGCTTTCACCCCGTAGCTGGCCTTCAAGAATTCGCGCGGCGGTGACAGTGGAGACGCCCATACCATCACCCACGAACAGAATGACATTCCGGGCACGACCGGCCATCGCCAAACCGCGCCATTGCAGGCTGCGTTCCACCGCAGCACGACCTTCCTCGAACCAGCGCTGGGGCGTTTCCTGGGCAGAGCCTGACATGGACGCCAATAATACGCTGCTTGTAATAATGGCCTGATTGATGAGACGTGATAGGGATAAATGAGTCGGCTTGAAATTCATGGCGCTTCCCGGACTGGATTGGGTTGAATGGCGAGCGCCTATTCTGCAAAGTGAATATTACAGTAAGGTTACGATTGCCTGATTGGGCTTGCTGATGGTTAACATCGGCGCCGGTTCTGGGGTAAATTGATGGTCAGGAGAATGCCATGCAGATCGAAATAATCTATTGTTCCGTTTGAAACTACCGGCCGGAAGCTGACCGTGTGTCAGCCGAGATTCTTGAAAGCGGTCCCGCTGATATAGCTCTGTTGGCGGGTGGCGGGGGCGTGTTTGATGTTAAGGTGGATGGTGAGCTGGTTTTTTCCAAACAGGCGAGTAATCGCTTTCCGGACCCTGGCGAGATCGCGTCTCTTATAAACGATGAGTAGAACCAGAATTTGAAACAGTCCTCACAAAGCTGCGCAGATCAGCTTGTTAACTTACCCGCCACAGACGGATTGCCGATTTGCTAGCCAGTATTGTTGCAATCACCGGTCCATCCGGATCCGGCAAGTCCTGGCTGGCCAGAAACCTGACTGCCTGCCTGGCAGAAATGGATCACAAACTGGCTGCCGAAGTGCTGCCCGAAGATGCCTATTACCGCAATCAGGACCATCTGGAATTCAGCGAGCGTACCCGGGTCAACTATGATCATCCCCAGGCACTGGAACATGAATTATTGCTTGAGCAGCTGAATTGTCTGCGTGCCGGTGAGCATGTAAATGTGCCAGTCTATGATTATGTCAACCACACCCGGGCGCGACGCACCCGGCCATTAAGACCCCCGCAATTGCTTATTGTTGAAGGCGTGCTGCTGCTGTCTGATCCCCGCCTGCGTAAACAATTTGACCTGACCCTGTATCTGGACACGCCCATCGAGCTGTGTCTGGACCGTCGAATCCAGCGGGATGTACGCGAGCGGGGCAGGACCGAGGAATCGGTCAAGCAACAGTTTGAAGCCAGTGTGCTGCCTATGTATCAGGAATATGTCCTGCCCGGCAGAGAGCAGGCCGATTTGCTCATCGATGGCGAGGCCATGCAGGAAACCCATTTACAGGCATTGGCTGAACGCCTGTTGTCACAGTTACAAGGACCGGATTGATGACGCCACTGATTAGTCTGCTGGGCATGCTGACACTCCTGAGCATTGCCTATGCCTGTTCCGCGGCCCGCAGCCGAATTAACTGGCGCACTGTAGGGTTGGCATTTGGCCTGCAATTATTGCTGGGCTCTCTGGCACTCTACCTTCCCCCCGGTATCGCTATGCTGGAAGCCATTTCCGCCGCCGTTTCCGGCGTGCTCGATAACGCCCAGGAGGGTATCGCTTTTGTATTTGGCCCCATTGGCCAGTTCGAGATGGGCTTTATCTTCGCTTTTCATGTGTTGCCGGTTGTAGTGTTCTTTGCCTCTCTGGTTTCGGTGCTGTATTACCTGGGTGTCATGGGTTGGCTGATCAGAGTGATTGGCGGAGCGCTGCGCAAACTGCTGGGTACCAGCAAGGCTGAATCCATGTCTGCCACTGCCAATATTTTTGTTGGGCAAATCGAGGCACCCCTGGTAGTTAGGCCCTACATCGCTACCATGACCCGTTCGGAACTGTTTGCCATCATGGTGGGTGGCATGGCCACGGTTGCGGGCTCGGTCCTGGCCGGCTATGTGCTGTTGGGCGTGGATATCCGTTTTCTGCTGGCGGCGAGTTTTATGGCAGCGCCGGGCGGCTTCCTGATGGCCAAGATATTTGTGCCGGAAACCGAGACCATCAAGAATGAAGATGAAAATTTTCATCTGGAATTTGAGCGTCACGTCAATGTGATTGATGCGGCAGCTGCAGGTGCCAGCAGTGGCATGATCCTGGCCATCAATATCGGTGCCATGGTGCTGGCTTTTGTTGGCCTGATCGCGGTGATCAATGGTCTGCTGGGCTGGTTTGGGGGCCTTGTTGGATTTGATGAACTGTCATTGCAGTATGTGTTCGGAGTGGTATTGCAACCCCTGGCATTTTTATTGGGAGTGCCCTGGGAGGAATCCCGGATGGCCGGCAGCCTTATCGGTCAGAAACTGGTATTCAATGAATTCGTTGCTTTCGTGGAGTTTACCGGCCAGATTGACTCCTTCAGTACCCATACCCAGGCGGTGGTTTCTTTCGCCCTGTGTGGCTTTGCCAATTTTGCCTCAATCGGAATTCAATTGGGGGGACTTGGCACCATGGCGCCGCAGCGGCGGGGAGAAATAGCCGAGCTTGGCCTCAAGGCAGTACTGGCCGGATTCATGGCGAATCTGATGAGCGCGGCAATCGCCAGTTTCTTCCTGAGCCTGGGCTGACTCAGTAATCCATCAGGCCTATATCACGCAATCTTTGTTGTAAAAACTCACCCGCGGTGATCGGCGGATACTTGCTGCCATTGGGGCCGGCGCACTGGGGCGGGCAATCAAGGTTAGCCCGGGAATGGGGGTGCAGGAAAAAGGGCATCGCATAGCGCGAGCAATCGGCCTTGTTGGGATTGACCACTCGATGCACGGTGGATGGCAGCATGTCATTGGTGAGTCTGCTCATCATGTCACCGGTATCGACGACAATTTCATCTGGTTCTGATTCCACCGGCAGCCAACTGCCGTCGCGGGCCAGCAGTTCCAGGCCCGAATCAGTAGCACCTACCAGCAGGGTAATGAGGTTGATGTCGGCATGGGGGGCGGCGCGCATCGCCTTGCTGCTATCCAGGCCGGTCAGCGCCGGGTAGTGCAGCAGGCGGTAAACAGAGTTGCCGTCCTGGACCAGGTCGGAAAGAAAATCCCGCTCCAGCCCCATGGCCTGCCCCAGCTCCGATAGCAGCTGCTTGCCTAATTGCTCGAGGTCTGTATACAGGGCGCGGAAGCATTCCTGAAAGCCGCTGATCTCCTCTGGCCAGAAATTGTCCGGATAGCTGTCGAAATACGGACTGTCGGGACTCAGGTCAGGGCCGATATGCCAGAATTCTTTCAGGTCTGCATGACTGTTGCCCACGGCGTTTTCCCGTCCAAAGGCCGTATAGCCGCGGGCCGCGCCCTTGCCGCTGTCGTATTTGAGTTTGGTTTCAAGGGGCAGGGCGAACAGCTGCTGAGTCAGCTCATAGGCCCGGGCAAGACGCCCGGCATCAATGGGATGATCGCGGAGAATGATAAAGCCATGTTCGCGCAAGCCGGCATAGAGTTTGCGGCGAAAAGCCTGAGCGTCGGCTTGTAATTCAGTGAGGCTCAGGCGGGTAATTTCAGCAGTCACAGGATGCTCAACAGTTCAAATGCTTGCGAAGTGTAACATCCCAATATTACAAATTTGATAAGCAGCGACTGCTATTTTTAGCTATTCCAGCAGAAAGTGATGCAGCAACATACCACCCACCATGGCGGCAACGAACAGCCACACCAGCGGGTTAAGCGAAACCAGGGCCGCGAGTGCCGGTCCGGGACAAAAGCCGGCAATTCCCCAACCGATTCCGAACAATACCGCGCCAGCCACCAGCTTGCCGTCTACCGCTTTCAGGGTAGGCAGGAAGAACTTGTCTTCGAACAGGGGTTGGGGGTTCTTCAATACCAGATGAAAGGCCGGAACTGTGACCAGCAATCCACCACCCATGACCAGAATCAGGCTGGGATCCCAGTTGCCGGCAATATCAAGAAAGCCGACTACCTTGGCGGGGTTGGACATGCCAGAGAGTACCAGGCCCAGGCCAAACAAAAAGCCGGCAAGAAATATACTCAGATAGGCGCGCTTGCCAGCTGTGTTCATGCTGCGGCCCCCCCGAGTAGATGGCGCATGATAAAGACCGTGATAATCGCCACCACCATGAAGGTCAGGGTGGCGGTGAATGAGCGTCTGGAGAAGCGCGCCAGTCCGCAAATGCCATGGCCACTGGTGCAACCGCTGCCCAATCGAGTGCCGAAGCCAACCAGCAAGCCGGCCAATACAGTAAGGCCGGGGCCAACCTGCAGCTCAAGTGGCGTGGGCTGGCCTCGCATCAGGGCATAAACCAGGGCGCCGGCCAGCAGGCCCAGCACAAACAACAGGCGCCAGATGCTGTCCTGTCCTCTGGGTACGATAACGCCGGAGAGAATGCCGCTGATGCCGGCGATACGGCCATTGGCCCAGAGGGTGAGTGTCGCGGCAGCGCCGATGAGCAGGCCACCAAGCAGGGCGGTTAGGGGTGTAAAATTTTCCACGGTCAGGACTCTTGGCAATAATGTGATAAGTGGTCAGGCAGACTGAGTCACGGCCTGACTCAACAGCCCCATAATACTGCAATTCATTGTCTGCTGTGCAGTCTGGCCCTGATACAGATCAAGGCCAGCGCTTTTTAACCTGGCTCAGTGCAGATGGCTCTGATCAATAAAGCCGTCGGCATTGGGCATGGTGACCGTAAGCAGGCGTGCCCGGTCCAGAGACTCCTGTTCACCAATGATGCCGTTGAGAAAGAGCAGGTAGGCAGTGAGCTGGTAGACCTCGCTATTGTTCAGTGACTTGGGGGCATCGGCGGGCATGGCGCGGCGAATATAGTCAAACAGGGTGCTGGCATGGGGCCAGTAGCTGCCAACGGTGCGCAGGGGTGTGCCCTCTGATTGCATGGAGCCACCTACCAGCACGGTATTGCCGGAAGTACCCTGTCCCTCACTGCCATGACAGGCGGCACAGCGCTGATTGAACAAGCTCCGTCCCTCTGCTGCGGTGCCACTGCCTTCCGGAAAACCACTGCCTCCCGGTGGTGCTACCAGATCGAACTCCTGCAGTTGGGCTTCACTGATAGCTTGCCCGAGTCCGGGTGATGGGGCGTCCTGGGCGACACTGCTCCAGCCCATGCCCAGCATCGCAATGCAGGTCATGACTGCAAGCAGGCGCTTGACAGAAAAATCAGGCATAGACATTACGCAACTCCCCGGCAGTGTTGACTGACCAGCTTTGAATACCATTGTTGTGGTAGGTGGCGATATTGCCACGCGCAGCCAGAATGCTGGACCGGGTAGGCTGCACATTGCCACGGCTGTCATGGGCCCGGCTTTGCAGGATAGCTTCACCGCCCCGCCATTGCCAGGGCAGGCGGAAGCGGGTCAGGGCCCGATCATGCACCTGTGACTGCAATTCTGCATCGGCCCAGCTGCGCCCGCCGTCGGCACTGATTTCCACACGGCTGATGCTGCCATGGCCCGACCAGGCAATGCCGCCCACTTCATAGACGCCTGGATTGTTCAATTGCATTTGCCCCGACGGGGATGTAATGAGTGACTTGACCCCCATGGGGTAAGTGAATTGCAGACTGCTGCGATCAGCAAGGGTATCGGTGTATTTGCTGGTTTCATCACGGAACTGGGCGGCCTCATCCAGCAGTTTGAGCTGGGTCAGCCATTTGACACTGATATTGCCTTCCCAGCCCGGTACGAACAAACGCATGGGATAACCCTGTTCCGGGCGAATGGGCTCGCCGTTCTGGTACAGGGCAATCATCACGTCATCAAGGGCCTTGGCCAGCGGCAGCGAACGGCCCATGCTGGCGGCATCGGCACCGACAGCAGCAACCCAGCTTGCCTGATTCAGAACGCCAGCTTCTTCGAGCAGGACAGACAAGGGGACACCGGTCCATTCCGCACAGGAAACCAGGCCATGAATACTCTGGGCGGTGGCCGCGCTGTCGGCGGTATTGCTGCGCAACATGGCGCCGCTATTGCCCGAACATTCCAGAAAGTGGATGCGGCTCACCATCGGGTAGCGCAGCAGGTCTTCATAGCTGAAGGCCAAAGGCTGGCGTACCAGACCATTGATGACCAGTCTGTGACCGGCGGGGTCGATTGCCGGTACGCCAGCATGATGTCGCTCGAAATGCAGACTGTTGGGTGTAATGCTGCCCTGCAGAAATTGCAGGGGCGAGCGGGAAGCACCGCCGCCCGGGTAGCCTGGATTAGGGGTTCCGGACATCCGCTGGATATGGCTGCTGTGGGGCGAAGGGCTGCCGTAGGGGCTGGAGCCAGGTCCCGGTTGTCGCGACCACTGGGGTATGGAAAAAGCCAATCCTGAATCCTGGGCCACAAGGCTGTGGCTGGCCGCCAGGCCAGCACCGCTCAGGCCCAATCCCAATAAATGTCTCCGACTCAGCAAGCCGTTACCGGCGACCTGCTGCAGTGCTTGTTTTTGTTGTTTTGCCATGGCGAGTCTCCTGGTTTAATCGCCCATAAATTCCCTGGCTTCCTGTATTGCAGGTCTGCCATTGTCTCCCCAGTTCGCCAGCAGGGCACTGTAGTGCTCCCGCGCAATCTCTTCATGGCCCAGGGCCCGGTGTGCCCGTGCAGCGCCCAGCAGGGACAGTGAGCGATTGGGGGTGCGCAGCAGAGAGGTATCGAAATGTGCTGCGGCAGCTTCGGCATCGCCGGCCGCCAGTAATAGCTCGCCGGCCAGTTCATGGGCCGGTTTCAGCGGGTTGGCTGCACCATTGGGCAGGGGACCCGCTTCGGCAGCGGCCACCGCTTCTTGCAGCAGCGCCAAAGCCTGACTGTGGTTGCCCTGTTTGAACTGCAGCAGTCCCGCAACCTGTTTGGCGGCATTGTCAAGATTACGATTGCCGGGACTGTCTTCGGCCATAGCGGCGAGCTGATCGGCAGCCTGCCGGGCCAGCGACAGATTATCCAGATGAGCGGCGCTGAGTCCGAGGGCCAGTAATTCATCGGCGGTCATGGAGTCACTGAATTCCTGCAACTGCCAGTCTTCAGTCTCAATGATATGCCGGGCCTGAAGCGTCTTCAGGGTATTCATGGAGCGGCGCTGGTCGGGGTTCTCCCGCAGGGTTTGTTCGGCTCTCTCGATCCACAGGCGGGAACGTTCCAGATCCCACAATTGCAGATCGCCGTACTGCCCCCAGTCGGTGGCATGATTCTGGGGGTCGGCGGCGTCGCCTGGCTGCCAGAGTTCACGGGCCACGGTAAACGCCGAATCATTCCACAGTGATACCTGTTCCCACATGCCATGCTGGATGAAGATATGGGTGGGCATGTGGCGGGCATGGGAGACCGCCGGGGCGATATCGGCATACTTCCACGCAGCCTCCAGGGCAATGGGGGCATGTACAGGATCGTCGAAGGCGTGAATAACATAATGGGCAGCACCGGGATGGTTGTCATTTTTCTTGAACAACTCCATGCCCATGGCGCCGGCCCGCATATTGATGCGCTCGCGCATATCACCGGCGGCAGTGGCACCTGCCAGCATGGCCACCGTGGTGAAGGCCTTGACCTCGTCATGTTCCGGATACTGCTCATAAACATCCAGCATGGCTTCCATCCAGGCTGTGCGGCGGTCAGCCATGTTGCCATCTGTCATGGCATAGGCCTCGGCTGCCAACAGAAAGCCTTTTTCCATGTCAGTGGGCGCCTTGGCCAGGCGCTCTTCGGTTGTGCGTCCCAGGCGCATCAGGGCTTCAGCCGGGCCGTCGGAAGCGCCACCAAAGAAAGGATGCTGATAGGTAAACACTTCACCCCAGTAGGCCATGGCAAAGTCGGGATCCAGTTCCTGGGCGCGGCGGAATTCTCGCTGGGCCTGCACAAAGCCAAAGCTGTGCAGGTAGCCGACTCCCAACAGAAAGTGCTGTTGGGCCTGGCCGCTGCCGGACGTGGGAAAATCAAAGCTGCCGATCTGTTCAAACTCAGCGGCTTGCAAGCTATTGCTGCTACCGGTGCCAAGCGTGAGGGCAAGGCCCAGCAGTAAACAGGATGTCAGGCGGATCATGGTGTCACCTCGCAGGCAATTATTCTGATTGGAACTGCCCCAAGGTTGCCAATTGCCTGTCAGTTATGCAACACAAGCTGCCTGTTTGTTTACCGTGACCCGGCTAGAGCCCATGAATCAACAGTATTTCCCTGACCTGGGGACGTTTCTGCATAGCCTGGAAATGCTCGGCAATTTTGGGGAATTCCCGTATTTGCACACCGTCACCTTCCAGCCAGTTGCTGATGGTGAACAGATAGGGGTCACAGATGGTGTAGGTTTCCCCCATCACCCAGGGGCCTTTGAAGAATTTGTCCTCAATCAGCCTGAAACAGTCACGCATATTGCCGGGCACCCGTTCCTGCATGGCTTCAATGGCGAGTGCATCATCGGCCCAGCGGTAAGCGCGGACCCGATGGGCATGGGCCACATGCACAGTGGCACAAAGATACAGATTGAATTCCTGAACTTTGGCGAAGGCATAGGGGTCATTAACCGGAGCCAGTTCGCTGTCGGATGCAATCTGGGCAATATAGGCAAGGATGGCAGGCGTCTCGGTGAGTATTCCTTGCCCGGTATCCAGAGCTGGCACCCGGCCCTTGGGGTTGATGCCCAGATAGGCAGAGGATTGCTGTTCGGTGGCCGAGAAATCCAGGCGACGGGCTTCGTAATTCAGCTCTGCTTCCTGCAGGGCAATATGGGATGCCAGAGAGATAGTTTTCGGTGCGTAGTAAAAGATCATCGCTGTCTCTGCTCAATAGTAGCCGGGCCCACAGTGTAATCAGTCATACCGGAAATTGGTATTGCTGCAGAAATGCCGGGGTCAGATCGTTGCCGAAACCACAGCCTCATTGATGTATCATCAAGGGCTGATTTATCAGACCAATTTTAAACGGAAGCATTCAATCGTTGTGGAACAATCCCATGCGCAACTGGCAAACAGGTTGCAGACTTTTTTTGACCGGCCGCAGCCAGAGGCCCGGCGTATTTTTCATGGCCGCGGCCGCTGTTATCCGGGGCTGGAACACCTCTGCATCGACTGGTTCGCCCCCATTGTCCTGATTACCAGTTACGAGACCGTTGAGCAGCCCGGGAAGCTGGTGGAAGTCATTCAGCAATATGATCTGTTGCAACAGGTAGAGAGCATTCTATTGCAGAAGCGGGAGGTCAGGGGCGCGCCAACTGAATTGCTGGCCGGTCATGAGCAGGACCTGGCCCTGGTCAGGGAAGACGGTCTGGTTTATGAGGTGCACCCGGGTCGACGCCAGAATGCCGGCCTGTTTCTCGATACGCGGTTGTTGCGAAGCTGGCTCAGGCAGAACAGTAATGAATGCAATGTGCTGAATCTGTTTGCCTACAGTTGCTCTCTGTCGGTGGCGGCGCTGGCAGGCGGTGCCAGGGCAGTTACCAGTGTGGATATCAGCAAGACAAGCATCAGCTGGGGTATGCGCAATCACCAGCATAATCAGCAGGACCCGGACAAAATCCGCATGCTGCCCCACAACCTGTTTACCTCCTGGGGCAAAATCAAACAGCTGGGCCCCTATGAGCTGGTGATTATTGATCCTCCCACGCGGCAGCGTGGCGCCTTCAATGCCGACAAAGACTATGGCACGGTAATCCGCAAGCTGGCCAAATGCCTGAGCCCGGGCGCCTGTATAGTGGCGGTTCTCAACAGTCCCTTTCACAGTGCCGATTTTCTGCACAAATTGTTTGCACGCCATCTGCCCGCAGCCACTTATTGCGAGTCAATTGACGCGGCACCGGAATTTGAGGAGAGTGAAGCAGGCAAAGGGCTGAAAATCTGTGTTTTCTCGCTTCCTCTTGAGGATGATCAAGGCGGGGAAGCTTGACTCTGTAGCAGAATGAAGTGTCACACTGGGAAATCATCCCTGAACAAAACGCAGGAGATTGGCAATGACACCGGATAACAGGCAAGACGATCAGGAAAACGGGCAGGGCCAGTCAGACGCCCGGGAAGTGGATCATGCCCAGGTTAAATTCCCGCCCCCCTTGTTGTTTCTGCTGCTGATTGGGCTGGCGGCAGGCCTGGATGCGATCTGGCCCCTGGGCATGGGAATTCCTGAATCACTGGAAACGGTGGGGATAGCCATTACCCTGTTTGGTGTCACCGTCGTGATTCTCATTAACGGCACCTTTAAACGCTCTTCCACGGCGATCGAACCCTGGAAACCCACCACTTCACTGATTACTCACGGCTTTTACCGCTATTCCCGCAACCCGATTTATATCGGCTTCTGTTTGTTCAATATGGGCATCGGTCTGGCCACCAACAGCCTGTGGATTTTTCTCAGTTTCATTCCCGCTGCGGTACTGGTCTATTACATCGCCATTGCCCGGGAAGAGGCTTATCTGGAAAGAGCGTTCGGGCAGGAATATCTTGATTACAAGAGCAAGGTGCGACGCTGGCTCTAGGCTGGTGCCGGCAAGGCTCAGTCGTCTGTTGGCAGCAGCTCAAAACTGAAGCTGCCACGCCGGGTCTGGCCAAACTCGTCTTCAGAGCTAATGAGGACTGAATGCAGGCCCGGCTCCAGGGTAGCGGGCAGGGGCCATTGCCAGACATGGGATGAACGCCGGGCGGTGCCATAGGCATCATCGCTTGCTGCGAATCGTGCATGGGCACGTTCCACAAAGGGGTCTGTTCGCACAGTATATTGCATGGCCACTGGCGCAGCGCCATCCAGGCTTAACCAGACCTGGTCACGCATCCCGCCATCGAACAGATTAACAACAATATGAGTGTCCGCCTGTAGCTGACCCCGATTGATAGAGTCGCCCACAGCTGTAAGTGGCGGATCCAGAGTGATGCGCAGTCGCTGACCGGCATCGCTGCCAAAGGGGAAGGGAATAAATTCCGGCACCAGCTCGGTGTCATTGAAGTGCAGTACATAGTAGCCATTGGGATTGCCATCTTCCATCATGGCATCGCGCACGCCACGCAAATCTGCCGGCCCCCGGTTCCAGCCATTACCGCGTACTTCGGCAAGGGTGTGGGCAATCCAGGGCAGACCACCCCAGCCATGGCGGTGATCAACCTGCACCTTCCAGCTGTTTGACGTGTCATGGCCGGCCAGGCCATATATGTGTTCAAAAGGTTCCAGTATCTCCAGCAGTGCCTGGAAGTTTTCGGTATTGGGGCCAAAGGCAGGTGGGTTGCGCCCGTCCGAGGCTTCGGCAACAAGCGGGATGTGAGTGGCGATGACAATGAGTTTGTCAGGGTCCACATGACTCAAATCAGCAGCCAGCCACTGCAGTTGATGATCGGGGATGTAGCCGCGGTAGCTAGCCCCATCAATCTCCCTGCCATTGCCGGCATATTCCACATTGTTAAGAGCCACAAAATGCACATTGCCGTGATTAAAGGAGTAATAGGTCGGTCCGAAGTGGCGCTTGTAGGTTTCATTGGCAAACCAGGCGTCCGGTGATTCGAAATTGATGTCGTGATTACCGGGCAGATACCACTGGGGGATATCCATCAGGGCCATCATGGCCTTGTGACGAGGATAAATATCGAGATTGTCGTACACCACATCCCCCACGGTGAGGCCAAAATCGACTGAGTGGGGATTGCCAATCAGGGGGTTAATCAGGTCTTCACGCAACATGTCCTGGCTGCTCTCATAGCGGGCCTGGGTATCGGCAAAACCATGGGCCTTGAACTGCTTGCCAGCAGTCGATTCATAAAGCGGGAAATCAATGTTGTCGGGTAATGGCCCGGTAGCTTCCACTACCGGAAACAGCCATTCCACCGCCGTACCGGCAATAGCCGCCGGTGTGCCCTGGGGGTAATGGCGGTAGAAAAAACGCGGCACATTGAATTCGTCCAGTGCCAGGGAATAGGCGGCGGGTTTGCTGATGAAGAGTATCTCATTGGCGGCGACGGGAATTTCATAGCGGCCACTGGCGTCAGTCAAAACCACTTCACAACCATTGCTGACTGCCACAGCGGCAAGGCCAGACTCACCCTCAGTGAACCGGCCATCAGCATCGCTATCGATAAAGACACTGCCGCGGGCGGTTTCATGGGGGCCAGGCAGCCCACACTGGGCCAGTCCTTGCTGGGTGCCCAAAAGTAAAAGTGCAGGCAAGCAGAGCAGTACTGATTTTGACATGCTTTGTCCCGAAGTCGGCGTTTCAGGCCAGTCTATTAAGCGGCAATGACAGTGCTGTGACAATCCACATTGTCTTAGCGGGCAAAAGCCTCACGCAGGGCCGCAGCGGACTCCGACAGTGCTTCCCGGGCCCGATCAAGAATGCCTGGCATGGTATAGAAACCGTGAATCATGTCCGGGTAGTGTGAGTATTTAACTGCAACTCCGGCACCTTCCAGTTTATAGGCATAGGATTTGTTTTCATCCTGCAGCGGGTCATAGCCGGCAGAAAGAATGAAGGCTGGTGGCAAATCAGCAAAACTGCGCGCATTCAGAGGAGAGGCCTGCCATTGTGTGACGTCATCGTCGCGATTGAAATAGGCCTCATAGAACCAGATGATCAGGTTACGGGTGAGGCGATAGCCTTCTGCGAAACTGTCATGGGAGGGCAGGCTGCAGCTCATGTCAGTGCCGGGATAGATCAGCAATTGGCAGGCAAACTTCAGGTCTCCGGCATCTCTGGCCATCAGACACACCACGGCTGCCAGATTGCCACCGGCGCTGTCACCACCGACAGCCACACGGTCCGGGTCTGCACCCAGCTTCTCTGCTTCATTAACAACCCAGCAACAGGCCGCCCAGGCGTCTTCCACCGCCGCGGGGTATTTGTGCTCGGGCGCCAGCCGGTAGTCAACAGAAACCACCAGGCAATGCGCCTCCTTGGCCAGTGTGCGGCAGACACAGTCATGGCTTTCGATGGAGCCAATGGTGAAGCCGCCACCATGGAAATAGACCAGCGCCGGCAGATTCTGTTCCGGCCCGGGCCGGTAAAGCCTGGCCCGCAATTCGCCGGCTGGGCCCGGAATAGCAATGTCCTCCACCTTGTGCAGGGTAATGGGTTCGCCGGCGGTCTGTGCTGCCCCCTTCTCATACATGGCGCGGGCGGTTGCCACATCCACTGTCTCCAGAGGTGGGATGTCCATCTCTTCCATGGCTTGCAAATAGGCTTTGAGTTGAGGGTGCAGAGGCATCGCTGAAATAATCGCCTGTCAGTAGCTGTAAAACCCGTTTATTCTAACATCTTGTGCAGTTTCTGGCAGACTGGTGGTAGTGCCGTCAGCTGCACACTCTGCAGTTCAATTCAGTCAGCAGGAGTTCCCACACATGGCCAAACCCAGGATTGCAATCAACGGCTTCGGCCGTATCGGTCGTACCATCATGCGCATTGCCAAGCTGCATCAGCATTACGATGTGGTGGCAGTGAACGACCTCGCCAGCGCCGATCAGCTCGCCTATGCCTTCAAGTACGACAGTATTCATGGCACTTTCCCCGGCGAGGTCACGGTGGACCAGGACAGCATGACCATCGCCGGCGACCGCTTTCGGGTGCTTCAGGAGCGTGATCCTGGCAAGTTGCCCTGGCGTGACATGGGGGTGGATTATGTGATCGAGAGCTCCGGTGTATTTCGTAAACTTGAGGAAATCAGCAAACACCTGGAAGCCGGAGCCAGCCGGGTCATTCTGACAGTGCCCAGCAAGGATCCCCTTGAAGCGACGCTGGTCAGCGGCGTCAATGACCATGTGTTGACCCCCGAGGCGCGCATTATCAGTAATGCCAGTTGCACTACCAACTGCGCCGCTCCACTGGTCAAGGTGTTACATGAGGCGGTGGGCGTCAAGCGTGGCTTGCTGACAACGGTACATGCCTATACCTCGGATCAGCGCCTGATTGATTCGCCCCACAAGGACAAACGCCGCTCACGCAATGCGGCATCCAATATCGTGCCCACTTCTACCGGTGCGGCGCGGGCAATTGGTCTGGTACTGCCGGAACTGGCGGGCAAGCTGGATGGATTGGCCATGCGGGTGCCAGTGCCCGACGGCAGCCTGGTAGATCTGACCATCGAAGCCGAGCGGGACTGCGATGTGGATATGATCAATACTGCCATGCGTGAGGCAGCTGCAGGACCCTTGAAAGGCATACTGGAGTATACCGATGAGGCCATCGTCAGTAGCGATATTATCGGCAACAGCCATTCCAGTATCTTCGATTCCCAGCTTACCCAGGTGCTGGAAAAACGCATGGTAAAAGTGGTTAGCTGGTATGACAATGAATGGGGTTACAGCACCCGGGTGGAGGAACTGATAGGCCGACTGGCAGAAATGGATGGCCTGGGCAAATAGTACCGGGTCTGCCTTGAAGGAAGAAAAATGGATTTCAGCGACAGTTTTACTAACAACAGGGTACTGGTGACCGGCGGCAGCCGGGGTATTGGTCTTGCCGTTTCTACAGCCTTTGCCAGGCAGGGCGCTACTGTTGCCATGCTGTTCCGGCAGAATCGACAGGCGGCCGAGCAGGCACTGGCCGAGCTGCCAGGCAGTGGTCATGTCCTGCTACAGGCGGATGTGGCCGATGCCGGGTCAGTAGAAGCAGCGCTGGGCGAGGCGATCGACAAGCTGGGCGGCCTGGATATTGTGGTGAACAATGCCGGCATTGGGGCCTATCATCCGCCACAATCATCCAGCTATGAGCAGTGGCAGCAGGCCTGGCAGTCGACCCTGGCAACCAACCTGATTGGCCCGGCCAATGTCTGCTTCTGCGCTGCCCGGCATATGATGGCCCATGGCGGTGGCCGCATCATCAATATCACGTCCAGGGGTGCGTTTCGGGGTGAGCCCGGCAAGCCCGCCTATGGCGCCAGCAAGGCCGGTCTTAATTCCCTGACCCAGTCACTGGCAGTGGCCCTGGCGCCACAGCGGATATTTGTGGCGGCAGTGGCGCCCGGTTTTGTAAATACTGAACTGGCGACGGAAGTGCTGTCCGGGCCCGATGGCGACGCCATTCGCGCCCAGAGTCCGTTTAACCGGGTGGCGGAACCAGAGGAAGTGGCCCATGCGGTCTTGTTTCTGGCTTCCAGGGGTGCGGAGTTCTCAACCGGCACCATCATCGATGTCAACGGTGCATCCTATTTGCGCAGTTGATTGCGGGCTTTACTGTCACAGAACTTTCATTACTCTGCAAAATTCCCGCAACAGTCCCCGTTTAGAGTAGTACCCCGTTGCAAGGCAGTTCTGCACTGTACTGCCTGCACTTTCTATGTGGGTGCTACTGGTTTCTCGACCGGGCTAAGTAGCTTTTCAAAGACCCGGCTTGTTCCGGGTCTTTTTTTGCCTGCAATTTGCTGACAGGAGTGTTTACAGCAGCAGCCAGTTCCTGGCACTACTTGCTACTGTTCTTGCTGGCAGATCAAAACAGCTTGCCGACCTCCTCGGCGGTAATCTCGGCACCGCTATTGCCCCAGCTATTGCGTACATAGTTGATGATCGCCGCCATCTCTTCGAAACTCAGGGCATCCTTGAAGGAAGGCATCTCGCCCCGACCAATTCTCAGCATCAGGGCCACATCGGCGCCACTGCCCAGCACGGTTTCATTGCCGGCCAGGGCAGGGTAGATATTGTCCAGGCCCTGACCATCGCGCTGATGGCATTCGGCACAGTTGTCCAGAAACAGTTGCCGGCCGTCTTCCTGGGCCAGGGTAGGGGCCACAAAACCCGGGAACAACAGGCTGAGCAGCAATAGGGTGGCGAATCTGGGCATTAATCTCTCCTATGGTGCCACCATGTTAGCAGAGAGAAAGACAGGCGGGCACGCGGCGACGATTACATTCGGGCCGGTGATTGCTACCATCTGCCCATGACCAGACTATTATTCACTGCCGCCTTGTCTGCTTTGCTGAGCTTGCTGCTGGCCATTGCAGGTCAGGCTCAGGAATCCATGCCCCCTGCGACCCCGGCCGCCCTGCCCGAGGGCCTGCAGACCGTCGAATTCTTCAGCCCGGCAGTAGGGCGCAGCATGAAATTCGATGTGATTCTGCCTCCGGCTTATGAGGACAGCCAGCAAGACTACCCGGTGCTCTATCTGTTGCACGGATATATGCAAAACTACACGGTCTGGGGCCGCAATCTGGCGGCAGCCTGGTATGCCCGGCAGGCGGATGAACTGATTCTGGTGATGCCGGATGCCGGCAACAGTTGGTATATCAATTATGCCCGCAGTGATGCCGGGCAAAGCAATAACTGGGAGGACCATATCATCATTGATGTGATCTCCCATGTGGATGACAACTTTCGCAGCGTTGCGCGCCGGGAAGGGCGGGCCATTGCCGGGCTCTCCATGGGCGGGTTTGGCGCTCTGGCCCTGGGCCTGCGCCATCCCGACAAATTCATTTCCCTGGGCAGCAGCAGTGGAGCCTTATCCCATGCCCGGGATATTGCCCGGGCGCTGCGCAGCGGCCTGGAGCGCGAGCAGGCACCGGTACCCGGCAGTGATGATGGCGGCTTTCAGCAGGCGGATGCCTTCGTGGCCGGAATCATCGCCATCGACGGCTTCAGCACCCAGCAGGAAAGAACACCGACGGGTATTGATTTTCTGCAGCCAGAACAGGCCGAGGCCTATGATCCGTTTCAGGTTATCTACGATGTGCCGCGCAGCCAAATGCCCCATATCTATCTCGATGCCGGCACCGGCGACAGTCTGATTGCGCCGGCGCGGGAACTGATGAGCCTGTTGCTGATCAATAATGTGCCTTTTCAGTATCGCCAGGCAGAAGGTGGGCATACCGCTGACTATTGGCGAAGGGCCATCGGGCCCATGCTCAATAGCCAGAATGAAGTAATGCAGCGAGCTCTGGGACGGCGTCCCTGAATGGCTGGCAAACATTTAGCGAAGGGATCGGCTAAAATAGCCTTTTTGTCAAAGTGGTAGCGACAGTGAGTGAAACCATGATCGAGTCGGCTGTACTCAGCGAAGCGCAAATTGCTGAATTTGAAGAGCGTGGCGTGCTCCGTATCGACCTTGGCGTCGATGAACAGGTTCTGGATAGCATCAGGGAGAAAGTCTACCCCCTCTATCCGCAGGAGTTTCGCGACGGTGAGGTGCCTCTGGCAAGAGTGCAGGATGCCTGGAAGAAAGTGGATGAAGTGCGACAGCTGGCGATCAACAGCCGGGCCTTGCAGGCACTGGAACAGCTTTATGGCCGCAAGGCACTGGCCTTCCAGACTCTGAACTTTCCGGTTGGTACCACCCAACTGGCGCATTCCGATACCATACATTTCTCCACCATACCTGCTGGCTTCATGGCGGGAGTCTGGGTGGCGCTGGAAGACATTGATGATAATAACGGCCCGCTGATTTACTACCCTGGCAGCCACAAGCTGCCCTATTTCGGCATGCACGATTTTGATCTGGAGCCTGGCTACAACAATTATCATATTTACGAACAGCGCATTCAGGATCTGATTGCCGAACAGGGCCTGGAAGCAGAATACGGCATCGCCAGTAAAGGCGAGGCGATCATCTGGCATGCCAATCTTCTGCATGGTGGTGCGCCGCGCAAGGACGCCAGCCGCAGTCGTCATTCCCAGGTAACCCACTATTATTTCGAGGGTTGCAAATACTACACGCCAATGGAAAGTACGGCAGACAAGATTACTTTCCGCGATCCGTTGTGGATTCCACAAACAGCAGATTTCAAACTTCCCGAAGATGACAGCATTAATCGTAAATTGTGGCGCCGAATTGCCCGTGGCCTTGGCCTGCGATCCTGAGACGCTCGTTTTCTTCTGTCCAATGCATCAAAGGACTTCCGTTTCATGAGCTTGCTGCTGCGGGTAGACCAGGCACTGTGTCGCATCGGCCGCCAGGCTGTGCTGAAAATCGACAGGCTCGAACTGGAACGCGGCCGCCACTACTGCCTGTTTGGTCCCAACGGTGCCGGCAAGTCGCAACTGGCCGCATTGCTTGCGGGCAAGCGCCGCGAATCCGGCAGCTACGTCAAATGGGCCGAACAGATTGATCCCCGCAGTCAGGTTTTTCTGGTGTCCTTTGAAGAGCAGCAGCGTCTGTGGGAGCGGGACAATCGCCTGGATATCAGTGAATACAGCCCCGATGCCGCCGACCAGGGCACCAGCATTGAAGAGCTGATTCACAGTGCCAGGGCCCGGCATGACCAGGACCAGGCGCTGCTGGATGAATTGTTACAGGTATTGAGTCTTGATGCATTCAGACAGCAGGGCATTCGCTTCGTGTCATCGGGCCAGGTTCGCAAGGCCTTGCTGGCCCGGGCCCTGTACGGCGTCAAGGCAGCCCCTGGCGGTTTGCTGATTCTCGATGAACCCCTGGAAAGTATTGACCGGGATTCACGTGCACAAATACTCGCCTGCATCAACGGTCTTCTGGGGCCAGAATTTACCAGCCTCAGCCTGCATCGGCGGGCCGCAGATATTCCTGCCTTTGCTTCCCATCTTCTGCTCATGCAAGACCTGCGTTTGCTTGCCCAGGGCAGTGTCGATGAAGTCACACAATCCCCGCAATACCGGGCAATGCTGAGCAGGCAGCTTGAGCTGCCAGCTGTGCTGCCGGGTGCCGGTGAAGTGAAGCGGCAGGGACAGGAGGGAAACCTGCTGGAGCTGAACAATGTTTCCGCCGCCTGGTCAGGCAAGCCGGTGCTGACAGATATTAACTGGTGCATGGCCGCTTGCGACCATGTGTTGTTTGAAGGGCCCAATGGCTGTGGCAAGTCTACCTTGCTGAGCCTGATCGATGGCGATAATCACCAGGCCTATGGTCAGCAAGTGCTGTTGTTTGGGCGGCGCAAGGGGTCCGGTGAATCAGTCTGGGAGGTGAAATCCCATTTTGGAGTTGTCTCCAACGAGCTGCACAACAAGTATGTGAAAGGCTGGCGGGTGCAGGATGTGGTGGTGTCGGGTTTTTACGATTCGGTAGGATTGTATGATGATGCCGGCGCACTGGAACGGGAAAAAGCCCTGGCATGGCTGCAGGTCATGGGGCTGAAAGCCTGCGCAGCCGCCTACTACCATGAATTGTCATTCGGGCAACAGCGGCTGGTGCTGCTGGCGCGGGCGATGGTGAAGCAGCCGAGAATCCTGATTCTCGATGAACCCTGTGTGGGTCTGGATGATTATCATCGCCAGGCGATTCTTGCACTGCTGGACAGGATTGCAGAGCAATGTGTGACCCAGCTGCTCTATGTCAGTCATGTTGCCGGTGAGCAACCTGCCTGCATCAACAGGCACTATCGCTTTGTGCCCACAACCGGGGGTGCCTGTACCCTGGAACAGCTGCTCTAGCTGCGGATATAGTTCTCCAGCTGTTCTATGGTGCTTTGCTGATCATCGATCACGTCTTTCACCAGATCACCAATAGAGACAATGCCAATAATCTGCTCCTGGTCAACGACCGGCAAATGGCGGATGTGATTATTGGTCATCAAGCTCAGGGAATCTCTGACCAGGTCTGTGGCGGAAACGGTGATAACGGGGGTCGACATGATCTGGCCCACCAGGGTGTCCTTTGAGGCACGGCCCTTGAGGATTACTTCACGGGCATAGTCCCGTTCCGAAATGATACCGCGCAGCTCCTTGCCTTCGATCACCAGCAAGGCGCCGACGTGGCGGTCTGCCATCATTTGAATGGCTTCGAAAACCGTGGCATCAGGCCGTACCGACCAGACTTCCGCAACGGATTTTTGGGCGAGTATTTGCTGTACTGTATGCATGGGTCACTCCTTCTTGAAGGGAGTGACGGCAATCAATCCACCCTGGACAAGGCGATGTTCGCGTATCCTGCATTATTCGCGTAAGTAACATAGCTGTCGTTGACAAACAGGGCCAGTTTGCCGTCACAGTTAGCGACGAAATAATAACTGCTACTACTTTCATCGAATTCCAAATCACTGATCCCGGCCAGACTCTCACCGGCACAGCGGGGTTGGTAAAGCATCAGTTCAAACCACTGGTGATTGCTGGAGCGGCGGAAGTGTCGCAACCAGGGCCAGGCCATCTGGCTGTTGGCGAATCCCCGCTCATCAATATCCAGACCTGATTCGTTTTCCGCAATCGAGCCATCGATCCAGTTGCTTAACAACTGGATTCGCAAGCCATAGCGACTGCCCCCGGAAAGCTGTACGCCGGTATCGAAATCGCTGATGTTGGTGAAAAAGTGCATCTGTGCAGATTCCCCCCTGGCGAGGGTAGTGTCGGGCTGGGAATCCATCAGACTGACCGGCGCTGTGGCGCAGGCTGCGAGTCCGGTCAGGTACAGGCCGACCAGGCCAAGTTTATGAATTCCAAGGTGAATCTTTGGCAATAACTGCATCGAACAGGCTCCAGTGGAACAGATGAAATTGGTGAATTCCCCACAGTCTAGCTCGCCCGGCGAAGAATCGCCAAGCCTCTGGCTATTCCCATCGGCCTCTGGCCCCGGTAGGCTTTGCCGCCATGAATCTGGTTTTCCTCTGTAATCGTGATCTGGCGAGTTGTCTGGCACTGAACCGGCTGTTGCCGGCACTGCTGGATGACCATGATATTCAGATTGCCCTGTCAGCCCGGGTGGGTGGCAACAGGGTCCTGCCTGCGGCTCTGCAGGCCCTGAAGTTTGTTGAGCAGGATTTGTTCAACGATGTCATCTTCCCTCAGGCCGAGGCCAGGCCAGATCGTTCCCGCACGGCGCTGAACACTTTTGAGGAACTGGCCCGACTGAGCGGCCAGCCCTTGTTGCAGTGGAACCGGCTCAATCAAACTGAGGAACTGGAGCAGCTGCGTGCCATGGCGCCGGATCTCGTTATATGCATCCGCTATGGAGTCATTCTCAAAACGGCGGCACTGGCGATACCCCGCCTTGGTGTCATTAATCTGCATTCCGGCAAATTGCCTGACTACCGCGGCGTGATGGCCAGTTTCTGGGCCATGCTTAATGGTGAGTCCAGTCTCGGGACTACCTTGCACTACATAGACGACGCCAGTATTGATACGGGGCGCGTGATTGCTGCTACCGAACTGGCCATAGACAGTCAGCGTTCCTATTTATGGCATGTGCTGGCACTTTATGAAGACGGCTGTGAAGAGATACTCAAGGCAGTGGCTTGCTTGTCAGCGGGTCAGACACTGCCTGGCATTGCCCAGGGCGAGGGAGGCACTTATTACAGCTTTCCGGATACCGGTGATTTGCAGCGCTTTACAGACAAGGGGCTGCAGTTGTTTGACAGTGACACCCTGCGGCGGGTTTGCCAGCAATTCCTGTCCGAAGCAGAAAATTGACGGTTAACAGCTTCGGGGCAGGTGTATACTGCCGGCAATGTAAAAAGTAATCAGACCGATTCAGTAATGAGGTCGGCGGCAAAGGAGGCAGGCAAGTGTCAGACTTGATTTTCTATACCAATCCCCAGTCACGAGGCGCTATCGTGCATTGGATGCTGGAAGAGCTGGGTGAAGATTACGACATGCGGGTGATCGAATACGGTGAGCAAATGAAGGGGCCCGAGTATCTGGCCGTCAATCCCATGGGCAAGGTGCCGGCAATCCAGCACAAAGGAGCCGTTGTCACTGAAGTGGCTGCCATCTGCACCTATCTGGCTGCCGCTTTCCCGGAGAAAGAGCTTATTCCCGCAGCGGGTGACCCGGCACTGGCAGATTTCTATCGTTGGATGTTTTTTGCCGCTGGCCCGGTAGAACAGGCGGTTTCAGTCAAGTCCATGGGCTGGGAGGTGACGCAAGAGCAATCCAGAACCCTGGGTTTTGGTAATTTTGATGATGTGTACAAGGCGCTGGAACTGGCGCTCGCTGGAGGGCCGTGGGTTTGCGGTGAGCAATTTACCGCAGCCGATGTCTATCTGGGCTCACAGATTTTCTGGGGAGTGCAGTTCAATATGCTCGACAAGCGTGAAGCTTTTACGGCCTATATCGAACGAATCTCGGCGCGCCCTGCCGCCCGGAAAGTAATGAGCCTTGCCTGAAGAGTCAATTGCAACTTTTTTATCTGCGACTTATCAATTGCCTTGCCAGCGTCAATGGTGCTTTAATCTTCTGCTTCGTAGCTCCCGGGCCGGGGCAGTTGCGCTGATTAGCCGGGCTGAATGTGCTCGAAGATGAGCCGGCTGCAATCCGTTCGGCAGCTATTATTTCTCCAGATATTGTCCAGATGCCAAAAGGAACTTGGCAATGGATCGATTTCCGGGAAGCATGAATAAAAACACCTGTTTCAGCGGGCTGTCCTGATTATATGCTCACTTCAATTAGCATACAGAAACAGGTTTTTGACAAGTAGTATTGGGGGGTGTGCTATGGCAGGTGAAGTAGATCTGGACAAGTTACTGGCTTTGCTGCAACCGAAGTTGTTGCCAGGAGAGTTTGTTTTCTGTTCCGTTCCTTCAATACCTTTCAGTGAACTGGACCGCCTGAGTCCCCTGGCCTGCTATTTTGAAGAAGAAGGCATGAGCCTGATTCTCAAGAAACAGATCGCAGAAACCCATGGTATCAAGCATACCTCCGTGTTCAGGTGTATCACCCTGTCCGTGCACAGCTCTCTGGATGCAGTAGGATTCACTGCGGCCGTGGCCAATAAACTGGCAGCCAATGGCATACCGGCCAATGTAGTGGCGGCGTTTTATCATGATCATGTGTTTGTGCCCGAGGAAAGGGCAGAGCAGGCACTTAAATTTCTGACGGACTTCCAGAAGAATTAGTAGCAGCTGACAGCGGCGGCAGGGCCTCTCGCCGGGCGATGACCAACAGCAATTCTCCTACCTTCAGACCAAACTTGCGCAGTGACGATTCATTGAGCAGCAGTTGGGGTGTGATCAGATACATGCGGTCGTCGACGCGCACATTGATGTTTCCATCCCCATAGGGAATCTGTAAAACGTAGTCCAGAAACACAGCATTGCCTGCCACTTGCAACTCACCGGCGCCGACTACATCACCAGCAGTGCCCCGGTAGCTGCCTTCGCCAGTAGCCGTCAGGGTCCATACCCGGCGATCAGTTTCCCCGTCGTCGAACAGAAAATCTTCATCGAGAGTGCCTGTACCCTCTTTCCAGCTGGCCTCAATATCGGCCTGAAAACGGCGTATGACCCGGCCACGCCAGTTTTTTACCACGCCATAGGCCACCAGCTCGCCATTGAAGAAGGTCTCCATATTCAGCTTTGGTTCCAGTTCGGCATAATCCTGCACGGTTACCGAGGAGCAGGCCGTGGCCACTACGCCCAGCAGCAACAGCGGTATTTTGCTTGCCTTGAAAAGTCCTGTCATGACCTGGCATACGTGCCCAATGGCTTATCGGTTCAGCAGCACTGCCCGATTAAAGCGGCATTTTTACCCCGATTTTCCTTTTAGTTGACCAATTATTCATGCCAATATGCCGGGACAATAATAATACGAGGAGGAAAACCATGGACCGACTCGACCAGGAAGGAACTCGCCTGCCCATCAAGATCGACAGCACCTCCAATGGTGAATTCGAACCAATCCCTGTTTCTGCCGCCAATGAGCTTGGCAATAAACTGGCGCTGGAAGCGGCGACGACCCATGCCCGCCGTACCGCCCAGTCACGACGACAATTTCTGATATCAAGCTGTGGTGCTGCCAGTACCCTGTTGGCCTTTAACAAGGCCAATGCCGCCCATGACCGCCGGGGTGGCTATTTTGAAGTGCCAGATGAAGCTGCGCTCGACCCCGCGGCCGCCTATGCCCAGGTGGGCGGCGGCGAATTCATCTTCGATGTGCAGGGCCATTATGTAAATCCGGAGGGTGACTGGCTGAGCCGGATTCCACCGGATTCGCGGCCCTATGCAGGCATGGAAAAAGCGTCCTGCGAAGCGGCCAATACCGGTGGCAATCGTGGCTACCTGGGTTGCCTGGGCCAGAGCGAATTCATCAAGGATATTTTTCTGGATAGCGATACCGACATTATGGTGCTGTCCTTTGTGCCCTCAACCCGGGAAACCGAACCGGTGACAATTGAAGATGCTGATCAGACACGACGGATCGTGGCGGAACTGGAGGGCAGCAAGCGGCTGATGATTCATGGTCGGGTAAACCCCAATCAGGACGGCGATCTGGAAGCCATGGACGAACTGGCGGAGAACTGGAATATCTCCGCATTCAAGACCTATACCCAGTATGGCCCTGGAGGCGTCGGCTTTTTCCTCAGTGACGATGTGGGGCGAGCCATGATTGAGAGGGCTCGAGACCTGGGAGTCAGGAATATCTGTATCCACAAGGGCTTGCCTTTTGGTCCGCAATCCTATGAACACAGTCAGTGTTCGGATATCGGCGTGGTTGCCCGTGACTATCCGGATATGAATTTTCTCATCTATCATTCAGGTTTCGTGGCCGGGAATCAGGAACAGGCCTTCGCGGAAGGTGCCGGTAATGACGGTATCGATACCCTGATCCAGTCACTCCTGGACAATGAGGTGCCACGCAATTCCAATGTCTATGCGGAATTGGGAAGCACCTGGCGCTTTCTCATGCGCGACCCCGATAATGCTGCCCATGCCCTGGGCAAACTGTTCCGTTATGTCGGAGAAGACAATGTGCTCTGGGGAACCGACTCCATCTGGTATGGATCTCCCCAGGACCAGATACAAGCCTTCAGAACCTTTCAGATTTCGGAGCAGTTCCAGGAGCAGTATGGCTACCCGGCCATCACCCCGGAGCTGCGGCGCAAGGTCTTCGGGCTTAATGCCGCTGTGCCTTACGGCATTGATGAAGCAGAAATCAGGGCCCTGACGGCCAGCGACTTTGTCAGTGCCGAAAAGCTGGCCTATCAGGAAAATCCGCAGCCCAGTTTTCTTACTTACGGACCGAAAACGCGGCGGGAATTTCTGAATTTTCTGCGCTGGGGAGGCTAAACAGGGCAACTTCCACAGCTTGCTGGCGCGGGCGGCTGATTTTTTTGCCTGCTCGCAGCCGGGCAGTCATAATAGCGCTTTGTGGTGATAACGAAGTGACCTGACGAACGCTGATGTTGGTAATTTTTGACTGGGATGGAACCCTGCTGGATTCGCTGGCGAAAATCACCCAGTGCATGCAGTTGGCAGCGGCAGATGTCGGCCTCGAGCCGCGGGAAGTGCAGGCCATTCGTGGCATCGTTGGCCTGGGCCTGCAGGAAGCGCTGGAAGTGCTGTATCCCGGCTTGAAACAGGCGCCCCTGGATGAATTGCGCACACGTTATTCCCATCATTTTGTTATCAAGGATGTGCAGCCCTGCGAAACCTTTCCTGGTGTGCATGAGACTCTCGATCAACTCAAATCAGACGGACACCAGATAGCTGTGGCTACCGGCAAGAGTCGCCGTGGGCTGAATCGGGTGTTGGGCAATCTCGGCTGGGAGCAACATTTTCATGCCAGTCGCTGTGCCGATGAAACGGCATCAAAGCCGGACCCGCTGATGCTCAAAGAGCTGTTGGCAGAGACCGACTGTGGTCTGGAAGAAGCCGTCATGGTGGGTGATACAGAATTCGATATGGAGATGGCAGCCCGTCTCGGTATGCGCAGGATTGCGGTCAGCTATGGCGCGCATCCACCGGACCGCCTGGCGCGCCAGCAACCGGAGGCCATCATCGACAGCATGCCGGCCCTGCTGGATCTGCTCTACAAATAATTCCCGATCCCCACGCTTTGCGGCCTGTGCCAGTAAACTGCGACAAAGAGTCGCAGCGTAGTGGGGATTCAGGCAGAAGTTTTAGGCTATTATGAGCGACTTGCGAGTGATCATCTGGACAGACCTGAAATCGGAGTAACTATGAAAGCAATTTATAAATGCCTGTTGGCACTGGTTCTGCTGCCGCAAATCAGCCTGGCACTGGAAGAGCCGGCCTCTGAACTGGCAGAGATCACCAATTTCCGGCAATACAGCGAGACTTTCGCCAGTGCGGGCCAACCGACCCGTGAGCAGTTTGAACTGATTCGCGATCAGGGATTTGAGCGCGTTGTTTATATCGCATTTACCAACAACCAGAATGCGCTTCCCGACGAGGATCAGATCGTCAAGGGTCTGGGTATGGAATACATGCAGGTGCCGGTGGACTTCTCCAATCCTCTGCCCAGCGAATTCTACGCCTTCGCTGATTCCATGCAGCGTAACACCGGCAAGAAGACACTGTTGCATTGCCAGGTGAACGCCCGGGCTACGGCCTTCAGTTTCCTTTACCGGGTGATCTATGAAGACGTGTCAATTGCCGAGGCCAAGGCCGACATGAATACGGTCTGGACACCCAACGAAGTGTGGCGCGATTTCATCTTCGAAGTATTGGCGCAAAACGATATTGATCCGGATTGTCCGGGTTGTGACTGGACTCCCCGACCCATTGGTCAATAAGCCTTAGGTCAGGGGCTTTGAAATGGCCAGACGGCAAAGCCGGGTGAAATGCCATTGAGCCTGGTGATTGGTGTTGACGGTGGCGGCACCTACACCCGTGGCCTGGCTTTGACTCTGGCCGGCGAGACGGTAGCAAAAGTCACTGCCGGCCCCGGCAATCCCGAGTTCAGTGCTTGTGCCCAGGCAACATTTCGCGAAGTTATCAGTGAGTTGCTAAACCTGGCCGGCTCCGATAGTGGGCAACTGGTTTCACTGGTTGCCGGCTTGGCCGGGTTTCGCCCTGGGTCTGGCAAGCAGGCCTGGTTGCAGGGTAGTGGCCTTCGTTGCCCGAGTCTGATTGTAAGCGATGCCCATGTCGCCCATATGGGAGCCTTTGCCACACAACCTGGTATCGTGGCCTTGGTTGGTACCGGTGCCTCCGTCCTCGGTCTGAATCCTGCGGGCCAGATAATCAGAAATCATGAGTTTAAATTGCTGCCTCGAACCGGCGCAGCAGCCTTGGCCTATTCCGCCTTGACTGCGACACTGCATGCAGATCAGAACAGTGAAGATGGCCATTGGCTTGATGAGCAACTGGCAATACTGCAACTGCAGACGGCTTCCCGATTGGAGGCCTTCCTGAAAGCTTGCACTGGGCCCGGTGCGGTCAGACAAAGGATGAAGCTGGCAGGGCTGGCTGCAGAAGTCACCCGGGGCGCTGAGCGTGGCGTTCCTGCTGCTCGCCAGGCCTGCGAACTCGGTGCCCGGGAACTGGCAGAGGCGGTCGCCCTGGTGGCCAGCCGTTTCCCCAATGACAGTGTTGATGTGGTTCTGGGCGGCGGCACCTTGCAGTCTGCTTACTACAAGAATCTGTTGCAGCAGGCTTTGCTAGGGCGAGGGCCGTTCAAATTTGTTGTAGCTAAAGCCAGTCCGGTGGAAGGCGCTGCCAGACTGGCTCTACAGAATCCGGCGCTGAAGCGCAGGTGGTAAGAATCGGTTAGAGTGGCGCGGTGGTCATGACCGTGCCTTCCCGGCGTGGGTCAGCCGCTCCCTCCAGATGATCCCCATGCACGCGAATCACATGCAGGCCGGAATTCTCGCCTTCGCTTTCCTGCACATCGTATCCCGCTTCATTGAGATAATCTGCCAGTGCCTGACCCGGTTCGCGGCCGGTCTCGACGCGCACGGATTGGCCGCGGGCGATGATATTAGGGAAGTCCACGGCTTCTTGCACAGTCAGGCCCCAGTCTTCAGTGGCAAGGATGGTTTTAGCGGTGTAGGCAGGAATTGAATTGCCTCCGGGCGAGCCAGTCACCATATACAGTTCACCGTCGGCATTCAGCAGAATGGACGGAGACATGGATGAGCGGGGCCGGGCGCCCGGGCGCACGGCATTGGCCGCTTCCGGCTGATTCGGATCATAGTTACGGGCGAAATCAGTCATCTCGTTGTTCAGCAGAAAGCCCGCTGCCCAGCGGTTACTGCCGAAAACAGATTCCACTGTCATGGTGACTGAAACGGCATTGCCATAGCTGTCGACGATGGAGTAGTGGGTGGTGCCGGCCGGTTCCCGGGTGCTGTCCGGTGCGAATACTGCCGCCGCTGCCTCGCCCAGCACCATGCCCGGGTCACCATGTTCCGGTATTGCATCCGGCGCCACCGGGTTGCTGGCCCGGTATTCAATATAAGCCGGGTCCAGTAGTTGTTCGATAGGCACGTCTACCCGGTCCGGATCACCAAAATAATAGTCACGATCCGCATAGGCCAGACGCTGGGCATCGACAAAAGCCTGTATCTGCTGTTCCTGGCTGGCATTGTCCGGCAGCAGATGATCGTAGAGATTGGCCACCATGATCTGCATGGCACCGGAGGAAGGTGGTGTTGCCGAACAAATCGTCAGCTCTCGCCAGGGGCCGCAGACTGCCGGTCGTTCTATGGCTTCATAGGCTGCCATGTCCTCCATGGTGAGGCTGCCAGCATCGGGTTCGGCCTGGGCCGATGCGACGATGGCTTCGGCAATTTCGCCGGTATAGAACGCTTGTGGGCCTTGTTCAACAATGGCTTGCAGGGTGTTGGCGTATTCGGGGTTGCGCAACAGGTCCCCGGCCTGCAAGGGTTCGCCGTTGGGGTAAAAGTATTCCGCACTGCCGGGGTTTTCATCGAGCCTGGCGATATTGGCGATGCCAGGCAGATAGTTGGCCATCTTCTCGGTTACCAGAAAGCCTTCCCGGGCCAGATTGATGGCAGGCTCGAAGATTTCAGCCCAGTCCAGTTGTCCGTAGCGCTCGTGGGCCAGTTTGTACAGGGCAACGGCGCCGGGGACGCCCACCGCGCGTCCACTCTGCCAGGCTTGCAGATAGGGCATTGGTTCGCCATCGCGCATGAACATATCGGCACTGGCCGCCATGGGAGCAGTTTCCCGTCCATCCAGAAAGCGCACGTCGCCACTGTCGGCTTCATACAACACCATGAAGCCGCCACCACCGAGTCCGGAACTTTCCGGCTCCACCAGACCCAGAACTGCATGGGCGGCAATGGCGGCATCTACCGCATGCCCGCCCCGGGCCAGCATCTCTGCCGCCGCATCGGTGGCATAGGGATTGGCCACCGCTGCCATGAAACCGAGACTCCAGTCATTGTCATCGCCAACGGTCTCTGCTGCGGTTTCCACCGCCGCTTCCACTACCGCCGGAACTGCATTGTCCGGGACAGCCGCGGTATCCGCAGGCTCGGAACAACCAACCAGTAATAAACCCAAAACAACTGCAATTGATAGACGCATAATTCAACCCGGAGCAAAGCAATGAATGAAAAACTGGATTGAGCTTAACACAGCGAAAACCGCAGTTGCAGAAATCGCGGCCACAAAAAAAGGCGAGTCAAAACTCGCCTTTTTGAATGCCGGAAATTCTGGCTAGTCTTCGCCACCACCCTGGTTCACTTCCTTCCAGGTGTAGAAACCCATAAACATTTCTTCCCAGCTCTGTTCCCCCCAATTCACTTCAGTGGAAGGGTCCGGGTTATAGGGATTCTGGGTCGAATTGTCGAAAGCGCCAGTGGCCACAATCCGGGTACCGGCCGGCACTTTCAATGGCTCTGCCAGTTCATGTGACAGCTGCCAGTTGAAGGAATAGGCGGGCACTGACAACAGCAACTCTTCGCTGCCATCGGGGTAGCGGGCGGTAAAGGCCATACGCTTGCCGCGGAAATGCATATGGGGCATTAGCGAATGAATCTCTGCCTCATTGGGGACATAGGTCACCAGCTCCATTTCATGGTCCTTGGCATTGGCCGGAATGGCAATGGTGAAGGCGTTGCCCACGCCGCCGGACATACGTTCCTCGGGGACATAGCCTTCGGGGTAAAAATAAATGCCGATCTCGGTGGCATCGGTTACTTCCTTGCCGGAAGTGGTGTAGTGCATCTGCAGGCTCAGCTGGGAACCGGCCTTGAGAATGCCGCCCACACCTTCAGGGTTGAGGGTGAAGCTGTTGCCCGGTGCATAACCGGCAATGGATGCCTGGTCGGCATCGCCGCCACCAAGGATAAAGCCCACATCGATATCCGGGTTCTCACGGAAAATCCGGTCCAGATCTGGCTGCTCGCCGGCAGCAATGGCAGCAAACATCTGCGCGCGAATCGCCGCGGCCCGCTCTTCAGGCAAGCTGTTGATGGCTTCCATGAATGCAGTTTGTGGATCGGCCGCGCCGCCCGGGGGCACCACGGTGGTGATGATGTGGTGCAATACTTCCACCTTGTCCGGTGCCACTTCACTGGCGCGAACCCAGCGATCTTCTGTCAGGCCCAGATCAATGGGCAGATCCATATAGTCCACCACACCGGTGGCCGGGATCGCTTGCGGCGGGATTTTTACTACCAGGTCCGGCTCACCCAGTTGATCTGCCAGCTTCCACTTGGTATCGGGCCAAGTCAGTTCGGTCAGCGGATCAGCCTCACCATCCACTGGGGCACCGGCATTGACCCAGCGCACCAGTTTCTGGATTTCATCATCGGCCAGATTCATTTCATTGGCCATTTTGTGGCCCACTTTATTGTCAATCTGGCCCGGTGGCATGCGCTTGGTCATGACCACTTCACGAATCATGGGTGACCAGCCTTGCACCGCCTGCTTGTTATTCATGGCGAAGGGAGCAATGCCGCCTTCGCGGTGACATTCGGCACAATTTTCGGCAATGATGGGGGCGATATCGTCACTGTAGGACAACTCCGCGCCGTTAAAGCCACTGTAGTCGATTGCTGCACCCTGGCTGGCCACCGTGACCAGATCAGTATTGCTACCGGCTATCAGCGCGTTGACCGCAGTTTCCAGTTCGTCTCCCACCGGGCCGCGATAGACCACTTCAAAACGGGCCGGGTCATAGACCACTGCCTGATCCATATGGGTCAGACCCAGTGCCTCACTGACGACCTGGGCATCGTCCATCAACACCGCAATATCATGGGCATCGACAGCACCTGCTACTGCCTGGCGGTCAATCTGCAGACCCGGGTTAATGAGGAAAAACTCCACACCCTGATCGTCGTATTCATTGCGCAGCTCCAGCAGTGCCTGCAGGGCTGCATCATCGGTTTGGCCCAGGGCCTGGGGCAACAGCACGATGGCGCTGTGGTCATCGTACCAGGCCATATGTTGTTGTACGCCCTCGTGGTCGATAAGCGCGAAATCACCCACCCGTTCACCGGCCTGGGAGATGGCAGCCGCCAGAGAAAAAGTGGCGGCTGTAGCGAGTCGCAGAGAAATTTTCACAGAGTGTCCCCTCGAATTACTGATTTTTTCTGATTGGAAAAAGAATTTTCTAAAGCACTGTTGCAAGTCTACGCCCTTTGTAAGAGAAAGTGCCGGATATTGCAACTTTTTGTTACGATACTACTCATCCACGTGAAAGCCAGTAAATATGGGGCTTTCAGGGATATTGAAGGCATCTGTCGAAGCATTTTTCGGGACCAAAGCCAGTTACTGAAAGTTGAAATGCAGGTAATGCTGATTGTGATGAGCCTGAGTCTGCCCCTGTTTAATGGGGCCAACAGTCCCCATAATGATCGCTTCTGTCAGTCATGGTTTTAGTTCAGAGATCCCAGCATGCATAGTGAACCACTGTTGCTCAATGCCCTGTATTACCTCATTGCCGCCGTCATTGCCGTACCCCTATTCAAGCGCCTCGGTCTGGGTTCCATTCTGGGCTATCTGTTTGCCGGAATTATTCTGGGGCCCCATGCCCTGGGCTTGATTGCCGACCCGGAGCAGGTGCTGCATTTTGCCGAATACGGGGTCATCCTGCTGCTGTTTATCATCGGTCTGGAACTGGCTCCGGAAAAGCTCTGGAATATGCGCGGTGAGATCGCCTTCATTGGTGGCAGCCAGTTATTGCTGAGTGCCTTGCTGTTAACCCCGTTGTTCTTTCTGTTGCTGTCCGACATACCTCTGTCAGTAGTACTGGGCCTGACCCTGGGGCTGTCATCCACCGCCTTCGCTATCCAGTTGATGAGTGAAGAGCATATCCTGGCCTCACCGCTGGGCCGCAAGGGTTTTTCCATCCTGTTGCTGCAGGATCTGGCCGTCATTCCCATTCTGATTCTGGTGGGCTTGCTGGCCAGTGGCGCTGATGACGGCCATGGGGCACCCTGGTACCTGGCACTGGCTGCAGTACTGGCGGTACTGGGTTTCAGCCGTTACGGTCTCAATACCGTACTGGGCATTGTTGCCAATACCCGCAATCGTGAGGTGATGACGGCTGCCAGTCTGTTGATCGTGATCGGGGTGGCGGTGTTGATGGATCGGGTAGGGCTGTCCATGGGCCTGGGCGCTTTCCTGGCTGGCATCATGCTGGCGAATTCGGACTATCGCCATCAGCTGGAATCCGATATTGAGCCGTTCAAGGGTATTCTGCTGGGACTGTTCTTTATCGCCGTGGGTATGACACTCAATCTGGAATTGCTGATTAACAATCCGCTGGTGATGTTGGCCGCCGCCCTGTTGCTGATTGCTACCAAGACGCTGGTGATCGTGGCAATCCTGCGCTGGGCCAGGGTGTCCTACAAGGAAAGTTTCCAGCTGGGCCTGATGCTCTCCCAGGGCGGTGAATTCGCCTTTGTGATTCTCGGTCAGGCCAATCAGCTGGGCCTCATTGCCATGCAATTTTCAGAGCAGATCACACTGGTAGTGGGGCTCTCCATGGCCCTGACTTCGCCCCTGGTGGCGGCACAACGCAAACTGTTCCACTGCCGCAGCGAGCGGCAACCGGACCAGGATGCCCACTGGGATGAGCATGAGCCGGAGGTAATCATTGCCGGCTTCGGCCGCTTTGGTCAGGTGGTGGGCCGGATGCTGACATCCCAGCATATTCCCTTTACGGCCATGGACAAGGATCCGGCCCATGTTGAATTCGTGAAAAAATTTGGTAACCGGCTGTTTTTCGGAGATCTCACCCGTCTGGATATGTTGCTGGCTGCCGGCATCAAGCAGGCCCGCACCCTGGTGGTAGCGGTGGATGACATTGAAGAATCCCTGGCGATAGTGGACCAGGCCAGGGCCCAGAATCCGGATATTCGTATTGTGGCGCGTGCCATCGATCGCTTTCACGCCTATGAGCTGTTCGCCCGTAATGTAGACAATGTCATTCGGGAAACATTTCCCAGCGCCATGGAAGCGGCTACCAGTACCCTGCTCAATCTGGGTTATACCGATGGTCAGGCCCTGCAGGTTGCCGACCGGTTTCGCAAATACGACGAGGCTCTGCTACAGAAATCGGTGGAGCACAAGGATGACATGGACGAATTGCTGACCATCGCCAGAGAAGGGCGCAAGGAGCTGGAGCAGCTGTTTGAAGAGGATAAAAAAGACCGGGTGTCGGCATGAAGCTGTGAAGGAATTCGGCCGGTCGAAAAACCAACAACAGGCAAAACTGTCTGATGAGCCCTACAAAAACCAGTCTCGCCGAACAACTGAGCCTGCAAGAAAACTGGCGATTGCGGCCGGCATTCAGTTCGGCAACAGTGCCTGACAGCTTGCTGCGAAACGAATTCCACCCGCAGCAGCAATTACAGCAGGAAAGTCTGGCACGCTTGCGGGCACTGCTCGGACACTGCCATGCCAATGTGCCCTATTACCGTGAATTGTTTGCCGGGATGGGGTTGTATAGAAGGGATTTGCAGGACCCTGAGTTGTTGTCTCGCCTGCCCATACTGGACAAGCAAACACTGGCCAGTCACAGAGTCTCCTTGAGAGCCGAGCGACTGATGCCAGGGCAGCGGCGTGCTGGCCAAACGCAAACATCAGGTACGACTGGTGAGCCAACAAGCGTCGAGCACAGTGATTTGAGCCTGGGCATGTTCAATTGGCTCAAGCAACGCGAATTGCGCTGGTTCGGCTGGAACCCGGCGGCATCGCTGTTGGCTATTCGACCGGCAATCGAACTCCCCAGCATGGCGGATGGCAGTACGATTCCGGCCGGGGAGCAGCTGGACCTGCGGGCATGGCCTGGGGTGGGCGAGTTGTTTGCTACTGGCCCGGCGTTCGCATTTAACAATACCAGCAGCATTGCCCAGCAACGGGATGAACTGGCTCGAAGACAACCCGAATATCTGCTGATGCAGGCCAGCGGACTGGAGCATTTGTCCCTGCAGGCGATCACTGATCAGGCCAGGTCAAATCTGCGTGGGGCTCTGGCAATATCCCAGACTCTGACTGCAGAGATGCGCAGGCAAGTGGAAACCTCACTTCAAATCCCTGTTCAGCAAAATTACGGCCTTAATGAGATCGGGCTGGTAGCCAGTCGTTGTCCGGAAGCGGGGCGTTATCATGTGCATGGGGAGCATTGCCTGGTAGAGATAGTCAACACCGATGGTGAGCCTTGCCAGCCCGGTGAATCCGGCAAACTGTTGATCACCAGCCTGAATAACTCCGCCATGCCGCTGCTGCGCTATGATGCCGATGACATGGCGGAACTCGCGCCTGAACCCTGTCCTTGCGGTCGCAGCCTGCCCACATTCGTCAATCTGCGTGGCCGCTACCGTCGCATCGCGTTTCTGCCGGAGGGAAGCTGGCAGCGCTGGGCGGCAATTCAGCTGGCGCTTTATCAGATTGCCCAACAACAACCGGGCACTGTCCAGAGGTATCAATTGCACCAGGATGAAAGAGGCGAATTTCAATTGCGCATTGAGTGTCAGACGGAGCAATTCGAACGGATTAAAGCAGTGCTGTTGCAAGCTTTTGCGAATGCCCGTCCAGATCTTGAGACGCCGGGACTGCAGATAATTGCAGGCAGTGAGTTTCTGCATGCGGAGGCACGCAAGTTCCAGAATTTTGTGTCAGCGTTTATGCCGCCGGAGGGACAGTGAGCAAGGTGGATGCAACAGAGCTGGTGAGCGGTGATGTCTGGTTGACTCGCATAGCCCGTTTCCGGGTCGAGGTCTGGCGGGCATACGGCATTCTGGCGGATGGCTGCTATGAGGACGGGCTCTGCCTGGAGCCCCAGGATCAGGATGCCATCCATATCGTCTTGCAGGCTGAAGGCAGACTCTGTGGTGCCGTCCGCTATAACGATTATCCACGCCTTGAAGCGTGTCCCCTGGCCAGCAGTTACCAGGCCGCTGGTATTGTCCTCGATGGCCCAATCGCCGTTCCCGAGCGCCTGGTGGTGGCGCCCGAGTTCGCCGGTTTGGACATTTGGGCTGCGCTCTCGGACCGCTTGTTGCAAATAGGCCAGCAGCGGCAAGCCCGTTATATGATTTCCGAATGCTCAGAGCCAATTGCTCGCGCTGTAAAAAAGCGTGGTCGACGATCGCTGGGCATGGCCCCTGTCGACCCCCGGTTCCCGGGCAGCCGCTTTGAGTGGATGCTGACAGATTTTACTGCCCTGTAAGTTGTCGCCGGATCTGTCAGCGGCGATCCATCATGCTGTAGCGAAAGCGGCTGGACACTACATTCATGCGCAAGGAATACAGGCCGGTTCTTGCGGTGATATACAGGGTGTGGCCATCGCTGCCGCCAAATGCGACATTGGCCGGGTTTTCAGGCACCTCAATCTCTTCGATCAACTGGCCATCGGGGCTGTAGATGCTGACCCGGCCGGCCCAGGTCAAATACACATTGCCCCGTTCATCCATGGTCATGCCGTCGGAGCCCTGGTCGGCAAATTCCAGGCGATTGCCGACACTGCCATCGGGATTGATGTCGTAGCGGAAAACCTTGCGTAGGTCCGTGCTGGCCACATAAAGATGGGCGCCGTCTTCAGTACCGATAATGCCATTGGGTTTCGGGACATCGGTGATCACTGCGGTGACTGTCTCCCGTGCGGGATCCACCCGATAGACATACTCCCCGGCCTGGGTCGGCTCGCCTTCGGGGTAGCTGTATCGGGGATCGGTGAAATACAGGCTGCCATTGCGATGCAGCCAGATATCATTGGGGCTGTTAAAGGGCGCGCCGGCATACTCACTGACTATCACGCTGGTGCCGCCATTGGGGTTAAGGCGGCTGATACGCTGGGCCGACTGTTCGCAAATCAGCAGACTGCCATCCACATCGAGGGTCAGGCCATTGGCGTGATTGCTGGGCTCCAGCAGGGTCTCGATCTCGCCAGCGGTGCTGAGGCGATGGATGCGGTTATTATTGATATCGGTGAATAGCAGATTGCCATCGTAGTCGCGCACCGGGCCCTCCAGAAAAGCAAAACCCCCCGCCACCAGTTCGACATCGGATCCGGCTCGAACCAGCCCCGGATTCTGGCCGCTAGCCAGCAAGGGCGCTAACAGGCATAGCAGGACCACCAGGCCGGGAATTGCTGATTTGACAGTGCATGCCATACTCATTTCCCTCCGCTTTCATGTTATCGTCCCTTCAGTTTACTCCCATTCATGACTCCTGGCAGCCGTTTGCTGCCGGCAGGCTGCGTGCCGACGCAGACTATGCCGGATGAAAAAGTGATCCCGCTTGCGGTGGACCGACGTATGAGGCTGCTGCGGCTGTCGATCGGCAAAGCGCTGGACGATGGGAGCGAGGCATGGATAATGGCCCGGCATTCGTTCAGATACTGAAGCAGTGCAGGGAAATTCACGAAAATTGCAAACGAGGAAGCAGGCGTTATGAGCAAAGCTGTGATCTTGCTCAATCTGGGCACACCGGCCGAGCCAACCGCGAAAGGGCTCAGGGATTTTTACAGGCATTTCTTCTCCGATCCCTACGTCTTTGATTTCAATCCCATTGGTCGCTGGTTGCTGCGTAATCTGATTATCCTGCCGTTCCGGGCACCGCGTATTGCCAGGGACTATGAGCAGATCTGGACGGAAGAGGGCTCGCCCCTGAAGGTCTATGCCGACCGGATGCTGGCCAGTGTTCAGTCCGCCTTTGATGCAGAAGGTGAGCAAGTGTTGGTGCGCAATGGCATGGCCTATAGCCAGCCCTTTGTCAGCGACACCATGGCAGAACTGGAAGCTGCGGGAGTGAAGGAAATTCTTTTGTTGCCCATGTTTCCCCAGTACTCCACCGCTACCACGGCATCAATCTTCAATGATGTGAACAAGGCCGCCAAAAAGTGGCAGGTGGCGCCCAAACTGCATTTCGTCAATGACCTGTTCGCAGAACCTGCCTTCATTCGGGCCTGGGCGGAACTGATAACAAGAGAAATGCAAGGCAAAGAGATTGATCATCTGGTATTCAGCTATCACGGCGTGCCGGAAAAAACCATCAAGAAGGCCGATGCGGCGGACGTTTGCGAGTTCGGTCAATGCTGTCAACAGATTAACGAGCAGAACCGCAACTGCTACCGTATGCAGTGTGTTCAAACCACCAATGCCATCGTCAAGGCGCTGGACTGGGAACAGGACAAGGTTTCTTTTGCCTTTCAATCGCGATTCGGTCCATTGCCCTGGTTGCAACCTTATCTGGATGAGCATCTCGAGGCTCTGGTGAACAAGGGAGTAAAGCGGGTGGCGGTGGTGACCCCGTCGTTTATTTCCGATTGTCTGGAAACCCTGTTTGAGATTGGCATCGAATATCGCGAGCAGTTTGAAGAAGCCGGCGGAGAACAGTTCACCCTGGTGCCCAATCTCAATGATGACCCCCAATGGTTTGCGTCGGTGTACGATATAGCCCGTAAACATCTGGCAATGATGAGCTGAGGCGATGGATTCGAATCGCCCGGAAAACTGACCTGAATCAATATCCCGCCTTCGGGAGTCGCTATATTGATCCTGCATTGATTGTTAATGGAGAGAGCAATATGAGCGAACAGGCTGTTACTGACACTATTGAAGAAAGGGCAAAACTGTTGCCCGTGGTTCTTGGCATCGCCGGAGCCTGTGTTGCCATCATCACCACTGCCTATTTCCTCGGCAACCTCATCCACCAGATTCCCTGAACTGCAGAATCTCGGCCCTTCTGCCCATTGGGAATAATAAAAAACCCGGCTCCTGAAAAGGAGCCGGGTTTTTTTATCGCGAAGCCCTATAGCTAACTATGCTTCAGCACTGCTGCCCGATTCAGTCGGGCAGCAGTGGTTACTGGTCAGGCGGCAATGGCCCGCTTGACCAGGTTTTGCAGCAGGGGAATCTTGAAGCCGTTATGTGCCAGGGCACGGGCGCCTTCAGAAGCCATGGGAGCTACAGATTCAGCCGTGGCCATGTCCTTGGACTGGCCGCGCACTGCATTTTCTACATTGCGCAGACGACGGGGTGTGGTCTGTACGGCACCGGCGATGATGCGCGAGTCTTCAATGGTGCCGCCATTGACGCGGAAGGCCGCGGCAACATTGACCAGAGAAAAATCCCAGACATTGCGGTCGGCAACTTTCTCGAAATAGAAAGTTGCATTGGCCCAAGTGGCGGGAATCCGCACCGAAGTGAGGATTTCACCGGGGCGCAGTACCGTGGTGTTTTCGATGTCCAGTGCCGGGCCGACGAAGAAATCTTCGGCCGACACGGTACGTTCACCGTCCACACTGCGAATCACCATGCTGGCATCCAGTGCCACCAGGGCAGGCGCGGTGTCAGAGGCGCCCGCTGCCACGCAGCGACTGGCGTCGAACAGGGCATGTTCACGATTCATGCCCTGGGGCGTATCGGCGTAACAGAGGTTACCGCCGGCACGATAGCAGGACAGGCCGCGGCGATAGTACCAGCAGCGTACATCCTGGGAGACATTGCCGCCCAGGGTGCCGATATTGCGAATCTGCGGGCTGGCAACCACCTCGGCGGCATCAGCCAGTACACTGTAGCGCTGCCTGACCAGATCGTTGTTGGCGACCTCGGTCAGTGTGGTCAGGGCACCGATTTCGATGCCGTCGGCGGTTTCACGAACACCGCGCAGGGCTTCGATGGCGCTCAGGTCAATGAGGGCGTCCACAGACTTGGCGCGGTCTTTCAACCAGCCATAGGTGTCCTGGCCGCCGCCCACCAACCAGCCTCTTTCGGCGAGGCGGTCAGCAATCGCAAGCGCATCTTCAACCTGTACCGGTTGGTACAGTTCCATATTTGGCATTACGTCATGTGATGGCATAAATAACCTCAGAAAGTATTGGTTTTAAGGGACTTGGAGCTATAGTCCAGGCCGGCCAGTTGGCTAATGATCATGTCGGTGGTGATCGGAGCCGTATTGAAGGTATAACCCCCCAGTGCATCACTGACAGCGCTGGCGTAGGCCGCCGCTGCCGCACCCTGGGTGGGCTCACCGATGCCACGCGCCCCGACCGGATTCTGCGGGTCAGGGATATTGACCGCGCTCATATTGGTCTCGACGGGCACATCCATATTGGTGGGTGGCTTGCTCTGGTAGATGCCGGTATTGGCCGGCAGTCCGTTCTGCGGGTCGTAAACATGCCTTTCCAGCATGCCCATGCCCACACCCCAGACCATGCCACCACGCATGGCGTTAAGGAAGTTCTTGGGATGGACCACGGTGCCGCAATCGCCCACCATGGTGTAGTCGATAATCTCCACCTTACCGGTATCCTTGTCCAGCTCGATTTCCATGAAACCGACCTGCACTCCGGGAGGCTGGCCGGAGCCGGGAATATTGTCCTTGGCAACACCGATCAGACCACTGCCGGCCAGACCCTGAACCGCCAGTTGGGTCAGCGGGTTGATGTCGTCGGGATATTCCTGGCCATCGAAGCGGCCACCCAGTTCCATAGCGCGCTGGGCAGTTTCTGCATAGCTCATGCCGACGCTGTTGTCGTCAGTGCGGAACACACGCTCATTGCCGATGTCGTAATCCGCCGCGGTTCCACCCAGGTCCATGGCAGCGATTTCCTTCATCTTGTTGACCATGTCCTCAGCAGCCACCCAGTTGGTACGGGTGTGGGTGAAGATGGTGTTACTGCCACCCTGGCCGGAGCTGTGGGGCAGATGCCGGTCGGTACGGCCACGTTCGATAACGCAACGTTCCCAGGGAATCTGCAAGCGCTCTGCAGCGGCACGACAGGTGCCGGCATAGGAATAGGTTCCCAGGTTACCGACACCGCTGTGAATATGCAGAATGCCGTCGGTATCCATGCGCAACAGGCCGTCATAGCCACGGCCACCAGCGCCGTGGTAGCCGATGCCGATGCCGATACCGCGTACCTTGCTGTCGCTGATCTGCTTGGGCAGGGCCAGTTTTTCCTGCCAGCCAAAACGACGCTCACCTTGCTGGATCGCTTCGCGGACGAAGGCACTGGTTACAGCGCCGCGACTGCCGCCCTGGAAGCCATCGCTGTCCATGGCATTGACCTTGCGCATGGCGGCGCGGTCCATGCCAATGGCATTGGCAAGCTTGTCAGTAAAGGGTGCCAGCACCGCCGCCATTTCGTTCTGGCCGGGGCCTCGCTGGGCACCACGCGGTGTAGTGTTGGTATAAACCGAGATATGACGGAAGCGCATGTTCTCCGGCTGGTAGGCCACAGTCACGTGCTGGGCAGAGGAATTACCGCTGCCGCCGCCTGTCATACCACCGTCATTGACGATCACCAGGTCTACGGCAGAAACCTTGCCGTCGGCCTTGACGCCAGCCTTGATCCAGCCCTGCATGCCGGAACGGGCGGAGCCGATGTAGAACTCCTGTTCGCGGGTAATGCGGGTCTGTACCGGGCGGTTCAGGACGCGGGCAAAATTACCGGTGATGGCCATATAGGGATAGGGGCCAATCTTGGAGCCGAAGCCGCCGCCGGTGGCCTCATTGATGAACACCAGATCCGCCAGATCGATGTTCAGCATACGGGCCAGGCCGGCATTGTTGGCACTCTGGGACTGGGATGATCCATGGAAATAGCATTTGCCATTTTCCCAGTAGGCCATACAGGTGCGCGACTCGAGAGAGTGGTGCGGATAGCCCATGGTCACGAAGGGCATCTCGATAATTTCAGCAGCTTCAGCGAAACCGGCTTCGATATCGCCAAAGGCCCACTCATTGGTGAACTCGGCGCCAACCGGTTCGCGACCCTCGCGCAGGGCGTCAATGGCAGACTGGGGCCATTTGATATCCCTGATCTGGGCGCCGCGAATAGGCGTGCCTTCCGGGCCTTCCTCCTGGGTACGTACCAGGGCATTGCCATCGGGATAGGCGTTGGGGCCGCCGGGTGTCAGGCTGTCCAGTGGGTCAACCACGAAGGGACGACGCTCGAAATCGATCCGGATACGGTCCAGGGCAGTCTCGGCAATCTCTTCAGTGGTAGCGGCTACTGCCAGAATCGGCTGGCCGACATAGGTGATGTAATCTGAAGCCAGGGCCGGATTGGCAGGTGGTGCCACGGGCGGCAGGTCATCGGCGGTAAAAATACCGACCACACCGTCCATGCGCAGGGCTTCAGAAGCGTCGATATTGACCACCCGCCCGGAGGGCATGGGGCTGGTCAACAGACGGGCGAAGACCATGCCTTCGGCTTTGTAGTCTTCGGCGTACTTGATCTCACCAGTGACCTTGCCAGGTACATCTGGTGGCGTGAAATCTTTTCCTATATGTGTGCTCATGCTATCTGCCCCGAGGCGCGCAGAACGCCGTTGATATAGTGTTCATAGGCTCCGCAGCGGCAAAGATTGCCGGAAAGACCCTTACGCACTTCCTCGCGCGTGGGCTGCGGGTTGCTGTTCAGCAGGGCCACTGCCGACATCACCTGACCCGGTGTGCAGAATCCACACTGGGGGGAGTTTTCTTCGATAAAGGCCTGCTGCACCGGATGCAGGGATCCGTCTGCGGCCTTCAGGCCCTCGATGGATACCACCGATTTGTCCTTGACGTTATGGGTCAGGACCGAACAGGCATAGTTGGGGACGCCGTCGATCAACACAGTACAGGCACCGCACTCACCGCGATTGCAACCGATCTTGGTACCGGTCAAATCCAGTTTGTAGCGTAGCGTGTAGGCGAGTGTCTCGGAAGGCAGGACATCCACGGGACGGGGACGCCCGTTGATATTGAGTGTTATCAAGCGTTCGGCTGCGCCTTGGCCCTGCTGGGCGTTGGCGGCCAGGTAAAATCCGGTGCCGGTTGTAGCGGCAGCGCCGGAGAAAATTACCCCCTTGATAAAACGTCTGCGAGTAAGTTTGGAATTCACTGACTTGGCTCCGTTTTATTGTTTTATGGTCGCTTGCAGAGAGCAGGGGATCTGCAGGCACTTTTGCTGCATAGTTAGCTACTCACGAACTTAGTCCTTTTACCGGGGAAAAGCAACAAACCCGCGGCCTGGAAATGGATTGAAATTCAATAAAAACAAGAAGTTGTGAATGGTTGTGCTGTGAAAGTTACACACTGTCACAAAGCCGCCGACCGGATTCTGAAATCGATCAGTTGCTCGATCCAGGCTTGCCTTCCCCCGGGGCCTGCATTACCTTGCGGCTGGTCCAATTGGCAGACCCAAACTCAGCCCGGGAGCCCCCATGAAATACTCTGTTGTCCCCTTGCTTGCACCGCTGGTCCTGGCACTGCTTGCCAGCCAGGCACCGGCTGCTGAACAGCCTGTGTTCAGCGCCGCCATGATCACTGCGGCGGAGCGCTCCGACTATGCGCGCACCTCCACTCTGGCCGAGGTTATCGCGGTGATTGATGCCCTGGATGCCGAAACACAGCTGATGCATCGCGAACGGCTGTTGCTGACCCGGGAAGGGCGCGATGTGCCCATGGTGGTATTGGCCAACCCTCCGGTGACCTCGCCCGGGGAAGCCGAGGCCAGCGGCAAGCCGGTAATCTATATTCAGGGCAATATTCACGGCGGCGAAGTGGAGGGCAAGGAAGCCTCGCTGATTCTGATGCGCGATATTCTGTTCGGTGACAAGCAGCACCTGCTGGACAATCAGATCCTGATCTTTGTGCCGGTCTACAACGCCGATGGCAATGACGCCATGGCTGAAAACAGCCGTCCCAACCAGGAACTGAGTCCGGTCATGACCGGAGTTCGCACCGCCCACGGACTCGACCTGAATCGTGACGGGGTGATCGTGGAGGCAGACGAAACCGCTGCCCTCTATGAGCGGCTGATCAACCGCTGGGATCCGGACCTGCTGGTGGACCTGCATACCACCAATGGTACCTGGCATGGCTACTCCCTGACCTGGGCTCCGTCCTATCATACTGCGGGTGACCCGGCACCTTCGGACTACAGCAGCGAGGTAATGCTGCCAGCCATTACTGCATCGGTGAAAGAAAAATTCGACCTGGATTTTAACTGGTACGGGGGTTTCGATTACCGGGACTGGCCGCCCACCGAACTTCGCACTTTTCACCACGCGCCGCGCTACCTGACCAATAACATGGCCCTGCGTAACCGCATGGCCATACTCAGCGAAACCTTTTCCCATGATCGTTTCTACAAACGCATCCATGCCGCCAACGCCTTTATCGAGGAAATTCTCGAATACACCCACGTACACGGTACCGAGATTCAGCGCCTCAATGCCGAAGCCGATGCCCGTAGTGCCGATCAGGAAGTGGGTCACGAAAAGGGCGTGCAGTTTGAGATGATTCCAAGGGATGAACCGCTGGACCTGCTGAGTTACTCCTATATTCCCTACCAGGCCGAGGACGGCAGTACCGACTTTGTGCGCAGCTCCGAACTGGTGGTTACCGAGGGTGTTGCCAACTTCAATGCCTTTGCGCCAATCAAAACCGCGCGATTTCCGGAGGCCTATATTTTCAGCTCTGCCTTTGTGGGCCTGGCGGAAAAACTGCGGCAGCATGGCATCACAGTCGAGACCCTGGAAGCAGACTCAACCTTCAACGGTGAGGTATTTCTGATTGAGGAAATAGGCAAGCAGAGTTTTGTGCAGAACAATCATCGCAATTCCCTGTTGCAGGGGGAGTTCCGCAATGAAAGCAGGCGCTTTTCGCGCGGGGATTTCGTGGTATCAACCCGCCAGCGCCTGGCCAATCTGATCTTCTATCTGCTGGAACCGGAGTCCGATGACGGGCTTGCCTACTGGAATCTGTTCGATGCCTATCTGCAGCCGCAATTGGAGAGTCAGGGGCAAGTGGAATATCCGCTGTTCAAGGCTTTCTAGTTTGTTCAGCAGTTGCTCTGGCCATACGCTGTTGAATGGCGCCGCGGCCTGGCAAGCCTAATTGCGGGTAAACAACACGTTGTAAGGGCCAATGCCACCCCGGTCGATCACCAGCTTCTGGTAACTGGCCTGGGGGCCCTGGGCCCGCACATAGTGGTCGGTGCCAAAGGATTTGACGTCGGTATCGAAGCGCTGATGCAGATACTGGCTCAGTTCAATGGCAGTGATTTCGCCATTGTTGTCCCGGTCGGCATAGCGCTGGGTCAGAGCCTCTTCGAAGAAATAGGACAGATAACCTCCGGCCTGGAATTTCATGGCCACCTGGGACAGCACGTCTTCTTCGGAAGAGAACATGCCCATGCGGCCCGGCCGTGACACGATGTCCTTGGCGAAGCCGCCGCTGAAGCAGGAATCCATCACCAGCAGTACCTTGCCCACGTCCATCTCATCCAGCATCACCGCCAGTTCATCATCCAGCAGATTATCGTCATAGAGCACCATGGTTTCGTCATAGCCATCCGGGTCACGGCTGTCGTAGCCGCTGCTGCGGGGAACACGGGAACCGTGGCCGGAGTAAAAAATCACCAGGGTGTCATCGCTGTCGGCGGCAGCGGCGATGCGATTCAGGGCATTGCTGAAATTGGCGCGGGTGGCATCATTGTTAAGCAGGGTAGTGGCATTGCCGGGGTTCATGCCGGCTCCCTGAATAAGGGCATCGCGGGCGCGCTCGGCATCCTGGTCAGTCAGGGGCAGGTCAGAGTCGGAGCCCGGGTAATCAGCCACCCCCACAAACAGGCCGTAAATCTGGCCACCGCTGCCGCCGACGAGGCTTTCACCCGGGATGCTGCTGCCATTGCTGCCAGCGCGCACACTGAGCAGGTAATCGCCCAGGCCCTGGCCTTCATAGGAGGAAGCGATGACCCGGTATCGGCCGCTTTGGGGCAGGCTCAGGGCCACCCGGGACTGCTGCAGGCTGGACTGAAAATCATCATTCTCGATGCGCTCACCATCCGGGGTGATAAGAGTCAGGTAGGTATCAAACTCGCCGGATTCCAGATCGACGATGACGGACTCGCCGGCTTCGCCATAAAACACAAAAGCATCTTCGGGCCCGTCAGTGACGGCGCGGGAATCAGCGCTGGAAAGATTGCCGCTAATCGAGTCACCGACACTGAGATTATTGACATCAGCGCTGACAGAACCGGTATCCGCCGAATTGCCGCCGCTGGCGATTTCCAACTGATAGCTGCCGGTTTCGCCTTCCGAGAAGGAAGTGACCCACAGCTGATAACTACCCTGCTCAGTCAGATCTACCACCAGTTGACTGTTAGTGCCGTCGGCGTCGTCATTCTCTTCCTGCTCGCCGCTGGGTGAGACCAGAATGAGATAGGTATCGAATTCGTCGGAGCGCAGATCGATAGAGACGCGCTGGCCGGGACTGCCCTCGAAGGAGTAGTTGTCCCGATATTCGCCAGACTGCAGAGTGGGATCATTGTTTTCCAGTCTGCCATTGTAGCTTTGTTGTGCCACCTGACCCGTGGCAGCGTCGGTATTCATCTGCAGGGAATAGGCGCCGGTTTCAGAACTGCCAAAACTGGTGACCTCTACCTGATACAGGCCGGCTTCGGTGCCGGGGATAGTGACCACCGAGCGAGAGGTACTGGCCTGAAAATCATCGTTGCTGAGAATCTCACCACTGGGGGTCGTGACACGCAAATAGGTGTCGAAGTCATCAGAACGCAGGTCAATGACCGCTGTTGCACCGGCACTGGCCTGAAAACTGTAATTGTCAGCATAGCCACCGTTTGTGCCACGCTCGTCGCCACTGGCCAGGCTGCCACTGCTGGCATTACCTGCCAGCAGGGCCTGCAATTGTTGCTGGTTGCTGCCGGTCAGTCTGATAGAGCCATTCTCGAACAGGCTGCGGCAGTCATTGGCATCACGGCGGGTATCTTCGGCCACGGTGATGAAAGCCATGCCGTCCCCTTCGAAACGCGGATCGTCACATTCGCCGTCGTTGGCCCAGCTGCTGCTGTTGTCGCCGAAATCAATCAGATCACTGTTGGTGGTGACAGTATTGACTGTATTGCCAACAAGCTGGATCGAACCAGCCTGGTACAGGCTGCGACAATCGCTGGCATCGCGGCGAATATCATCCTCGCTGACAAAAGCCGCCATGCCATCGCCGCTGAAGCGCGGGTCATCACATTCGCCATCATGGGCCCAGTTGCCGCTGTCGTCACCGAAATCGATTCCCGATGTGTCGACAAGGCTGGTATTGCCACTGTCGGTGCTGGTGCTTGCCAGTTCAATGGAGCCCTGTTGAAACAGACTGCGGCAGTCACTGGCATCGCGGCGAAGATCCGCATCCACGGTGGTGGCGGCCATGCCCTCGCCCTGAAAGCGCGGGTCGTCACATTCACCGTCATTGGCCCAGGTGCTGCTGTCATCGCCAAAATCAATAGCGGCGGGGCTTGTATTCTGGCTGCTGCCGGTGTTGCTGCTGAGGCGGATTCGGCCGGCCTGAAAAAGTGTCCGGCAATCATTGGCGTCGCGGCCCATGTCTTCGTTGTTCAGAAATGTCGCCATGCCCTCGCCCTGAAAACGCGGGTCATCACACTCGCCATCATTGGCCCAGCTGCTGCTGTTATCACCAAAGTCGATACCTCCCTGGGCCAGCAGGGGGCCGGCGCCGGTGGGCTCCAGAGAGAGCAGGTTGTTGGCCTGGGCATTGTTGTTCACTTCATCGATCAACACCACTTCGCCCAGGCCGTAGAGCACCTGGCAATCCGAGGCATCATGCATTTCATGGTCGGCGGCAGGAAACATGGCAGAGCCATCGCCAAAAAACCGCGGATCATCACATTCACCGTCGTTGGCGTAGTCACCTTCATCGTCGCCAAAATCGATCGTGCTGCTGGCAATGGCATTGACCAGATTGTTGAAGCCGCCATCGAGATCCAGTTGTGCCCACATGGACGGGCCGTATTCGGTGATGGCCAGGGTCGCTTCGGCGCCGGCATCGCTGCGTTCAGTAGTGCCTACATAAGCGGTGAAATTGCCGGCCGGGGCATTGGGCAGGGATATGCCCGGATTGGCACCAGGCAATTGCTCGTGGTCATTGCTGCAGTAGTGTTGGCCATTGCTGTCGATCAGTAGCAGGGTGGTGTCGGCCGTGGAACTGACGAAGACACCCAGATGACTGCTGCCCTCATAGCTGAATACAAAGCGGTTGTCTGCATCGGCGAAGCCTGCGCAGCTGCCATCGACTTCCTCCAATGCCCTGTCTCCGCCAGCTACCAGGCGGCTGGTAAAGGGGTCGGGGCTGAATCCCACCGTCAGGGTAGTGGCAGGATTTACGCTGGGGTCACTGCCAAGCAGGTCCTGGGCATGCACCGGCATGGCTGCCAGCCCCAGAAGCAGACCCAGGCCAAACCGGGTGCTAGCGCCGCCTTCTGCTGGGCGAGTGAAATTAACGGTCCTGCGGCAGTCCTTCATGGCGTGTTCTTCCCTGTTTTCTTTATCGAACGGCTGCCAGATATTAACCCAGGCGTCGCCTGAATGGTGGGTGAATTCGGGAAGAATCCCCATAAAAAAACCCGGCCACCGTCAAGTGGCCGGGTTTCAGTCTTGCAATCCTGCCTGTTTTCTAGAATTCGAACTGAATACCCATGCGAATTTCATACAGAGAGGCATTTTCCCGCAGATCCGTGATGCTGCGGTAGTCGAACTCCTCGAAGACATAGCGTCCCTGATCGTCGATGGAGGTGGTCAGCACTTCCTGGGCGAAGAACTCATTATCGTACTGCACGCCCCATTCATCATTGAGCATGTTCAGGACATTGTAGATCTTCAGATAGGCCCGGGCGCGGGTACCGAACATCAGCGGCAGTTCCTGATCGATACGCAGATCCAGGCGCGAAGACCAGGAGGCGAAGCTTTCGTTACGGGGCACGAAACCACCGGCGAACTGCTCATAGCCCTGATCGGCGATGAAGGCGCTGTAGGCGGCCAGATCGAAGTCCGGACCGATGACCACATTGGGGTCATTGGCAGTGGGCACATACATCAGGTGACGGCCGAAGAAGCCATCGCCTTCCAGATCGCCGGAACTCATGACATAGCTTTGCGGCTGGCCTTTCTTGCGATAGAACATACCGGTAATGCGGGTTTCATGACCCGGAATAAACTCCCGACCGTAGCTGACCCGTGCGGTGAAGCGGTGGGGTGACAAGTAGTCAGACGTGGCGGGCAGGGGGGCAACCAGATTGTACAGCGACAGATTGCCAAAGTTGGAACCTGCCACAGAGGAATTCATCGGGCTGACATCAGTGTTTTCCGAGTAGGCATAACCCACACTCCAGTCCAGACCCCAGTCGTAGTCCTGTTTGGCGATCCAGGACATGGCCAGGCCTTCACCGGCAGTGTTGGCATTGGTGAGCATGAAATTGTCTTCGCCGCGCACAAAGTCATAGATGGGCTGACCGGCTGAAGTGGAACCCACAACCTGTTGTGACAGGTCTTCATAGTAGGCCGGGTTATTCTGTTCGGAGAAGATCACATCGCCGTCCAGGGTCAGGCCGTTGTTGAAGCTATAGGTGGCACCCAGGGAGTACTTCCATTCGGAAGGTTGCTCGTAGTTGGGATCGATCAAGACCACGAAGCTGTCGTTGGCATCGGCGGCACTGGTACTGGCTACCTGATCCACCAGGGATTGCGGCACATCATAACCGGGGCGTCCCGCACCACTCAGCGCCACGTCAGTGAAGACAGATTCGGCGGCATCAAAATTGTTGTAGCGGGTCTGAACGTTGGTGATGCCGTCATTACTCCAGGCATTGGTCATCCACACATTGGGATTACCGCCGGAGTAGAGGCCGATACCACCACGCAGAGTCAGGTTGTAATCAATCTCCCAGGTGAAGCCCAGACGCGGCATCAGCAGATCGACGCCGTCGATATTGGCATCGTTACGAACACCGGTCAGGCTGGTGAAGGCCTGATTGAAATTGGGGCGGTCGCTCATGCTGTAACGTTCGTAGCGCAGGCCACCCACCAGGGTCAGGTTGTAGTCGGGGATGTGCCATTCGTCCTGAACATAAAACACATCCAGATCATTGCTGAAGTTGGCCGCCGCATCATCCGCATTGTTGCTGCCGCCGCCGCTGCCATAGTAAACGCGGCTCGGACGACCCAGTTCGAAGCGGTCGATACCGGACAGCTCACAGTTGGGATCATCGAAGCGGCCCTGGGCGGTCAGTGCATCACAGGAGGCGGGGTTGCTGCCGGAATCATCGAAGTAGTCCCACTCACCGCCATTGGAGTGCTGCACGAACTTGTTGAACACTTCCAGGGAATCGCGCTCATAACCAAAGGTAATGATGTGGTCATTGAGCAGATAATTGCCGGAGAATTTGAAGAAGGTGGAATCCCAGTTCAGGGCATTGGCCTGACGGGAATCATCGGCACCCAGATAGATGGTGTTGTTGCCGACACTGATTTGATGGTCGCCAAAGTCCTTGGGACCCACAGTCACCTGGGAGTCGATCATCTCGTTGGTATTGATGAATACTTCGGTGGACAGGGCGTTGCTCCACTGGGATTGCAGTTTGACAATCCAGGTCTCCAGTTCAGCCCCTTTCTGATAATAGTGATTGGCGAACTCAAACTCGTTGCTGTCGCTGTCCGAAGCGCGGTCCTCAGCACCTTCGTAGTAGTTGTAGATCAGTGCCGCTGTGTGGTCGGCATTGATGTTCCAGTCGGCCCGCAGCATATAGCTTTCAGTGGCCTGGACACCGTCAGTGGGCTGACCACCGGCCTCGTAGCTATAGGCATTGCTGGCAATGCTGCTGACGCGATTGAAGTCGTCGGCACTGAGCCAGTCACGCTCTTCACCATTGCCGGAACCGGCATATCCCATGCCGATGAATTCCGGCTGCTCGGTTTCCTCATAGGCACCGAAGATAAACAGCGTGTCTTCAATAAGCGGGCCGCCGACGCTGAAGCCATAGGTTTCTTCATCATAGTCAGGCGTGCCCAGGCTGCGGGTAATGCCGTCGCTACCGGTGACTTCATCACCACGCAGGCCTTCATTGGTGAATTCAAAAAATGCAGTACCGGTCCATTCATTGCTGCCGGATTTGGTGACGGCATTGACGTTACAAGCAGTAAAGCCGCCGTAGGTCACATCGAAAGGCGCCAGTTCGGCGGACACCTGGGCGATGGACTCATAGGGAAAGGGCATGCCGGTGGCGGTGGCATAGCCATTGCTGTTCAGGCCAAAGCGGTCGTTCTGGGCAACCCCGTCCAGGGAGATGGCGTTGAAACGCGGGTGTTTGCCGATGCAGTTGACCTGGGAGTCACGGGCATCGCCGTCCAGATTGAAACGGGGGTCAATGGTGTAGACGTCGCGGATGTCCCGGTTGTAGGAGACGGAAGTGCGCATGTCGAAAGTGCCGAAAGTGGCAGCCGGGCCGGCGGCAACATCCACCAGGGTATTGGTTTCGCCGAGCACGATGATTTCTTCGATCTGGGAGGCGCTCATGTCGATGGTGAGGTTGTAGACATCACCAAGTTCGATGGAATCCACAGTGATAGTGCGCTGATCATTGATGCGAACCGTGTAGGGGCCACCCACCGACAGGTTTGGCGCATAAAAGGTACCGGAGTTGTTGGACTGCAGGGTGCGTGTGGCACCGGTGCGGGTGTCTTCGACAACAATGGTGGCATTGGCCATGGGGTCACCATTGGCGTCCACCAGCTTGCCCCGAATGGCGGAAGAAGTATCCTGGGCAGCGACCTGACCACTGAGGCCAAGGCCCAGCAGTATTGATGTGCAAAGCAGTTTTTTTGCACCACGTGGATAGCGCATGAGTGTCTCCTGATAGTATAAAAATGAAGGATTAACAGGGCAGAGGTGAATGTGGATGCCCTGTAATTCACCACGGGAGATTTTGTTGCGCTTTCGTGAAACTGTAATGACTGAATCGTGACAATTCAGTTAAGAAGATATTTCACGGCTGTGACAGGCACGCCACCGGCCATGGCCAGCGGCGTGTCGGGGGGCTTGGCCCGACTGCTGTCAGGCCAGTGTTTTTTTCAGGTATTGGCCAGTGTGGGAGCTCTTGATGGCGGCCACTGCTTCCGGCGTGCCTTCGGCAATGATCTTGCCGCCGCCGCTGCCGCCTTCCGGGCCCAGATCCACTATCCAGTCGGCGGTCTTGATGACGTCGAGATTGTGTTCGATGACAACAATAGTATTGCCCTGGTCGCGCAGGTGATGCAGCACCGTGAGTAACTGGCGGATATCCTGGAAATGCAGGCCGGTGGTGGGCTCATCGAGAATATACAGGGTCTTGCCGGTGTCGCGCTTGGAGAGTTCCCGGCTCAGTTTGACCCGCTGGGCCTCACCGCCGGACAGGGTGGTGGCAGCCTGGCCCAGCTGGATATAGGACAGACCCACATCCATCAGGGTTTGCAGTTTGCGGGCAATGACCGGTACCGGATCGAAAAACTCGCGGGCATCTTCAATGGTCATCTCCAGCACTTCATTGATGTTCTTGCCCTTGTATTTCACTTCCAGGGTTTCCCGGTTGTAGCGTTTGCCGCGGCAGACATCACAGGCCACATAGACATCCGGCAGGAAATGCATTTCCACTTTCACCACACCATCGCCCTGGCAGGCTTCACAACGTCCGCCCTTCACATTGAAGCTGAAACGACCGGGCTTGTAGCCGCGGGAGCGGGCTTCCTGGGTGCCGGCGAACAATTCCCGCACCGGCGTGAAAATGCCGGTATAGGTGGCGGGATTGGAGCGGGGCGTGCGGCCAATGGGGCTCTGGTCGATATCCACCACCTTGTCCAACTGATCAAGCCCCCCCAGTTCCTCATAGGGGGCCGGGTTGAGCGTGGTGGCGCCATTGAGTTTGGTGGCGGTGATGGGATACAGGGTATTGTTGATCAGCGTCGACTTGCCGGAGCCGGAGACACCGGTGACGCAGGTGAACAGGCCCAGAGGAATAGTGAGATTCACTTTCCTGAGATTATTGCCACGAGCGCCCTTGAGCTTGAGTATGCGCTTCTTGTCGAAGTCCACTCGCTGTTCGGGTATGGCGATAACTTCCTTGCCGGAGAGGAATTGCCCGGTCAGGGAGTCCTTGGCTTTTTCGATCTTGCTGACCGGTCCTTCCGCCACCACCTGGCCGCCGTGAACGCCAGCGCCGGGGCCGATATCGATGACATGGTCGGCGCTGCGGATGGCTTCTTCATCATGTTCCACCACCAGCACGGTATTGCCCAGGTCGCGCAGGTGAAACAGGGTATTGAGCAGGCGGCTGTTATCACGCTGGTGCAGGCCAATAGAGGGTTCGTCGAGGATATACATGACCCCCACCAGGCCGGCCCCGATCTGGCTGGCCAGGCGGATGCGCTGGGCCTCACCACCGGAGAGAGTGTCGGCACTGCGGCTCAGGGTCAGGTAGTTCAGGCCCACATCCACCAGAAAACGTAGCCGGTCCTGCAATTCCTTCAATACCTTCTCGGCAATCTTGGCGCGCTTGCCCGCCAGTTTCAGTTTATTGAAATAATCGGCGGCATCATGCACCGTCATTTCGGTAATGCTGGGCAGATTCTTGCCCTTGATCAGCACATGGCGGGCATCGCGGCGCAGGCGCGTGCCCTTGCACTCCGGGCAGGGCTGGCTGCTGAGGTACTTGGCCAGTTCTTCGCGCACCATGGAGGATTCGGTTTCCCGGTAGCGTCGCTCCATATTGGGCAGGATGCCTTCAAAAGGATAGCTGCGAATCATGGTATCGCCGCGGTCATTGACATAGTGGAAGTCAATGACTTCATCGCCGCTGCCATGGAGAATTACCTGGCGGTGCTTTTTCGACAGCTTCTTGAAGGGCTTGTCGATGGCAAAGCCGTAGTGCTCAGCCAGGGAGGAGAGCATGGAGAAATAGTAGATATTGCGCCGATCCCAGCCTCGAATCGCCCCTTCCGACAGGGCCAGGCCATCGTCGGTGATGATGCGGGATTCATCGAAATACTGTTTCAGACCCAGGCCGTCGCAGCTGGAGCAGGCGCCGGCCGGATTATTAAAGGAAAACAGTCGTGGTTCCAGTTCGGAGATGCTGTGACCGCACATGGGGCAGGCAAACAGGGAGGAGAACACCAGGTCTTCACTGCTTTCGTCTTCCATATTGCTCACCACTGCCAGGCCGTCGGCCAGTTGCAGGGCAGTTTCAAAGCTTTCCGCCAGGCGCTGTTCCAGACCCGGCTTGATCTTGAGGCGGTCTATCACCGCGTCGATGCTGTGTTTCTTGTTCTTTTCCAGATTGGGCGGGTAATCGATCTCGCAGACCAGGCCGTCCACCCGGGCGCGGATAAAGCCGCCGCTGCGCAGTTCATTGAACACATGCAGGTGTTCGCCCTTGCGCTCGCGGATAATGGGGGCCAGCACCATCACCCGGCTGCCTTCCGGCAGGGCCATGACCTTGTCCACCATCTGGCTGACGGTCTGGGCTTCCAGTTTGATGTCATGATCCGGGCAGTGGGGATCGCCGACCCGGGCGAACAGCAGGCGCAGGTAGTCGTAAATCTCGGTAATGGTGCCCACGGTGGAGCGGGGATTATGGGAGGTGGATTTCTGTTCAATGGAAATAGCCGGTGACAGACCTTCGATGTGGTCGATATCGGGTTTTTCCATCATCGACAGAAATTGCCGGGCATAGGTGGACAGGGATTCCACATAGCGCCGCTGCCCTTCTGCGTAGAGGGTGTCGAATGCCAGGGATGACTTGCCGGAGCCGGACAGGCCGGTGATGACCACCAGTTTGTCGCGGGGAATTTCCAGGTTGATGTTCTTCAGGTTATGGGTGCGGGCCCCACGTACTACGATCTTGTCCATGTATGGCTCAGGCTGGGTTGGCGAAACCGACCATTATCGGAAATATTGCTTACGTGAGTAAAGGAGGGATTGGCTTTGTCTTGCTTTTATTCTGCTGAAGGGTGGCTCTTTATTGGTTGAATGCTTTTCATTCTATGAGTTGTGGGGAGGTTTTAACGAACAGAGGCAGCAGGGCAACCCCACCCCTCCCTGCTACCCACCCCATCGCCAGACATTGGGCAGCAGGGCTTCGAGTGATTGGGGAATGCCGGGTCGGTCATTTTGGTTGGCGAAATGAACAGATTTCGTCTCAGATTTCCTATCAGTGTGGACCATGGTATAGACTTCGGTATTGATCGAAATTCTTGCGTAGAGGGAGAACAGCGTGGCAAGTCGAGGAGTCAACAAGGCTATATTGGTAGGTAATGTCGGAAATGATCCGGAAGTGCGGTACATGCCCAACGGTAATGCGGTGGCGAATGTATCCATCGCTACCAGTGATACCTGGAAGGACAAGAACACCGGAGAGCAGCAGGAACGCACGGAATGGCATCGGGTGGTGTTTTTCAATCGACTGGCCGAGATCGTTGAGCAGTACGTGAAGAAGGGCAGCAAGCTCTATATTGAAGGGCGTCTGCAAACCCGCTCCTGGGAGCAGGACGGCGTCAAGCGCTATACCACTGAAATCGTTGCCAATGAGATGCAGATGCTGGATTCCCGCGGTGGCGGTGGCCAGGACAGCAACTTTGGCCAGTCCCAGCCTCCACAGCAGAGTTCCGGACAGTCCCAGCCCCAGGGGCAGGGTGGTGGCGGGCAGTCGGCGCCGGCTTTCGACAATTTCGACGACGACATCCCTTTTTGAGGGGCGCTACTGCGCGCATCGCCAGCTTCGTTGTCAGCGGAGCGCCAATGCTCAGGTACCAACCGTGTACATTGCGCTTGTCGCTCCACTGACGCCTCACTGGCAAAGCGCTCGCTACGTGCTCGAAGTCGTGCTGGCGGCAGATTCCATTTTGGCCAGGCAGCCAATTTGACAGGATGACTGAGCTTGCTGGCGTTACAGCAAGCCGCTCGTGACGCTCCTTGACATCCTGCCCTACGGATTATTTCTTTTTGATGGCTTGTCTGCCATGAACAAGAGCTGGTGAACGATCAGATTGCCGGATTGTTCCTTTTCGACTCATGGTGGCTACCAGTATCTTGGTATTGCCTTGCCTCAGTATTTCCCAATCCGGGCAATTAACGCCTTCGCGGATTCTCGGTGGCAGGCTGACATTGTCGGGCTCCCGTGATTTTGCTCGAATTTTGTTGGGTCTGTGGGGTGGGTGCTTGACTTCATTCGGGCTATGCCTGAAGTTTAGGGGTCGGATTGTTGTATGTTGCTGATTTAGTGGCGAAATGGCATTGAGATTATTTGTGGTGGGCGCCAACAGCCCCACCGGTAAACATTTTATTGAGATTCTGCGGGCCCGCAGAATTCCTTACTTTGCGCCTACGCGAACCCAGTTGTTTCCCGAAAACGCTGTGAGCATCGCCAAGATGGTGACGGACTACGCGCCGACCCAGTTGGTGAATCTGGCGGATTTTATCTCCGGCAACCACAGTGCCCTGCGCCGGGCTGAAACAGTGGAGTATCGTTGTCGCGACGTGAATACCCTGCTGCCTGCCACGTTGGCGGAGATTTGCAATCATCTCAATGTGCCCATGCTGCACCTGTCCAATGCCTATGTATTTGATGGCGAGAAAAAACTTGGCTATAACGAAAATGACGAGCCCAATCCGCTGGGTGTCTATGGCCGGGCAACTCTTGAAGGCGAGCGGGCGGTGGCGGAACACAATGCCCATATTATTATTCGCTCGGGCTGGCTGTTTGGCCGCTGGAAAAAAGGCCTGATCAAGTCCTGGATTCGTTCCACCAGCAGGAATCAGGGGCAGGTACAGGTCACCAGGCGCCGCTTCAGTCCTACCCATACCGGTGATCTGGCCCAGGCCATTCTGGCGGTGTGCCAGCAGGTGGACTGTGATGCCAATGTCTGGGGCACCTATCATTACAGTGGTCTGGAAACCAAGCGCGAGAGTGAGTTTGTGCAGCAGTGCCTGAAATACGCGGCCAGCCATGATGAGGAAATTTATCAGTTGCTGGACAGCATCAAGGTCATCGAGCGTGATTCGCGACCTCCCGAAATCGTCAATTCCACCCTGTCGAGTAAAAAGATATTCGACACCTTCGGTATCAAGCAGAAGTCCTGGCACAGACATCTGCAGGATGTCATTAAATCCCTCTACGGTGGCAAGACCCATGGCAAGCAGGCCAGCAATGATGCTGAAAACGCCGCCACCGATGCGGCTTGACTGTTGTGGGCCAGAATAGATCAAGCACTGGCAGCCTGACGCCAATCGATGAAGCACTCGCGCGACTGCTGTCGACCCTGCCCGATAAGCCCGAAACCGAAACCCTTGCACTGAGTCGGGCCTGCGGACGTGTGCTGGCGGCCGACTGTGTGGCCAGTTTCAGTATGCCGCCCCAGGCCAATAGCGCTATGGATGGCTATGCCCTGCGCAGCGCCGATGTCAGCAAGGCACCGGCCAGCCTGACCATTACTCAGAGAATCCCGGCCGGGCAAGTGGGTGTGCCCCTGGAGCCAGGCCAGGCGGCCCGGATTTTTACCGGTGCCGGGGTGCCGGAAGGGGCGGATGCCGTGGTTATGCAGGAAAATACCGAAGCCGACGGTGATCGCCTGACCGTCCTGCAGGCAGCCCAGCCCGGAGAAAACCTGCGTGCCGAGGGTGAGGATTTCAAGGCTGGCGCAGTCTTGCTGAAAGCCGGTCATCGCCTGCTCGCCCAGGATATCGGTTTGCTGGCCTCGGCCGGTTTTGTTCAGATAGAGGCCGGCAAAGCTCCCCGGGTCGCCATTATGGCCACTGGTGATGAACTGGTGACACCTGGCACTGAATTAAAGCCGGGTCAAATTTACAATGCCAATGCCTACACGCTTTCCTGTCTGCTGCAGGGTTTAGGGGTCGAGGTAATCAATCTTGGCATCATCGCTGATGACCCGGATACCACTGATCGGGCCTTGTTGCAGGCGGCAGAGCAGGCGGACTGCATCATCAGCACCGGCGGTGTGTCCGTCGGAGAGGAAGATCACGTCAAGGCAGCCATCGAGAAACACGGCCATCTGGACTTGTGGAAGCTGGCCATCAAGCCCGGCAAGCCTTTTGCCAGTGGCAAGGTCCATGGCAAACAGTTCTTTGGCCTGCCCGGTAATCCGGTCAGTTCTTTCGTCACCTTTGTATTACTGGTCCGCCCGGCGCTCTTGCAACTGCAGGGCAGCAAGAGTCCGCTGCCCACCTCGTTGCCGGTGGCCGCCGGTTTTGAGCGCCCCGGCAGTGGCAGCCGTCAGGAGTATCTGCGGGTCACCTTGCAGCACAGCAGTGATGGCCGGGCAGAGCTGCTGCCCTATATCAACCAGAGCTCCGGAGTAGCGGCTTCCTTGAGTGGCGCAGACGGACTTGCCATAATTCCTCCACAGACCCCCGTGGCAGTGGGTGACATACTCAGCTTCCTGCCCTTTTCGGAGTTATTGAATTGAAGCACAGCAGGCCACAATTACGCGTCGCCAGACTGGCAGTGCTGATTTCCCTGTCCGTCCTGCTTGGCTGTGCCAGCACAGACCCCGCTGACAGTGAAGAGACGACGGCAGATGCTGCGGCGCCACAAGTACGGGTACTGTCCGAAGCCAGGGTCTATGCCGGTGACAAGAGTGCCGAGCAGGCAAGGCTGGTGGCTGATCTGTTGTTCGAGGGGCTGCAGGCCCTGGATGATGACCGTCTTTTGACCCCCATTGATGACAATGCCCATGCCCGCTTTCAGCGGGTGCTGGCCTATGAACCCAATAATGCCCTGGCCCTGGAAGGCCTGGAGTCCATAGTACTGCGCTATGTCGAACTGGCGGAGGATGCAACCCGGCAGGGCCTTTTCGAGCAGGCAGAAACTTTTCTGGATCGGGCCCGGTTTGTGGATGAGTCCCATGCCGCCATCGCCCGTGCGGTTGGCATGCTGGCAGCGGAAAAAGAATCCGGTGACCTGTTTTTTGATCTTGAGGCCGGTCAGGTAAGAAGTCGCAGTGATGCCGTGCAGGACAAACTGGCGGATATCGCCCGCCAGGCCCGCGAGCATCAAGCCTTCTTTCTGATAACCGCACCCAATGACGAGCAGGCCCGCTGGATCTTCAGTGTCATGCGCGAAGCCGTCGATGGCTACCGCTTGCGAGGCAATATCGAGCTGGCGAGTCGCTACAGCATCCGCCTGCGTATGCCAGAGCAAGAGGTTCGCGGTGACTGAGTCACCCAAAAGCTTTCTCGACAGACTGGGCAGGGCCGGGTCCGGTCGCAATCTTCTCATCAGCGCCCTGGGAATCCTGCTGATTTTTATTATTGTGCTCGGCATCTACTGGAGCGCCGAGCCGGACGCCTTCAATATCGATGAGAACACCCGCAGCAAACTGGCGGGTCAAAGCAATGAAGAGGTGGTGGGCAGCGCCACCACCGCAGCCCTGATCCGGGTGGCGGAGACCCTGCTGGACAAGCCCGGTGGCTATTTGTCCAACGATGTCATGCCGCCGGGACTCTATCTGGACAATATTCCCAATTGGGAATTTGGCGTTCTGGTTCAGGTGCGGGATTTGTCGCGGGCACTGCGCGAAAATTTCAGTCGCAGTCAGTCCCAGTCCACCGAGGATCCCGATCTGATTCTTGCTGAGCCCAATTTCAGTGTTGATAGTGAAAGCTGGCTGTTCCCGCAGCCGGAATCGGAATATCGGGAGGCGATCAGCCATGTTGAGTCTTATCTGGCGCGCATCGCCAACCCCGACAGCGATACCCAGTTCTATGCCCGGGCTGACAATTTGTCCTCCTGGTTGTTGAATGTGGAGTCGCGCCTGGGCAGTTTGTCACAGCGTCTCAGTGCCAGTGTGGGGCAGGCCAGGATTAATACCGACACTTCTGGCGACCGGGCCGCCACCCAGTCGACGCCTGCACAATCGGAAATGACAGTTCGAACACCCTGGTTGCAAATCGATGATGTCTTTTATGAGGCACGTGGCGCCACCTGGGCGCTGGTGCATTTCCTGAAAGCGGTAGAAGTGGATTTCAGACCAGTGCTGGAAGACAAGAATGCCATTGCCAGTTTGCGGCAGATCATTCGTGAACTGGAATCCAGTCAACGCACAGTGCTGTTCCCGGTTATTCTCAATGGTTCGGGTTTTGGTGTATTTGCCAATCACTCGCTGACCATGGCCAACTATATTTCCAGGGCCAATGCGGCCATTATCGATCTGCGTAGTCTGCTGGCCCAGGGATAACTCGCCGGGCCCGGCTGTCCAATCCAATACTGCCAACGAATTCCGGTTTACTGCCGGATTGAGACCAGAAAGTCCTTATGCGTCTACCTTTTCTGTCATTACTGCGCGGTAGCTGCCGACTGATGATATTCGCCGTCGGCCTGTTGCTGGGCATACAGGTGCCGGCCTTCGTCGATCAATACGAGGCCCGGGTGGATGCCCATTACCGGGAAGTCTCTGTCAACATCAGCGGTTTTCAGCGCACCGCCGATGTACTTTTTGAAGGCGACCTGGACGCCCTGGTGAGCTATTACCGCAATAGCAGTGACCGGGTTTTTCAGAGCGATGCCGACAGTGTGGCCCTGATAGTATCCCGCTATCGCCGGCTCAGTGCCGAGCAGGCGGCCCTGCAGGGCAGTGCCTGGGGCCGCTTCTTTCATGTTTTAATGCGGCCGGATTCGGAGTTCTTCGATGAGACTATGGAAGAATATGGCTACACCGTACCGTTGAACAGCCTGGCGATTTTCTGGGGAGTTGGCGCCGCCATTGTCTTGCTCCTGCTGCTGGATTTAGTGCTGTTCTCCTGTAATCATTGCAGTCGCTGGTTGCTTGGCCGTCGCAGACGATCCGGGCAAGCGGTTGAATCCTTGCCTGAAAGGTCCCGGGAAGAGCAAAAGAGCTGAGCACGTGTTGAACAAGTCTGTTTCTCTCAAGCGCTATCTGCCAATCCTGGACTGGGGTCAGCGCTATAACAAAAACAAGTTCAGTGACGATGCCATCGCAGCCATCGTAGTAGCCATCATGGTGGTGCCCCAGGCTCTGGCCTATGCGCTGGTGGCCGGTGTGCCGCCCCAGGTTGGACTCTATGCGGCCATTCTGGGCCTGACGGTTTACACCTTTTTTGGCACCAGCACGACTCTGTCAGTAGGGCCGGTGGCGGTGCTGTCCCTGATGACGGCCGCAGCGCTGGGCAAACTGTCCCTGACTGACCCTGCTGAAATCGTCATTGCCGCCATGGCTCTGGCCCTGATGTCCGGCGTGGTATTGCTGATTCTGGGTCTGTTGCGCCTGGGCTTTATGGCGAATTTTATCTCCCATCCGGTTATCACCGCGTTCGTGACGGCAGCGGCTATGATTATCGGCTTCAGCCAGTTGCGTTTCCTGCTGGGAGTCGAGGCGGGTGGAGAGAATCTCATTGAGCTGATGCTCGAGGTCTTCGCAGTACGAGGGGATGTAAGCTATCCGACTCTGGCTCTGGGAGTGCTGGCATTTGCCATTATCATCGCCTGCAAGACCGGTCTGAAAAAAATACTCCTGGCGCGTCAGGTGGATGAACGTCTGGCAACCATGCTGTCCCGGGCCGGACCTGTTTTCGCCGCCCTGATCAGCGTGATCCTGGTCTGGGCTTTCGGGCTGGATCAGTATGGCGTGGCGATACTTGCCGAGGTACCGGCGGGATTGCCCGATTTTGCGATACCCTCATTGAGTTTCGAACTGATTCGCAGTCTCTGGGGCTCGGCTCTGCTCATTGCCATCATAGGCTTTGTGGAATCGGTGTCTGTGGCGCGGGTGATGGCGGCACGTCGTCAGGAGCGCATCAATCTCGATCAGGAGCTGGTTGGCCTGGGAGCGGCCAATATTGCCAGTGCCATGGGCGGTGGTTATTCGGTGACCGGTGGCTTTTCACGCTCCAGTGTGAATTTTGAAGCCGGTGCCGCCACTCCGGCGGCGGGTTTTTATACGGCCCTGATTGTTGCGCTGGTGGCTCTGCTGCTGACACCGGCGCTGTACTGGCTGCCACGGGTTACCCTGGCCGCGATCATTGTGATGGCGATATTGCCGCTCATCGACTTTTCCATGTTATGGAAATCCTGGCGCTATTCGAAATCCGATTTTGTGGCTGTCTGTCTGACCCTGATTCTGACTCTGGCGGTGGGAGTCGAGATCGGCATTGCCGCCGGGGTGCTGGTTTCCATCTTTATTCATCTCTATCGCACTTCCCAGCCCCATGTGGCAGTGGTGGGGCGAGTGGCAGGTACCGAGCATTTTCGCAATATTGACAGGCACAAGGTGGAAACCTTCGATAACCTGCTCTCGGTGCGCGTGGATGAAAGCCTGTATTTTGCCAATAGCCAGTATCTGGAGGAGTTGATCTTTGAGCTGGTGGCAAAACAACCGAAACTCAAACATGTGGTGCTGATGTGCACTGCGGTCAATGAGATTGATCTCAGCGCCCTGGAAGCACTGGAACATATCAATAATACCCTGGCCGAGCGGGGCATTCAGTTGCACCTGTCGGAAATCAAGGGCCCTATCATGGACAAGCTGGGCAGAACCGGTTTTTTCAGATCTCTCACCGGCAACAACTACATGAGCCACAACCAGGCCGTGGAGGACCTGCGGCTGCAGAACTGATTTTCGCCAATCAGGCCTGGGTGGCGATGTATGCGATATAGGCCGCGTAGGCAATCAATAGTACGCCGCCTTCGCTGCGCGTCAGGGTGAAACTGCTACGCGCCAGGGGCAGCAGGATACAGGCGAAAACCAGCATGGTGCCAAAATCCAGTAGCGAAAACTGTTCCCCGGAGATGGTGCCCACCAGCGAAGTCAGTCCCAGCACACAGAGAATATTGAAGGTATTGGAACCCACTACATTGCCAATGGCGATATCACTCTGGCGGCGAAAGGCGGCCAGCACTGAAGTGGCCAATTCCGGAATGCTGGTGCCGACTGCCACCAGGGTGAGGCCAATGATTGCTTCACTGATGCCCAGTAGCCGGGCAATGCTGACAGCCTGCTCCACAAACAGGTGACTCCCGGCCACCAGCAGGGCCAGGCCAATGATGATAAACAGAATATTCAGCCAGGTGCTGCCCGGCTTTTTAGGTGCCACTACTTCCGGCAGCACAATTGCAGACTCTGCAGGCAATGCACTGCTGCCCTGACGATAGTTGAGGTACAGATAGACGGCCAGGCCGGTCACCAGCAGCACGCCGTCGAGGCGGGACAGGCTGCCGTCTATGAGCAGCAGGCCCATCATTACCGAGCAGGCGATAACGATGGGGATTTGTTTGCGTACCAGTTCCAGTTCGATATGAATCGGTTGAATCAGGGCGGTAACGCCGAGGATCAGGCCGATGTTGGCAATATTGGAGCCGATCACATTACCCAGAGCCAGCGCCCCCAGGCCATTGAGTGTCGAGTCGATGCTGACCGCCAGTTCCGGGGCACTGGTGCCAAAGGCCACTATCGTCAAGCCCACCACCAGCGGCGTAACCCCGAGGCGCAGGGCCAGGCGGCTGCTGCCACCGACCAGCAATTCGGCACCGGCGCCCAGCAGAATAAAACCGATTATCAGATAAAACAGTGAAGACAGCATCGGATATCCAGAGGTATCACCCCAGTGTAGTCCCAGTCATCCATTACGTCGATGACCGAATCCGGATCAGTTGGCAGCCACTGCCCTGTTGGCCAGTTGACGACGCTGGTAGAAGATAATGCCAAACAGGATGGCAGCCCCGGCAATATGATAGGCCATGGGGAAGGGGGTCCACATCAACAGGGCGGCGGACACGATCAGTCCGCCGGCAATGGGCAGATTGATGCGTGTATCAAGATGCCATTGCAACAGCCCCGCCAGGGCATAAAGCCCCATGCAGGACCAGGCAAACACTTCAATCCGTTCCGGCCAGGTCCCTGATATCAATGGCGAATAGGCAAACAGCACCGGTACCAGATAGAGTCCCTTGGCCACTTTCCAACTGGTCAGCCCGGTTGCCATGGGGCGGGTGCCGGCAATGCCGGCGGCGGCAAAAGAGGCCAGGCAAACCGGCGGTGTGACATTGCTGTCCTGGCTCAGCCAGAAAATCACCAGATGGGCACTCAGTAGCATGCCGGTCAGCAATTGCGGGTCCAGCATCTCCTGGCGAATCAGTTGCTTCATGGCCAGCGGCATTTGCTCAAGGGCAGCGGCGGCTCCACCTTCAAACAGGCTCAGCGCTGCGGAGACATTCTGGGGCAAACTGCCATCTGCCGTGGCTGTCTGTATCGCCTGCAACAGGGCAGACTGGCTCACCAGGTCGAAGATCAACGGTGCCGACAGGGTTGCCAGCACGATATAGGAGGCCGTAACCGGCAGGCCCATGCCCAGCACCAGTGAGGCCAGTGCCACCAGTATCAGGGTAATCAGCAGGCTGCCATTGGCCCACTCGACGATCATCAGGGAAAAGGCATTACCAACACCTGTGGTGGTAACGACATTAATGATGATGCCCACCGCCACCAGCAGCAGGGCGGTGGATACCATGGTTTGTACGCCCTCTACCACAGCATCGAAGATGTCCCGCGGATACATGGGATTCTTCGACAGCCAGGAGGCGCCTATTACACTGAGGATGGCAAAGGCGGCCGATGTCGTCGGAGTGCGCCCGGCTACCAGAAAAGCGACCAGTACCACCATGGGAATAATGAAGTGCCAGCCTTCCTTGACTACATCGGACACCTTCTCGGTATCTTCTACCTGACTGGGCTTGAGACCCAGACGTTTGGCTTCGATGCGCACGAAATAGGAGACGGTGAGGAAATACAAAATGGCCGGCAGGGCGGAAGCGGCAATAATAGTGAGATAGGAAATCTGGGTATAACTGGCCAAAACAAAGGCACCTGCCCCCATAACCGGGGGCATGAGGGCGCCGCCAGTGGATGAGGCTGCCACGACACCGGCCGAAAAGCGGCCTTCGAAGCCGGACTTTTTCATCATGGGGATGGTGATTACGCCGGTGGAGACGGTGTTGGCCACCGCCGAACCGGATACCGAGCCCATCAGCCCGGAGCCAACCACGGCCACCAGGCCCGCGCCACCTGTGAATCGTCCGGCCAGACACTGGGCCAGACGCACGATGAAATCACCCGCCCCTGAGCGCAACAGGAATGAACCGAAGATGATAAACATGAACACGAAGGTGGCGGAGATATTGGCGGTGAGTCCAAACATGCCTTCGCTGGTAAAGAAGGAACGATACAGCACCGTTTCCAGACTGAGCCCCGGAAAGGAAAAGACGCCGGGAATATAACGGCCCAGAAACAGAATATAGGACAGGCTCAACAGAATCAGCACCGGCATGAACCAGCCGGTGGTGCGCCGGGTAAATTCGATGGCCAGGCCCACCGCCAGCAGGGAGAACAGATAATCACTGATAATATACTCGGTCTCCCGGGCATAGAGCGCATTCTCAAACAGAATCAGATAGGCCGAGGTGATAATGGCGATGCCCGCCAGGGCAATATTGATCCACCAGGCCGGGCTGCGCTTGTTCACCGCATCGGACTCGTTGGCCATCAGGGCGCAAATGGCACAGAAGCCGCCGAAATGGATAGCCGACAGCCAGAGTTCGGAAATACTGGCGAAGACATTGCAGTAGATATGAAACAGGGCAAAGAAAAAGGCGGCCCAGCGCAGGCTAGAGGATTGCATCAAAGAGTATCCGCGGCTCGAAGTTCCTGGGAGGGTGTGGGTTCAGGCGCCTCAACATTGGGATCGAGAGGCGTGGCGGGTTCTTCCATAATGAGTCGTTCGGGAATTTCCAGCCCCACTTCGCGGTAGTAGCGCAGCGCCCCGGCATGCAGGGGGGCACCCAGGCCGGCGACTGCAATGTCCAGACGCATGTCCCGGGTAGCGCCATGGATTTCCTGCAGGGTGGCCAGGTTTTCCCAGATTACTTTGGTTATCTGGTAGACCACTTCCTCGGATATATCCGCGCGCGTGACCAGCACATTGGGGGAAGCCACAGTGCGAATCAATTCATCCTGATTGGGATAGGTGCCCGGCGGAAAATCATACCAGTCCCACAGGGGGTAACGGGCATTGATCTTGTCCAGGGATTCCTGGGTCCAGTTCAGGATTGTCATACGATCACCCAGCAGGGCATAGGCCTGGGTGATGGAACTCACCGGTGCACCGGCGGGAATATTCATGCCCACGATGTTGCCATCCTGAATAGCACTGGTGGTGGGGCCGTAGCCCATATAGGCCAGGGAAAACTTTTCCTGGTAATCCACCCCCAGCGTTTCAAGAATAAAGCGCCCGGTTTGTTCGGCGCCGGAATTGCGGGCCCCCAGAACATAGCGCTCGCCATCCAGGTTTTTCAGGTCGTCCATGGTGCCGGATTCAACAAGGCGCGTCAGCAACACAAAATGTTCAACATTCTTCCACATGGCGGCAACGCTGCGCATATGGGTCTGGGGACTGCTGACGGGCCCTTCGCCAGACCAGGACCAGGCGCCGAAGGGACCCTGCAGCAGGGCAAACTGGGCCTGGTTGTCTCGCAGCAGCTTGACGTTTTCCAGTGAGCCGGCAGAGCTGATGGCGGTCAGTGAAATGCCTTCGGATTCAGCCAACTCGGCATGGGCAATGGTGGCAAGTGCCACACCTACCGGATAATAGGTGCCACCGGTGGTAGCGGTGGTGAGCACATAGGGCCGGGCACGGGTGAGTTCGTCGCTACAGGCCGTGAGACCACTCAGGGTGAGCAGGCAAAAAAGAAGTTGTCTGATGGGCCATCCGCTAATGCTGGACATGTTGCATTCGTTCTGGGTCTGGGCGCTGTTGTCGATGCCGGTTATTGTTATTCGCGGGCTCACAATCGTGTTTCGGAGCTCTCTTCCAAGTTATTGATATAACGTGGAAAAAACTGAGGATTTTCCTGCTCAGGCGGGGATTGATGAAAGCATATTTCTGCCCAAACCACAATAAAACCCGGACCGGGACAGCAGGACGCAAGGCGCTGGTCTGTCACGCTATTCGCGGCGGTCAGCGCCCAGGGTGTCCCGGGCCTTGCCGGACAGGGGGCGCTCTTCATCGAGCTTGCCGATCAATATTCCGGCCCCGCCCAGAACCGAGGCTCCCACGGTGACGCCGACCACCAGGGAGATGCGCAGAAACATATGAATTTCAATGCCGGTGAGGCGGTAGCCGACTTCGGCAATGACATTGACCAACACCAGGGCGATGGCGAAGGTAATCCAGACAATATTGCGGAAGCGTTTGCCGGCATCGTTTTTGGCGGCTGGAGGCGGGCTGGCCTGTTCGTCTTTGCTGCTCATATCTGCCTCCCCCTGTATTGCCCTTGATTGGGCCAGATTGCCGGGATCAATAATGCCGGCTGTATGAAGCAGCCAGCGGAAATGGAACCGCGCTGGCACCGGGTCAGTGCGGGCGCTTCAATTTGAGAGTAACAGCAATCCCCGAATGTGACTAGCATCGAAACCGGTGAACACAAAGATGTCATCAACATTATCCTGATTGAGGCGGGCAGGAATAACATCACCATTGCTGACACTGCTACCCAACTCGATGCTGAGATCGGCGCTGCGCTCTGCCACCGCGGCCAGGCGCGGATTGTTGCGAATGTCGACATCCTCAATAATCTGTCGGATATCAATTTCATAGTTATCGCGCTGACGGCTGTAGCCCAGCGGCCCGAGAAAATCTTCCTGCTCTGGCTCGGGCTCGATACTGTTGAGGAAGATGTCCAGGCGTTGCTCCAGCAAGACCAGTAAATCACCGGCGCTGTAATCGTCATCCACTTCGGCCAGCCGGTGGGGGGGAATATCGCCGGGCGCAACGGTCTCGGTGCTGCGATTGAGGTCCTCATAGGCATTTGCCAGGCGCATCACTGAAGGAAAGCGCAAATCCACGGTGATGCGACGGGCCGGGCGGCGGGCGAAACGCTCACCATCATTGGGATAGATAAAGGCTTCAATGGCAATGCTTCCGGACAAGGCGAGCCACACAAACACATCGCCAACGGAAACCGGTTCTACCCGCCACAGCCATAAATCCTTCAGGCCGTCTTCATTTTCATCGTAGAGAAAAGTCGTCAGCACATTGCCGCCTGAGCGGAGTACCTGTCGAGGCTGCTGGAAATTCATGCCGTCACTGCTGCCGCCAAACAGGCTGACCTTGCCGCCTTCGCGCAGCAACAGATCTTCGATGCCGTCACCATCCACGTCTTCCAGAATTTCCTCATGGGTGAGGGCCAGTACTCCGGTAAGATTGGAGAAATCCAGATTGTCGATATCAAACTCACCCAGCTGGGCTTCGATGGCGGCAATATCCAGGCTGTAACTGGCGCGGGGAGGAAACCAGGCAGTGCCGCCGGGGTTAGCAAGAAACACATCCAGGCTTTCCTCGGTGCGGGAAATCAGATCATGGTTGCCATCGGCATTCACATCCCGCAATTCAAGCTGGGCAATGCTGATGGCCTGGCCAGCGGAGCGATTGAAACGATTGTTGTTCAATGCCGAGCGCAGGCGCATCTCCGATTGGATGCTCAGCGGCGGCTGAAAACTGTTGTCACCATTATTGATCAGCAGGTGGAGCTGACCGGCACCGGGAATAATCAGGTCATCGGCCTGGTCGCCATTGATGTCCCTGGCAAAATGCAGGCGGTTGATGCCGCGACTGAGGAAGCCAGGCAGATTGGCCTCGATCTGTCGAGGCTGGGGTGGCGTGCTGCCATCAAATTCCCAGGCCAATAGCTGGCGGCCGTCAAGCAGGGCAATGAGGGCGGTGCTGCCATTATTGCTGAAGCGATTGCTCAGATCCCAGCCTACCGCATTGGCATCGAAGCTGATCTGTTGGAACTGTTGTTCAAAATCGAAACCCTGTGCAGTCTGGAAATAGACCCGGATGCTCTGATCCACCACAGCAAGCAGATCCATCAGTCCATCACCATTCATGTCCGCTACCACCAGAGACTCTGTCATGGCAGGCAGGCGGAAGGGCTGTTGCCGGTAGTCAGGAGCAGCCAGCAAACTGCTGCAAAACAGCAACAGAATTGGCAGGCAGGACAGTCGCTTCATGGTCTGGCCACCAGTATTGTCGTGCTGGTGCCATGCCGCAGCATCAAGTCCGGTCGCTGGTCCTGATTCAGGTGCAGCACTTCAAATTCAAACACCGTGCGGGGCGAGACATATTCCCAGAACGGCTCGCTGGCAATGGCCAGGTCCGGGCCAATGCGCTTTGCCGCCAGGGTGCCACTGGCGGTGATATACAGGGCATCGTTGCGACCATCGCCGTCGATATCGTATTGCAGGGACATCTGCTCCGACAGGCCCCGGACATTATCTGCCGAGAAGTTTTCCTCCAGTCGCGCATCCGGGCGACGCTTGAACAGCTCCGCCCCATCCTGCCCGGCGGCGTAGAGCAGTTGTACGCGATTGATGCTGGCATTGCGGATCGCATCCACCACCGGAATAGTGTAGTAGCTGGCATTGAGAACCGGGGCGCCGTCACCGAGGCGGATCAGGTTGATATCGAGATCATAGCCGGAAAAACGCATGATCTGGTCCGGTTGCTCCAGAGCAAATTCAGCACCGCGATTGCGGTACAGATACAGCGTCCAGTCATCGCCTTCACCGCGCAGGCGCATCAGATCATCCAGCTGATCGCCATCCAGATCCAGCAATTGCAGCTCCCCGCGGCTGTCGAAAGAGCGTTGCCAGTCCGCGTTTTCTGCAAAGCGTAGTCCGTCTTGCTGAAAGTGCAGATTAAGCTGGCCAAGGCCGGCCTCGCCAGCATTCACATAGGCAATATCCGGGAGCCCATCGGCGTTCAACATTGCCAGGCTGGCGGTGGGCATCCACTGTTCGCTCCGCATCAATCGCTGTGGCTGTGTCTCTGGTTGCCATTGTTCGACGAATCCCTGGAAGGCTGTCGGTGTTTCGACATTCAATTCCACCACCACACCGCGTTCGGCGGATATCCCCAGATTGGCGTCCAGATCGGCGCCGAAGTTCTGGCGCTGGATGGCGGTCATGTCGGGGTTCAGTGTAGACAATCTCCCTAGCAGTTCGAATTCCTCATTGCCCTTGCCCAGTAAAATCCCATAGTGATCGTCGCCAGGAATCAGCAGGTCCACCTGGCCGTCAGCATTGAGGTCCTGTGCATGATTGACGAAGCGCACACGCTCGAGATCGGGAATGGTGGCAAGATAGTCCCATTCATAGAGCAGGCGAAGATTGCCGGCATAGCCTTCCCGGGCAGTGCTCAGGCTGAACAGGCCGTTACTGGCAAACAGCAGCAGTTCCAGGCCTGGGTCCGGGCGCAGATCGGCAAAGTCCACGGCGATGATCTCGGTCTTGATCTCGATGCGCCGGGGTTCGGCGTTAAAACTGCCATCGGCCTGCTGTTCATAAATATGCAGTTCGCGACCCAGATCGGCCTGATAATGAGAGTGCAGGGCATCGAGGCGGCCATCGCCATTCATATCGCGAAACAAAAGTGGTGACCAGTTATCCTGGCGGCGCAGTTCGAAGGATGCGTAATTGTCCTGGGCCCGGGCCGCCGGGAAAGTGCCAGGCAATAGGCAGACCAGCAACAGCAACAGGCTGCGCTTGGCAATGATTTGTTGTCGCTTGAGAGTCATAGCCGCCCTGAGGTGTTTATTCTTCGACCAGTTCACCATAGTCGCTGCTGAAATTGAGCAGACCAAGAATGGAATGGGAGCGCTCGCCTTCCTGTTGGCGATAACTGTAAAAGGAGAACAGCCACAAATCAAAGAGTGTCAGTTCGCGGGACTGTGGGCTCAGGGAGGATTCGTAGCGCAACAAGGGGCCCAGCGTTACACGGCTGATGCGCCGGCCGGGGTCCCAGAGCTCCACCATCACCGATTCCCGGCGGCCGTTGCGATAGATGGTCCACTCCAGTTCCTGGCCCGGTTCATAGTCACGCAGCAGCCTGCTGACCAGATCCTGGGCCGAGTTAAGCTGGCCGCCCTCGACAGCCAGCACCAGATCACCGCTGGCTATCCCTGCTGCTGCCAGCGGACTGCCGGGCTGCAGTTCCACCACTTCCGCTGCCACCACCTGCGCCGCGCCCAGAGTTAGCAGCTGGCTGCTATAAGTGGCGCGGCTGGCAATGGGGTCAATGCGGTACAGCTCTCTCGGTGGCGGGTTGTCGCTCAATTCTCTCGCCGCGACGGTAGCCAGTATCACTGTGGTGCCGCGTCGCACAGTAAATTCAAAGTCATGGCTCTCGGCTGGGGTCTGCTCCAGACTGCGCAGGGCGTCCGGGCTGTTAATGGGCAGCTCATTGATGTTGAGAATGACATCGCCGGGAACAATGCCGGCAGCCTCGGCTGGTCCACCGGGGCTGATTTGTCTGACCACGACTCCGGGCAATACTTCCACATTGAACAGGGAGTCGCTTTCATTGACGCCCACATCGACACCAAAATCCAGCAATTGCTCATTGCCGGTATTACCGCGTTGCAATTCCAGCTGCTCCGGTGACAGGGTGATTTCAGGGATCAGCACCGCCGGTTCATAGCTGACACAGGCGGTCAGCATCGGGGCCAGTAGAAGGGTCAGGGAGAGGGCTTTGCTTGCCGAGGGCCACATAATCTAGAGTCTTCGCAAATTCACCAGCACCAGGGCCAGTATCACAAATAACAGCAGTGCCGGTATGGGCACCCAGGTGTTCAATTGTAATAAACGCTCGTCCACCAGGACGTCAGAGTAGCCTCTTACCAGACGGCTCACATCCTGCAAATAGGATTGATCCAGCAGCGAGGGCTGATAGCGGGCATAGACATAATTAGCCGCCTCACCCAGGCTGGTTTTGAAAATATCCAGCGCCAGGGTCAGTCCCAGCGCGCTGCTGACCGCCTGAGTGGCTGTGTTGGCCAGTACTGATACCAACAAGGCCAGAGCAATGGCGGCAGGCATGGGAATCAGTGCCAGACGCAATCCCAGGGCAATCTCCTGGCGAATCTCTGTTTCACTGATCAATTCGAATCCGTCTTCCACCACCGGGCCGAACTCCCAGAGAAGGCCACTGAGACCATAGCTGACCACCAGCAGCAGGACAATGGCAATCAGTGCCAGCAAGTGAAAGTACAGCAGTTTGGCCAGCACCAGAACCGGACGCGGCAAGCGGCGAATGACCAGATGCCGCATCACACCGGTATCGCGATCAAAGGCAAGACTGTAGGCCGCAAACGCCACCAGTATCAATCCCAGCAGAGTCAGGCCGGTACTCAGGGCATCGACAAAATAGCCCCAGGCATTATTGGCCAGCGCGGCTTCGAAGCCGGCGCCGCCAAACAGATTGCCACTCATCTCGGCTGTCGCCGCTGTCACACTGGCCAGAATTAACTGCAGGCCCACCAGCAGGCTGGGGGCCAGGATCACCAGTTTACTGCCCAGGGTATGCAGGCCGGTATGCATCTCCAGCTTGAGGGCGGTCAACAGGGCTCTCATGATGTCTCCCGGGTAAGCTGGCGAAACAGGCTGTCCAGTGAGGCCCGCTCGAGAATCAGTTCGCTGATGCCCACGCCCTGCCTGATCAGACAGGCATTGAGATCAGCCGACTCCATGGCAGTCAGTTCCAGGTGCAGATAACCGGCCTCATCCTGGTGGCTGAATTCCACACCTTCCTGTTGCCGGATAATGTCGATAGCTGCCCCGGCATCGGGGCTGAGCAATTTCAGCTGGTTGTTGGAACCGGCCAGCAACTCTTCAATGGCAGCGCTGCGTTTGATGGTGCCCTGATGCAGGATGGCGATATGGCTACAAACCTGCTCCAGGTAGGGAAGCTGATGGGAGGACAGCAGAAAGCTGGTATTGGCCTGCTGATTGAGCTGTCTGATCAGCGCCAGCACTTCATCAACACCACCGGCATCGAGGCCATTGAAGGGCTCGTCGAGAATAATCAGTTCCGGGTTGCCGAGCAGGGCCTGGGCGATGGAAGCGCGGCGTTTGTTACCCAGAGAGAGTTGCTTGATCCTGTAGCGGTGAAAGCGCTCTATGCCCAGCAGCTTCTCCACTTCGGCAATGCTGCGATGGTGCTCCGGGCAGAGCAGTTGAGCCTGCCTGAGGCACTGCGCAACAGTGAGATTGGGGTTCAGGCTGGGGCTGTCAAAGACGGCGACAACCCGGCCCTGAAGTCGATACAGTTTCTCGGGCCTGACGCCCAGCAAACGGATGTCACCGCCATTGAATCTCTGCAGGCCCAGCATGCATTCCAGAGTGGTGGTCTTGCCGGAACCGTTCAGACCAACCAGGCCATGAACGGCGCCACGAGTCACATTCAGGTCCAGATTCTGGACCACGGCTTTGTCGCCATAGCTTTTCCGGAGTCCTGATACCGATATTACCTTGGTGTCAGTGCTGTCCATTGCCGGCAAGAAAACCCTAGTCTACAAACAGAGAGTCGCTATCGATTTCCTGAACCTCGCCGAAGCGTGCCAGTTCTTCCCGATCGATGACCGACAGGTCGCCCAGTACGGAAATCAGCTTGGGCCGTTCTGCTACATGTTGCTGCTGGAATTCAATCATGTCATCCAGAGTGGCTGCCTGCAGTTCGCTGAAACGTTGTCGACGTGGATCGCCATCCAGCCCCAATTGTTCCCAGCGACGTACGCTGCCGATGACTTCCCGGAAACTGACCCGGGAGGTGCGGTAGCGGTTTTCCAGGGAATTGGCGGTTTCGGCGAATCGTTCACTGGAAGCCGGCATATTGTCGATCAGATCAATGAATGCGGTCAGCGCATCCACCGTTTTGTCTGTCTGGGTGCCGATAACTCCCAGCATCATGTTCTGGGCATCTTCCCGGCCTCCCTGGGAATAGGCAGCCGATGCCGAATAAGCCAGTGCCCGGGCTTCGCGTAACTCCTGGAATACCACACTGGACATGCCACTGCCGAAATAGCTGGTATACAGTTGGGCGTTCACTGTGTCGGCCTCATTGAATACGCCATCACCAAACTCGATGCGTACCTGGGCCTGGGCGGTTTGCTGATCGACTACCATAACTTCATTGCTGTCGATCTCCCGTGCCCGGCGCAGGCGCACCGGTGGCGTATCAGCCAGCTCGTCAGCCACCGGGTAATGTTCCCGCAGAATACCGACCACATCTTCCAGCGGCAGCGAACCGGTATAGGCAAGCGTGTGCTTGTAGTTCAGTAACTGGGCCGGCAGTGCCAGTAAATCGTCCAGTTCAGCCGCCATAATGTCTTCACTGCCAAGGGCTTCCAGCATGGGTGACTCGTCGCCGTAACGGTTATACAGAAACAGCGCCCGGGCGATGGCAGTAGGGGAGCTTTTCTGGTCTTCCCTGGACTTGAGAGTAATAGCCTTGAGCTGTTCCAGGGTCATGGGGTCGGCGCTGGGGTTATTGAGCAGGTCCATCATCAGGTCGAGGCTGTTCTCGAACTGCTCATCCAGTCCGCTCAGGGAAATACCGGAGGCATTCTCACCGCTGCCGAAGCGGAAGTTGCTGCCCATGCGATACCATTCTTTCTGCAGCTCTTCGTTGCTCATGCTGTCGGTGCCGGCAACTTCCAGCAATTGTGAGGCCATGCCCAGATACTGGTTGGACTCGGTACCCACTTCAATATTGACCGAGAAGCTGAACAGGTCATTGAGGGGATTGGGTGAATAATAAAGCTGCACACCGTCGGCAAAATCCACCACCCGATAGTCTTCATCGGCTACCACATAGTCCGGCTCAATCGGGTCAAACTCCATGGCCAGTACAGAGGCGGCGAATTCCGACTGTCGGCTGGGGTCAATGGCTACCGGATCGATGGCCGGTTTTTCCACTGGCGGTATGTCTGCCTGGGCATTGACCCGGTACACGGCCACGTAATCGTCTGTGAAGTATTTGTTGGCCACGGCCACCACATCGTCCCTGGTCAGCTCGCTCATGCGATCGAGCTGGCCGATGTAGTGATCCCAGTCGGCGCCTTCGATGAAAGCCTGACGCATGCTGTTCACTCGGGCTGTGTTGAATTCGAGGCTGGCTTTCTCATTCTTCTCGAAATCATTGATGATGGCCTGCAGAATCCAGTCTTCAAATTCACCGGCCTTGATCAGCTCCAGCTGGGCCAGCAGCAGCTCCTCCACTTCTTCCAGGCTCTGGTCCTGTTTGGGCACGCCGTAAAGGTTTTGCACACCATAGTCGTTCAGGAACAGGGGCGAGGAACCGGCTTCGCTCACCAGTTGCTGCTGGTTGAGGTTAAGGTTGATGAGCCCGGCGGTGCGGTTGTCCAGAATCATATCCAGCAGAATCAGGGCTGGCTTGTCGGGGCTGCTGTTACCGGCGGTGCGGAAGGCCAGGCTGACCTGCTCCTGGCCAGGGTATTGCACGACGTCCCGCTCTGCGCCTTGCAGAGGCTCTTCTTGCCAGGGGCCCACTTCCGGCACCGGCTTTGATTCCCAGCTATTGAAATGTTCGGCAATCAGCTCAATAGTGCTGTCGATTTCAATATCGCCGCTGATGAAGATGCCCATGTTGTTGGGGACATAATAGCTGTCGAAATAATTCTGGATGTACACCAGCGACGGATTCTTGAGATGCTCGACCGTGCCGATAGTGGGCTGTTGTCCATAAGGATGCTGTTTGAACAGCAGTTCATCCACGGCGGTGCCGATGATGCGGCCGGGGTTGTCCAGAGTGCGATTCTTTTCTTCATACACCGTTTCCAGTTCGGTGTGAAAGAGCCGGAATACCGGATCAATGAAGCGGTCTGATTCAATCACCGCCCATTGCTCCAGGCGGTTGGAGGGCACGCTCACCTTGTAGACAGTTTCCTCATGCCAGGTATGGGCATTGAGGCCGGAGGCACCCATGCTGTTGTAGAGCTTGTCGATTTCATTGGGCACCGCATACTGGGCGGCCAGTTGTGCCTCGGCATTGATTTCGGCATAAATCGCGGCCCGGCGTTCCGGATCGCTGCTGTCGAAATGCTCTTCATAGAGTTCAACAATGCGATCCAGATGCGGTTTTTCCGCCTCGTAGTTCAAGGTACCCAGATTCCGGTTTCCCTTGAACAGCAAATGTTCCAGATAGTGGGCCAGGCCGGTGGCATCGGCAGGGTCGTGTTTGCTGCCGGCACGCACTGCGATCTCGGCATAGAAAACCGGCTCTTCATGATTCTCGGTGAGATAAACCTGCAAACCATTGTCCAGCTCGAAGATATGGGCAGCCAGGGGGTCGTCGGGATTGGGATTGTTGAGGCGGCGATAACCGGGCGCGCTTGCCGCTTCACTGACTGCGGGCTGCGGGGCGGTATTCTGGGCCGGTTCACTACAGGCGGCCAATAGCGCCACCGCCAGGACAGCGCTCAAGGCATGAAAGCAATCCTTCAAGACTTTACTGCGGGTCATATAACACTCCTGCTGGGCGGGATTTTTGGCATCGCAATCCCCTCAGGGGGACCGGGCAGGGGCCCAAAAACTGCCAAAAAGGGCAAATTTGTTGTCTCTGGCGGGCAATTTCAGGCCACGACCTTCGAGCGAACAGCTATGGTAAGGAAAAAAATTGCAAAATCATAATGATATCCCCCTTATGCTAACCTCGTTTGATCGCTATTGGCCGACAGATTGCAGTGATTGGGGCTTATAATCGGATTTTCCATGCTTACAGTGTCTGTTCGTCTCATGCTTGAGCGTCCAACAACCAGCTATCGCTTCCTGCTGCTCTGCGCATTGCTGGGTCTGGCTGCCTGCAGCAGCAGCGATTACAAGGCCAGTGCTGACCGGGAAACCTATGCCGCCATTGCCGACAAGGCCGTCCAGGTGCCCGGCATGACCGACGCGGTGGTAATCGACGAGCCACGGACTGTGGATCTCAGTGATTTCCCGATCAATAACGCCTCATTTGAGTTTCTGGATGCCGAGGCAGACAGTGAAGTGGGGGCTCGCATCATTGGCCTCAATGGGGCCCTGGACCTGGCATTCCAGCATGCCCGCGAATACCAGAACCAGAAAGAGCGACTGTATCTGGAAGCCCTGTCACTCACTTTTGACCGGTATCGCTATACCCCGACCTTCGCCGCCGGTGTTGGCGCCGATTATGAATGGGATGCCGAAGACCAGTTTGTGCAGGATATGCAGGAATTGACCGGCATGCGTCCGGTGTCCACAGTGGAAACCGTCGATGCCGGCACCAGCCTGGGAGCCCGCTATCTGCTCAAGGGGGGTGGCGCCATTGCCCTGAACCTCACCAGCAACCTGACCCGCTTTTTGACCGGTGATATGGACGAGATCAGCAGCAGTGCCCTGATTGGCTCCTTTACCCAGCCCCTGCTGAGGGATTTTGGTCGCGCAGTGGAGACCGAGACGCTGTTACAAGCCGAGCGCGACCTGCTTTATCAATTGCGGGATTTTACCCGCTACCGCAAGGAGTTTGCGGTACGTATTGCTTCAATCTACTACTCGGTATTGCTGGCCCGGGAAACCGCCCGCAATAACTATGCCGGCCTCAATGCCAATAATCTGTCTCTGGAGAGGGAGCAGGCATTTCAGCAGGAAGGGCTGCGCACCCTGTTGCAGGTGGGCCGTCTGGAGCAATCGGCCCTGCAGGCAGATCTGCGCTGGACTTCCTCCATTACCCGTTACAAGCGCAGTCTGGATGATTTCAAGATATTGCTGGGCCTGAGTGCCAATGACAATATCATGCTCGACGACAATGAAATGCAACTGATCAGCGAAACCGGCATGGCCAGTCCCGATATCGATCTGGAGCAGGCCATTCAACTGGCAGTTCAAACCCGGCTCGATCTGTATACTGAACTGGATCGGGTGCAGGATGCGGCTCGCCGCATCGATGTGGCAGCCAATGCCTTGCTGCCAGCGCTTGATTTCAGCTTTGTGGCCGCAGTCCCGGACTCGCCGGACAACAGTCTGGCGGAACTGGACTTCGAGAATGCGGTGTACACCGCTGGCCTCAATCTGGAACTGCCCCTGGATACCAGGGCCGAGCGCAATGACTATCGCCGTGCCCTGATCGATTATGAAGCGGCCAGCCGTAATTACCTGCTGGCCCAGGACAGTGTCGTGCTGGACGTGATCGATACCTGGCGTCGCATGAATGAGGCGCGCAAGAGCTACGATATCAGTTTGACCAGTGTGCAGATCAATGAGCGCCGGGTTGAAGAAGCGGAATTACGGGCGGAACTTGGATTGGGGGATATCCAGGACACCGTGGATTCCCAGAACGACCTTACCGCAGCCAGAACTGAACTGATCAGTTCAATAGTGGATCACAATATAGCCAAGCTGGAATTCTGGCGCGACGTAGGCCTGCTCTACGTCGACGATTCCGGTCAATGGGAGGAAGGCGTCGATGAGCCTCGATAGGGAAAGACTTCGCAACACCCTCGCCGAGCTGAGCGAGAAAATCCCCGCCCCGCTACGTGCCCGGCTGGCATCCCTGCGCGAGAGTTATATGCAGGCCAGCAAACCGAAGCGCTACGGCCTGGCCGGTGGTGCCGGCGTGCTGGTCATTGCCCTGTTGCTGTTGGGTGGCGGTGCCGGTGATGCCGGTGCTGGCAGTGTAACCTTTACGGCGCGCCGCGGTGATCTGGATATCACGGTACTGGAAGGCGGCAATCTGGAAGCCTTGCAGTCCCAGGAAATTCGCTCTCTGGTCAAGGGCCGGGAAGGGGTGAAGATACTGAGCATCGTCGAAGAGGGCTATCGTGTTACCGACGACGATGTGGCTGCTGGCAGGATATTGGTAGAACTGGACACCGCACAACTGGTGGATGAAAAGCTCAACCAGGAAATTGCCGTGGAGACGGCCGAAGCCAGCTATATCGAGCAAAAGGCCGAATACGAAATCCAGCTCAACCAGAATATGACCGAGTTGAATGAAGCGCGTCAGAACATGCGCTTTGCCCGCCTGGATTTTGAAAAATTCCTTGGCGCCAATATCGTTGCCGACATAATTGCTGAATTGGAGATTGAACGGCGCCTGGCGGAAGCAGAAGCGGCGCAGCTGGCCAGTCAGCAACAACCCGCCGCGGCTCTGCCACCGCCTGACAGCCGGCCGGCCAACAGCAGCCGCAGCGAAGCACTGGACATCGATTCCCTGCCGGAGCCGGTACAGGAACGCGTGCGGCAAATGATGGCGGAGAATAATGGTGAGATTCCTGCGGAGATGCTGGAGCGTATGCAGCGTTTTGCCGAAGGTGGTTTTGCCGGCCGCCCCGGCGCTGGTGGCCGTGCCCCGGAGGCCGAACTGCCCACCACTGAGTCTGCCGATCTTGCTGCTGTCAACGAGCCCCTGACCCTGGAGCCGCTTGAGAGCAATCCGGCCGAGGTCAGCAGTTCCCTGATGATGGATGAGTCCTATATGGCGATCCGTGCTGGCCTGGATTTCACCCAGTATGCCGACATCGAGCAGTTGGAAGATGGCGAGGCCAAGCAACAACTGCGGGCTCTGCTGGATGAATTACAGGTGGCCCAGGAAGAGTACCTGTTGGCCCAGGATCGCATCGAAGGCCAGCGCCGCCTGGAACAACGGGGTTTTATTACTCCTACCGAACTGGAAGCCGAAGAACTGAATCTGAACAAGGCCTTCAACAAACAGCAGGAAAAAGAAACCGCTCTCAGACTCTATATTCAGTACACCTTCCCCAAGGAAGCCGAACAAAAACTGTCAGACTATGAAAACGCGGTCATGGCCTGGCAGCGCCAGCTGATCGACAATGTAGCGGAAGAAGCCCAGCAGCGGGCCCGTTTTCGTTCCGCGGAAAGAAAATTCAATCTGGAGCGGGTCAAGCTGGCGGATGTGAACGAACAGATCGAGTTGGCTACCATCCGTGCCCAGCGTCCTGGCCTGGTGGTTTATGGCGGTTCAGACCAGAACCGTTCACGCTTTCGCAGCAGCAACCAGGAGGCCATTCAGGAAGGCGCTACAGTGCGCGAGCGTCAGGCTATTCTTACCATTCCCGATATGCGCGAAATGGCGGTGAAGGTGAATATCCACGAGTCGGCGGTGCAGCGCGTGGCAGTGGGCCAGAAGGCTTCAGTCAGTATCGATGCCTTTCCTGATCAGCGCCTGACCGGTGTGGTCACCAAGGTGGCCGTGGTGGCGGACTCCACCAATTCCTTTATGAATCCCGACCTGAAAGTTTATCCCACCACCATCAAGATCGACGGCGTGCATGAATGGTTGCGCCCGGGCATGAGTGCCGAGGTGGAAATCCTGGTGGACAGCCTGTCTGATGTCATATACGTACCACTGCAGGCCGTATCCTACATAGGCGACAAGCGAGTGGTCTATGTAGACAATGGCGGTGCGCCCCAGGCCAGGGAAGTGGAAGTGGGCACCTTTTCGGAATCCTTTATCGAGATTCGCAGCGGTCTGCGCGCCGGCGAGGAAGTGTTACTCCTGGCGCCTCAGCAACAGCTTGCCGAACTGGCTGGCAACTAGCCTGCAGGCAATTTGAAATGAGCAGGGTCGACAGCAAGCCAGAATCGGATTCACCGGCAATCCCGCCCGGAGTCCTGGCCCGCGATGGAGAAATCGTCGCCCGCCTTGAGGACATCCGCAAGACCTACACCATGGGTCAGATGGGAGTGCAGGTACTGCACGACATCAGTCTGGATTTCTATGCCGGTGACTATATTTCCATCATGGGGCCGTCGGGCTGCGGCAAGTCGACCCTGATGAATATTCTCGGCTGCCTGGACCAGCCCAGCAGTGGTAAATACTATCTGGGTGATGAAGACACCTCGCAGATGAACGATGATGATCTGTCCAGTATCCGCGGAGCCCGACTGGGTTTCATCTTTCAATCCTATAACCTGATCCAGCAACTCAATGTGCTGGAGAATATCGAAATGCCCCTGTTCTATCAGGGCTATTCCGAAGCCGACAGCCATGACATCGCCATGCAACTGGCGGCGCGGGTCGGACTTGAGGACCGGGTGGGGCACAAGCCCTATGAACTGTCCGGTGGTCAGCAGCAACGGGTGGCCATCGCCCGGGCCCTGTCGGTAGACCCGCTGATTATTCTCGCCGATGAACCCACCGGCAATCTCGACTCCCGCTCTGGTGCCGAAATTCTCAATCTGTTTGATGAGCTGCATGCCCAGGGCAAGACCCTGATCATGGTGACCCATTCCGACGAGTTGGCCGAACGGTCCCTTCGGCGTATTCGCCTGCTGGATGGCAAGGTAGAAAGTGATGAGCGATCTGAGTCTTGATTTGAGGCAGGGCCGACCCGCCGCTGCTGCCCGTCACCACAGTGGCTTTAATTTCCAGCGCTTCAGGAAAATAACCGAAGTAGGCCTCAAGAGTATCTACAGTCATGGCCTGCGGTCCCTGTTAACGGTATTGGGCATCGTCATTGGTGTGGCGGCGGTGATTGCCATGCTGGCAGTCAGCGAAGGAGCCAGCTTTGAAGCGCAGCAACAGTTCCGTGACCTGGGTGCCAGTAACATCCTGCTCAAGAGTGTCAAACCGGTGGAGGTGGAGCAGAGCTCCAATCAGGGTTTCGGTCCGCCCCAGGCCATTGTCTATGGCCTCACCGAAGGGGATATCCGCAGTATTCAGGCAAGCATTCCCGGTGTGACCAATGTCATCGCTTCACGCATCGTCAAGAAAAACGTCTGGAACCTGGGTCGCAGCATGAACACCGATATCGTCGGCACCTCGGTGGATTACCCGGTGTCCCGTAATTACAACTTGCGGACAGGGCGTTTCTTTTCCCAGTCCGAAGTCAGGGATCATGCCAATGTGGTGGTGCTCAGCGACGAAGTTTCCCAGCAGTTGTTCCCTATTGATAATCCCCTGGGACAGTCCCTGCGCATCGACGGCGACTACTACAATATTGTGGGCATCATGGAGTCTGAGGGGTTTTCCAATCTGGGCCAGAACCAGGCCGGCAGTTCCAACGCCGCCCCCAGTCGTGTCTTCATGCCCATTACCTCGGTGCGCAGCCGCTTTGGTGAAACCACCACGCGGCAAACAGCCGGTGGTGTGGAGTCGGAGACTGTGGAACTGCATGAGGCCATTATCCAGGTGGATAATCAGGACACGGTGATTGAGATCGGGGAAGTGATCGAGCAGATCCTTGCCCGGCGTCACGATGATGTGGACTATGCCGTGGAGATTCCCCTGGCGCTGCTCCGGCAGGCCGAAGAGAGTGCTTTGAGAGATTCTATTGTTGCCGGTGCCATTGCCGGCATCTCCCTGCTGGTGGGCGGTATCGGCATCATGAATATCATGCTGGCCAGCGTCACCGAGCGTACCCGGGAAATCGGCATTCGCCGCGCCCTGGGTGCCAAGAAGCGCGACATCATTACCCAGTTTCTGATCGAGGCTGTGATTCTGTCCGGAGTGGGCGGGCTCATTGGCGTGATACTGGGCATCATGATTCCCTTTATCATCTCTTTGTTCTGGGGCATGACCACCATCGTCACCCCGTTGGCACCCATCCTCGCCTTTTCCATTTCTGCCCTGATCGGGGTCATCTTCGGTATCTACCCCAGCATGCGGGCCGCCGATATGGACCCGGTGGAGGCCTTGCGGCACGAGTAGGCGAAGGCCCGGCTTTCGGGCAGGAATTATTGTCAGTGGGCAGGCGAGCCACGGTGCTGGTCAGCCACGCCAGGCTGCCACTGGGACACTGCCTGTCGCCTGCGCTGTATTGTAGCAATGGCCCGATACTAGCCAGTGGGAAATTCCGGGAACTGAGGCAGCGCGTCAGTGATTTGGTACCAGTCCGCTTTTGATGCCACATGTATATGGGCATGGGGCAACAGGGCAGGGCTCGTATCCAGAGCGCCATACCTGATGTGTAGCAGTCCGGTTTCAGGTTTTTCCCCATACAAGGTCGAACCACATTGCTGGCAAAAACAGCTTGTGGATTGTTCACTGCGGCCGAATCTGGCGATGTATTTTTCACCCTTGATGAGGTGAAAATCCTCTCTGCGAATGCCGCCAATTGCCGTTCCGGATGCACCGGATGCTTTTCTGCATCTTGAGCAGTGGCAATACCCTGCGTAGATAAAATTATCCGCAACGGCAAACTGGACTTGTCCGCACAGACAGCCTCCGGTGATTGAACTCATGCCTCCTCCCTAAATGGCTGTGAGCAGAGCTAACAGCTGATTGGCTTCGTCATCATCCATCTTGCTGAGCAAGCGTTCCGATTTCGTCTCCAGGGTTGCTGAAGCATCATTAAACAAGGCTTCTCCTGCAGGGGTGATCTTCACCAGACTCACCCTTGCATCTCTGGCATTGGTATCCTTGGATATGAGACCTATTTTTTCCATCGGCATGAGCATGCGGGTAATGCCCGAGCCGGTACGGGCCAATGCTTCTGCCAAATCGATGCGTCGAAGCGATCTGTTGGGGGCCTTCATCAAATTCAGCAGAACCATGTATTCCGCCAGGCCGATGCCATGTATGGCTCCCAGGCTGTTATCCAGTTGCTTGGAGACGATGGCCGCTTTAAACCACAGCTCTCTCGCTATTTTTCCAAATTTGGTTTCTTTATTCATGATAATCACCGTATAGATAGTTGATAAGTGAAGTATATAGCAATTAATAAGTCTGTCAATGACTCGTGAACAGGCTGTTGTTGAAAATGATTGCCGACAAGCTGGCCAGGCTCAGGCGCACAGCAGCAGGGATTCGCTGCTAATCAATTAGAATGAGCAATAGCCATTTGGCCGCCAGGTGCACAAGCCACAGCAGGGTCGGGCCAGGAACAGGGCGGCCGCACTGCCCAGACCGGTCTGATCAGCCGGTACGGGAGATTCTGCTCTGCCTGCTGTAAACTCGTGGGTAATAATGTATGGAAAGATTTTTGCTTCCCGGCCTTTCTTGTATCTACAGGAATTGCCTGCAAGAGAAATAAAATGAATGAACTGACCCTTCGCGAACTCTTAAACTACCTGTCACCCTGCAACTTACCGGGGGGGCATTGAGCCATGGCTGTTGAATCACTGGCGCTGGAGCTGCCGACCAGAAAGTTTGATGATGCGAATACCACTGCCGGGGGCGAGCCCCGGGCCAGTGTTGACCCACGCCAATTGCAAACCCTGTGGATCAATACCGGTAGTCAATGCAATCTGTCCTGTAAAAATTGTTATATCGAATCCACGCCCAGCAATGACCGGCTGGCCTATATCAGTGTCAGTGAGGTTCGCCAGTTGCTGGACGAAATAGCGCGTGAGGAACTGGGCACGACTGAAATCGGTTTTACCGGCGGCGAACCTTTTCTCAACAAGGATATGTTGCCAATTCTGGAGCTATGCCTGGAGCGTGGTTTCGATGTGTTGGTACTCACCAATGCCATGAATACCATGCATCGCGAACAGGGCAAGCTGGAGTCTCTGCATGCACGTTTCGGTGCTGCCCTGAAAATACGGGTGTCCCTCGATCATTACAGTGAACAGATTCATGCCATGGAGCGGGGCCCGCGGTCCTTCAAGCCCGCATTGAAGGGGCTGAAATGGCTGTCTGCCTGCGGCATTCCCTTTGCAGTCGCTGGTCGCACATTCTGGGAAGAAGATGAGGCCAGTATGCGCAGTGGTTATCAGCAGCTGTTCGACGCCGAGGGAATCAATCTCGATGCGCAGGACCCGGCTCAGTTGCTGCTGTTTCCGGAAATGGATGAAAAAATCGATGTGCCGGAAATAACCACTGCTTGCTGGGGAATTCTCAACAAGGACCCGGCGGACATCATGTGCGCCAGTTCCCGAATGGTGGTCAAACACAAAGGCGATTCACATCTATCCGTGCAGGCCTGCACCTTGCTGGCCTATGACCAGCGCTTCAATCTGGGCAAAACGCTCAAGGAATCCTGGCAACCGGTTCGTCTCAATCACCCCCATTGCGCCAGATTCTGTGTGCTGGGGGGCGGCAAATGTACCGCCTGAAGAATCCGTGGGCAAATAAGTCGCACGCCAGTCGCTTCATGATTGTGCCAGGAGTTGTCCCAATTCAGCCCCGATCAATTATCGTCAGAAACTGAAAATAGAATCAGCTTACCGGAATTGAAGGGCTTACCATTCTCGGCAATGGGGTGCCACTACGTGTCCGGTTGAGTTATTGCGGTAAGGGCAGGGCAAGGCAGAATTGTCCCATTGACAGAGCCGTGGGCGATCGCCCGGTATGACTTTTTCTGTCTTCAATCAGGCATTCACCAGGCTTTTCCGCCGACCAGGTTCGGACAGCAATTTTAAGATCACCACTATCTGGCCCACTACACGCTCGAAAATCGGGCAAATACGGGTTAAAACCCAGTGTCTTGAATTGTCCGGCATTTGCCTGTTGTTATACTGTTCGCATCAGATGCAGGGGACAACAATTCATGCAGGCATGTCGGGACGCCGGGCAGCGCGCCACAGCAACATCAGTATTGCTCCTGGCTCTAATACTCTGCACATTGACGACTTCGTCTTCGCTCCGTGCTCAGAACCCGGATACCCGGCGAGTACTGGTACTGCATGGAGTCTGGACCCATGACCGCTGGGAGACCTCGCTGGACAGTGCCCTGGAGGCCGGTTTTGCCGCCTTGGAAAGCCTGGATGTGGAGCTGTCAGCGCAGTATCTGGGCCTGGACACGGGCCTGTCAGAAGAAGCTCTCGCCAGTCTTGCCCGACAATTGCAGTTCAGTATTGACGAGCACAATGTCAGTCTGATTATTGCTGCATTGCCCAGCGCCAATACCTTCCTGAGCGAGCGCCTGGATCTGGGGGATATTCCCCTGATCCGCATTTTGCCGGATCAGGCATTGGAGTCGGCGCAGGATCTTCGCCAAAATACTGTGGTGATTGAATCTGCCGCTGATGCAATCATTGATTCCACGCTCAGGCAGATGCTGGCGCTGCGACCGGATGCGCAGGAATTTCTGATACTGGGCGGGACCAGTACCACAGACCAGGTATACACCACGCGCGCCCGATCCATAGTGTCCAGTCGGGACTGGCCAGTGTCGATTCGCATTCTGGAAGGGGAATCGCCACAATCCGTTTATCAGCTGGTCAGCGAACTGCCTGCGGATGATGCGGTGCTGATGCTGCCGTTTGAATCCTATGGTGCCGGGCGTGAACCGGTGCCGCTGAATTTTTTCGCACCCGTTGCCCAGGCCAGCTCGGTGCCGGTGTTTACCATCTATGATGCAACCCTTGGCTCCGGGGTCGTGGGCGGTCATGTGTCTACGGCAGAGAGCATTGCCGCGCAATCCGTTCAATACGCCAATGCCTTGCTGAACGGCAGCACCGCCGGGCCCCAGCGCATCAGCACCACAGGAGTCGCCATGTACGACTGGCCGGCGGTGGATCGCTGGGGGCTTGATCTTGACCGGCTGCAGCAAACCTACACACTGTTGAATCAACCCCGCAGCCTGTGGCAGGAACGGCCCGTACTGGTGATTGTCTGGGTCAATGTATTGCTGCTGCTACTGGTTTTCATTGCCGTGCAATCGTTTCTGTTCATCCGCTATCGGCGTACTCAGCAGGCGGTCTCCGCTGCCGATGCCCTGGCCCTGGAGAACGAGCGCAAATATCGCTTCCTGGCGGAAAATTCCGTGGATGTCATCTGGATCTGGGATGAAATGAAAAAGGCTTTCAGCTTCTGCAGTCCCTCTGTCGTTCGACTCACTGGCTTCAGCGAATCAGAGTTTCTTGACCAGCCTCTGGATGGCTTGCTCAGTGAGCAATCGGCAAAGCTGTTCCAGGAGAAACTGCAGAGTGAGAGACAGGATGCCGTGGTCTTTGAAGTGCAGCAGCGGACCAAAGCGGGCGACTTGCTCTGGTGTGAGATTGCCGCCAAGAGAACCATCAATGGTGACAAGCCGGCTACGGAATGGGTTGGTGTAACCCGTAATATTGCCGAGCGGAAGAAGTTTGAAAAAGACAAAGCGCGTCTGGAAATGCATATACGCCAGGCGCAGAAATTTGATTCTCTGGGCACCCTGGCCGGTGGCATTGCCCACGATATCAACAATACTCTGGGAGTAATTTACGGCGCCTCTGACATGGTGGAGGCCAATCTGCCTGAGGACTCCCCGGCACAGCGGCATTTGCAGGATATTCGTCGGGCATCGGAAGGTGCCAAAAATCTGGTGAGCCAGATTCTGACCTTCAGCCGTCAGACCGCTGCCACCCAGGAAGTGATCAGTCTCAGTAAAGTGCTCAGGAACTCCCTGGCGCTGTTAAAAACCGGCATTCCACAAACGGTGACACTGGAGCAGAACATCGATGACGACGAGTTGCCGATTCTCGGGGACACCACTCACCTCGAGCAGATGATCCTGAACCTCGTTACCAACGCCTATGAGAGTATTGAGTCGGGAAGCGGTGTCATAACGGTACGTCTGGAAGCCGTGGAGTTGACCGAGCCCGGTGTTTACCAGTTTGGCAGCCTCAGTTCCGGCCGTTACGCGGTGCTGTCTGTGGGTGACAATGGCAAGGGTATACCCGAGAACAAACTGGAACGTATTTTCGAGCCATTTTACTCCAGCAAGGAGCAGGGCAATGGCCTTGGGTTGGCCATCGTCTACGGCGTGGTCAAGGAACTCAATGGCGCCATCAATGTCAGCTCAATTCCGAATTCCGGTACGGTGTTTACCATTTACCTGCCCCTGAGCGACGCCGGTGTCGCCCGGACCACGGATGCGCCTGTTGTAAAGGCGAGCAGTATGGGCAGCCTGGATATTGTGCTGATTGATGACCGCAAGGACATGTTGAATATCCTGTCTGTCATGCTTGCCCAGCTTGGACATAACTGCAAACCCTATGACAACCCGGAAGCAGCGCTAACTGATCTGGAGCAGCTGGGGGCAAATCCCGACCTGCTCATCACGGATTATTCCATGCCCGGCATGTCCGGACTGGATGTGGTGAATTTCTGCCGGGAAAAATTCCCTGCCCTGCCGGTTTTTCTCATAACAGGTTATGGGGATAAAGTGCTGGAGGAAGTCAGTCACGAGCAAGGGTCGGTGAGGCACATTCTGCAAAAACCATTTAATATGACAGAGCTCAAGGAAGCACTTGCTACTTTGGCTGAGAATTGAGTTACGGCCAATGCGTGGCACCCCGGTGCACAGGAGGAAGTAAAACCATGCCAACCGATGAACAAGCCGCTTACGCCAGCGCCGCCTGGCAACGATTTGACAAGGAAATCAGTGATGAGCTGGCGCGCGCGGTTCTGAGTGCCTTTGCGCTGGTGGCCGTGGTGGATGGTGACCTGGCGGAATCCGAGATAGACGGGTTTTTCGCGCTGGTCCATGAGCGTCAGGAGTCGCTGGCCCATCTGCGCATGGAACAGTATGAGCATTTGTTTCGCGATATCTGCGCCGCCATCATGAGTCATCCTGAAGCCGGCACTGATAAAGCGCTGGCCAATATCGCTGCAGTTGGCGAGGCGCCGGAACAGGTGGAACTGGTGCTCACTGCCGCCCAGATTGCCCAGCAGGCCGACGAGCGAGAGCAAGCCTCAGAAGCCGAGGCGCTGACCCTGATCAGACAGGTGCTGGGGCAGGACTAGGGCAGGGCAAGAGTAATCGCAGCGGCAGCGGTTCCTGCCGTAAAAAATAGTGGCAGTGCTTGACCGGCGACTCCAAATAGGCAATTTTTACCCCTCTAATAATAAAATTCGGGGGAATGCTATGCTGTCGCGTCGCAAGATTCACTTTCAATCTGCCTTTATGTTCAGTGCCCTGGCTCTATTGCTGGCCTGCAGTCCGGCGCCGCAATCCAGCAGCACGCCTGCTCCGCAGCCGGAACTGGTACCGCAAATGTCGCCAGGCATCGCCCTGGAGCGGGCCACGCCGGAATCGGTGGGGATGGACTCAGAACGGCTGAGCCGGGTTACCGGCGCCATGCAGGACCTGGTGGACGAAGGCCGCCTGGCCGGAGTGGTCACCGCCGCCGTGCGTGACAACAAGCTGGTGCACTTCGAGTCTGTGGGGTATCGCGATCTTGAGTCGCAAGACCCTATGACCAATGACGCTATCTTCCGCATCTATTCCATGAGCAAGCCCATTACCGGCGTGGCCATGATGATTCTTTATGAAGAAGGCAAGTTCCGCCTGTCTGACCCGGTTGAGCAATATCTGCCCGAGTTCAAGGACCTGCAGGTGTTTGCCGGGGTCGATGATGACGGCAATCTCATCACCGAGCCCCAGGACCACAAGATGACCATCCGGGAACTGATGAGTCATACCGGCGGTCTCAGCTACGGTGTGTTCTCCCGGTCTCCAGTGGACAGCCTTTATCTGGACGCGGATATTCTTGATGCCAATCAGACCATGGATGAATTCATCGGCAAGCTGGGTGATATCCCCCTGCGTCAGCAGCCTGGCAGTCAATGGCATTATTCAGTGTCGGTGGATGTGCAGGGCGCCCTGGTGGAGCGTCTGTCCGGTCAGCGTTTTGGTGATTTTCTGGAACAGCGAATTTTTGAACCTCTGGGTATGACGGACACCGACTTTCATGTGCCGGAAGAAAAGCTCAGCCGCTTTGCCCAGGTTTACAACTACGATGACAATGGTGAGTTGGTGGCCAGAGAAGGCTTCGAGGGTGCCAATTTTACTATCGATCCCGAATTTGAATCCGGTGGTGGCGGCCTGGTGGGCAGCACCATGGATTATCTGCGTTTTTCCCAGATGCTGCTCAATGGCGGTGAACTGGATGGTGTGCGCATACTGGCGCCCCTGACGGTAGACCTGATGCACCGCAATCAGTTGCCTGCCGACTTCAAGGATGCCGGCATGGGCACACCGGGTACATCCTTTGGTCTGGATTTTGCCGTGATCGAAGATCCCGTTGAAGCGGAGTCCTATTCAAAAGGGGAATACTATTGGGGTGGCGCGGCTGGTACCTGGTTCTGGATCGATCCCGTCGAAGATCTGATTTTTGTCGGCATGATTCAACAGTTTGGCAATGGCCGACCCGACGTACGCTCATTGTCCCGACGCCTGGTCTATCAATCCATTATGGAACCCAAAGGACTCTAGGCGCCTGATCAAGCACCGGTTCCGTTGGCCCCTGGCGGAACCGGTTGTGATAAACGGGCCAGGTACAGTTTTTAAGTGACAGGCTTCATCGACAAATTCAGGGATCGCCTCGCCGAGCATGAAGCTCTGCCGCAACTGGTGGTGCTGGGTATTGTCTCCGGTCTCGCCGCCTCACTGCTGATTGTTGCCTTTCGCTGGTTGATTGAAACACCGCTGTTGCTGGCCTTTGGCGACAATGTCGACGATTTTGAATCGCTGTCGCCATTGATGCGTTTCATGCTGCCTTTCGGCGGCGCAGTGCTGCTTGGCACGGTGCTGACCTTTCTCGATCGCAAGCACCATGCGGTCAGTGTCGCTCATGTGCTGGATCGCCTGCATAACTATCAGGGCAAAATTCCCGCCAGCAATATGATCTTGCAATTCTTTGGTGGTGCCCTGGCCCTGGTGACTGGCCAGAGCCTGGGTCGGGAAGGGCCCAGCATTCACCTGGGCGCTGGCATCTCTTCCTTGCTGGGGCAGTATTTCAAATTGCCCAATAACAGCCTGCGCACCCTGGTGGCCTGCGGTGCAGCAGCGGGCATTGCCGCTTCCTTCAATACCCCCATGGCCGGTGTCATTTTTGCCATGGAAGTGATCCTGATGGAATACACCATCGCCGGCTTTATTCCGGTGATTCTGGCGTCGGTACTGGGAGCGGCCATCAGCCAACTGGTCTTTGGGGCCGATTACAGTTTTGTGGTGGTGCAATCGCAGCCGAATATCGTCACCGAATTACCTTATCTGGTGTTCAGTGGCCTGGTGTTTGCCGTGGTGGCCGCGGCCTTTATCCGTCTGCATTTGCTTTGCATGGCCCATCAGCATCGATCCACCTTGCTGCGCTATACGATTATTGGTTTGCTCACCGGGGGGGTGGCGATCACTTTGCCCGAAATCCTCGGTGGTGGTTATGACACGCTCAATCTGGCCATGTCCGAGCGCCTGGATCTGCAACTGCTGGTGTGGATCGTGGTGGCGAAACTGATAGTGACCGCAGTGGCCACCGGTCTTGGCATGATAGGCGGCCTGATAGGCCCCACCCTGATGATCGGCGGCTGCCTGGGCGCCATTCTTGGTTTGCTGGGCAACAGTCTGTCCAGTGGTGCCTCTGACCCGGGTTTCTATGTCAGTCTTGGAATGGTGGCCATGATGGGCGCGGTGCTCAATGCGCCCCTGGCGGCGCTGGTGGCTATACTGGAATTAAGCCGTAGCCCGGAGATTATTTTCCCGGCCATGCTGCTGGTGGTGGTGGCCTGTCTGGGAGTGCAGACAGTCTTTTCCTATCGCGGCATATTCGTGGAGCAACTGCGCGTCAGGGGGCATGACCTGTTTGCTGAACCGGGCAAGGCTTTCCTCCGGCGGGTAGGCGTGCGCAGTGTCATGAATCGTTCGCTGCATGTCGCTGATAGTGAAGTCACGGTGGCGGCGGCAGAGAATATAATAGCCAGTGGTGCTATCTGGCTGGTGATCGAAGACGAGGATGCCTACCGCTTGCTCGCCACGGCAGATCTGGCACGCTATCTTGAACAATTAAAGGCTTCAGGCCCGGAAGCGGACGCGTCCGTGTCGCAATCGCCGCAAAGCGATGAAGATAATATCGATCTGCTGTCCATGCCCGCCTTTCATTTTGATGTGGCACTGGTGGATTCTCTGGCCAGTCTGCACGAAGCCAGTGAGGCTATTCGCAGCGCTGGTGCCGAAGCTTTGCTTGTAATAGAGTCGGTAGGCTATACCGAATCCAGGCCAGTGGGTGTGCTCAGTCGAGAGACCCTGGCCAATTACTATGGTATGTAGATACGGCATGCAGGTCAGTTATGGGTAAGTTGTTGTTCAAAACAGTCAGTTTCACGCTGTTATTGCTGGGCTGGCAGAACCTGTGGGCGGCGGAGGACTGGCAGCGCTTTGAGCAGTCAGCCGATCTGGCAGCGCTGTCGGAGTTGGACAATGACAGCATGCATTTTCGCCTGCTGCAGTCACGGGTGCAGGACAAGAACCAGCTCTGGCAGGATCATATTGATGCCCTGGCTGCAATGGGTGCCGGGCGCTATGAAGCGCTCAAGCCGCTGATACTGGAAGCTGAGGTTGCCGATTTGCAGCGCGCGGTGGCGGCAGGGCAATTCAGCTATACCGAACTCGCTACTTTTTATCTTTATCGTCTGCGGGAGATCGAAACCGACCCGCAACGCTATCTGAATGCGGTGATCAGTATCAATCCGCAAGTGGTGGCTACTGCGCGGCTGCGGGATCAGGCCAGGCAGCAGGGACAGCAAATCGACATGCATTCGCTGTTTGGTATACCGGTGCTGCTGAAGGACAATATCGGTTTCGCAGGCCTGCCCACTACGGCCGGTGCCCTGGCCCTGCGCCAGAACCACAGCGGCAATGCCTTTATCAGTGAGCAACTGGAGCAGGCCGGGGCGGTGATCCTGGGCAAGGCCAATCTCAGTGAATGGGCCTATTTCTTTTGTGAGCAATGCCCCTCCGGCTACAGCGCCATGGGCGGACAGACACTAAATCCCTATGGCCGTTTGCAATTCGGAACCGGCGGTTCCAGTTCCGGCAGTGCTGCTGCGGTGGCGGCCAATCTCGCTGCGGTGACGGTCGGCTCCGAGACTTCCGGCTCCATCCTGTCACCGGCCAGCAGCCATTCTGCGGTGGGGCTGAAACCCACCACCGGAGCCCTCAGTCGCAGTGGTATTGTGCCTATCTCTTCAAGCCTGGATACGGCGGGCCCCATTACCCGCTCGGTGAGCGATGCGGTCATCCTGTTCAACGCCATGGCCGGCTATGACCAGACTGATCTGGCCATGCCGTTGATCAGTGCCGACCTGCAACTGCAATTACGGGATGTGGATTTGCAGGGTCGGCGCCTCGGAGCCCTGCGCAGTTTCGTGGATGATGCCAATTACCAGCAGGCCCTCAGTGTCCTGTCCGCGGGCGGTGCCCTGATTGTGGAAACCCAAATGCCCGATTTTGACAGTGACGGCTTCGGCCAATTGCTGGGTGGTGAGATGGTTCGCGACCTGGAGGCCTATCTGGCCGAGTATGGCGATTCGGCAGTCAGCATCGATTCCATTGCCGCACTGCAGCAGTTCAATAACCAGGATTCGGACCTGCGCGCGCCCTATGGCCAGGCGCTGATCGACATGATGGCGGGCCTGGAGATCAGTGACGAAGAATTGGCAGCACTGCGCCAGCGATTGCAATCCGGCGCCCGGGCGGTGCTGGATCAGTTGTTTGCCGCCGAGAATATCGAAGTATTGCTGTCGGTGAACAATCGCAACGCCGGCATTGCGGCACTGGCCAACTATCCGGCCCTGACCATACCCATGGGTTTCAATGATGCCGGCCGGCCCATGGGCCTGACCCTGCTGGCACCACCTTTTCAGGAACAGCTACTGATCGACATCGGCTTGCAGTTTGAGCGCCACAGCCAGGCACGAAGGCAGCCAGCGGCTTACCAGTAGTTCTCGGTGGTGATATGACCCGGTGTGCGGCGGCGATTCTTGCGAAAATCCCGGCTCTTTAGCAGCTCAGTCACTTCCTTGACCATGTCCGGATTGCCGCAGAGCATGAAGTGGGAGTGGTCCGGATGCATCTTCAAGCCAATCTGTTGTTCCAGTTCGCCAGTTTCGATGGCCGCGGGAATGCGCCCCGGCAGGGTGCCGGCTACATCCTCCCGGCTGACAAAGGCCTGGAAACGGAACTTGTCACCGTGGCGCTGGCGGTATTGCTCAATGCGTTCGAGATAACGCAGGTCAGCTTCCCGGCGTACGGCATAGACCAGGGCAATCTTTTCAAAACGGGCCCAGGGCTCCTCAGTGCCCAGAATGGACAGGAAAGGAGCGATCCCGGTGCCGGTACCCATCATCCATAACTCTCGACATGGGGGCACTTCATCCAGTACAAAAAAGCCATTGGCCTGATTCTTCACCAGCACCGTGTCGCCAGGATCCAGCGCCACCAGTTCATTGGACAGGGTGCCACCGGTGGCGGTATAGAAAAAGAATTCCAGCGGTTGCTGGCCGGGAGAGCTGAGAAAGGAATAGGGGCGGGCAATTCTTTCTCCCTCCAGGTCCAGGGCCAGGCTGGTGAACTGGCCCGCGGTAAACGCGCTAATCTCTGCCGAGACCCGCAATGAGAACAGATTCTCTGTCCAGTGGGTGTTATCTACTATTTTGCCTTCTATCCATTCGGCCATGGGGGCCCCTGTCTGCTGATTGTTGAAGCTGGAACTATGGTATGAATTTCTATAGTCTCCTAGCAAGTAAGCCGAATTCAGGGCCTTTGCGAAGTATTGTCGGCCAGTTCTCAGACAAGTGACGGGCCAGTGCAGGGGCGAGAATCCAGAACAGACGGCTGACAGACAAAGAACAAGAACTCGAGAGGCGACAAGTTGAAGTACCTATCACTGTGGTTTTCCATCCCACTCTGGAAACGAATTCTCACTGCCCTGGTTCTGGGCGTCATCGTTGGTATGCTTTGGGGCGAAGGGGCCGAGAGTATAGTCTGGCTGGGTGATCTGTTCGTGCGCCTGATCCGCATGGTGGTGGTGCCTCTGGTTTTTGTCACCCTGGTTGCAGGGGTGGTTTCCATGGGGGATCCAAGCAAGCTGGGTTCCCTGGGTATCAAGACGCTGGCCATTTATATGGCGACTACTCTGGCCGCCATCTCCATTGGTCTGACTCTGGCGGCACTATTGCAACCCGGCGTAGGGGTGGATCTGTCTTCGGCAGTACCCAGTGAAGTGCAGCAGCCAATCCCGCTCAGTGAACGCCTGATGAGCATCGTGCCTGAAAACCCCATTGCGGCCCTGGCCGAGGGCAATATTCTGGCCATTATTTTCTTTGCCCTGCTGGTGGGTATCAGTCTTCTTACCATTGGTGACCAGGGCAAGCCCATCGCCGATTTCATGGAATCCGGCACCGAAGTCATGCTGCGTATTACCCACTGGGTGATGGAGGTGGCGCCTTTCGGTGTCTTTGCCCTGATTGCCTGGGTGTCCGGTACCCAGGGTGTTGCTGCGCTGCTGGATGTGGTCTTGCTGGCCCTGGCGGTGGTGCTGGGCTGTCTGGCCCATGTGATTGTCACCCATGGTGTGATCATCATGAAAACCACCCTGAAGCTGTCCCCGGTGATGTTTTTCCGGGGCGCCCGTGATGCCATGCTGGTGGCCTTTTCCACATCCTCCAGTTCCGCCACTCTGCCGGTGTCCATGTCGGTGGCAGAGGAGAATCTCGGTATCAAACCGGTGGTGGCGTCCACTGTGTTGCCTTTGGGGGCCACCATCAATATGGACGGCACGGCGCTGTATGTGGGGATCGTGTCGGTATTTGCGGCCCAGGCCTTCGGCATCGACCTGGCATTGACCGACTATATGCTGGTGGCAGGTGCCACAACTCTGGTTTCTATCGGTACCGCCGCGGTTCCCGGAGCCTCGCTGTTTCTGATGGCGGCGGTAATGGAAACCATTGGCATCTCACCGGAGCAGATTGCCGTGGTTATCGGCTTCATTCTGCCCTTTGATCGGCCACTGGATATGTTGCGTACCGTTGTCAACATTTGTGGTGACTTGTCGGTGTCCACTGCGGTGGCAAACTGGGAAGACGAGTTTGATGCTGAAGTATTCAACCGCCCGTTGAAATACTAGAATCTGATTGGGACTGTAGGAAATCCTCACAGCGGTCGTAATCAGGGCTGACAGGGAAGAGCCCTGCTGAACACGACCGCTGGTATCCACAGTGAAGCGAAGCATCCTGCAGAGTCGGAAATAGCGAGTATTCCGCCGTTTGGCTGGTGCATGACCGAGCTGGCAAGCTGGGGTTTACCCGAGTTTTCCGTGGCTGGCAATGGTGCTATTTTTGTGGGAACCTATGTGAGAATAATCCTAAAGCTGCTCACCTAGTGTCGCCTCATAAGTCAGGATAGGCCGTTGTTCATTTGTTAAAACAGTCGACATCCCGATGCGTCGGATTTGTCGGTGTTTGCATCAAAAAGGCAGCATAATTTTATGGAAGAAGCCAAGCCGGTTGTCTACGTCGTAGACGATTCCGAGGACAACGTCACCGTCTATTCCTGGATGCTCTCCAGTACAGGCTATGAGATCAGAACTTTCCCCTCCGGAGTGGAGTTTCTCAAGGAAACCGAACTCAGTCCGGTGGGCTGTGTTCTGCTGGATAACCAGATGCCGGAAGTCAGTGGCCTGCAGGTACAGAGCACCTTGATCGAGCGCGGTATCAAATTACCGATTGTCTTTATGAGTGGTGCCAGTTCCTATAGCGACGTGGTGGAAGCAACGCGCAAGGGGGCACAGGGTTTTCTGGAAAAGCCTTTCCATAAGGCGGAACTGCTGCAACTGGTCAATGCAGCGGTTGAGCAGAGCCGGGAACAACTCACAGCTGGCGATGCAGAAGCCGACTACGATGGAAAACGCCTGCCTGAATTACTCACCAAACGTGAATATGAAGTCTGCAAACTGATTATCGGTGGTTCCACCAATCGCAATATTGCCGATACCCTTGGCATCTCTGTCAGCACCGTGGAATTTCACCGCGCCAATCTTATGGAGAAGCTGGGTGTGAAAAACCTTGCCGACCTGGTAAAGCTCGCCATCAAGCTCGATTCCTGAGTGAATTCAAAATCCTTCGCCGATCCTGATCACTGCGACAATATGCCGCAGTCCTCCTATTAGATCTAACTCTCTGAAAAATAACGCTTATTTCCTCATGGTTGGGGCCTGCGACAAGTTGACGCATGGCCTTCGGGGCCCGTGTTTCTACAATTGGCGCAGCTTGAATTAACAGGAGATATTCAGCCAATGAAGCGCCCGAACCTGAAAAACCAGTCCCTGGCATTCGCCGTGCTGGGAGTGCTGTCTGCGCCCCTGCAATTATCTGCCCAGGAGGACATCGAAGAAGTCGTTGTCTGGGGCAGCGAGCGTGATCAGCAATATGGCAACCTGAGTCCATCCAGTGTGCTGAACCCGGAGGACTTTCGTGCCATCAATGTCGCCACCACCGAAGACGTGGTGAAGTACGAGCCCAGCCTGGTTATCCGTCGCCGCTTTATTGGTGATTCCAATGGTGTACTGGGCATGCGTGGCTCCAATATGTTTCAGACCTCGCGTTCCATGGTATTTGCCGACGGCGTACCCCTGCATTACCTGCTGCAATCCCGCTGGAATGGCGCGCCGCGCTGGACCATGGTGTCCGCCAGCGAAATCGCCCGGGTTGAAGTGCTCTATGGTCCTTTCTCAGCAGAATACAGCGGTAACGCCATGGGTGGTGTGGTGGAGATCGAGACCGCGATCCCCCAGCAACGGGAATTTCATTTCGACAGCTCCTGGTTTTCCCAGTCCTATAATGACTATGGCTTCGACGGCACGGTGGATGGTTACAAGAGTTTCTTCTCTTATGGTGACCGATTCGGCGATACCAGTGTCTATTTCTCCGTGAATCGCCTGGACAACGAAGCCCAGCCCCAGACCTTTCGCTCCGGCAGTAGCAGTAGTGACGCCAACCCCGTGGCTGTGACCGGGTCACTTCTGGAAAATGACGATCGCGGCAATCTGCAGAACTGGTTTATGGACACCGGCGTGGTGGACACCGAAACCAATAATTACAAATTCAAGCTGGGGCATGATTTCGACAACTGGTCTGCGCTTCTGAATCTGGCCTATGAGGATCGCAGTTCCAGCAACGACTCGGCCAATAGCTATCTGCGAGATGCTGCCGGCAATCCGGTCTATCGGGGCCATGTCATCGATAACGGACGTCAGTTTTTCGTGCCTGCCAGCCGCTTTGCGGCCAGTTATCTGGAGCGTGACAGCCTCAATGTCGGGCTGAGATTGCGCGGTCAGTTGGCGGACAATATTGAACTGGAGGCCAATGTCAGCCGTTTCGAAGTCTTGCGGGATGAAACACGCAGTTCATCTGCCCATATCAATGATCCCCTGCACACTGCGGCCGGTCAGGTGAGTGATTTTGGCGACACAGGTTGGGATACCGCCGAGGTCAAACTGGTATTTGATCAACTCGCCTTAGATGGCCTGTCGCTGGTGACCGGTTTGCGTCAGGAAAGCTATGAGTTGAATCTGGATATTTACAATTCGGCCAATTACCTGGCAGGAGAGAAAACCAGCTATAGCGCTCGCAGTGGCGGTGAAACAGAGATTTTTGCCGCCTTCGCCCAGTTTAACTGGCAGCTCAGCGAGCAGTGGGATACTGCCTTTGGTTTGCGCTATGAGGATTTCGAAAGCAAGAGTGGCTACTTTGATGATGACGATGCAGCCACGCCGGAATTTGACCTGACCCAGGTGCCGTCGCGAGCAGATGACAAAATCTCGCCGAAATTCTCATTGGGATTCCGGCCCAATGGCAGTTGGCAGTTCCGCTACTCAGTGGCCCAGGCCTATCGCTTTCCGATTGTGGAAGAATTGTTCAGCCAGTTCGAGGCCTATAACTCCATCAGTGTGTCCAACCCCGGTCTGAAGCCGGAGGATGGCGTACACCACAACCTGATGCTGGAGCGTGCCATCGACAACGGTGTTGTGCGTATCAATTACTTCACCGAATCCATCAAGGATGTGATTGAAGCCCAATCCACGATCCTCGATGGCGGTACTTCCCTGCGGACTTTTATTCCGATCGGTGAGATCGAGACCAGTGGCCTTGAGTTTATTAGCAATGCCGATGACTTCCTGGTTAACAACCTGGATATGCGTTTCAATCTGGTCTACACCGATTCGGAAATCGTCAGGAATGACCCTGATCCTTCAATCGAAGGCAATGTCTATCCGCGTATGCCCCAATGGCGTGGCAATTTGCTGGCCACCTACAACATCAGTGAAGACTGGAACGTGGGGCTCAACTATCAGTATGCGTCCGACAGTTTTGGTCGCACCGATAATCGCGATACCGAAGACCAGGTGTACGGGGCACAGGACGGTTACAACCGGCTTGGTCTGAAATCGAGCTACTATCTCAACAATGGCATGAGCTTCGGTATAGGAGTTGACAATCTCACCGACGAAGTTGCTTTTGTTGCCCACCCCTGGCCCGGGCGCACTTATTACGCGAATTTTTCCTACAACTTCTAGATGTGATCGGGGATCTTATGGGACTCACCTTGCGTAACTTTGTAAGCGCCGGCGTTTTTACGCTGGCGGCTTTTTTGTTGACAACCACGGTACAGGCGGCAGCTGACTGTGACAGTCAGCCATCCATCCATTGTGGCTCCACGCCCAGCGCGACGCTGGCCGAAGGAAGACTGTGGACTGCCTTCGTGCAGGACCAGCACGTCTATGTCAGCAGCAGTGATGACTTCGGCAAGCAGTTTTCCGAAGCTGTCAGGGTCAATCCGGTGCCGGAAGATGCCGAGCACAATGGCGAGAATCGCCCCAAGATCATCGTCAACGGTGACGAGATCTACGTCACCTGGACCCTGAAAACTTCGCCGCGATTTACCGGTGAAATCCGTTTCAGCCGCTCCCTTGATGCAGGCCGCACATTCTCCGAGCCTCGTACTGTCAATGATGATGGCCTGTTCACAGGCCATCGCTTCGAGAGCCTGTTTCTCACTGAATCCGGGCATCTTTACCTGACCTGGATCGACAAGCGGGATCTGGAAGCCGCTATTGAGGCCGAGCAGCCCTATAGCGGTGCTGCGATTTACTACGCGGTTTCCGATGATGGCGGGGAGAGCTTTTCCCGGAACTACCGGGTGGCCAATCACAGCTGCGAATGCTGCCGGATCGCCATCGCCCCGAATGGACCGGAGAATATTGCCATTCTCTGGCGACAAATCTTCGGCGTCACCACCCGTGACCATGCCATTGCCGTGCTTACCCCGGACGGCGAGATGCAGCAGATGCATCGAGCCAGTTATGACAACTGGCAAATCGATGCCTGTCCCCACCACGGTCCCAGCATGACCCGGTCCCGGGCCAGTGGTGACTACCATATGAGCTGGTTCAGCAATGGCGACAGTCATCAGGGTGTGTACTACGGGCGTTTTGATCTCGCAGCCGGTGAGCCGGCCCATGTTCGCCAGATCGATGGTCGCCCGGGGGCAGGTCACCCATTCCTGGCCGAATATCAAGGCGTTGTTTACCTGGTCTGGAAAGGCTTTGACGGTCAGCAGTCCCTGATTCAGCTCATCACTTCCAGTGATGATGGTGTGAGCTGGTCAGAGCCGCAAATCCTGGCAAGCACCAGCGAAGGCTCGGACTATCCCTTGCTGGTCAGCGACGATAGCGGTGTCTATCTCAGCTGGAAGAGTGACGAGCTGGGTTACCTGTTCGAGCCTGTGTCAGCAAAGGAGGGCAGTGCCAGTGACTAACAGATTCCCCGCTTTGATGCTGCTGACGGTATTACTGGCCTCCGGTTTCTCTGCACAGGCCCAGCAGGATAATTTCCAGGCTTTTACGGCCAACAGCTTTGCCGAGATCAAGGCAGGGTTTGCCGGTCAGGAATTTCTCGTCGGCTTGTGGTCAGTAGACTGTCCTCCCTGTCTGGTTGAACTGGACATGATGGGCGAGCTACTGGCACTGAATCCGGACCTGCCCTTTGTGTTGATCTCCACAGACCCTATCGAAGAGCGTGAAGCGGCCGCCGAGTTTCTGGAGGATTTCGGTCTGGCAGGCATGCAATCCTGGATGTTCGCCGACAGTTTCACCGAACGTCTGCGCTTCACCGTCGATCCGGGCTGGTATGGTGAATTGCCGCGCAGCTATTTCTTTGACAGCGATCACCAGCAGCAGTCCCATAGTGGCATTATGACGCCTGAGTTGCTGCAGAGCTGGTTCAGTCGAAGCCTGGAATTTCCGGACTGAGGCCAGCCTTTCACGCGCCTGTTGGCAAGTCACTGGCGAGCCCCGGATTCAGGGGCTTGCCGTCCGGACTTCTGGCCCGGATACAGAACATTTTCTGCTTAACTTTCCCCGTTGGCCTGTCGTAGTAGCTATCAATATTGCCAGTGCCCATGTCTGTGCCTGGGGAAGGTTGATGCCTGGACATCATAGCCTCCCCACCATGTCACGGTTTCCGGCCTGAACAAATTCAGCCAGGTTTCGCGTTTATGAATCAATCCAATACCTCTATCGGTCCCGAGCTGGGGGGAGCGCAGCAGGTTTCTTCAGAGTCCAATACCCGCTCTGACATCTTTGTCGCGCGCCATCCGGTCTTCAATGCCAAAACGGATCTGTTTGCCTACGAGCTGTTGTTTCGCAGCCAGAATGAGGATGTGGCCTCAATCACCGACGGTAATGCAGCCAGCAGCCAGGTGATCCTGAACGCCTTCGTGGACATGAATTTCCACGCCATCGCCAAGTATCATCCGGTGTTCATCAATCTGACCGCCGATTTCATCATGGGCGAGCTGCCTCTGCCCATGGCGCCCGATACCCTGATCATCGAGTTGCCGGAAGAAGTGCAAGCGAGTGAGTCCCTGATCAAGGTGCTGAAGGCTTTCTCCAGCAAGGGCTACACCCTGGCAATTAATAATCCGAACCTGGACCAGCCCAACGAGGCACTGTTGTCCACCGCCAATATCGTCAAGATCGACCTGCAGCAATGCGACCGCGAGCGCTTGCCTGCCCAGCTGATTGGTCTGCGCAAGTTCGATGTCAAGTTACTGGCTGAGAAGATCGAGACTCACGAAGATTTTGAATGGACCAAAGAGCTGGGTTTTGACTACTTCCAGGGCTTCTTCTTCGCCAGGCCGAAAAAATTTACTGCCCAGTCCATCAGGCCGAATCGCCTGGCCGTATTACGCATCCTGGCAACCCTGCAGAACCCCGATTGCGACATCAGTGAACTGGAAGAATTGATCAGCAATGATGTCAGCATGAGTTACAAAATTCTGCGCATTATCAATTCAGCCCTGTACAGCATGCCGCGCACCATTGATTCGGTGAAGCAGGCGATCATGGCGCTCGGCTTGAAAGCGATACGTGACTGGGTGGCTATCATCAGTCTCACCGACATCGATGACAAACCACGGGAACTGGTCGCTCTGAGTTTGCAGCGGGCGCGCATGATGCAGTCCCTGGCCCAGCACAAACAGCAGGACCCGGATGCCGCTTTTACCGTCGGTCTGTTTTCCTGTATTGATGCCCTGATGGACCAGCCCATGAATCAGATCATGAGTGAATTGCCCCTGGCCAACGATATTGTGCGTGCCCTGCTGGATCATGAGGGTGCCATGGGTGAATTGCTGGATTTCGTGATTCGCTATGAAAAGGGTGACTGGGAACAACTGGCCAGCGAGCACCTGGGCGCTGACGAGATCAGGCAGCACTACCTCGAATCGATACAATGGAGTTCGGATCTGATCAACGAGATCAGCTAAGGGCTCAGAAAGACCAGGACAGGGTGGCACTCAGGCGCAGGTCCTGGTGAAAGGCACGCAGTTGGGAATCACGGGCGGCGTTGATGGCTATCAGCTGGCTGCTGATGGCCCAATTATCATTGAGAGTGTAGTCCAGTCCCAGTTGCAGCAGAATGGAATCTGCTTCCAGATCACCTTGCAGTGTCGATGACAACTGCAGATCACCGTTTCGCAGGCTATTGCTGTAACGCATCAGCCAACTGCCAAACACACCTTCGTTTATCAGGCTCTGCCCGGGCTCAAGCCCGTCCTTTTCATCCAGCAGTTTCTGGGCCTGCAAGCCGACACTGATATTCTGTTCATTGCTGATGGCGTATTCGAAGCCAAAAGACGTGCCGATCTGATCCTTGCGCAAATTCACCGCTTCACTGAGGGTGGTGGTACCGGGAAAGGCAAAACTGTCTGCCAGCACATTGTGGCTATAGGCCAGGTCGAACACCAATAACAGTTTGTCGATAGCCCGGTTGATGCTGAAACCCAGCAGCAGAAAATCGTTGATCTCCGGGCTGGCATCTTCGAAGCCGGGCAGCGGGGGCTCATAGCGGAGCTGGTTTTCAAACAGATAGGCGGCCATGAAGGCGATATCACTGCCTGCGCTGCTGCGCTTGTACTGGGTGCCTGCCTCCAGCAATACCTTGCCACTGCGCTCATAGTCAGGAAGATTATAGCCGGGATCAAAAAACAGCGGGCTGCCCCTCACCGGCGCGGGATTGAATTCCGGATAAAGATTGAGAAAGGTGGAGAAGCTACTGCTGTTATCACTGCCGAAATAGTCCCATACCAGCATCCACTGGTTGAGGCGGGCATCTTCGATGTCGATGATGCTGAAATCGCGAAACTCCACATGGTTGATTACATCCAGGACCGAGTTGCCCACCGTCTCCCCCCAGACCACGGTCTGCCGGCCAAACTTGAAACTCTGACTGGAAAAGCTGCGTTGCAGGAACAACTCGTTGATGCGGCCTTCGGTTTCAATACTGTCGCCGTTGGCGCGGTATTCGTAATCTTCGGGCCAGTAAATGCGGTACTGGCCGCTACCCTGCAATAACCAGCCCGGCGCAAAAGGGTTCTGGTAGCGCACATTGATACCGAGGCGATTGCTTTCGATCTCGTTGTCTTTGGGCAGCGTGCCGAGGGCGCCGAAGCCAATATCGTGTTCATGCAGCTGAGCCGATACCTGTTGGCTGATGCGAAAGGTAAAATCATCCAGCCAGTTCTGATTACTGTCGGCGGCAGTTTCCTCGAAGGGATCGGCAAACAGGCTGTCGTCGAAGCCGATACCGGGGTCGAATGTGACATCGTCGCCAATAACCAGGGGTTCATCCTGGGCCAATGCCAGGGGGCAGAACAGCAACAGCATCCCGCCTGCGGTATAAAGAGCAGCCTTCATGGAGAATCAGTCAACCTGGGCACGTAATTCCTGCAGTTCGGCCTCACGGAAAGCCACATCGGTGAGGGTGCGGGTAGTAAGAAATTCATCTTCTACATCCACGCCCAGATGAATTTCCAGAATGGCCATATTGGAAAGCCGATTGCTGACCAGATTCATCATGGTTAATGAACGCGACATCCACACATCGTTAACCTGTTCCACCCGGGAAGCCAGCAGGCGCTTGATTTCCTTGTCGTACTGATCGTACATCTCCACCCGCAGTGCCACCCAGCGCTCTTTGTCCACATAGGAGACGGTGCGCGAATAGCGTGACTTTCTGGCTCGCTCTTCATTGGGGATCATCTCGATTTTCCAGACATCGCGGCCAGCCTCGACAGTTTCTTCCAGCAGATTGATTTCATATTCTTCCAATTTTCCGGTGTCAGTGTCTTCGGTGGTGAATTCCGAGCCAAACACTGAAGCCGGTTCGGAATCGTCTTCCGAATTACCGCTGGCGATGCGTTTCACCCGGCCAAGGGCGGAGAGATAGAGCCAGGTCTCATTATCACGTTCAGCATCGTCGTAGCTGTAGGTCAGCATACCGATGCCGCGCTCAGCAGCCGGCTCCAGCACGATGGTGACGCCCTTGGTGTCCTTGCCCTCGGGGCCATAGTTCTTGCTCACCGACTCCAGGGCCTTGACGCGCGGTCGCTCGGCACAGGTTATACGGCTGTCACTGATGCCGAAGCGACAGGTGGACAATTGCATGCGGTTGAAGGCCGAGTCGGAGGTGGCCAATTGATAATCTTCAACCTGTTCCATGATTTCCCTGCCGCTGAGTTGCTGGGCGTAGACAATGGTCGCTTGCCAGAGGCAGGCAATACCAAGGCAGGCCAGTGTCAGGGTTTTCGCTGGACGTGTTTTCATGCCGGATTCTCCAGAAAAGTAATGCGGGTGTCGGCGTTTTTGACCCCAAAAGTGGGTTTGAAAATCATGATCATGGCGGGGATCAAGAACAGATCACAGAGCAGGGCAACAAAAATGGCCGCCGAGCCGAAGAAGCCCATTTTTGCCATGCCCAGATAGTCAGAGAAACTGAGCAGGGCAAAGCCCAGTCCCAACACCATGGTGGTAAACATAACAGCCTGGCCGACATCCCGTATAGTGGTGCGCAGCGCCTCGCTGATACTGCCAGTTCTGATCAGTTCCACCCGGTAATGGGTCATGAAATGAATGGTATCGTCCACCGCGATGCCAATGATCAGGGGCGCGATCAACAGGGTATCGGTATCCAGTGATATGCCCAGCAGGCCCATCAGGCCAAAGCCCAGCAGGGCCGGAATGACATTGGGGATCATGGCCATGACTCCGCCCTGCAGGGAACCCAGAGTAATAATCATGATGACGCTGATTACGGCAATGGCGAATGTGAAGCTGGAAAACTGGGAGCGTGCCACTTCATCGGCCATGCGCATGAGCAGGGCCATGGAGCCGGTCAGATAGACATCCAGTTCCGGAAATTCATCCCGCAAGGGCGCGAAGGTGGTTTCAATATCCTCGCCAATCTCATTGAAAAATTGCTGGTACTGGTAGGAGCCGGCATTGTAGATATTCAGGGTGATGTGGGAGCGGCTGTAATCGTCTGACACCAGATTGCGACGGTCCTCGGGATTGGCGCTGTTAAACAGATACAGCAACTGGGAAATCATCTGTTGGGAATCCGGAATGCGGTAATAGTCCGGGTCCCCGTCATTCATGATTTCATAGGTGTCCTTGACAATATTGGCCAGGGAATTGGTACGCGCCACCTGGTCGGCATAGCGGGATTCGATGCGCGCCTGCAAGTCATCCACCGCCTGCAGTAATTCAGGATTATAGAGACCGTCAGAGATGCCGGTATCAATCATCACCACCATGGACTGGGCACCAGCCATGTTCTCATCGACAACTTCATAGGAGATGCGAATCGGGCTGTCTTCCCGCAGCAGTTCAGTCATATTGCTGTCGATGCGAACCTGGCTGGTGCCCCAGGCGCATAGGCCGAGGACCATCAGAAAACTGAGCAGGATAAGCCAGGGGCGGCGGGCCACCAGATAAGGCACAAAGCTGAGAATCTGCTGCTGCCAGTTCACCACGATATAGGTCAGGGCGGCGATGCCGACGATGTAGCTGCCCACCCAGGGGCCCAACAGAGCAAAGCTGCCAATAACAAAGGCCAGGGCAATGAGCACTTTCTTGCCGATATAAAGGTCGGTCCAGCGTTTGCCCAGACGGTCCGCAAAACTGGCATCACTGCCCCTGGCGGAACCCGGATGCCAGATATCCAGCAGAATTGGCAGCAGCAGCACGGTAAAGAAAAAGGCCATGAAGACCCCGGCCGCAGACATGAAGCCAAACACTTGTATGGGAATCAGTTCGGAAGTGGTCAGGGCCAGCACCCCGGCCATGGTGGTGATAGTGGTAACCATGATGGCCAGACCGGTTTTGCCATAGGCATGGGACAGGGCGGCATAGTGGTCATTGCCATTGCGGCGAAAACTGAAATAGGCACTCATCACATGCACGCAGTCGGCAATGCCGACGGCGAACACCAGTAGCACTGTCAGGGAAATCATTTGCGAAACAGTGATGCCCAGCCAGACCGTCGTGCCCCAGGTCCAGGCCATGCTGATGGCGATGGTCAGCATGGGCCATAACACGGCGCTGAAGGAACGGAACAGAATCCACAGCAGGATGGTAAAAATCAGTACCATCAGGATGCCCAGCACCATCATCTGGCTGAGGGTCTCCATCATGAAGTCCATCATTGGCGGATTGCCCACCGGATAGAAATCGAATTGCGCCGAGTACTTGTCAAACAGGGCTTCGGTGACTACATGAAAACTGGTGTAGCCAAGCATATCCACCGGCTCGAAACTGACTTCCTGGATCTGTGCCGACTCATCAAAGTCCAGGGTGAAGCTGTCCTGGTCGAAGCCGGTATCGAAGTCCAGGAAACTGTCATCAAGCACCACGTCGCTATCATTCACGGCGGGTTCGTACTCCTCCACCGGCTGGGCGCCAAAATCGGTCTGGATCATGATGGCGCCATAGCGGGCATCGGCCGAATAGAAAGCCAGCAAATAGTCTTCCTGGGCCAGGGCCCGCTGCTTGATGGCGGCCAGTTCGCTGTCGCTCTCGGGCAGTTGTTCCGGCACCAGGCGATTGGAAAGCAGGGTGTCGCCACGGTTTTCCTGAATGCGGATATTGGCGATGGATTGCACGCGACGAATATGATTCAGTTCGCTGAAGTCCAGCTCGACGCCGCGCACCGATTGCGGGTAGTCGGCAGGGGCCAGTTGGTCCCGGTAGCGCAGATCATCGGTCAGTTGCTGGATGGCCTCGAGAGACTGGCGGGAGAACACATCGCCGTCTTTAGCCCGATACACCAGATACACCGAATCATCACTGCCGAACTGGCGGCGAAATTCATTGAGGGCGAACATGGCCGGGTCTTCCTGGTCCAGGAAGCTGTCGGTGGTCATGTCCAACTCGGTGCGGGTGAAAATGCCCCAGACCATCAGGGCAGTGATGACCACCAGACCGGTGAGTACAAAAGTTCTGTACTTCAGCACCTGGTAGGGAAGTTTGCCGTAGGCTTCACTGAGCCTGAGCAGGAATCTTTCCATGGCTCTCTCCGCGCTGCCGGTGTGCCCTGTCGGACCCGACAACCTGTTACTTCTTGTTTTTGCTTGTCGCCTTGTTTTGCTTCAGATAAAGCGTCTGCTGCAGCGCTTGCCGGGAAATTCCTGACATGCCCAGGAGAATAAGGCAGAGGGCGAATTCAACTCTACCATTGATTAACTTACTAGTCCTGCGTTTGGCTGCTTCGGTTCATTCGATCTGTTTAATCGTCGGTATCTTTGTCCTGTTCGTGACGGAAATAATAAACTGGTGAGTAAATTACCGGGATCAGCAGTGGTGCCACACAAAAGATCGTGGTGATCAGAGTGCTGCTGTAAATAAAACTCAGCCCCGCCAGCAACAGGCCGCTGATCACCATCAGGGTGCCGGCCAGACGATGTGTGGCGCGCCAGTTGGCCGTGGAGGCAATAGTCCAGGGCAGGCGAATACCGATAAAAAAATTGCGCTCGGTCTTGCCAAACACATTGCCGGTGACCACCAGGAATCCGGCTACCCCGAGGGCAAACAGGCGCTGGAAGAGTTGTGGGTCACTGCTGTTGATGAGCAGGCCGATATGCAGAAAACAAAACAGCACCCCGACACCAAAGACAATAATATCCATGGCCCGTTTGCTGTTGGGCATGGAGAATTTTTGTGGCGAGATGCGGATCAGCAAGTTCACCGCCACAATCAGGCCGAGGTAGATCAGGGGCAGCAAAACAACCACGACTGCCTTGCTGCTGGAGGCGATTGCGTTGCCCTGTAAATCAAAACTGGTGGCCACCATTTCCGGCAGCCGTTCCCACATCTGAATGCTGGCCGCCAGCATGATCAGCAGGGCGGCGATGCTCAATGAATTTGCCTTGAGAAATTTCATTCGGACTTTTCCTTCTGCCTTTGAAAAAAGCCAATAATGAGTTGGGCGGCTTCGTCAAAGACGCTGGTGTTGATGGAGTAATAGATGCTCTGGCCCTGGCGACGGGTCTGCACCAGATCTGCGGCTTTCAGTTTGGCCAGATGATGGGACATGGAGGGGCCGCTGATCTCGAAATGCCGGCCCAGTTCCCCGGCCGACAGTTCCTCCTTCTTAAGCAGGTCAAGAATCTGGCGTCGGGTGGGATCGGAAATGGCTTCCAGCACTTTCTGCATGGCAGGGCTCACTAATTAGATATTTAGAAAAGTATCTAAATAAAGGCGCAATAGCAAGCCCGGACAAGCCCGCATCCACCCCGAATCAGGGTCGCAGCGGGGTCAGAGCGGGGTCAGACCCCGATGGCAGGATAAGATTCGGTGAACAGGCTCAGGGGCAGGTATAGACGCCGAAAATCTGTACACCGTCCTGAATGACCGATTCAGGGACGATGGCATTGCCCCCCAGGGCTCCGGCTTCATTGCGGGCCAGGGTGACCAGTTCATTCTGCAGGCGCTCACTGCTGCGGTCGACGGTGACGATTTCGTCGGTACTGCGGGCGGTGACGCGACCGACGCGCTGGCAATTCTGCACTGCCGCGGGCTCCATCAGGGTAACCCCTTCACCTTCACTGGTGAGTTCCACCCAGTTACAGGCGCTCAGAACTAGCAGCAGAGCGAACAACGGGCTAAGACGTGTCATGACTGACTCCTTGTATCAGACCCTTAAGCACTCGGCCTGCCGGGATTGGGCCTTGGATAAATTGGCGCTAAATGTGGATTAGCGAGGGACTATGTTAGCATGCCGTGACCCAGTAAAAGCTACAAGTAAAGCATGAGCGATCAGGACAAGGCAGCACTGCTCGAGACCCTCAAGGAAATTGTTGGGCCGTCCGGTTTTCTGCAGGGGGAGGATATTGAGCCCCGCCACTATGAAGATGTGTTGGGGGCCCGGGCCGAAGCTCCCCTGATTTTGCTGCGCCCGGCCAATACCGATGAAGTGTCGGCCATTCTCAAGGCCTGCCATGCCTATCTGCAGCCGGTGGCGGTGCAAGGGGGCATGACCGGCCTGGTGTCGGCAGCCGCGCCCCGCCAGGGTGAGGTGGCCATCAGCCTGGAACGCATGCGGCAGATTATCGAGATAGATCCCTATACCGCCACCATGACTGTGGAAGCCGGGGTAGCTCTGCAGAGTATTCAGGAAGAGGCCGAGGCCCATGGGCTGCTGTTTCCCCTGGATCTGGGCGCCCGGGGCAGTTGCACCATTGGCGGAAATCTCTCTACCAATGCTGGTGGCAACCGGGTAATTCGCTATGGCATGACCCGGGACCTGGTGCTGGGGCTGGAGGCGGTGCTGGCCGATGGCACGGTCATCAATGGCCTTAACAAACTGCGCAAGAACAATACCGGCTATGATCTGAAGCAACTGTTTATCGGCAGCGAGGGCACTCTCGGCCTGATTACCCGGGCAGTGATCAAGCTGCTGCCCAAGCCTTCAAGCCAGGCGGTGGCCATGTGTGCGGTGGCGGATTTTGAGCGGGTGGCCGATCTGCTGGTGCATTGTCAGGCCCGGCTGGGTGCCAACCTCAGTGCCTTCGAGGTGCTCTGGCGCAATACCTGGGAATTGATTGACCGGCATGTGGAGCATGTCAGCATGCCACTGCAATCCGGGCAGCCGTTTTTTGTGCTGGTGGAATCCATGGGCTCCCATGGCGACAAGGATGCCGAACTCTTCCTGCAGGTACTGGAGTCGGCCAGTGCACAAGGCCTGATCAGCGATGTGGTGGTGGCCGATGACAGTGAGCGAATTCGCAAGCTCTGGGCGGTGCGTGATGCCGCCGCCGAAATTTATCCGGTGCTGGGCTATATGCATACCTTTGATGTCAGCCTGAATGTGGGTGACATGGGCTATTTTGGTGAAGAAGTAGAAAGACGCCTGCGTCGGCAATGGCCGGATGCCATCATCGGTCTGTTCGGCCATATTGGCGATGGCAATGTCCATATCCTGGTGCGCATCGGCCCGGACACCCGGGACAAGCATCTGCAGATCGATGAGATTGTCTACGGCCTGATTCAGGAGCTGAAGGGCTCGGTGTCGGCCGAGCATGGTATTGGCCTGTTGAAAAAGCCCTTTCTGTCCTGCAGTCGCAGCCCGGAGGAATTGGCCCTGATGCGCAGCCTCAAACAGAATCTTGATCCCCAGGGCATACTGAATCCTGGCCGGGTCCTTTAAACAAGCACAAAAAACAAGCAAAAATTGAACAAGCACTTACTGAATATGCAAAAATCCGGCAACAGCGCCCGGATGCAGAAATCAAGGAGAGAGTATGAGTAATAATCTGTCAGGCAAGAATGTTGTCATTATTGGTGGTACGGCCGGCATCGGCCTGGCCACCGCCATCGCCGCCGCAGAGCAGGGGGCCAGGGTCTGGGCCGCCGGCCGCAGTGAAGCCAATCTGGAAAAGGCCCGCGCCGCCAGCAAGGGCAAGTTTGAGCTGCGCCAGGCCGATACCCACGACGCCGAGGCGCTGGAAGCCATCTTCAAGGAAGTGGGCAAGATCGATCATCTGGTTTCAGCGGCAGTGGGCGGCGAGCGCACTCTCAAGCCTTTTCTTGAACAGACCGAAGAGCAGTTCAAGGCCGCCTACGACAAGCTCTGGGGCTATGCCAAGGTAGTACGCACTGGCGCCCCCTATCTGGCCGAAGACGCTGCCATCACCCTGGTCAGCGGATCGCCGGCACGCAAGATCAAACCGGGCCAGTCGCCCCTGAGCTGTGTGGGCGCCTCGGTGGAAAACCTGGTGCGCTGCCTGGCGGTAGAGATGGCGCCCATTCGGGTCAATGTAGTGTCACCTGGCACGATTGATACAGCGATGTTTGACTGGATGGGTGATGAGAAAGGCGCCAAGCTGTCTGCCATGACCAGCTCCCATCTGATTCCCCGTGCCGGCGGTTCAGAAGAAGTGGCCGAAGGCCTGCTCTTTGTCATGAATAACCAGTTTGTTACCGGCACCACGGTGGATGTGGACGGTGGCCGAATTCTCAGCTAAACCCATTACCGAAGCAGGAGAAGTACAGCGTGACAGACAGTAAAGAATTGCCCCTGGCTGACCCGGACATGGGCCTGATAGAGGCGATCAATACGCGCCGCTCGGTGCGCGGCTTTCTGGACAAGCCAGTGCCTCGGCAAACCATGCAGCGCATCTTCGAGATTGCCCAGCAGGCGCCTTCCAATTGCAATGTGCAGCCCTGGAAAGCCTATGTGGCCTCGGGTGAATTAAAAGACCGGCTCAAGCAGCAGATGTATGACAACACCGCCAATGGCGTCGAGCCCAATCCGGATTATGAATACCGGGGTGATTTCAGGGATGAGTACCGTACCCGCCAGGTGGAATGTGCCGTGGCCCTGTACTCAAAAATGGGCATTGAGCGCCACGACCGTGAAGGCCGTCAGTACGCGGTGCTGCGTAATTTTGAGTTCTTCGATGCGCCCCATATTGCCTTTATTGGCATGAATCCGGATTTTGGCACTACGGTGGCTATCGATGTCGGCATGTGGGCCCAGACCCTGATGCTGACCATGGTGGCCTTTGGCATCCACAGCTGCCCCATGGGCACTATGCGCAACTACCCGGATCTGGTGCGGGAAGCCTTCGATATTCAGGATGGCACAAAGATACTATTCGGGATAAGCTTTGGCTATGAGGATAGCTCGGTCGCTGCCAACGCCACCCGCACCAGCAGAGATCCTATAACAAGCAATATAGTTTTCCGTTCTGAGTAGCTGGCAGGGAATGCCAGCAAGCTAAGAATTCAAATAATAATCAAGAACAAGTTCAGCGATGAGTTTCAAACCGGTTGTCCTGCTCTACGACCTCAATAACGAGATGGTCGATGAATGCGCCAAGATCATTGGCCAGACTGGACTCTATACCACTATCAATACCTATAATGAGGTCAATGCCATAGAGGCACTGCGGCAATATGACCGCCTGTTTGGCCTGCTGACCAACCGATTGTCCTGTGTGATAACCGGCTGGAACAACTACAAGCGTCCCCGTGACCAGTTCCTGTTCCGTATTCGCCAGAACGAACGGCGCAGCCCCCTGCGCAGCTGCACGCCGGTAATATTGATTACCGAAGATCATCGCAACGATCTGCGCCAGATAGCCCTGGATCCCACAGATGGCAATGTAGCAGCCTATCTGCATGTGGATGATTTCCAGGAATCCATCGCCCAGGTTCTGCAGAAAGTCGTATTCGACAAGCGCGCCCAGGAAATGAATTCCATCGCCTATGCCAAACTGCAGCGAGAGATGGAAGACGACGAGTAGGCGTTCCCTATCACTCCCAAGAAGGAGTCAGTGTCATGTCCGAAGCCCTGGAGTTATTTGCCATCATGATGGCGATCATGGTGCCCGTCAGCCTGATTGTTTTCATTACCGAGTATTTCAAGTACAAGCGCAACACTGATGCCAAATTCGGTGACTTGAAAAAGCAGCTGCATGAAAATTCCACCGATGAGTTGGAGAAGGAAATCGCCGGACTCAAGGAGCGAATCGTGGTGCTGGAGAGTATCGTCACGGATCGCGGTTATGAGCTGAATAGCCGGATCACGAGTCTGTAGCAGGCAGCAGACCCTGCTTGCCCGGCTCAGTCCTGCGCTGGCACATGCAGGCGCTCATTGCGCACCGGAAAGCGGCCATTAATGGTCAGCGCCAGGGGCTCCCCGCTCAGCGGGGCATCTTCCGGCAAGCCGCGCTGAGCGTGGATATGCAGATGCGGTTCGGAGCTGTTGCCGGAGTTGCCCAGTTCCCCCAGTAAATCGCCTGTTCCTACCATCTGACCTTCCGCAACCTGAATACTTCCCTGGCGAAAATGCGCCATGATCAGATAAAAGTCTCCGCAATCGATGGCGACAAAATTTCCGGCCATCTGTTCACGGTTCATATCCGGAACCTGATTGTCGGGAACTCCGTCCAGCACTCTTGCCACCCTGCCGGCACAGGGTGCCAGTAGTGGCGTGCCAAAACTGGTATAGCGTTGCGGCTCCCGGGGTCGCAGACCCCATACAGTAAATCCCGCCTGGCTGATGCGAAAGATATCCAGCGCCCGGCTCTGGCCCCGATAGTCCTGATAGCGCTCAACATCCGTATTCAGGGTTTCCAGATGAGCATTCACGGTGAGTGTCGAGCCGCCATGGGCGACGAGATAGTTGCCGGAGGGAAAGGGAAAATCAATATCCACTGCCGCCGTCTCCGGCAGTTGCCTGCCCGCCAGTGCTTGATAAGTCAGATAGGCACCCTGTGCACCGAGAAGGAATAGCACACACAGAAACAGACTGTGAACAGTGCCGGCAGCCCACCATTGACTGCTGTCAGGCAGGCCCGCCAGCAGTTGCCAGACCACGATAAAGCAAAGCAGCGCCCAGTAGAGATAGGGTGTCCAGTAAGGCGGCATGGCCCAGAGCATGGCGGTGGTCATGCCCAGCAGCATGGCGACGATAGCGGCCAATTGCAGGCTCCAGGCCAGCCAGCCGGCAGCCGGAGCGAATGCCAGCCAGGCCAGCAGGGAAACCGGTAGCAGTACCTGGCTTGCCAGAACGATCAATATCATAGTCAGAAAACTCCAACGAAAGTCGGTATTTCTATCTGCCTGTCAGTGCAAGCATACAGCAGTGAGGATGCTTGCTGCATGGTGAAATAGCTGACTGCCCGGCCATGGTAGCCTGCTGTGGCCGGAGGGCATGATGGAAAAGGCCGCAGAGGTGGGCCTTTTCCACAAGGGTTTACTGACTGCCGGCTTTACTCAGCGGGCGGAATGCAGAATACATTGAGCTTGTTGCCATCCAGGTCACGAAAATAACCGGCATAGAAATTATCGCCCCGTGGCCCGGCCGGCCCTTCGTCGCTGGCGCCCAGTTCCATTGCCTTGTTATAGACTGCATCCACCTTGGCCGGTGAATCCACGGCCAGGGCAATCATGGTGCCATTGCCGGCGGTGGCGGCTTCCTTGTTAAAGGGCACGGTGACGGAAAAACCCGGTGCCGTGGGACCGGTGGACCAGGCCACGAAACTGTCCATTTCCATAAAGCGTTTGGCACCCAGTTCAGCCAACAGGGCGTCGTAAAAAGCCACGGCTTTTTCCAACTCATTACTGCCAACGGTCACGTATCCAATCATGGGAGTCTCCTGTAAGGATTGTTGTTAGTTCAGTCTTTTAATTGTTGGTAGCGAAAACAATTCGCTGTGTGGTCGTTCACGAGCCCTGCTGCCTGCATATGGGCATAGCAGATAGTGCTGCCCACAAATTTGAAGCCGCGCTTTTTCAGGTCGGCGGACAGGGCGTCGCTCTCCGGCGAGGTGGCCGGTACATCACCGCGCTGGCGACGACCCCCGTCCAGAGGCTTGCGACCGCCCACAAAGGACCAGATGTAATCGGTGAAACTGCCTATCTCATCCTGGATGGCCAGAAAAGCTTTGGCATTGTTGCGCACCGCAAACAGCTTGGCACGGTTGCGGATCAGGCCCGGGTCCAGCAGCAGTTTTTCCAGGGTGGCATCGCGCATGCGGGCCACTTTCACCGGGTCGAATTGCTTGAAGGCGCGGCGGTAGTTTTCCCGCTTGCGCAGCACCGTGATCCAGCTCAGGCCTGCCTGCTGACCTTCCAGGCAAAGAAATTCGAAGTGTTTCTGATCGTCATAGACCGGCACCCCCCATTCCTCATCGTGATAGGCCACATAGAGGGGGTCATTGCCGGGCCACCAGCAACGCTGTTCCAGGTTTTCGACTGCGGGAGTGGGGATGCTGCTACGTTTTCTGGTGGTCATGGTGTTAGCTATCTATTTGTTATTGCAACGCATTTTAAGAATCATGCCGGGCTGACAGTGGCTCACAATGAGGGTTTGAAAATAACTGTATAAACATACAGTCTTAAATGCAAGCCTGATTTTGACCGGGCAACAAAAAACCCGGAGGCGCCAGCGCTCCGGGTTTCGAGTGTGCTGCCTGTGCGCCCCTGAATCAAGTCCAGGGGCGTACTGGATCAGAGGCGGGTCAGGGCAGGGTCAGGGCGATGATTTTGGCCGGGTTGCGAAAATCACTGACGGTCATCACCAGGTACTGCTTGCCATTGTGCATATAGCTCATGGGCACACCGGTGATCGAAGCAGGCAGTTCAATTTTGGCGACCCGCTCGCCGGTGGCCTTGTCCAGGGCATGCAGTATCGGGCTGCCGCCGGGGCCTTCGCCATGAAACAGCAGAGTCTTGCTTAAAAGAATGCCGCTGCGGGTGGGCTTGCCGGTAGGTTCGAAATCAACGCCTTCCAGCAGTTCATGGTTCTCGATGTCTTCCGGCGTGTCGCCATTGACCACCTGCCAGACATGCTCGCCGCTCACCAGATCGATGGCGGTAATGCGGCCCCAGGGTGGCTTGACCAGGGGAATGCCGTCGACCGACGGGCTGCGGCCGCCGCCCTGGATATAGCGCACCGAGGAGGCATCCGGATCATTCACCAGGGACAACACGCCGGTGGCGGTGCGGGAAGGAATATAGATGATGCCGGTTTCCGGATCATAGGCCGAACCTTCCCAGTTGGAGCCGCCGGTGGAAGAGGGCAGATGCAAGGTGCCAAGTGTGCCATCTTTCGGGTGCTGGTAGAGCGAAGGCGGGGTGAACAATTCACTAAAGCGATAGTCTGCAGCAATCTCCATGGCCCGCTGATGAATCTCCGGTGTCATGTCATTGAGATCATCCGCCTGAAAACCCTGGCGATCGTAAGGCGCTGGCAACAGCGGAAAAGGCTGGGTGGCGGCGGTGCGCTCACCGGGCGTGTCCGATTGCGGCACCGGTCGTTCCTCAACCGGGAACAGGGGCTCGCCACTGTCGGGGTCAAACATGAACAGATGGGATTGCTTCAGGGTTTGTACCACCGCATCGCGGCCATCCGGTAAATCAATTACCAGCGGTGCTGAAGGCGTATCCCAGTCCCAGATGTCATGATGGGTGGTCTGGAAATACCACTGCATCTCGCCGGTGCGATAATCCAGCGCCACGGTGGAAGAGGCGAACAGATTATTGCCCGGGCGATCGCCGCCGTAGCGGTCTCCGGTGGCTGATTCTACCGGCAAATAAACATGGCCGCGCTCAATATCGGCGGACATGGGGGCCCAGACACCGGCATTGCCGGTATAGGAGGCGGAGTTTTCCAGCCAGGTTTCATAACCCAGTTCACCGGGTTCGGGAATGGTCTTGAAGGTCCACAGCAATTCGCCACTGTCGGCATCCCAGGCGCGAATATCGCCTTTGACATTGCTGGCGGAAACCGGCCGCATGCCAACCAGGTGGGCGGCGCCGGTAATCACCACATCTTCTACCACCAGTGGCGGGAAAGAGATGCCGATATCCAGGTCATCGCGATCCGGCGCCCGGCGCAGGCCCTGTTGCAGGTCCACGTAGCCGCCGGCGCCAAAGGTCGGCAGAGGATCACCGGTGAGGGCATTCAGAGCCACCAGGTAATAACCCGGGGTCATGGTGAAGATGATTTCCTGGCTGCCATTGTTGTAGTAAGCCACACCTTTACCGCTACCTTTGCGCGGGGCATCATCAAAACGCTGCCCTTCCTGGGGGCGCCACATCCACAGCAACTGGCCACTCTCGGCATCGATGGCCACCACATTGCGGGTGGCACCCACAGTAGCGAATACCCGGCCATTGACCATCAGGGGTGTGTTGACATTGAAGGTCTCCGGACGCGGCCCAAAGGGTCCGGTATCCAGTTGCCAGGCGATTTCCAGATCCGCCACATTGCTGGCATCAATCTGGTCAAAGTCCACATAGCGGGTGGATCGCTCATCGCCATTGAAGTGGGTCCAGCCCACACTGTCACTGGCGCTCTCGCTCACCACCACTTCCTGGGGGGCGATCTCCAGGCTGGCCAGGGCCGGAATGGCCATGCTGCCGCCTTCTATAGGCACATTGCCAGACTGCAGAATGAAGGCAGTCAGGTCATAGTATTCTTCATTGCTCAATGAGCCGGGGGTTTCCGCCGGCATGGTGGAGCGGATCTGCTCGTAGAGTTCCTGGCCGCTGCGGCCGACCCAGCGTGCGCGCAGGCGGGCATCCATTTCAATGGGGACATGGCAACGCGAACACTCATTCTGAAACAGGACCCGGCCGCGTTCGACGCTGGCGTCCTGGGCCAGGGCGGCAGTGGAAGCCAGGCCAAGAGTGCAAAGGATAAGGAACAATATTGCTCTGGGCACTATCTCGTTCTCCTCGAATTGAATTGTGGGGCTGCGGTAAGGGGCCCGGATGGTACATTGTTTGCGCCATCGGTAAAAGGCGGAGAAAGCCCGGCCTATCACACTGCCAGGGGCAATTTCCTGACAAAGAAGCCGGCATGGCCGGGCTTCGAGGCGGCCCGCATTTTGTCTGCGGCGCAAAAACTTCCCGCATCACTATTACTTACGTTAGCGGAGGCGCTGCAGATTGGCTGACAGCTCGGTTTGCGGGGCAGCTTCGCCCTGGCGGGAATGTCACTTCGGTGTAACAAAGTATTACAAAGCAGATCGGCGCCTGGGTGCTAAGCAATTGATATTGCGGCAACTTTCGCGTAATTTACCGCTCTTTTCCGAGTCCGGGCCTTGCCAGCCCCGGGTCCGCACTATCCTGTAGGGAGACAAACCAATGAATTGGATGGCACGCAGTTCGCTGTCGCAAAGACTGCTGGGCCTGACCGCAGTCGCTTTGTGGCTGCCGGTCCAGGCACAGGAGTTATCTACCCGGGCAGTTCGCCCTTCCACCACGGCCATGCCCCTGAGCACGATTCCCGTGATCGACGGCAATGTACTGGATGACGCGGCCTGGCAACAGGTTCCGCCCACCAGCGGCTTCATCCAGGTACAGCCCAATGAGGGCCAGGCTGCTTCCCAGCGCACAGAAGTGTTTATTGGTTTTACCGAAGACTCACTTTATATCGGTGTTGTGGCCTATGACGACAATCCCGAAGGCATTATCGTTGCCGACAGTCGGCGTGACTCCGCGCTGGATGAAACCGACAGTTTTCAGGTGCTGATTGATGGCCTCAGGGATCGTCAGAACGGCTTTGTATTCGGCACCAACCCGGCCGGTATCGAATACGATGCCCAGGTCACCAATGAAGGTGCCGGCGGTGGCTTCGGTGGCGGAGGCGGCGGCTTCAACGTCAACTGGGACACCACCTGGGAAGTGGATGCGCAAATCGGTGACTATGGCTGGAGCGCCGAGATGGAGATTCCCTTCACCGCCCTGCGCTATGGCAATGGCGACGAGCAGACCTGGGGCATCAACTTTCAGCGCAATATCCGCCGCGTCAATGAAGTGTCCTACTGGGCACCGCTGAACCGCCAATACAGTATCCAGCGAGTCTCCGAGGCCGGTTCGGTCGAGGGCATTCGTCCACCGCGCCAGCGTAATCTGCAGATAACCCCCTATGGTCTGGTATCCGCCGAACGGGGCGGCAATCTTCCCGCCGGAACCCATAGCAATGAGGAAGTGGGTTTTGATCTGAAGTGGGGTGTCACTTCCAGCCTTACTCTTGATGCCACTTACAATACCGATTTCGCCCAGGTGGAAGTGGACGAGCAGCAGGTGAACCTGGACCGCTTCAGTCTGTTCTTCCCGGAGAAGCGCCCATTCTTTCTGGAAAACGCTGGTATGTTTTCGGTTGGCAATCCCCGTGAGGCTGAGCTGTTTTTCAGTCGCCGCATCGGTGTTGGCGCCGGTGGTAACCCCATTCCCATCGAAGGGGGTGCCCGCCTGACCGGTAAAGTGGGTAACAACACCAATATCGGTTTTCTGCAAATGCGCACCGATGCCGTGGACGGGGTGGCGCCGCAGAATGATTTCTCGGTAGCCCGTATCAACCAGGAACTGGCCAATCGTTCCACAATCGGTGTGATGTATGTGGAGCGTGACGGCGACGGTTCCCTCACCGGCAATTCTGCCACCGATAACAACAAGACCTATGCTGTTGATGGCCGCCTCGGTATTGGCCAGGATGGCCTGATTTCCGGTTGGGTGGCACAAACCGACACCCCGGGTATCAGCGACGACGATCAGGCTTTTGGTATTCGCGGCAACTATTCCACAGAAGGCTGGGACTTCGCCGCCGGATTTACTGAAGTGCAGGAGAACTTCAATCCGGAAGTAGGCTTCCTGTCACGCCGGGCCTACCGCAAGTATGACTGGCGCATCTTCCGTCGCTATCGCCCTGAAAACCTGTTCGGCCTGCACGAGCTGCGTCCCCATGTGAACTGGTATGGTTTCTATGATTTCGAAGGTGATCTGGAAACCGGCTATTTGCATGTGGACAACCACTGGGAATGGGAAAACAGCTGGGAGGTGCATACCGGGGTTAATTTCACCGAAGAGGGTGTGAAAGAACCTTTCGAGATTGTTGACGGGGTAACGGTGCCGGTGGGCAACTACGACCACGCCGAATCACAGCTGGTGTTTCAGACCAACCAGGGTGCGCCACTGGCTTTCTATATCCAGAGCCGCATCGGCGGATTCTTTGGCGGTGACCGGGTCTATCTGAGCCCCAGGGTGAACTACCGCATTGGCGAGCGCTTCAGCACCGAGCTGTCCTGGAATCACAGTGACATTGAGCTGCCGGTGGCCAATGGTGATTTCCAGGTGGATGTGGCACAACTTCGGATGTCCTATTCCTTCTCGCCACGCATGTCCCTGCAAACTCTGGTGCAGTACAACAACCAGGCCGACTCCATCGCCACCAATGTGCGATTTGCCTGGTTACAGTCCGCCAATGCCGGGCTCTACCTGGTGTACAACGAGGTGGACGAGATGGGATTCAATCTGCGTGACAATGGTCGCCAGTTCATCATCAAGTACAGCCATATTATTGATATCTTCAATTAGACTGGCCTGAAAGCTGAAAAGGCGTAGTGGAGGCATTCCACTACGCCTTTTTTTGTGCCTGTGTTGTCAGCCGCAAAGGCGACTGCCTATTCTTCCGAATGCAATATCTCGGTGATGCCCTCGCGAATACGCCGGGTAGAGATGCTCACCTCAAACAGGAAAAGCAGCAGCCCCAGGATCAGCAGGGCCATGGCGCAGATAAACAGGGCGGCAATGGCGAAGGCCAGGTCGAAACCGGTGATTTCTCCCAGAAACAGGGTCATGATCACCAGACAGACCAGCAGTGCACCGCTGACGAACATGCGCACCGACCAGTTGACCAGGCGAATCCGTTTCCACAGGGCTTCGGTTTCAGTTTGCAAAATAGAGCGATGCTCGGAATGCTTCTCGATCGCCAGCCGGGCTTCCACCACCCGGGCCCGGTCTACTACCCGGCCCAGACGGATGCTCAGCACGTTCAGCATGCCGGCGATGCCCGCCAGCAGGAACACCGGGGCAACAGCCACCTGGATGACGGCGGCAATGGTTTCTATGGCGTTAACGGGTTCCACAGCTTTGGAATCGGGTTCCTGTCAGAATGAATTGGGCGAAGCAGTTCGGTGACTGCCAGCGGCAGTATAACGGAGACGGGTGTTCCCCTTAAAGACATCCTTAACTGGGGGCGGGCGCTGTTTCTTTCAATGCCTGGGCCACCGCCTGGGCAATTTCATCCAGGGGGCTGGGTTTGGCGAGAATGCGCAGATTTTCAATATCGATGGAATCCACGGCATCGAGATAGCCGGTATACAGAATGACGGGAATATCGGGGCGAAACTGGCGAATCTGGGAGGCCAGTCGGGCACCGTCCATTTCCGGCATGGACAGGTCAGTGAACAGCAGATCCCATTTGGCGGGTTCATTCCTGGCTGTCTTGAGAGCCTCGGTGGAACTGCGGAAAGCATCCACCTGATAATTCAGTTTTTCCAGTATCCGCAGATTGGCGTCCAGCACCATGTCGTCATCATCCACCAGCAAGATGCGGGCACCGCTACCGCGCACTGGCTCCGGCGCATCATTGCTGGTGGCAATGGCGGCCGACTGCTCGCTGGCGGGTAAATATATGGTGAAGGTGGAGCCCTTGCCGGGCTCGGACTGCACATCAATATAGCCGGCATGGGCGCGCACAATACGATATACCAGTGCCAGCCCCAGGCCAGTGCCCTTGCCCTGGGGTTTGGTGGTGTAAAAAGGCTCAAACAAATGGGGCAACTGTTTGGCCTTGATGCCCTGACCGGTGTCGGAAATGGCAATGCTGATATAGTCACCCGGCTCAACTTCCTGGCCGAATATCTTGCTGTCGGCAAACAAGTGTTCATCCCGGGCCACTATGCGAATCACGCCCTTGTTGTTCATGGCGTGCTGGGCATTGATGCAGATATTCATGATGGCCTGCTGAAGCTGGTTCTCATCGCCATCGATGGCATAGAGATTCCTGTCGACAGCCAGTTCCAGTTGGCATTCCCGCGGCAGGAAGGACCGTATCTGAGCCGCGGACTCCTCGATCAGCGCCGCCAGATCCAGCTTTTCCGAGTTGCGGGTGGCCGACTGGCGGCTGAACATCAGAATCTGTGAGATCAGGCCCTTGGCACGGTTGCTGGCCGAGATAATATTGCTGAGACGGGTATTGGCCTGTTCCGGCTGGTTCAGTGTCGCCTTGGCCAACTCTGCATTGGCCATGATGGCCATGAGGATGTTGTTGAAATCATGGGCGATACCCCCGGCCAGGCTGCCCAGCGCTTCCATTTTCTGGGTGGTCTTTAATTCTTCTTCGGCCTGTTTGCGCCGCGAAATGGCCTTGAGCAACAGGGTAATCAGGGCCAGTTGCACCACAATCACCAGGGAGGTAGCGCCAATCCACCAGAAATTCTCTCGCCAGTAGCTCGGCGGATCATTGAGAATAATACTGTTTTCAGGAAGCAGGCTACGGTTGATATCAAAGTGATTGAGCCGGCCACCATCGAACATGTATTGGGTGGGTGCATAGGAAATCAGGGGCGGCTCGGCATCGGCCAGATACTGTTGGGTCAGATCGACGGTTGCTTCGGCATAGCCCTCGGCGACACTCATATTGCCACCGACCGCGCCACGACCGATCTGGCTGTCGAACATGGAGAACACCGGGATATTTATTTGTCCCTGCAGCAGGGAATTGATACTGATGGTGCGTTGCGCCTGACCACTGTTGTCAGTGTCATAGGTCGACAGCACGATGGCGCTATTGCGGGTTGGGCTGTTGCCAAGCTCTGCCACCAGTTGATCCGGTGTCAGACCCTGCAGCACCGTCACTTCTGCGGAAACAGCGGAAGACTCGACGGCATTGATTACCCGAGCCATATAGGCGAGGTCACCAGCGCCACTGCCGCCCACCAGATAAAGCTGTTCCAGGTCCGGCAACAGGCGCTGCATCAATGCCAGGGTTTCCCCGGTTGCCGTCTCGACCGAGCTTGCCAGGGCAAATTCCTGTTGTGGCTCAAGGCTTTCCAGAATTGTGTCATCGGGCAGTACATAGAATCGCCTGGCCCGGGGCGCAATGATATCGGAGTAATTGCGAATGAAATTACCGGCCTCGGGGAAAATGGAAATCAGCAGGTCAATTTCCAGAGCCTCGAATTGCATCTGCAGGGCCTGTGCCTTGCGTTGATTGCTGGCCTCATCGGAATTGACCAGTGACAGAAACACCGGTGTTGCGTAAATGCTGTCGATCCCGGAAAGCTGGCGAGTAAGCACAGTATTGAAAGACTGTTCCCAGGCACCGATGTCGGTGCTGCTGTACAGAATCAGTGCCTGTTTCTGTTCTTGTGCATGGCTCTGCCCGGTCAGCAGCAATAGCGTCAAAACAGCACACAACAGCGCAGCTGCCACTGGCAGGCAGGGGGAAAGGCTGGGATTTTCTGTCGGATTTTTCACGGCTTTATCAATGGCTCGAGCGTGCGCCGACGCACAGGCCGCAATGTTAGCAACTGTTGTTGTATTTCTGGTGTTGGTATTGCCGGGCTGCGGCCACACAGAATCGTAATCAATCCTTGATCTGGATTCCACGCACCGGCAGCGATGGGCCAGTGTATTGCCAGCAGGCGCTGTCTGCTACTAGGGTATACCTCAGTTATAGCCTGCTTGAAGCGTTCTGCCCGGTTCCTGATCATTGTCCTTGTACTCGATTGGAATCCTGCCCGACCCGAAAGTTGCTACGCTGGCTCGGCCGACGCAGATTGCTGCAGGGCTTTTTTCAGCGCACTGGAGATTTCGGGGATGGAAAAGGGCTTCTTGATGATCTGGATGTCGTCCAGATCCGGCGTATTGAGCGTATTGAGCGCGTCGAGATAGCCGGTGCAGAGAATGCATGGCAAGCCGGGAATAGCCAGGCGAATATTGTTGATCAGGCGCACGCCATCCATTTCCGGCATGGAAAGGTCGGTTAATAACAGATCAATTTGCCCCGGATTGTCTTCGGCATACTGCAGTGCAGCCACGGAACTGCTGAAGGCTGTCACCTGATAACCCAGAGCCTCCAGGCTCTGGCGATTGGAATCGAGCACCATGTAATCATCATCCACCAGCAACAGGCGCTCATTGTTCCCCTGCACCATAATGCCCGGCACCGTGGTGTTCTGATTGGGCAGTTCGTTGCTTGGATGCAGGTAGACGGTGACTTGGGTGCCAGAGCCTGGCTGCGAACGTATATCGATATAGCCATTGTGGGCCTTGACGATCTGGTAGACCAGCGCCAGTCCCAGACCGGTGCCCTTGCCGGAGGGCTTGGTGGTATAAAAGGGTTCGAATATATGCTTCAGGTCGGCAGCGGCGATGCCGGATCCGCTATCAGAAATGCCGATAGTGATGTAATTGCCGGCGGGGATGGTCTGGTCCAGAAAATTCAGCTTCGCATCAACCTTGCTGTACTCAACCAGCACATCGATTACGCCATTGTTGTCCATGGCGTGCTGGGCATTGATGCAGAGATTCATCACTACCTGGTGTAGCTGGTTGGCATCGGCCTGCAGCACAACGCCAGGCAAGTCACATTGCAGATTCAGCTGGCAGCCAGGTGGCATGATCTGGCGGATATAATCGACCGAGTCATCCATCAGCTTGCATAACTGCAGTGCCTGCCGCTCCTGCTGCCGGGACTGACGGCTGAACAGCAATATCTGGCCCACCAGATGTTCGGCCCGGTCACTGGCGGATTCGATACGGGCCAGTTTCTCCCGGACCTTATCATCATCGCCCAGCTGCATGGTGGCCAGTTCGGTATTGGCGCTGATAGCCATGAGGATGTTGTTGAAATCATGGGCGACGCCGCCAGCCAACACGCCGAGGGCCTCCATTTTGCTGGCCTCACGCAGCTTCGCTTCAGCTTTGCGGCTGCGTTGGCGCGCCGCCAGCAATAATCCAATGAGCAGAAATTGAATGGCTATCACCGCAGTGGCGATGGAAATCCACAGGCCATAGTCGCGCCACAGGTTAAACGGATTCTGGATAATCTCACTGCCTGGCGGCAGCAGGTCGCGGTCGACATTGAAACGGTCCAGTTGTGCACCATTGAACAGGTAGTCGGTGCGTACACTGGCGAAGCCGGGAGAGGCTTCGCCCGCAATTATTTGTCGGGTGGCGTCATAGGCGGCGCGGGCATAGCTGGCCGCCGAGGTGATGCTGCCTCCAATGGCGCCACTGGCAGGCAAGGTATCGGTATTGCCAAACACTGGGATATCCAGGGTTTCAGACAATTCCTGAACTACCACCAGTGTGCGGTAGGGTAGCCCGTTCCGATCCATGTCATAGGTGGTCATCATCACTGCACTGTTAGCATCGGCCGCCTGCAATTCGCTAAGCAGTTCATCCAGTGGCAGGCCGCTGAGATAACGAAACTCCAGCGGGCTATCCAGGGCCGAGAGAGTCTGCCGGTAGCGCTGCATATAACTGCGGTCGCCGTCGCCGGCACCACCAATCACATAAACTGTTGCCAGTTCAGGCAAGATCACCGGCATCAGGCGCGCGGTGGCATCTACTGCGGTGGTAATGGCGCTGGCAATGACTGCTTCACCCGGCCCCAGAGATTCCGGGGCGGCGTGTACATCGGCGCCGGGCAGGACATGCAGGACTCTGGCTTCGGGGGCAAAGATGTGGCCCCACTGGTGTACAAAGCTGTTTGATTCCGGCAGCACCGGAATCAGCAAATCGATCTTGCTGTTGCTGTATTTCAGCGCCAGGGACTGGGCAATCAATTCGTATTCTTCCGGTTCGGCATTCACCAGGGCCACAAATTCCGGGGTGAAATGCTGCCCCAGTTCCGGGCCCAGATGGTCGCGGAAATACTCATTGAAATTCTGGCCCCAGGTGGCGATGCCGCCGTTGCCGTAGATGAGCAGGGCATTGAAAGGCTCAGCCTCAGCGGCAGCCACCTGCCGGCAGGACGTGCAGAGCAACAGCATTGCCAGGCGCAGATAATGGGCACTGTGGAGGGATAAAGACTTTCGCATCGCCGGGCCAGCCGAAATTCTGTGTTCTCTGTTCTGTGGTCGCCGCCAGTCCCTGGCCTGCCGAAAAATTCTCTATTGATTACGACTGCCAGGCGAAAAAATCCAGTAAAGATTCAGCCGGCAATGGCAATTTCGCGCAGGGTATTCACTGGCCGAGTATTTCCCATTCAACGCTGGCTGCCACAGTCTGCCCGCTGGTCAGGGTGATTTCTGCGTCGAGCTGGTAATTACCCGGCTCCAGTTCAGCCAGGGCCAGGCCAGGACAGCGCCAGCTCTGGCCACTACTGGCCAGCTCGGCATTGATGGCGCACTGCTCAAACAGCGCACTCACATCCATGTCATTAATCGCCAGTGTAAGGGAACTGCTTGCTGAGTTATTGCGCAGAATCAAGGCCAGGTCGATGGTCTGGGCCTGCAGATAACTGCCACTGCCCGGTGAAATAACCAGGGCTGCCTGCAATTGATAAATGCCGCCATTGATATCCACCACCAGCAATTCCCCGCTTTCTGTCTCCCCAAAGCTGCTGATCTCAAAGCCCGAGTCCAGCAGCACCGTCTGTTGCCAGCCCGTATCCGTAAACTGCGCCGCCAGAATCTCACCACTGCAAAAATCCCCATAGACATACTGCCCGGCCAAGGCCGGAATCCGGGAGCCGCGATAGACAAAGCCGCCGGTGATGGAACAGCGGTCCCCGGCATGGCCATAGTCAAAGGCGGGCAGGGCAAGGGAGCCATCATTGCAGCCGCTGGCCGGAATAAAGCAGGCCGAACCCTCCATCAGGCGCCAGCCGTAGTTCTCCCCACTGGCGGTATTGGCCCGATGCACATGCACCTCCTCAAAGGCATCCTGGCCCACATCGGCGATATACAGATCCCCGCTAATACGATCAAAGCTGTAACGAAAAGGATTACGCAGCCCCAGCCCCCAGATTTCATCCAGGGTGAAGTCATCAAAGGCATAAGGATTATCAGGAGGAATGGCATAGGGCGACCCGCCATCCACATCGATACGCAGCATCTTGCCCAACAAGCTCAGCCGATCCTGGGCCAGATTGGCAGGATCCCCGGCGCCACCCCCGTCCCCCAGGCCGATATAGAGATATCCATCGGGCCCAAAGGCCAGATGACCGCCATTATGATTGGCAGCCGGCTGTTCCACCGTCAGCACAATTTCCTCACTGGCGGGCAGGGCAGTGGCAGCCCCGGCCTCGGCCCGAAAGCGGGACACGGTGGTATCAAAGGCGGTATCGGTGTAATTCACAAAGAACTGCCCGTTCTCGGCAAAGTCCGGATGAAAGGCCAGCCCCAACAAACCCCGTTCCCCACAGCAACCCACCCGCTCAGAGATATCCAGAAATGGCTCGGCCAAAACAGCCCCATCCTGCCAAACCAGAATCCGCCCAATGCGCTGCACAATAAACAGCCGCCCACTGCCATCGCCGGCATGGGTGACGGCCACCGGGGCTTCGATGTTGGTAGCGATTGGGGTGGGGGTGATGAGGAGTTGTTGGGCCTGGGCCGAAAAGCTCAGTAAAAACAATGTGGTAGCAAGAATTCGAAACATGGACGGGGCTCGCTGCGAACTGAGAGAGATGAGAATAGAGTAAAACTCCCTAGCAGAGATTGCAGCTAAATCACAGATTAGGAAATCTGGGGCGGGGCCTTTATAATTGCGCTTCCACGCGCCCGTAGCTCAGCTGGGTGAGGGCACGCGTTTTCGAAGCGCAGCTTCGAGCGCCGTCCCGAACGACAACAATCTGTGATTGTTGGCTGGGGAGAGTAACAGGGCGTAAGCCCTTAGGTGAAAGCCACACATATCAGTTAGAATTACCAAATCACGCGCCCGTAGCTCAGCTGGATAGAGTAACTGGCTTCGAACCAGTTGGTCGGGAGTTCGAATCTCTCCGGGCGTGCCAAACCAAAAAAGGGAGCCTTCAGGCTCCCTTTTTTGGTTTGGTAAGTCCTGGCGGACTTGGTTCGAACTCCTAGTTCGAAAGCTGCGAAGCAGCGCAGACCGCGCGCTTTTAGCGCGGCCCCGAAGGGGTGAAGGATTTGGCTTAGCCAAATCCTGAATCAATCTCTCCTGGAAGCCGAAGGCTTCCTAACAGCAGGCACTTACCAAGAGTGAGACTTGAGCGGCTCCCTTTTTCGGTTTGGCAAGTCCTGGTGGACTTGGTTCGAACTCCTCAGTTCGAAAGCCGCGCCAGCGGCGCAGACCGCGCGCTTTTAGCGCGGCCCCGAAGGGGATCGTCCTCTCTTACCGATGCAAGATCATGCCCCGGGTCTCAGTTGCCGTCCAGAATCACTCCTGGATTTGGCTCAGCCAAATCCTGAATCAATCTCTCCTGGAAGCCGAAGGCTTCCTAACAACAAGCACTAACCCAGATCGCTGTCATGTGCCGATATAGTTGGCTGGGGAAATCAAATTCCACCGACCCTTTGATTTATTTTGACCCCTTTGATTTTTAAGCTATTGCTATCCCCTTCCTATATCCGTCCCAAAACTGCATAATCGTGCCGAGCCCCGTTAGCTTTGTGGGTTAAAATAATTCTATTGATTACTGGAGGCTGCTCATGTCTCGTTGGATAGACACTTTTGATTCCCACGGTTACAGATCAGCCTGGAGTAACCTCGTCGAAATCGTTGAAAACATAAAGTTGGATGATGAAACAAATACCAATGCAGTTCAGGAGCTGGCGAGACTGAAGAAAGTTATTAAATATATTTCAGAGCTACTGGATAGTTTAGATCCAGAGTTATTGCCGTTATCGGTCTGGGATAATTTCAATCAACAGATTGGGCTTTGTTCGCAACAAGTAGAGGCTTTCGAATCAAATCGAAATGAAGGCCACTTGAATAAAGCTAATAATCACGCAGATAATTTTTTGAATTATATACGACCCTATGTCGTCACTCCCACTAGTGCAGGTAAAGCCATTCAGTCGGCCCTCAAAGAGTCAGCCAGTATTTTTGAGGAGTTCGGAAGTACCTTCAAAAAGAAAGCCGAAGATATTTTAGAAGGCATTGACTCGGTCAGAACAGAATCAAAATCGGTATTATCAGAGATAGATCAGGCTAAGCAAAGAATCGATGAAGTTGAAATCGAAATATTTGGGGGCGAGACTTCTGAAGGTATTCAAAAATCATTAATAGATTTACATACTAAAGCACAGGAAATTTACAAGAATATATCTAGTTTTAACGAGGAACTATTGGTTGGTGATGAAAATGAGGATTCAATACAGAGGCAGGTTGGTGAAATTCTTGAAGAAATCGAAGAAAAGAATAGCGAGATAGCCAGTCTATTGAATAATTCCCAATCTGATTTGGAAGACTTTGATAAGTATTATGCTGACCGTACCCCAGTAATTCGAGCCACCCTGAATGTGGGATTTCCTTATAATCGAGACAACAGGAGATCCCGATATGAAACGCAA